>JGI24021J15306_10001290_pt1 | contig 23984 bp, 17 predicted proteins | sample Ectturendosymbi1_FD_15306 | JGI IMG/M metagenome (IMG submission 15306) | reverse complement strand
TGATGAGTGGATCGACGTTGTCGTTGAGCTTTGTGGTTTGACGGATCCTTGACTCGTGAGCGGAGGAGGTGGAGGGGGCAACGACTCGATTGAGCTAGAGTCTGAAACTTGTGAAGAAAAACAGGTAAAAACTTTCAAGTTTATGTCTTGTCTGACAAATGTGGCACGTTTCGCAGACGTCCACAAATTTACCCAATAAACTCCTGGGACCTTCGGCGATGTGTCGATTGTGGTAAAGTTCAATCAAGTGTTGGCGACGTCGCTGCTCTATCTGGCTGATGTGATCAGTGCGCTTCAATGATTTTTCTGCCACTTCAAGCGCCTGCAAATATGTGGAAAGTGGAAAAAACAGCGAAAGTTTCACACACGCGAAGATCACATTTGAACGTCAATGCACAACATGATTTGAAAGACTCAGCACAACAACCAGCAGCAACAATCGCTGATCACACTCAGCTTTGGTACGAGAGCTAATCGTCGTCAAATTTAAACAAAGTTTGGAGCAAACCCAGAGCCTGGTTGCGGATGAATACTGGGTTTGAAAATGACGTCATTTGTAAGAACACCAACAGCGATGCCTTTTATGGCAAACCAAGATTTTCCTTTCCCGGCTTTTTGCAATGGCTTCGAAAGAACCAGCCAAAAAAACGTCAAATAAAAAGCAACGAAAAAATCTTGACTAAACTGCGAAATGTAAGTATAATATTAAGAAGCGCTAGTTTTCTCACTGCGTTTGTATGTATGCGGTTCACCAACCTTCTCCAATTTTTTCGAATCGTATGCGCAGATGAACTTTCGCCTTCTGTTCCAATTCACCTCCGCTTCCTGTGGCAACAGCGATCAACGTAAGTCAACAGATGACTTCGCTTTTGCATGGACAGTTTTCACGCCACTGCTACTTCGGCAAAACGCAACAATACTCAAGGCTCATCTCTGAGAAAAGGCAACCACGAAAATTATTTCGTTTAATGCGAAATGCACTTGGAAAAGACGCCGTGGTAGTACTTAGAAAATGTTAAAGAGTCATAGCAATAACACTCTTAGACGGACGGATAAAACCAGCTTACTGAAACACAGGGAAGGTCATTCTGCGGAACAACCTCCACCCCCCACCCCCTATGTTAAAGACAGTAACAATGAGTCCGCCAATCTTCACGTAACCCAGTTTAAGAACTTCTGATACAGAGGTTGCGCAGCAGTAAGCTGAAGTGAACAGAGAGCAACTGGCAGGCGAGCAACAGCTCTACCAGAATGTAATCATATTAAACAAACGCAAAGCTTGGCAAACATTTCTATCGTTGAATCACTGCATTATCCACAGAGACGCTGCATCACAGTATCTCGTACGTAAATCATGGATGGTGCAAATTCATGTCGTTGCACATACGGCAGTTATCAATGTATTTTCCAGTTCATTGTCGTGCATTCTGTTTAAAGAATTGCGTGCTGCTGCTCCACAACACCGAGATTCTGCTAAAAATCCCACAAGCAAAGATATGTTACTGGATGTCATAGCAAGATATGAAAAAGAATAATAGTGGGGTACAGCAGAAAATATGGCGGATGTGTTGCTCTAGCTTTTCATCCCAACAGGGTCAGCAACAGTTGTTGAACTTATACTTCAAGTTGGCTTCATAGAAAATTTTTCAGGGTTAGATATCATATCTGTGGAATGGATTGATGGGAAAAGTAAAATTTTAGCAAGAGTGATTTTTTTGGAAATCAGAACGCGGCAGTTTCGTTCACAAAGAGTTTGTTTTGTATTTTCATTTCTCTTTTACAGAACACACTGAAACAAGTGGGTTCCAAGAGCTTAAAGAACTTGCATTCCCAGCATTGCCTTAACGCTATCACTCTCTGATGTTAGGGGGATCAAAAAACGTTGAAAACTTTCATACACAACCGAGTTCATCATATAGCGTCGGTACTTCGTTAAGCCTACTTGAAACTAAAAAGATTTGGTTAAAACAACTTTGAAATCGCACAAACCAGCAGAATCTACTCAAGTGAACAATTTTCCTCTGAAAATAACGTTATACAGGTGGTGAGCAAAACCAACGTTAAATGCGTTGCTAAAAACTTCTCAAAAATAATTTCAAATCATAAATTTTGCCAAACGAACATCATCACTCTTTCACATGATCACGCTCCGATAGATCGTCTCTTTCCAACTGTGACAAACCTGAATACTTTCCATTCGTCGTTCGTGATCAACCTTCATCCTGCAAACATCAGCGAGGAGCCTGCTTCTATCCTTCCACACGTCAGAACCAGTCCTTCGCATCGCGTGGCTGGGTGTGCTGGGGCGTGCATTGGCAAAGGGTACTGGTGTTTTACTTCGGGCTTCTTGCACGTTGGCGAGTCTGAACAATTGCGCAGAAGTTTACAACATGAAAAAGCCAATTTCGATCTCGCGTTTCGTTAGTGCCATTCTGCAACAGTTTTGCAGATAATTCGATGAAAATTTGCTAAAATCATGGTTTTAACCAACCAAACAGCACTGCACGTGATGTCATTCCGAATCCGAGGCGTATTACATTTTCAACATATTGAAAATAATCCACAACGCACAGGAGAATTAAGTAATCGCCACCCCACAGTCTTATCATCAGTTGCTGCATGCGAGTGCAAAATTTAAAAATAATGGCCCTTCCTGTCAAGTCCAGCACGAATGGAAGCGACTTTTTCGAAAGATTACCGCAAGACAGAGCTTCACCAGGGTGGTCAGGGCCGTGTTGCGGCCAGAACACAAGAACGGCGGCAGACGTAAAGCATTTCGCATTCCACGGCAAAGCAACGGAGCCGAACGTGAAATTTACAACGAAAACGAAATGACGGGTTTCGCCAAAGCACCGAGACGAAACGTCGAGATGCTTTGTCGCGGTCACCGCTCGCGGTAATTTATAGAAAATGCGCTTTATCAGAAATATTACAGCGTGAGAGCGGCGCAGTGCGAGCCGAGCACGCATTTCACGAAGACATTTAAAAGCTTAGCGCTGCCACCGCTTCGTGGGTGTGTTTGCTGGCAGGGCGGTCACCAGTTTGCGGCACTTAACGTCAAGATGTAAACAAAACAAGACAAACGTCAGTATATATTAAGTTTATCGTTACAGTGTATGCGTTTGCACAGGGTCGAAAATCGTGTTCGTGTCTCTTTTACGTCTTTCTCATCACTCGAGTTGCAAAATTGTGAGCAGTCAAGCGGGACGTGAATGTACAAATTTTGGAACATTTAAATTCTTTTTGAAGTGCCTTCTTCATTAGACACTAAAATAAAAATTTGCGAGAAGATTCGAATCCGACTTAAACACTACACGCAAATGCAGTTAATGGCACGGACAGATGCGCGAAACCTCGAGCTCTGTCACAGACCGAATGTTGCAGCAGCATGCTTAAAGAGCAAACTCTAGAATTTCGGAGCTGTAATTTTGCCAAAATTGCTTTATCAAATTTGTGAGTACGTAATCCCTATGTTTTGGCTCCTACATGCTGTAAAGACATGTTCAACACACAAAACGTAATTATATTCATAACGTCTCATTCAACCAATAAGGAACAGGTGACGAATCTAGCTGCATACTGTATATGGCGAGGTGGTTGCCAACCTCAGCTGTGGAAGGTGGAACGCAAGTAAGAAGCTTACTGTAAGTTTCCGTTTTCGGTAGGTACCAATTGCATTCTTCTATCTCGACCACATGGAACGGCGGGCTACGGCAACTCACTTTTTAAGCGTAAACAAAGTGGCAGTGAGTTGCTTGCATCTCTTCAGTTGCTCATCCAAGCGGGACGGTTCCGCATCGATGAAATTTTTCTCAGCATACATGGCTTCGCTTTCGGCCGATGCAATGAACCTCAACTCGGCGCTCAGATCAGGGAATGCACCTTCAGGAAAGGAATGCGCACCAGTAAGCGTTTGGCTTTCGCCAAAGTCAACATGGAGCTCGCCAATACGAACAGTAGACTTTCGAAAACTCAACTGATAACTGCGCTTTCGTGCGATGCCAGTGAAACGCAGTGTGCAATTCCACCAACACTGAACATCCCACGCACAGTAAGGTTGGTACGGGCTTGCTATTCGGGTGGTAGCGGGCAAAAGGCTTTAACATTTTCGATATAGGACAAAGTGGGGTTAAAAACGTCAAAACAGAACTGGTCACTGGGGTTGATTGCTTCACCATTTTTTACAAATACTTTGAAGGGCCAGTTCTTGACAGCTGCGAATCTTTTACAGCGATGCAGTCAGAAACTCACAATGTATCGTCGTCTGTAAGCAAATGAACGGAAAACTGATGGGGCATCATTAACTGTATCGGAGCACAATGCTTACAAACGCCAGTAGGACTAAGCGAAGAGAAAAAACTGGCTGTAAACCTCTTTACGATACAATTCTATTTTATTTTCAACAGCTAACAATCGACGAAAATCAGGCATTTGATCTAAAATTCGTAACTGTCCAAATCAAATTGGACAGTGAGACAGTTTTCTAGATACGGCATGCGCGTCATGATGTTCCACCGGATTCACTGAGCGCAAACTAAGAATAACATCCAATGATCTAATACCAAGTTTTCACTGCAGCTCCACGCAAGGTCGCAAAGAGACTAAATTTTTGGAGAAGTGACAATTTGAATTCGGGGGAAGAAAGCCAACCGCAAAAAGCTACTGAAAATCAGAAAATTATGAAAAAATGCCCAAAGTTAAGAATATTTTTTGCAACTTTGGGGAAGCAGTTGCATGTTGCCCCTCTCCCGGTGCGGGTCGTGTTGAGCGGCGCTCGAAGTAATGGAACGAACTGTTCATTACCCCGCAGTGGGAAGCAAGGACAAGCCAATCCAGGGGAGAACGACATTTCGCAATTTAGACTGAAAATTTTGATTTGCGCTGAATTGTGGTGAACGAACTATTAGTAGGCAATTTACACAAGTTCCACAAAAGATATATGGCCGTCATTCACCTTTCAGCTGAGCGATTGTTCGGCCGGCTTGGCTGAGCTGAAGAACCAGCGCTTCCACTTCTTTTGTATTCACTCGGCATCTGCAAACAAAGGTGTTCGTTTTATCTCGTCGCTGGTACGTCAGCAACTCCTCTGCAAACACAAGTAGTCGGGAGGGACGTCAGACGTAGTTTTCACTGACCGAGGACGGACCAGCCTTCGCCGAACACGTCATCTGGCCACGCTCAGCCTCAGCAACTGTAAAATATTCACCTTCGTTCCACAACTTCGTTCCTCAACTCCTCGACTGCCGCTTCCACGTCGGACAGCTGCTTTTCGGTCTCAGTCGCTTCTATGCTGTATTTGCTTCTCGCTCTATCTGCGTTCAAACGACGCATTCGTAGCGGGTGGCGATCGACACCAGTGGCGCTAGCAAGCAGCACAGTCAGATCACGTGCTTTCTCGTTGACCAATTCGCGCATGTCTTCCACGTTGGTTCTCTGTTGAACAAAAACACGACATCTGTGAACAACAGGACCTTCATTAGTTTGCGGTTTTGCCAAGTGATGAAAGGTGCTCAACGTTAACTTTAATCATACTTCAGGCAGAAAAGGCACCTGCACACGTTTTAAATCCGCTAATTGCCGCTTCAAATCTCGGGCGGTGTCACGCAAAGCCAAAAGCTGTTGTTTCGTGGCAACGTATGTCAGCGCTTGCTGGTGCGGGGTGTATCCTCGTTCGTAATTGGCGACCTTTTCCTCTCCATACGCCGCTGAGTGCTTGTCGTTCTGATAAATTAGAAATTGATTAACGTTATGATTATGGAAAAAAAAAACGATATGATCATCGCAGCATCCGTCAATCCACATCAAATAAAACTGAAACGGAGCTGGGCGAACGCATCGGGGTTTTTTCACGTACAGAACTGACCAGTAGTCTGAAACGAACGTAAATTAAAATGCGATGTACGAGTAGTGCTAATGCAACGCCAAAAAACATGAAGTAACTAACTTTTCGCGTTACTAAGCTACCGGACAACTCAGAAAGTTAAAAAAAAACTAAAAAAGAACAACCAACGAAATACTGAACGGAGAACAAGAAGAATTCAAACCCTGGAAATGAACGTTCACAGAATAAACTTGTCCTAAAAACGGGCTTGTTGGGCAAGTCACGCAAAGTCAGCGGCAAATACCAAACGGTTGGATTTAAACGGGAGGGCAGCATCAGTTTTTTTGCGAAAAAAATATCGGTCCACTGTTAATAAGCAATGCGCAACAAAGTTGCTCACACCCTGTTACGTATTTCCCCTGAATGGGTGTTCATTCCGTGTAAGAGGCCTTAATGAAAGGTCTTATGATAATTTATTTTAGCAGGATTCAAAATGGCTCTTGTGCAAAAATCACGTCCGCCGTGAATCGCGGTTCTGTTGCACTTCACGGAAGAAATAAATCGTTCGCCGGAATGAAATCGCTTCAATTCAAAATATTCCTTGACGGCAAATAACAATCCAAGTGAAAAGAGCTTAAACACCACACCTTATCAGCCGTGGTCAGCTGCTGACCAGAGATCGGTAATCACATCAGATCAAGGCAAGGAAATTATTTCTTAATATTAAGCGGGTTATGCTTTGCAAAATTTGTTAAATTTCTTTTAGGCTTCCACAGTACTTCCTGCCTCAAGGCAACGCAGGCTTACGAAGCACAAAAACTTTCCCGACGGTCAAGTAGTAAATATAACACTGCGTCAGCATTACGCAAAGCCGGTGGTTTCAGACGAGCATGTCAACGTCACAGCAAGAGGCAACTTCGTCGAGCATTGCGATTTACAACAAGGCACTCAACAACCGGTAGCAAACAGCACCACTAACACTGATCATGATCGATTCCACCGTTCCGCTGAGATTGGCTAATTGCTCCTCCATGGCTACGACTCGGCTCGTAGCGTTGTCGTCAGGTTCGTAGGAAACGACTTCCCGAGACGGGGCGATGTAATGTGTTCCAGGAACACAGTTCTGCAGAAGAAAAAGAACTTGATCATTCGAAAAAGCGAGAAGGAACACACCTGACGGATACGAGCTATGCGGTCAAGGACATTTAACGGAAGAACAGTATTGTTAATGGAAGTGTCAGTATTTGCCATCTGTCAAAATCAATTTTTAAACAGGCAACGTACATACAGCAAACTATTTTACTCGTGCAACTTCATTGACAATGTATGAAATTGTGGTTGGAAACTTTAAAAACTAATAGGAGTAATATTACAAATCCTAATGGTGATGGTAATCATGACGACACCATGCCATTTCTTGACTGACACAAAATCGGTAACGCGGTCATACGGACAAAACCTTAAAAGAAGGCAGAAAAAATTAACTTAACAATTTTTGCTTGACAAGTTGAAAATAAGTTGCTCCGGTATAGTGCTGGCCGGTGAGCAGCAAAGCCTTTTGCACATTTGTTACAGCCAGGATAAGTTCGCAGAGCAAACAAGGATTATTTTTCGCACGCAAAATTTTGCTCTCGGCATCATTATTAGCAAAAGCTTAAACAATAGATATAGTTTCGGTTTGACTGCTCCCACCTCGCTCTCTACAGGACGAACGGCAAGCGAAGACTTTGTTGATGACGGCCATGGCGGCAAGGGGGCAGGTTCGCAGCATTCATAGTAGGGCACCGGATCGGGACTGAAATTATCGATAGGGTCAGCGGTTCTCGGGGGTGTCCGATCAGTTTCAAAATATGAGTAATTGTTCGCTGAAGTAGTAATCGCCTCGTTTTCTTCGCCTGTTTTCACATAGTCGCTTTGCGACAGAGCAGCGTTGCAAGGGCTGGGAGCGACGGCGCTGAAATCTCCTGAGTACCGATTGACACCGGACGATGCTGAACGCCGGATCGGGTTCCAATCTTCTTTGTGCGGCGTGCCGCGACGGTCGTAACGCGTTGACGGAAAAGGGGGTTCATACGACGACGCAAAGCCGTCTGAGCGGGGGTAGTCACCGTTTGCTCCCCAGCCGTTCGCGGACAAGACGGGAGAACGCGCGCTTATGCTCTGGATCGCCGCTGCAACGGCCGACTGGTGCACTGCGCGTGGACTATAGTCTTGCCTAGCGCGATACTGCGACGCTCCCAAACGCTCTGCACCTGGGGTTGATGGGCGAACACGCGACAGTTCATACGCTCTTGGCCAATAGTTTTGTTCGGTTGTCACGTGCTCGGTGACATCAGATGACAACGATTGGTCGAACGCGCGATCGACTTCTGAATAGCGCAACCCGTTACTGTACGTGCTGATGCCGTTGGCATCGCAAACAGTAATGTCATCTTGAAACGACACCTTCTTAGCTTTTAAAGATGGGGCATTTGACAAACTGCTTCCAGCAGAGTCCGACAAAATGGAAGACGATGAAGCGCTTTTGGTGAGGATCCCATTCTTTAGAACGCCAACCAAACCACCTGGAGGAGCACTGTGCGAAGAAACACGATCAGAAGGCAACGAGCTAGAGTTCGAAACGTTATCTGCGTTCAATTCACCGCCCAGTTTGTCCAAATCTTGATCCGCTGTTTCTGTTTTGCCAGGTGGAGGTAATTCATTGCTGGGAGCGCACTCATCCCCAACTGCAGCAGTTTGCAAACAAGGATTACTTGGTGCTGTTTTCCGAACCAGGTCCTTTTGAGGTGGAGTTTTTGCGCCGGATTCTGTGGATCTGAAACTGGACCGCCCAGTAACCAGACGCGCGAAGCCAAATAAGCCCCTTCGCTCTTTATCTTTAGTTCGGAGTTCATCCGTGACCGACGATAATCTGTCAGATGACGTCAAATCCGGTGCTGAGACGGTGCTAGTAAGCGATTCGGCCGAGGCATCGTTGCTGACGTGAGTTCTGAGATCGGTATCAGTTGGCACCTTAGGAATGCTGACCGCTTTCAACTGCTGACCCTTGCGTGGTTTTCCACCACGGCAGTAACTCGCCGATCCGCCAGAGCCATGGATTGTAGCTCGACGGATAGGAGAGCTGCTCGGTTTGATGTTTGAGTGCGGTGCTGTTGGGTTAGGCACGGCAGAGACTTCGGTATCGTGCTTCACTGGTAAGCGTGAGGATGGCTTCGGAACGGACAAAAGTTGAGGCGAAGGCTTAGCCACCGGTTTCGCATCTTTGTTTGGTTTGACCAGCGGTTTGCTTTGGCCATCTTCGACGCAAGAGTCTGACTGAGTTTTGGTGGAGTCGAGGACTGCGTCACAAACGGATGACTCGCGCGTAGAAGCCACCACTGACGTTTGGTTTTGATCTTTATCGGCTTCGGGCAATGACGACAACGGAGCTTTTAAGCCAGACAAACTCTTCGAGTTTTTTTCGCCGCAAGAAACAGGGAGACCGCTATTTGGCTTAATGTAGGAGAAGCCTTTTTGAGGAATGCTCCCGCCTCCCAGTCCGTTTCCAGCTAGCGGAGTTCCGTTTGGCGAGTACCCTTCCGCCGATTTTTCGTTTTCAACAGCGGAAGCGCAAGAAATCACAGCAGGCTTTTTCGACCGAGGAGGAGGTGAAGGTGGCTTTCCCTTCGGCGGCTTTGCTGCTTTCGAGGTCTTTTCGGAGGATATTTTGTGTGGCAGCCGACTGCCCAGCTTGCTGATCTTGGAAGCGACGTTGGCGCCAGCAACCGCTTGTTTGATCAACTTAGGAGCAGCCTGGTATTGTTTGATCAACTCCTGCTTTCCCGAAACGGGTGAATGGTCTTCTTGATTTCTTCTGTTCCGCTCAGCTACCGACAAATCTCCGCTCTGCGCGTCGCCGCCGCGGCGCAAGTTCAAAGAAGGCTTCGGACGAACTGCGAGGGGTTTCTTAGCACTGGGAGAAGGAATCCCTGACAAGCCGTTTGGTCGACCGCGAATCAGAGCGCGGTTGTCGATGCTTCTGCAAGAAAACATGCCAAAGCTTTTCTGTGTATTCGTTACCCTTCATATGCAAAACAATCGGCAGAGAATACTGAAAGTTAGATTTGGGACGAGAGTCAAAAATTATTATTTTATTTTTTTCACTCACTTAAAACTTCATATCACTGGTTGATCGAAGTACGTTTTTCACACGCCTTTATCGTCAACAGTGGTAAAATTGAAATAAGTTGTCCCATACCGCCAATATTTTTCAGGCTCTGCAACGTAGTTAACACTCTCTCGCAACTCACTTCTCATTTCCTTTCTCGTTAAAATCTTCTGTCTTCTTGCCTGTGCCGAGCGCATACCGTTGAGGCTGGAGCATGGGCATGGCACGCACACCCGCTCGCACCCCCTATCCCAGGCTCCTCTGAACAACCAGTTGCAGGAGCAGTTGAAAGATTATTTGACAAAACAGCAATTTCGTCTACCGTTGGCTTATCGTTACCAGCCTGTCTGTAAAAAGCAATTGACACTGCATTCTTTCACAAACGCAAGGTGACGTTTTGTTTACAGTTAAAATAGGCTGTCGTTGCCCTGACGCCCCGATTATCGCAGTCACAATGCCGTCTTTCAAATGCCATGTAAATCTAACAATCCAAGTTGGCCGGAAGAACAACTACAGGTTTACGTCGCGGCTCAGTGGGATTGCACCTGTTGCCGGCAAGCTGCCCAGACAATAAACCTTCCCAACGACGAGAACCTACCCAGTTCAAATTACGGCGCTCATGGCTTGCTGACGTCAAGTAAGGCCACAGTGTCACGCAACACTGTGCGATTGAAAAATTTAGCGGGCGAGTTGCTAGCAACATGCAGCCGACTGTTTTGCAACAAACTGAGATTACGCAACAAGAACTGGTAAGTTAATTGGCCAATCAAGACATGTAGATTCTTTGAGTATAAAACTATAACTTTACCCAAACTGATGCTTCCGTCACCATACGCAAATTCTTCGATGCTTTTTCAAAACACAGACACCAGCCTACGTTGTTTGCGGGAATTGCGAGATTTCTTGCGAAACAATTAAACCCTGTTGCAAGTGTTTTTTCTCATTCAGCTCTTGCATTTATATGGTTAGAGAAAATTTATATGGTGAGAGAAACTTAAATCAAATTGGCATCTCGTAGCCTGTGTATAACCAAAAGCAATTAAACGCATGCGATTAAATGCAGTGACCATAGTACAAACATTCGTGTTCAACAAATCACCGCCAAACTATTTTATGTGTCTTGAACAAACCTGGTAACCCTTTGCTACTTACTACGTAATGATCTTTGCGAGCTGTGCAGACTGCAGTCGTAAGATGTCACCAAAATCGGACAAAGCGGAAACAAAATTTTTAACGATCCGATAGGATTTTTCTTGCCTCTCTGCTTAGTAGGTGTTTTTTTTCTTGAGAATACAAACCATCCCACTTGATTGAAATAGTCTACAAACGTTCTATGATTTAATTTGAAGTACTGTAGTATACAAACGCCTTTGATCAAGTGCTGCTAACTATGGGCAGCCATTTATTTTGTTGCAACCGCCAGCTTCTCTAGGTATACAAAGGACTGTGAGGTTTGCGTTATTCGCTTTTTCCTTCTTGAGAAACATACCGTCAGATACAAAGTTTAAAGCAATTATCAGAAAGCCCAACCGCATATCAGCATTCTGATAAAATAACACAAACTGACTTTCCATTATTTCGCCATTTGTCAACAATTGGAACGCTCAGTCTTTCAATATTTTAAGCGCTAGGGCAGCTATGTCCAAGCAAAATTGCTTACTAAGCCAAAAATTTTGTCACTATCTTATCCAGGGCCGCACATTAAATGGCATTTTAATGAGGGACGTACATTGAATGGCTTACTTTGATCTTAGCGAACTAAATTATTTTTAAGTTACCGTAATGTACTGAAAGTGTTCGAATCGCAACTGCAACGATTGTTTGACATTATTAACCACTCCGAAAGTTTGATCTCTTATGCAAGTTTAGTGCCAATGGAATAAGGGTAGAAATCAGAAAACTAATAAAATGTTTTGCACCAAGGTGCCAGTGGACAGTGGACATGTATATGGAAATCTCCCAGAACGCGGTACAGACGTGATAAAGTGACGCTGAGGACTACCTGCATAAAAATGCATAATTTAAGATCATCGAAAAAAGACAGGTTGTCAGTACGTAGACTACATATACCACTGAACTGGACCGCATGCGGCCTGCGGTTGGACATAACTGTGCTAGGGCGCTGTTGAGTTTTTCCACCAGGCCAAGCACTAAACTCCGCACAAAGCTTCATTCAAGGAAACCTTGAAGTAAGAGTAACCCAAATGGGATGATATGCCGTGACAATAAAGTTTGAATAAACGTACTATCCAACGCAACGCTGCGGAGTAACACCGAGAGGTTATCGCGACTATACTGGTCTACTGAAAACCTGACCCTGGCTTTAACCCCGACAGAGCTCATGTTTTCGCTGCATTCCATTCACGCCTAGGCAGAAACAGCACTGTCAATACTGAAGCAAAGTAGTTACTTCATTGCTACTAATTTCCATGCATTCAGTGTTTGATAACACTTTCGCAACACGGCTGTTGTCGGGATGGCTGCACTGAACAATTTGCAAACTTCTTTTAAATGAAAGGCTTACCTACCACGTCCCAAACTTGTGGCGACACATTTCTTAACTTTCCGCGAACTTCTTCACGACACGTTTTCCTAAATGCGAAAAACAATAGCTGGAAATTAGTTTTTCAAAGGCTCTTTAGTACACTGTGTGCCTGCGCTGGTTTGAGGGTCTTTTACAATCATACTAATCGCACAGGCGAATTTTGTAACAAACCCTAAGCTGATGTTCTCTTGAGCTCCACGCACAGCTAACGGTCTGCTTCAGCCTTATCCAGTTTGCTGCATCAGCCCAACATCGAAACATTCACTGCGCCAACACTAAAACGTATCTTTCGCGAAGCGATGTAAAACCGAAAAAGTGTCCGACAAGTTCAAGTTTTCTTCCAACAGAATCGTTGATAAATCGAACTTCCGCCCGTTAGAAGATAATNTCTCCCCTCTTANAAGCTCTTTTGAAAAACTTTTTCAGGATTGGGGAAGAGAAATCTTTTTGCTGGGCCGCGCCCTAATCACGTCACTTGNTGGATCGTTAAGATGGCCACCNCTGTTTGGTGTAAGAAGTCCGTGCCAGACGGTCTCAGCTCTCAGGTTTGCGCGAAACCACAGAACCACAATCTTAAGCAGCGTCCAACCTCTGGTCAAGCAATTACAGTGCGAAGTGACAGGCTTTTAAGAATGATCGGCAGCAAACACGGCCCAACCGGGTAAAGCTCTATACAGGAAAAGCTCGCTTTTTTCACTGATAAAACACTCCCAAGTGCGATACAACCGTTTCCGCATCTTGTAATGTACAGATTCAGAGCAATTTTGAATATACCTTAGCGCGCTGCACCACTTTTCGACCGCCCGTTACTCTATATCAGGGGTGGGGAATCTATTTACTATCACGGGGTGCATGAATTGTGCATTATCGCTGGCGGGCCGTAAAATCAATCAATTTCATCTTAAAATTCTACCTTTATCTAATTATGAGGAAAAATGACTTCTCTTAACGTNCTAAGTATCTGCTTATCATGGAGCTTCGTTTTGGCGCGAGTAACGAAAATTCTGATGCGGACCATTTCAAATGTTCACGCAGGCAGCAAGTTCCCCACCACTGCTCTGTATGAAAGTTGCCACTCGCCAAATCTTCAGCAAATTGTCGCCCATAAAATCATGTTCCTGTAGCTCCGATTACATAAACTTTGATATATCCAACTTTACTTTCACGGAAAACCACACTTCGGAACATGAATACTTCAATCGTATTTGTAACGTAAGTTTTGCAATTCCAGCACTTATTTCTTGATTAGGATTGCTTTAGAGACTTCCTGCAAGCGCTTTGATTTTTCCAAAGATAAAAATGTTTTCAAAAAAAACGTCCGTATTCCAAAAAAGAAAACGAACGTTCCTTCAAGACATTTTCAAAGAAGCAAACATCTGTCCACATGCNGACTAACTTCCTGAATTAAGAGGCAGTCTGTCCTTATGTGGCAGGNTATTTGCAAGCTGAGAGCGGTACCGCGGTCAAAACCGTACCACAGGGAGTGCAAACGTTGCTGCGAGTGAAGTGCCGGGCTTGAACTCAACATGGTAGGCAGATAAGGGCGAACTTCAAGTCGATGTATTGGGTCTCATGACAAGCATGCCTGTGGAAAACAAAAACAACGACAGTGCCTCGTGCCAGTCAGTCGTACCTTATGAGGTCACAACCGGCCGTTCGCAAAAACATACGCTTTAATGTCGCCAGTGTTCGTGAGAGCGAACAGCGCTGCACAAGCTAATTTCAGAGATGTATTGACTCTTTACAAGGCACGGTTTCTTTACTCGCTTGAATTAGTTTCTATTTGGTTCATAGAGGTCGCGCCTCAAGTGCAGTAAATTTCCGATGACCTACAAACCGACGACGAGCGCTCACAAACAACATATTTTGGCCTTTTTCACGACATTTTACCAATTGAAAGTCCCCTTTGCCATTCTTCATTTGTCTATTTTTGCTAAAAAAGGCACTTAAATTTTTTTGGGTGCACGAAATTTAAACACTGCTGCGGCACCAATACAAAGTGCTGCTTGGCGTTGTTAGATGGTTGCCAACTTAGGGCTGTGATTTTCATCCTGCGGGTATTTCGCATTGGAGCATTACCGACCAACGCCTGCTAGCCTAAGGTTGCGAAGGAACTACGGGTATCAAGGACGACGCGCTTCTGCGCTTCAAAGGGCGCTTGCTAACGGCAAAAATTGCAAGTCCCATACATGCTTTATGGTGTTTTTTTGCAAAAGAAGATGCAGCNACAGTGATATCAGTCAACAACAAACTTGTTGAGCATAATTTTGGTAGATTCNGCAGAGTTAGTCGAGTNGCTTCGTAGGAATCGCAACAGAAGTATTTNGCAACATTAAAACCACACCCAACATTTTTAGAACCAAACCATGCTCTAGCGTTGCCACAGGTATTAGCACAAGTTGTAATAAATGGGCTGTTTACTATATTGATCAAGTGTCGCAAGTACTGGATTTGCGGTTCTTTCACGGAACTACAGAGTGACAATTTACCAAGTTAGTTTTTGAAGCGCAGTAAAGCTGACAAAAGCAGCGAGACTGGCAGTGCACTACGTGGACTCAAAGCAATAGCAACTGCTAACAGATCATCTTTGACATTCAACCAAGCGTGAAAACTTGCGTGTTGTAAAACGTCTCAAAAATATGAGCAGCACTCGGCAAACCACCATCAACCGCTAAGCACTTATATGCTCAGAATTCGAATTTGGCAACTTTCACGTACGTGGAGTCTGGGATAAACCACAATGAATTCATGAAAAGGATTTTTGTTTCACTGTGATATTAGCCCGTTAACCTTCCCTGCACTGACTTCAATGGCCCCACCTCTGAAGCATACTACCTCGTGAGTAGTAATACTGTTAAAATCAGTTTCTAGATATGATCACGTCCAGTAACCACGAGTGATGGTTGAAGGTTTAAAATAATCAAGCTTTGAAAATCTGAGTATTTACTACGGTTGTTAAAAGCAGTTTGTTACGGGCAATTACTTTTGAAACGGATCATTACGCTTGGTGGGTTTATGGCTGGCGACGAATTGGTGAATCGTTTACTAACCCGTCACAAGTGTCGCGTAATGCCTAACCTGTGCTATGGTGATATACCGTGATTGTTTCATTTACAAATACTCCAGACTATCACGGTTTGACGAAACTCAACAAGCTGGTTCCTGTGTAACTATTATGAGTCACATCAAAAGTCAACGAACGATTCAGCGGCTGAGCAAGTCGCGAACGCAATCGTAGGGTGAGGGCAAGGGACTCGGCACTGTGAATCACACATTTCGGCGGAATATCGCGGCGCATTTATCGCCGCGTGGCTGCTGCCACCAACAAATAAAAAAAGTCGACCACCAAAATCTTTACCTTCTTTCGCGAATCGTAAAGAAGCTGTCCGAAGACGGCAGTTTGACCCCTAGTGGCACATAACTTGTTTCAAAATACTTTACCCATAAAACCTATTCACTGAACTCGTTTATAAAGCACCCGTTGAATCGCACTATTTACGGGAAATACATATTGGGAAAAAATATTTGTTCGTACTACAGCACAGCAAAATAACTTTGTGGTTAGTCTATGAATCTTCCTGCATTCTACTGGATCGTGCTTGGGTGGCGCGCCGGTCTTTTCACAGAAAGGTCAAACATATTAGTGAGATTACTGTTGGTACGCACATGTACAAGATTACAAGAAGTCATACAAGACAGAAGCTCCAGTTCCGCAGACGGCGTATACGTCTTGCAGAGATACGCTCGAGGAAGGAAAACGAAATGTACCTGGAAGGATGGCTGTATTATGAAGCCATGTGAATGCCGATTTTTTTTCAAAAGTATGACGCCACGCTTTGCTGAATGTTTAAAAAGAAGAGCGTGACTTAGACCTAAAATAAAATGTCATTTACCGTACTGCTTTACCTACGTTTCTACCTCTAGACAATTCAACCAACTTCTGACCAAAGTTTTTTCCATCATGCCTATATCCAATTTCATTGCTATGCAGAGACACCCGCTATATGGGTCCGTTAGAATATAGTGGCATCTGTTACAGTCAGAAGTAATGCTTACGCAGCTGTAAATTCTTATTAAACACCACATGCCACGCATTCGTCTGGAACTACGTTTGACCGTTAAAATAAATAAGCAGCAATCAAGCTGCTCCTTTCCTCGAAATTCCATAAAGTGCAATTCTAACTTAGGATCGGGAAAGATAACAGCACTTAGTCGAATCCAGCCACGCTTTTCGATTTTGGCTCTATTGCAGTGGTTTTTAACCTTTTTTGTACCGCGACCCATTTAGCAACTCGCTATAACCCAACGACCCCCAGCTAAAACTCTAATAAAGCAAAGGCAATACAGCTGTGTACATAAAACATCTACTCGCGACCCCTCTGGGGCTCGCGACTCCCAGGTTGAAAACCACTGCTCTACAGGCTCCTTTTTTTCAAATTCCCTATGTTCCAACGCCATTTACGATTCCCTGCCGTGCACTCACTTCAAACTTAACCCAAGCTTTTTCGGTAAAAATCTTGCTGTACTTGTCACGGCACATGTTGTACACAAACTCTCTACTACTCGCTCTTCAAAATTAATTTGCTCAGGAAGCAAACCAGGCCGGTTTTCAGAGTGTTTAGTTTAGCTGACTTTCCGAAAGACATACGATAAAGGACGTTTCTTCGCCAACAACACAGTCACACAGAGAAAAGCGGCCTTACCTAATAAGAAATTGGATTGACCTAGATCAATGGTCCCCAACTTCTCTAACATTGCGAAACGGTTTAAAGTAGGCTTTATTTGCACAGACAGGCCTTCAAACTGAGGCAGACAAATACAGCAAAAATACAACAACAAATTTCAATGCCTGTCAATTTAATTCATCTCATATAATTTTTGCAATCTGCCCTTCTGAGAACCTTTCCATGTGCAAAGTTAATACCTGTTCAGGCTTAACAACCAGCAATTAATTTTTTTGCTCATTTTTCACTCTTTTAAACATGGTTGAAAAGACCCTCCATTCATTAATTTGCACTACAGCTGACCGTAAATATACATTAGTAAATCTGAAAGCATCCAGAATTGAATACGATGTAACAATGTGTTCCTTTGATGAAATTATATAATTTGGAAAATGAATGATACATTTTCCAACTTTGCAGCAGTATGTCGTTGTGGCTTTCAGAGTGGTCCTGACCGATACTTTTGCAAATGACTAAATCATTTATTGTTTCTGTACTGCCCAAACAGAAATGCCTCACGGACCAGCAGTGAGCTGCTGTCTGGCGGTTGGGGACCACTGACCTATATGAACCGACGTTTCAGTTCAAAAACTGGCTCAACACGCTTACAGTATTTATCAACCTGAAGTATTCCTTGTAAATCATTAACCAACCACCAAAGAATTTCAAATTTCAATACAGAATTGCGAACATCAATCATCGTTTGCCTAAAAACCATAATAAGAAAGAATTAACTTGTTCTATTTTGCTTATACTAGCTCGTCGCGATACACGATTGCATTGATCAGGCTAACACAGGGGTCACCAACATGGTGTCCGCGGGCACCAGGCCCCCTGCACGGACCACGTGGGTCGCCCGCAGGCCTGTTAATAATAGAATGAACATGATCAGTGTCTTTACAAAGATGAATATGATTAATTTTGTTGATGATAACATCATTTACGGTATATTGAGCAAAATATTTTATTTCACAAATGTATATCAAACTGGTAGCCCTTCGCATTAATCCGTACCCAAGAAGTAGCTCTCAGTTTCAAAAAGGTTGGTGACTCCTGGGCTAACGCCTGCCGCTAAATAAACAAATTCTGAAAAAGAAAAACAAAGCAGAACACATTCATCTACTTCAGTTTTACACTGACAAAAGGTTATGATTCAATAACGGAAACAAGTTACTCTAGACACGTTGTTTAGGGAAAGGTGACCTTCGCAACCAACTACCGGTAATCGCAGCGGCGCGAACCCCTGCTCACGGGGGTGCATGATTTTGTAGTGGGCCGCAGAAAAGTTGGTTTAAATTTTTGTTTGTGACGATGGAAGTCTGAGTGCCCACCTGCCAAGTCTTGTTATTCTAACGTCTCCCATTCTCATTTACACGGTTCTCTGAAACGCTGTCTGGAGAAGACTAAGATTGCAACGCACGAAACATGTCGACTGCGGTCTTCGGAATATGTCATCCATCCAGAGGTTTCAACCAATCGACAAATATTGATATAGAAATTGTAGGTAGGTAAGCAACAGCAGTACAATCATTGAGCAGTGCTAATAACGTTAAGTGTAGCTAGTTTACAGTTGCGGTGGATCTGCAATGAGCTTCAAAAGACCAGGTGTACCATCGCTAGACCAGGTGTACCATGCTTATGATTTTATATGAACAACGAACTCTTTAAGAGACTTGCTCGTCGGCCTATTGTTTGCCGGCCTGCCAACAATCATTAGTTGCAAGCTCAGCCCTGCAAAGCAACGCCTCAGACGCGTGGTATGCGAAACAGCGTCAAGAGTTATGTCCCGAGGGCATTTGGTTGTAACAAGATTCTATGCGTTGACAACAAGCTAAGAAACGACTGTTAATTATGAAAATCAGCTTTTGTGATCAAATACAGCGCCCACCGTCTCACTTCACAACCAAGCGGTGGATTTAGTGCAAAATTTAGTTTCACAACCATTCGTGTTAACATTCAATCTAACGATTGTGAAACGCGGCCCTGCATCGGCGAAACCAGCAAACCCAGATCTATAGAAGCTGCTAGTGTGCTTCACAAACACCGATAAACGTCAATCTGGCAGAACCGAAATTCTACAAATCTGTCTCTTCCTGATCGCTTTTGCTTCACACTACTGCTTCGATTAGAAGTTCGACTTCACGCTAGCGAGCTAGCTACAGTGAATGAACAAGTTGGTTTCCTATTTGCTATCACTTACTGCCAATATGGCAATACTATTATCATTGCCAAGAACAATTTACAAAACGTTTAGAAGCAGCATTTGATTGTTCTCAAAACAAATGTAGCATAATTGCAGCACAATGAAGTTTGACATACATCACATTTTTAAATACAGGCGGTGAACCTGCGGCATACGGGCCACATGCGGCCCGCGTGACCAATTTATGTGGCCGTCGTTAAGGTTTTCCTTACGCAAATTACAACAAACATTGCGTCTAAATGAAGCTCCAAGGTAAGCAGATACAGGTCGAGAGAAGTTTCTCTCGTTCCTCATAGTCTTCGTTCCGTATTCTTGTTAGGAAGATAACAATAACATTTTAAGATAAAATAAAGAATTTTTTGTTGCCCGCCCGTGGTATTCTACAATTCATTCGGCTGTGATACTAAATAAGTTCATAGGTTCCCATCGCTGTATAGCACAGTCAACAACATATAATACAATGATGAACCGTTAGACCAACATAAAGTACAGTATTGATTTTTTTTATGATAAAGGTTTAAGTTCTCAACCGAGGTGGCACGCCTCCCAGCGGAGCGTCAACAAATTTCCAGGAGGGTGAGAGCCCTTTCGCACTCACGTATCTCCTTAATGCGTGATAAATAAATTTCCAAAAAAATACTTTTGCTTTCACAACTTATTGTAAGTCATAGGGGTACGAAACAAGAAGCAATTACTTAAGGGAGGCGTGGTGGACAAAAGTTAATAATTTTTGGTTTAGAGGGGATTTGAAAGGCAGGTAACAGAATACCGCAACTACGTTTAGGTTGAAACAAACAAACAAATTATTAAGTGTTGCACCGTATTCTGTATGCCTTGCAAGTTACTGTTGCCGTCGCAGTCCGGCGACCTGTCGTAAAAATTGTCTTTTAATACCCTGTGCAATAAAAACTTATTCAACGGCTGCTGTTTCAGGTAAACCAAAAAGCGTGATGAATTACCATGCATCGTAAATAAAACCACAGCAGGTATCAAAAGTGGCGTTTCTTAAAAGTCACAACAACATTTTTTCTCCTTACTGTTTGAATCAAACAAACTGCTTGCCGCGAACCCCGTCTCAAACTAACTCCACAACGTTGAAACTCAGCTTACGCATCAAAGGAACCGAGTTTACACATCAAAGGATCACAGAATGAAAGACAGGCGAAACCACACGCCTCTGTGCAGGCGAGTTGATAATATCCTGATATTTAGAAATTCAATAGTGCAGCAACAGATGGCATTTTCGTCACGGCTCGCCGGCAAGGAAACATTCAGCAGCTAGCCTATACGCGACAGTGCAGTTTAAACAGACAGAGGTATTGAATTGACACGTGTTCCTCATTGAAACTTGTTTCTGCCCAGTGCATTAGCTGAAATTGGTCTTGCTGGTAGTTGCAAGGTTTGGTCTGACTGCTTCACACTTCTGTCAACGNGATAATTATTACAGATTTAAGACATTCCCTATCGATCATAATAATAAAGTTGAACACGCTTAGCAATAGATAATTAGACCGCAAACGTTTCAAGTACACATAGAAAATATTTTATAAAACCAAAACTGAACAGATGTTAGTGTATAAGAAATTCTAGAGGCAGCAAAATTGCCACACCGCACACGTAGAATCAGTTGAAACAAATATAGCAAGAATACAATTGTACAGAAAATGTTGTTATTGTGGCATAGTTAACCACCATCACCATGGGCAATAACATGAACAGTACAAAATGAGGTGGGTGGGTGTGATCAGTAAACAGGACATGAAAACACATATTAATAAACACAGCATACATTAAAATCTAACTCTCTAATGTCAAATGAAAACTTCTCTATCGCTTCAACCTAGCAGAGACCATTGCAGCAAACCAATTATACATCCAATAAACACTGCTGCGTTTCGACTGTCTAGCCGCCGAAATCTATTCTCCTCGTTCACAAGAAACCTGTGTTTTTTGACTATAGCTGCCACTGAACTTAATCATTCATATCTGACCGCATCCAATGCATTTATTTTGCATCTAACGAGAATTCATGAGCATGTGGAAATTTGCGTGCGAAGGTTATGCCTCCGCATAACCGCAGAACAACCGAAAGCTTCCCTTTCCATTGCGACAACACGTCGTCGCTATCGCGTAACCGACTGCGTACTGTTGACAAGAATTTTTGTGCGGAACGCACAGGCTCGCATTCAAAACAGAATCAATGGAGCGCGACGTTGAGAAGTCGCCCTGGCTTCGAACTCCCTCACTGAGTCAGCGAGCTGCGATGCGTTTCAGCCCAGCACTGCATATGTGCCGATGATGCCACCACGTCTAAACTTCCCGGATCTCTGACACAGTGCAACGTTAGAAGCGCTACGCTGTGCAGGTGCTTCAGTTTTTCTCGCCTTCGGCCACACTAGACCTTGTTTGCTGAAGAACACAGTGACGTATTGCAGCGTAGCGTTGGATTCGAATGACTGAGTCAGCGTTCATTCCGTCAGCACTTCTTTCCGCCCTTGCCGGTTGCTGAAATTTTTTCTCACAATCCCACCCCTTACCAAACGTAGGTTTGTCGCTGTAGTTTGCACCGAAAGCCATCACCTACGTTCGGAAAATATAAACTGGGTGAAAGCAAGCAGGGTCGAACTGAAGTTCAATCAAAAGCCGTATTTTCCTGGGAACAAGACCTCAGCACATAAGATCTCGTATGATCTTTCCACGTGTCTATAATGTAGACCCGAATAAAATCGTCAATCAGGACTAAAAACACCCTTGGCCTAAATTAGTGTTGTTAAATGAAACTGTTATAAACGCAGTTTTCAGTAAACTACTCGACTTTTTACGTTTTGAAAACAATGGCCAGTTGCTGAAAAGGCCCAGTAGTACACCTCACTTTCGAATGGTTCGTCGTTCGTCATTTTGGGGTCGAAACCCTCTCTTAGCTTCGATAAATCACGGTAATAAGCAGACAGACATGATGCAGGATCTAAACCGCAGCACTTCAAGCACTCTCAAAAACTGAAGTCGAACGCTTATTTACCTTCGACGAAAAAAAGTAATTTGATACGATGGAAATGGCATTTCACGCAACAACTAACGTCTTACTGGTTGGGTGTTGCGTGAATTGCCTGCCCCACACCTACTCACATATGTTTAAATATCAGATTTAAAAAACTTCAAAACTGTTTTGATGAAATAAGTACAATTTCACAAGCCTTCTTCGATAGAAACCAGCAAAATCAAAAATATATGATCTGATTGAAAAAAATCACCAACAGCAAGCCTTTATCAGTATGCACAAATTTTTTTTTATCGGATTAAGAAATTGATAAATGACTTTGATTAATTTCTGTTTCACAGAATAGGTCTGACTAGTTGAAAAAGTGAGCTATTTGAGGTGAACTGTATGAGATAGGTTGAGAACAATCAAATTCTAATAATTTTTATTTCGGTGTAAACAATAAAAAAATACGTTTGCCTGTTGTCAGTGAGGTGTACAGTAGAAGATTACATTTACAGTACATAGTAGTAGTCGTACTGAGACAGAACCTCTACTGGAGAGGATGATGGCTTTGAGAGAAGCAATAAGAAACTAGAACCCAATTTATGCCTGTAACAGCACAGTGTGACTTTATTTACCGAAGGGCCATTACACATCCGGCATGTCATGGCCGAAAGATTGTCGAACGCGATTTTATTGTAACTGCATGACCTGAATCTGCGAAGTGCGCGCCATATTTACAAACACATTAAAGTACATTTTATTCGGAAATTTCGTCAAGTGCATTTGCTTTGCGTCATAGAAATAGAACTCTCGATTTGTTTTGCTGTGGCTTACGCGGCAAAATGTGTATAGGTCTGTGGTGATCATGGTGTAGGTATCATCATTTAAACTCTCAATAATTTCGCGTACCTATCCAACAGGCATAGTATTCTAATTCCCTGCCAACTGGTGCCTTGACGCTTAATGAAACTATAGAACATATCTATTACGTAAAATGATAAAAGTACATTTCACACAGAGTTTTACTTTTTGTAAAGGAAGAACAGTTGGAAAGAGCAAGGGTAATTGTACCTACCAACATAACTCTTTTGTGTTGCCCACGATCTCACTTATTTCTGTCTTGGCAACAATCCCATTTTAAAGTCAGCGAAGGAATTTTGTTCTTATCAGACCAGTCGGTATTTGAACGATCCTGCTGGCATGTTGTTTATGCAGGAGTTGCGAACACGGTAAGCGCAGGGAGTGCGATGTTCAATGTTTGTGCAGTTCGAACGCTTTGCTGCGTGTGATTGAACAATTGCGTGGAAAAGAAAACCTTTCACCCGTGACTTCAAAATTGCTTGATGGCAAGCAGCAGGAATAGAAAGCCATACGCTCTGTTAATGACACCTCAAAGACCGTGATAGCGTCGTACGGAGTTTGATGTTGTTGGAAATATTCATCGTACTGAGAGGCATCGACTCGACAACCTTCCGGTTCCTTCAATGCCCTGGCGTCCTTGCACTAATTTGTGTTTATTCTAGCTGAATATTAATTATCGCCAAATAAAATCAACTCAACT
>JGI24021J15306_10001287_pt1 | contig 23993 bp, 12 predicted proteins | sample Ectturendosymbi1_FD_15306 | JGI IMG/M metagenome (IMG submission 15306) | reverse complement strand
ATGCGAGCAAATACGCCGACTACCATGACAGGGTAGGGTGGCTTTTGCAAAGATCCTGCCAAAGCCGAGTTCAAGCGAATCGCTTCTGCACATACAAGCCATTTCCTAACTGTGCAACTTGCGAGGTGTGCAACGTCTGCATCAGCTTCATGCACTCAATGCGATCATCGAACCACAGGATTTAAAGCAGAAGCGCAGTAGAAAAAAGACGGTAAGAAGAGCAGCGCAGCTCGATAATATGCAGTAACGTAGAGTAAACATAAAAGAACGCGTATAACACATATAGATAACATAAGTTTGAGAACTTTTGTTTGTGCTTGAAACTGTCCATCAAGAAAAAAACACTTCAAGTTGCCGGCACTACATTGGCGCTGCAATGGCCTTAATCACTATCAGCTCCAATACTGACAAAACTCGTGGCAGCTTTGGCAAAGCGGTTCTGCATGCGGAGACCGAGGCATGCGTGGTTCATACCAACGCCGGTTAAATTACGGTGGCAATCATGTGGAACAGCCTTGCAGCAGCGATGACGTGTTTGGTTTGCTTGCCGGTCGGTCACGCTTCGCCGATGCGTCCAGCACGTGAGGTTCACTCTGACTTGTGTTCCTCGACCCGAGAAACCAGTTCAACGAGTGGCGCGTCCACGAAGAACCGTGTTTCGCTTTTATCCCAAACCATCTGTTCGGAAATATCGGCATCTTCACGACCTTGTCAGCCAATGGTCGTGTCGCGCATCGATTGTGGATGAGCGGAGCGTATATTTCGCAGTAACGGTCTGTGTTCTGCGAATTTTTTTTGAAGACAAGTACACAGTGAACCCAATATTTCTGCCCGGCGTTTCTAGGAATTAAAACGCCTGAACGCTGCTGCAAAGACAAACCGTGCTGCATTGACCGCATGCCTCATATGCTGCGTACAAAATGTTATTTTTAACGAAGAGTTCCTATACGCAAAAAGACATGGTTTACCTTCTTCAAGGACGACACAGCAACTTGAGATATTTTTTGCGAAAGAAACGACGACACAACAACGCCTGCCGCTTAAAGGGCTTAGAAATAGAAACACACTCTCCCGAACAACACGGCCACCCTGGGCCTTGCTGCGTCTAAATATGTCGATCGCCTTCAAGTTCCGCATCAAAAAACAGAACGCCAGCCTCCAAATAGAACATCTTTAGTTTGCGGAGCAAAAGCAAATGACTTCTACTTCGGTCCAACAGGAAGAGCGCAGCGTGGCTACAAGAACCTTTGCGCGAGGTACCGCGAGATGTGTTGTGCACGTGGGAGGAAGAACAGGAAAGCGCGGATAACTTGCTACGTAAGTTCAAGAACGTTTACTTCGATACGAAAATACGAAGCGAAGGAGAAACTATTTACGTATGACTAACAAACACGACAACAGCGGCTTTCGTTACGTCACGAAGAAAGCCACGGCAAGAATTTTTCTTTTTCAAAGATAAGGTCCAAAGCTGTTCCGGCGTCTCTTGTGATGTAGGAGGGCATGCAAAGGGCGACATCTAACTCCATGTCTCGCGGGCCGTGGAATACGGGAGGGATCTGGTATGGGCTCTCCTGCAACATCACACTAACGCTGTAGCGCCCCGCATAACAGGCACTAACGTTACAATCTGGGAGTGAAAACAAGTTTTTATCGTTTATCCAGGATCTGATTTGGTAAATGAAGACAAAAAAAACATTGCTGGTTTACTTCTGATGCACAATTATCTAAGTTTGGATTTTGACAAATCAGTTTTTGACTAAGTTCTGGTAAATTTGAAATGCCTTTCCATGAACGCTGCCGGAAAAAAAACAAGACCACTCCTAAACAAGATTTACAGCAGACAAAGACAGCACTTGACAGACCTTATAAAATACACGTCCAATATAAGACTGGAAAATCTTGCAAAGTAGCAACAAAGCAATGACCACCTAGCTAGTTAAATCAAGTCGGTTTGCCTTTTCCAATATCATTCGATTATTATTACAATTGATGTAAGATACCAAGTACAAAAACACCTGCCATCACTTTAAGCAAATTTTCATGTCTAATTAAAAAACAGAAAAGGAAAGAAAATTAACTGGGGCAATGTCACGAAATTCATCAACGTCCAAGTCAGATCGTTTGTGGTATTTATGGAAGTAAACGTACAGCAAACCCACAGTGTTCACAAAAATTTCACTGGCACTGTACATGGTTCAGTCATCCAGTCTGCTTGAAATGAACCATTTATGCTTAGGTGATTTTTATCCATATTTTAACGGTGTCCTCGAAAAGATTACAGCAGGAATTGGAGATCAACACACCCTTCTAATTTCACGAAGTTAAAACATATTTTTGAGATATTGGCAAGTAGGTAAAAAGGCCTTTAAGAATAAGATGCCTTACCCCAGGTTGAGGTGAATATACTCCAGTGCATACAAGCACAGAATGACATGCTTCAACGTGGCCCGTCTGCGTCCACTTGGCCTGCACGGCGGTTGCCTGAGCGGAAACAAACTTCGCGATAACCAAGTACACCCAAGCTCTGCGATGCTTCATATCTGGGCGGAAATTGCAAAGAGCCAAAAACTGCATCGTGAGCGAAACTAACCAAACTTTAAGGAAACAAATAGAAACTGCTTTATAGCACAAATTATCGTTTATTTTAAGTTCAACTTCCGCCAGGGTTGGCATCGTCCAACTATTAAATTGCAGCAGTTTGTTTTCGCACGACATGTGTCTAGTTTTCGAAAAACGCCAAAAGACTTTCGCGTTATTTCCACAAACATTCACGAACAACTTTGCTCGAAATCAATAAGATACAGAAACTCTAACATTCAGCAGGTGGCCAGAAATCCAAGCCAACGCTGCACAGAGCTTTGTGCTCCACTGCGCGTCATGATGGCATTACACCGCACAAAGAAATGGGAAGATGAAAATCATCGCATGCAAAATCAAAGACAACTTCTGGCGCATCTCGTCCAATCAACGCAAGGAATCATAGAAAAATAAACGGTGAAGTAATATTACATCTGCGGGCGAAGCGTCCGTGCCGGCGCTGGTCGTAATGGTCCTAATGCCGGCGTGCACTTTTCTCCACGGTTGCTGGGCACCTCTGCTCGTCACCGCGTCCTTTCCTACTTGCCTCTGCGAAGCAAACGTCACGCGAGAATCAGACGTAGGAAACAATATCGAGTGCTTCTCCAATAACCCGTACAAGGCCGTCGAGCAGGTTCAGACGTTGACCTCTCTACGCGACCTTGTCGCTGCGAACTTCTCTTTTGTTTCGACGTGACCGATGTCACAGGAAAAACCTAGTCGAAGGGCACTTCACCATTTAAATTGCGATGTGGAAAGATCGTGGAAAACGTAGCCATCGCCTTGCTGTAACTTGCAGCAATCGGTAGTTCAAAATACAACACAGTCACCCTTATTTCGGCTGCTAAAGATCGGAGCGTTAGCTTCGTCTTTTCAGCTGAGTGTCAAAATCCAGGCTGCGCGCGCAGTCAAAAACGACAACTCGAAAGACGTAATTGAAGACTGTGACAGAACAGGCAGTGCTGTTCGCAAGGATCACCCCAGACGCCAAGCGGCAAACTGTCCATCGCCGCATCATCGCGAGGTCGAGTTTCAAAGAGCCACATTCTACATCAGGGCTTCCTAACCAGGGGTGTGAGATCCGTTCGTTGGGGGGACGAGAATGCTGAATTATTAGGGTTTGTTTACTAAAAAAAATTCGGGTCAGTAGTATAGTTTAGTCACTGCAGTTTTTGGTAATGTATTATTTCATTTTCAGTTACGTGAATTAAGATTAAAAACACAATGTGTTTGTATTTTACACAAAATCAATATGGATTATTACCAGTTCTAGAAGGGAATGCTAGTACTGGTTGGTTATTTGAAAGAGGTGAAATAGGTTAAGGATCACTGTTCTACATTGAAGGCACAGTTTAACCTGGAAACTCCATTCACAGATTCGTCAGACGATCTTGTGGAACATTGATTAGACGCAATGCATTCGATTCGAAATGGAAACATGAAAAATTGAAAAGGAGGTCATGCGCTACACCCGACATGAGCAGAATGCAACCCACCTGTTTCATGTCTCCCTGTTGTATGCGTTTGTTGTACAAGTTGGCTCCGTATATGTCGGCCATGGGATTGTCGCTGAAAAGCGGATGAGAGATGTGATCAGAAAAGATAAGTGGTCGGAAACAGGCGTGCTTCAAAACAACAAGAGCGGGAACACGAACTGAAAGGAGGGATTACTTTTTCGGAAAATTAAGCCATGTGGGTTGCACGAACAAATGTGTGCGTTTCAATTCCTGCCATGAACTACGAAGTCCAACGAAACAGCTACGTGGGACATGTTGTGAGCGGAGAATACGCTGATTAAATGTCAATCTTATCGAACGCGTTTCTGGAGCAGTAAATATTCACCGCAATCGCAGTGGGGCCGAGCGCCAAGTCCACCTGCAGCGCAGGCGAAACAAGTTTGTTCACCCTCCCGGTAACTTCAATCAATGTAATTTTTACGAGCTGACGAAAGGCTTTGTTATTGTTATAATTCAATTCGGAAAAAAAATAGTTGCGCTACATGTAAAAACCATGCGTAACCTTCGGCGAATTCCATCCATGTATGAGCGAAATCTGTCGCTGGATCCCGTTTCAATTCTGCTGATTTGGTTTTGAAACGAGGCCCGGCCGAAAGATGAAATTAATCAGTTTGTGATAAAAAAAAAACATGTTAATGGTGGCATATACAGTAGTGGGCGACGTGGATTTTTGCATCTGACAAGAGTCTAGGACGCTATAAAATGCGGAAACCACCAATGTAGAATGAATTTCACGCTGGTACGTGGAAAATTAAAATGCTCATGCTGATGAACAACATCCGCAAATACACCAAGAAACCTGGATCTTATGTTACTCTTGCTTTAGTTCATGTTTGCAGTAAAAGGTCTTAAAACTCCCAGGAGCGGGAACTTGGACTGATCTGTGAAGCAGGTGCGTTGGATTTTCAAGCAGGCTCGCTGTTTACAGCTTCTGCATTGACGTCTCGTGCCCGAACCAGGCGTCAATATGTCGTAAATATTACTGCCGAGAGTTACAGAATTTTACCAGACGCATAAATCGCGGCAACTGAATTGAACCCAGTGGACAGGAATACGATGAAGTCGTAAACCACTCAAACAGTTAGGGGTAATTGACAAATGCAAATCTCATAAAAACTTTGTTTGCTTTCTTGGTTGGAGATTACAAACACAATTTACTGCAAAGTTTCACTGAAAATCGAAATCATTAAATCCAGATTTTCGATACGAGCCTCACAACCAGAACTCACTGTGTAAGCCCAATTTCAGAAAACCTGATCTAGTACAGACCCGCATGCGATACAATTGCCCTCAAGGGATGACAAACAATTTAAAGCACAGATTGTCATTTCGGAATATCAGCGGACAGATCATCATGCGCAGCACACCGGCTATTCGGGAACTGCTACCAGCGACAACCGACAATGCACGTCCTGAACTTTAACTTTTGATGCCGTACAGTACGAATCAACCCGAAGTTCAAATAAGCGCTTCATATATAAGAGATGAGCCGTGTAGGCTCGCACATTCAAAACAGTCACAAAGATATCACGTGCCGAAAGAACTACAGTACAATTACAAGTACTAGAAATGGGCAACGGAAACAGATGCCAGTGCCTCATATTCCATGCGCATTATAAGTAACGGCAAGCGGTTCAACTTTACGTACCCGATGGCGTATAGGGTTCTCACTGGCGAATTCAATCCCATTTTGGCCGATATTCTGTTGATCAGCTGTTCCGCGTACATGTAGGTAATCTCGCTGGGCTTGCCCATCAAGGCAGTGTAAGTCAGAGGCTTTCCCACCAATTTCTCATAGACGCTCTCCAGGCAGTGCATGAAAGTACCATGCCCGAACCTGCAAAATCGCACGCAGCAAACTTAGACCCTGCTGCCTCTAACGCTAAAAATCTCAAATCGAACGTTGGAATCATAGTACAGTGGTAGCAATGGGACGCATGTGCATGAAGTTTATCCGGTGGCAATGTCCATAGTGAGCGCTTTGATGTGAATTTAACGTTTGCAGTGCATCCACTCCGTGGTGGGTAGATCGACGACTGCACAACTTCGAGTTACTTTCGTTAAATCCATTCCGGGACATAACCGTGCCCCTTAGGCAGAGGTGGGTAAACATTTTCTACGGAGGGCCATATTGAAAAGTTTATTGCTTCCGGGAGCCGCATACATCACGTTTGTCTGCTTCAGTTACAATTCACATTTATAACCTTGTACTGTTTTATTTCACATTGACACTGCAGTACACACGGACGGAACAAAATCTCGAGGATTCTAATCTAATCGATAAAATTACTTTAACATAAACTGGAAATATGTACTATTTATGTACGCGTGGCTGCCCTGCGGGCCGCACAGAATGCCCTCACGGGCCGTAATTTTCCCACCCTGTCCCTAGGGTTGCTAGTTCACTAGAAATTTCTTCAAGGACATTTTGTGGTTTTGTTACCATTGAAATTTTACTTCATGCCTACTTTCAAACTTTTCAGATATTGGTGTAGCACATTTTTCCAAACACACATTGCTGAATAACAGAGCGTACCTTCTTACTGCAGAACTGTTTAAGACTGAACAAGCCTACACGTAATTCTGTTCATTTACATTGAAAATTTAATCAACAGTTCAATAATGATTTATTGAAAACTTTCACAACTGTTCAAGAACTTTCAAGGATGCCGGAAAATACTCAAGGACAACGAAATGTTTTTCAAGGATCAAGGACAACCAGTTTTGATAGCAAATTCAAGAAAAATCCTTGGCGCTCAAGGACGTCTGGCAACCTTACTCCTCCATGACAAACACTGCTATACATCAAAGGCAATGCACTTCGCGACTTGCTGTGAAGTCACAGCATTTGTGAGAAATGCAATTTCAAACCAAACAGTTTGGTGATAATAACTCATAAACCGATTAGCAACTCCAGAACAAATTTCATGTTTCAAAACGATCGACAACCATGGGTGTGGACTTTTTATCGCACTTAATTGCGTATACAGGTTGTTCTGGAAAGCATCGGAATCAAAATCAAATTATTAACGAAGTCAAACGACAGATGCAAACGCATTCAGAGGGAGAGGAAAGGCAGTTAGAACTGTGACCGCACTGCAAATGTGCTTCATGCGCTGCCCATCTGCGTTGGGTTTAGCATTAAAAATGTACATTCAAAAGCTTCTGTAGCAGACTCAAGGTCATCCGCAAAACTTTTAATACCAAACAAATTGCGCAAATGGCCTCAACGCATTGGAATGACCAGTTTCGCGATTTTCTGATGAAAACAAAGCTGGTAGTGCTCAGTTCACAGGGTGGAAGACATTCAGTTTATATAAGATGAACGTTGAAACATGTCCAAATAGAAAAAATAACAAGCAACACCGTGTACCTATCGATGCAAAAGCGCTCAAATAATAGCTTTACTTTCCAACCTCTAGTATTTTTAAGCTGATGTTGCAAGAGCTATAGGACGTGACAAAAACAGCGAATAACCATTACAAAAAATGAATGTGCGTGTTCCTGTGCACGTATCCTATAATCGTTGTTGACTAAGGAGATAGCTGAAGGTGACTCGCACGTATCGACCACAAATAGAGGTCGGCAGAAAACAATCCGTCGAGCCTGTCAGCGTATAATGCCGAGAAGGCAGTCTAAACGCCTGCTGGCCACACCTTTATATTAACCAATCACAGACTAGACGGGTGTGGGCCGCTGTCAGCTGGCCGATTACCGGAAATCGAGCTGAATTCAAATGAGAAACCATTGATGATGATGCAAACGTGATGGCGGCGTTAGTTAGAGTTTGGAAAATTATCGCACGAGTTGTGGCGTGATCAATAGGGCTTTTAGCCGGCAAAATATTGTTCAGTAAAAGCTAAACGCCAAGGAAAAGAAAAATGACGAAGTGAAATCAACACTGAAAGTTGTAGTTTAACGGATCCCTTCAAACTTACATATTGGAAAGCTTACTGGTAGGGTGGCACCTGCTAAGTGTTTTTTTTCTTTTTTTGAAAGTCAAAATATGCCCTTTTATCCACGATTGCCAGAGAAAGATGATGCAGCATTAAAGATTAACAAACTCAACCAGGAAAAGCAAAAACGAAATCAGACTGTGTTTTGCTGACGAAAAATTGGTTTTTTCTCCCAAGTCCGCTAGCCACTCTGTTCGCTATCACTACGCACGTACGCAAATTGCAGATGACTTAAGTTCAAGCAAACACAAGTTTTAGTCAAAAAGCAAGGAGAGCAAACAAGGGCGAGCTCCTCCACAATAAAAACGCTTACTTGGGCACCCACCTCACTCTGGTTTCACAATTGGTGGATGAGTAGCAATGTCAATAAAATGCCCGACGCTTTTGACTAAGCGTTTTTGTAGGGGAGTACCGTTCCGAGTCACTTTGTGCGAGTGCGATGTGTACCCGATGGGCTAAACGCCCGTTAGTGAGCGACAGAAACACTCGCTGTACTGCAAATGATCAATGTGTTCGCGACTTCGGTCACTTCTTTTTTCAAAGTTACAGCGATTAACAAACTCAAGGAATTTTAACGAAGACTTTTTTGCTAGCTGTTCGTCTCAACTTCCTTGTCAACTCGCAAGTGGCGCCTTAACGGAAAGAAATTGCGAGCTCTTATTTTAGCACATAAAACACATTCCACACCTGGACTCGGTCAGTTGGCTTCAAATTGAAATAGGTATGTTCCGCAAAATAACTGACAGCGTTTTAACTGAAACTTCATAAACCGACTCTTCAAACTTGCTTTCCTCGACATGAGTAGACTTGAAGTTTTTACAGCAGCTAGTAAAATTTTTACAAAGCATCTTTCTGACACAAGTCAAGTTTTTTTGTCATAGATTTAACAGAAAGTATCCCTGTACGAAACACCATGAAGCAAAACTTGACAATCGAGAAAAACCACTTTCCCAAAATTAGCCACGCGCATTATCGACGCCTACTGCAAATGTGTATGACGCTTGAATATTCCGCATAAAAGTCATTCTGCTTTAACGCCGAGCACGTCGGTCTTCGTTGGCGCCACTGCTTTACGACTGCAATGGGTGCAAAAACGAAAAAGACGCCGAAGTAAAATCTGATTTAACTCACAAAATACGCTCTCGATTTAATGCTTTTCCACAAGCGTTTGTGGACACTAGATAGGCCAAAGATGTTTTTAAATTTCGCAACGTAAGTGATGCCGCCTGAAAATTAACATGGGTGAAAGCAAGTCGAGAAAATAATATGTGCTCCAGTGAAATCTAAGCCACGTTTGGTTCACTTTATCCGACTAAGTCTGCTGTGATCGTGGTCACAATAGCCTGAGTGATTACACAATAGCCTACCTCCGCACGCTACAAGTATTTGCATTGACGTTCAACAGGAAACAAAGCTGACGTAGCGTAGTGTACACCAGCACACGCAAACAGGGCGAGTCGCAATATCCCGCTGAGGGTGAATGCCGCCATCATAACGTCATACGCGAAAGGACAAAACCAACGAACAAGCCGATGGTTCTACCAGGCCTTGGTTCTACACGTCAAAACAAGCGTAGCTGCGTGCGCATTTATGCTGACCAGGCTGTAGTTTTAGACGCTGGAGGAACGCGTGACTGGCAGCGAACAATCATCAGACACAAAGCAGCCGCTGAAATAGCTCGACGAAAGGAAAAAAATGATGCAGCACTGGCACTGGCGATTGGAACGTACACGCTTACTCCAATCTCTGACTTGAACTGGTCCCCTGGAAACGCTCCCATTCGGGTTTACATGCATCGACATCTCACATTTTAGCAGGAAGCAAATGGAGAGTGCTTGGGGATCAGCGGCGCGTCCGCAAGAAGCAGTAACTGCATCTTTTAACCCCCATGCAAGTGTCTTACCGGTAACTGCTGTTTAAACCAGCAACCTATTGCCTGCGGGCCGCTTGTGGCCCGTTGAAGGTTTTGTGCGGCCCACTTTAAGTTTTGCTGTAGTGTAAGTCAGGTTTTTTTTAAGGAAAATGTTAGGTACCCGGCAGTGTTTTTTAAGCTGTTTTTGGGTGTCAAAATGACACCTTAAAATTTTGCAATGACACCCTAAATTCTGAAAGGCAAGGTATGGTTTTGCCTTGTACTGAAGTAAAAATATTTGAGGAAAGCATGTTTTCCTGCACATGGCTATTGCAACAGACGGCTGCAATGTTATAGGACGACGCAATTATTTTGGCGCAGAAGTTGGAAGCGAAAATTGTGAGTATGGTATCTGTGCATTGTCATGCGCACCGCCTCGCTTCGTCCTGTTACTGTCCTGTCGCACATTTGTACAGTACGGTGTACAAAACTGCGAAAGCACTTTGATGCAATTTGGAAGTGCTTTACTGTTTCACCGTTGCGATCGGCTTGTCTGGCGATGCATCAGACTACAATGAAGACAAAAGGCCGGCAGTTGCAGCGCGCATGCAAAACAAGGGTGGTTGTCGAGTGAGGCAACAGTGAAAGCTAGGGGTGAGATGTTGGGTATTTTGGGCCGCACTGAATTAAGCAGCGGTCAAAAACAAAAATGATGCGATGTGCGTTACTTTAATGCGACTTATGAAAACAAAAAATTTCAACATGGTGCCTTCGTTTTGTCAACATTGCCATCTCAGTTGACAGAACTGAGCGAAGTTTTTCAGGCGGGATGTTTCAACTTTGCACAGATGAAAGCTTCCGTAGAACTGTGCAGCTCTCTGATGCTGCTGCGAAATCCGAGCTTTTGCGAAAAGTTTGATAGTGAATTAGGGGAACTTAGAACGCCGGATGGTTTGGCTGACTCGTGTTTGTCAAGTGTCATGGCGTTTTGGAAGGGCACAAAAAGATTCGCAAATTGATTATGCCCATACACAACAGNGGAGACAGGAGTGAATGCACCAACTACTGGGGTATCTCTTTGCTTAGCCTCCTACGAAGAGTGCATGACAAGTTCGTTAAAAAAGATGAGGCGAAAAATTGAAACAAAGCTGGAGGACACCCAGTGGGGTTTTCGTCGTGCCCATAGCACTACAGAACAAATTTCCACTCTCCAGCAAATTTACGAGAAATCCTGGGAGACTGCCAAATACGTATACACATGTTTTGTCGACCTCGGAAAGTATATGGCCGCGTTCCTAAAGGTTTGGGGGGTGTTGAGGGAGTACAGAACGGTGTTGACGAGTGCCTCTTGCTGGCTGTCAAATAACTGTATTTCTGTTCAGAAGATTGCGTCTGCGTCGACGGAGTTAAATCACAACTGTTCACTGTTGGTGTTGGACTCCGACAATGGTGTCGGTGCGTGCTGTCACTGATACTTTTCATAGTTTATATCAGGGTTCTCCAAACTACGGGCCGCGGGCCAAATCTGACCTGCGAAGCCATGTCACCCGGCCACAAAACACATTTTGCCAACAATGAAAAAATAATAATGCATTTACGAAAAATGGGTTGATTTGGTAGAATCTAACATATCCCAAAAGTCATATTACGCAAGAGGTCCTGAAGTCAAACTGTCGTGCAATAGCTTATGTGGTCCTCTCCCAAAATATTTGGAGAGCCCTGGTCTATATGAATTTGATAGACAGTCACATACGCGTCGACGAAGGTGTCACAGTTGAAAACTGCAGGATAAACCGTTTGCTTTGCTTTGTGCGGACGAATTGGTACTGCATGCGTGGATCTTCTCGACAGGGCCGTCAGCACGCATTTGATCCAACATCTCACCCCTAGCCTTTGATCAACACGCATTTGATCGGTTTAATTCTGCGTGCGACCAAGCAGGAACGAAAATCAGCACTGAAAAGATTGAGGTATTGTGTCTTTCAAGACGCCCAAGGCAGTGTATTCTGCAAGTGAGAGGAAATGCCCTGCAGCAGGTGGAGACATTCAAGTACCTTAGGGTGGTATTCACGTGTGACGGAAATCGGAACAAAGAGATTGATACACGGATTGGTAAAGAAAACACAGTTCTGCGTGAATTTTGTTGCTCCGTGGTTGCGAAACGGGAGTTTTCAAAACCGCAAAGCTTTCAGTTTTTAAATCGGTTTTTGTTCCGATCCTCACCTGTGCTCATGAATCTTAGGTGACGACTGAAGGAATACTGTCAAAAGAATAAACGGCAGAGATGGGATATTTGCGAAGAGTTCTCGGTGTGACACTTCGTGATAAAGAGCACAGGTCTGAAATCAGTAAAGCCCGGGATGCCAACCCACTTCTCCGAATCGAGAGATCCCAGCTATGTTAGTTCGGCCATGTGTCCAGAATGTCCCAGGAAAGATTGGCGAAGTAAGCCTTTCGGGCTCCAGTCTATACACGGGAAAGCTTTCCACGGGAAAGCGGCCCAGACGTCGTCCAAGGACCACGTGGCGTGATTACATCTCCGTTTTTGCTCGGTCCCTCCTCAGTGTGGAGCCAGCAGAACAATCTGAGATTGCTGTTGATCGTGAGGTATTTCGCGTCCTCCTAAGGCTGTTGCCTCGCAAGTCTTCCCAAAGGAAGACCGGGCACGAAAGAGAATGAATGAATGGGTATGCAGGCCTACATTGAAACTTTCCACTGTATTTATGAAATTTTCTTTAGTTTGTTTACCAAAAGTGAATGTTTGTATTCAAATAATTAAGCATATTGGGACGCAAAGTTAAATCAGACATAGAAGGGAAAATGGTGTTGACGCCCTAAAGCTCCAGTACGACACCCTTTCAAAAACCTTAAAAAAAAACACTGGTACCCGGTATGGACTTGTAGGGACCCGATTTCTCTGATTCTAGGTACCCGATTTTCTCTGATTCTAGGAACCCGATGAACATTTTCGCCAATTCTATGGACCCGAATCGGGTCCCTAAAACGCCTTAAAAAACCCTGGTGTAAGTACATACCGACAACCTGTCCTTATTTGGACAATCTTAAATTTGACATTTTTGATGCAGTGGGCACTGGGAGATTTTCACGTGTCCAGCTGACACCTTGGCATAAAACTGATTTCTAGTTTCATGATTTCTATCCAGGGCTGCCGGATGCTTGACAAGAATATGGGAAGTTTATGTCCAGTTTATGGTAAATTTTTTGGCAAAAACATTTTGGCAATGGCAATGTTATTTCGAATATTGAATTTTCGATTCTTAATGTTTTTTGCACTACATAATTTTTTCCATACGTTAAGCACGTCGGTCAGCGTGATTCACATTTGCAGTATGCGTCGATAGTTCGCTTCACCTCAATGCCTGTTATCTACTGTGAAAGCGGAACTTCCAGGCCCACCAAAATAGGTGTTTAATTTAACTTTAAGGCTTTTGTTACAGGCACATCATACTGTTTGTATTGAAATAAACGAAGTACCAGCCAACGACTGGCAAAGCGTTTACTTTCCGAAACCTGAGTAGCAACGTCTTCTGACTGACAACATGCAAAAAGATGACGTTCAACAATATCAAAACAATGTAGACCAAGCAACACCACGTGAACACAACCAGTTTAAGACGACGACTATCCCATTATGATATCAGCTGCTGGCCCATTTAGATATCTTTCTAAACTGTTCCACTCTTACAACTCAAAAAACACCTGATATCATACCGAGATGCAACAGTGAAACACTTATGTCGTGACATACCTTGGCATGTGACTTTCCGACATCCACAGCAAATCCATGTTGCATGCTAACACCGGGAGATGGCCGTCGTTCAATTCCGAAACAGGATCGGTCAAGCGACCGTGTGTCAGCAAAATGTCAATAATCAATTGCAAGTTTGTCTCCCACCTTACTGGTTCACCAAATAAAACCACAGCTTCTATGTTAGGGAAAACCTCACTTGGTTCATGAGGGGGCTGCAAGACAAAAATGAAAAGGCAAATGTAGATCAAGACCATCAAATGTCCATCACAGTTTCGATGGTCCTACCTTTCAAATGCACCCTATAACTACCTTGCATCCTATGCAACCCTCACATACAATACAAATCAACCAATATTTTTAAGAGACGTTTTTTCAAGGTAACCTTTGACAGTAACAACAAAAGATGTAATGCTAGCTTTCACGAAATTGTCTGCCCACCAGATACGTATATTCATTTTATCACTTACAAGCAACTCATCCAATTTAAGCTTTTTGTACCAGTCAGTGTTATGCCAACAAGTTTTTTACCCCTTGATACAAACCTACCCAAAACCACACAGTTCTCCAAGTCTATTCACTGTTACTGATCTTAATCTTAACTACTTACATTGAAAATGGATGTTGTTGAATAAATAAACTTTAGTGCATCACTCTACAAAAGATAGCTCATAATGAGAGCAATTAAGAGAAGTTCAGAATTACAGTTATCAATATATGTCAACACATGCAGGACATCAGAAGGTTTTTTTCAGGGTGTGGCCAATAGTGGGTTTTTCCCAAGGGTGGCAAAAGTGGTGAAATTTCATTTTTCCTCTCGAAACTAAGAAAAAAGCCTTTTTTGCTAAAAACGTAATAGGAAAATGTCAAATTACAAAATCCAGCGGGGCTAAATCCACCATGCCACCCCCTTCCGATGCCCGTGATCTAAGCAGAAAAGTAGCCTTTACACTTACTGATTTTGGCCTGCGTTGATGATCAACCATATCCAAGTTTGGAAATGCAGACCGAATTTGATCAATTGTAACTGTGTTGGTAAACCCGATTCGTTCAGCTATTTTGTCAACAGGTCCTTGGCCAGAAAGAAGCACACACTTGTTGTGAAATTCGTTGAACATTCTCAGAGGACTATGTGACATCATAACTTGCTCAGCAGTAACCTAAAATAAAGTAAGCATAGAAAGCAAGGGCTGACATACATGGAATTGAAAGCATACAATCGGGTTACAATATAAAGGCATAATTCCCTCATATGACACCCACAATAAATCTTATATGCATCACACACACACAAGGAAGGAGAATTGATCTGTAGAGAAACATTAATATCTACATTCTGAAAACTTCTCCATTCATTTTAAAACCCATGTTCTTTTCACATAAACTTTTCAACAAGAACAAACTCTACCACCCCACATAGTATGAAATAATTTTACGCCTTCATACCAACCTCCACTTCCAATGCATCAGATAATTGTTCGGCTTTGGTTCTTGCAAGAGCATTGCCAGCATTAGTCACAAATATGGTAGGAACTCGAAACTTTCCAGTTTGGTCTACTAGTTTCTGAAATGCTGCTTTTGCAGCAGGGATTGGCTTTTTCCCACGAATCAAAACTCCATCAATATCAAACAGTAAGCCAAACTGAGGGTCCTAAAACCAAACAAAATCCATTGCTAAATTTTCAAACAAAGGTAACTTATTAAAAAGCACATTGGCAGCAAATTTGTATCAATACAAAATTTTAAAATATTTACAACAATCATTCTTTAATGTTACCAGTGGAAAAAAATAAACACTTAACCAAGGGTGGGAAATTGGCAGCCTGCGGGCCATATGTGGACTGCCACATTGTTTTCAGTGGCCCACGGAAGCATTCAGGAAAATATTTCAATTTAAGATTTCTCCCAATTTATCAAAGTAAATGTTAGTGCTGAGGCTAATCTGAAATGAGACTTACTAATATTGCTATCGACTTGCTTCTATTTCCATTGGAAGTATGGCGCTCCACTAAACGCGACCTTCTCAAAGTGGCCACCAAGACACATTAATTGCCCACCCCTGCACTAAACAATCCTTTCTTTAATTGACAATTTGAGTTGAGCTGAATGTATGAGCATACACTTTTAGATTATTTTACTGAATAATCAGTGCAAAATGCTGAAACACTGAAAAAAATTTTGGTTGTCCTATTGCAGTCCCACTAACAGCTAAAGTTTAGGAACGAAGAGCCATATTTGAATTAAAAGTACAACTATGTGGCAAGCTTGCATAACAGGTTCAACACAACACAGATGTTTTTGATGTACTGCAACATTTAGAAAATAGGTGAAATCTTTGGTTGTTTCATGCACCTGCAGCTTACATGCAGTAACTGACTCAAGTGATTGATTAATTTTTGTATTTACCCAAGTGCTTTGTGTTTGCAAAACAAAGGGATGTAGTCATTTTACAAGAAAACCTTAAATCTACAAGCTTTGCTCAATTAGCATCCACACAAATAGATGCAGGGCTAGTTTTTTTATTATATTGAAACTTGTAAGTGGTACAGTAGGATGTAGCACCTGCCACTGAATGTGGTAGACTGGGTTTGAATTCCTGTCAAAGCAAAGGCTTGAAAAAGGGTAATTGCGACCTGCCTTGTTCTCAGCACTAGTGGATGGGTGGGTGAAAAGGAAAGCTTCACACACGATGGTGCCATTGACCTGCCACCAGTGTAGCATTCACTGCCAAAGTACCCACATGGCCCAGAAATGGGCGTCTGCAGACCAGAGATGAGCACTGAACTAGACTTGGATTGGACTGATCCAGACTACAACAATTTTTCTGGATTGGATCCGTACTGTAAATCGCTTCATAAATTTACGATCAGGGCCAGATTTGGACTGAGTGAAAACAAGCTGCATAATTTTCATTGTTAAAAATCTGTATTTTATTAACTTTATAGACTTCATTTGAACTTGGACTTTCAAATTATTAAATTTTTTGGACTACAGTTGGACTTGGACTGAGCTTTAAAAATTCAGGACTAGATCCAGATCACAAAATGAGAGACAGCTCCTGCTGCAAACCACTCATGATACTCCAAAGGGAGTATAACACAAGTATAACTACTGCATAATGAAAAATACTTCATTCTTTCTTTCTGATAATGGTCTACTCTGTTAGCTGTAGAATGATTGAATGTATCATAGTTTGTTTTAACCGAAGACATGGAAGCAATTAACCATGCTGTTTTAATAGGATGTGTTCTAAGCTGATGTGTTGTGTTAATTCGAGTATGATATGCAACACTTCAAAACTTTCAGTACCAAGGGAGTTCCCTGATAAGACTCTGGGTACCAGGCAATTTTTTATAGTTTTCCATATGGCAGTTACTCCAAACGCCTGGTAATAAAGCCTGAACAATTGCCTCATTTGTTAAATCTGCTATTTTCTCTTCATATTTTTCACATGTAAATGTAGAAAACTTGCAAGAAAAAATGATCACAAACAGAATTTGATAGAATTCAGATCAGTTTCTATAGATATCCTGGTATCTGCTCTGGAAATCGAATTCCATACTGATACACAGACCAAGTACTGAAAGTGTTGAAAGACATTTTAGATTTCTGACAAAGTAGCAACAGCAGCAGTTACACAGCTTGTCACTGCAGCACTGACCAGAGAATGTATAATACTAACAGCACAAATATTCGCATGTATAAAGTGACCACACATCCTACCTTGACAAGGAAAGCCTTATTTTTTGGGTTCCAAATCCTAGTCAAAACTGATAAACAGGGTTGGTTTACTAGATGACCGCCATGGTCCTTCACTAATTATAAGTGACACTGACACAGTGACATTAATTGTATACATTGACCAGTTATCATGCCATTGTGTTTTCATTTATTCTAATGTTCACTGACAATTGGTTTCCTTATTGTATGATGGTTCTTCGTATTGTTTCTGTTTATTACCGAGTCATATGAAACAGTAAATAAATCAATCAGTTCTTCAATTATCTTCTAAAGCAAGACCAATTGCAAACAACAGGATAAAACAAGGGTTGTAAAAGACAATATGAATGCAAGTTACTTGAATTTCTTTTGAAACAAAAAAATTACCTTCTCTCTTCACATTTTTAGCAAAATTTGAATAATTTAGAATCTGTTTAAATGCAAAACACACTCAAATTGCCATCTTCATTTTTTGAAAGGTTTAACAGAAAGAGCCTAATTTTAGCATAGATTACATTTATCAAGGAATTAATCTTATGCGAGTAATAAATCAAACACTAACTCAATTAAGAATAACACTGATATTGAATAAATGTATTCCTACTTGCTTTAAACCCAACTTGTACCAATACCAGTCTATGTACAGATATAGAGAAAGCAAAGACCACAAACAAAATACTTGCTTTTGCTTTTGAAGAATATAATTTGTTTCTTCCTGGCCACAGGCTTGAAGTTTGGTACAATTTACCACATCCACGGCGGAGTTGAGGCAGTGTTGCAGACATTGTGTCAAAAAAAAGATACTGGAAAACCATGAGGCATAAGCAGCTATAATGTTCAATATCAATTTTTACATACCAGGCCGTTAAGCTGGCAAAATTTTACTACAATTATACGTAGTTCCTCACACTTTACACACCATTGCACCTCTACAGAAAATAATACAGTGCTGATGTTGTTTTTCTAAGTAAGCTAACATTACAACAACAGAATAAATGCACATAACTTATATTTATAAATGCTCCATTTGTAAATGTCCAACTCAAAGATGTTGGTATACCTAAATTTGTTGAAATCAGGTTTAACAAAACAGCTTTCCATGAAACAAAAATCTGTTGGGGGCAGTCAGCTAAATAATTAGCATACACACCACACTGATTTTCTGCATTATGCTCAACCAAGATTACACTTTCATCTTTGATAGTTAAGCTGACTTCATGGTCCATATGGCACTACCTTCTAATGGCAATAGACCAAGGTTCTATTTTTACAACAGACTCCAAAGTTGATATTGATAATTAACTTGCTCATTAAGATAAACAGAGCTATGATCAATTACCTAAGTGTTCTTCACAAGATCACATAAAAGCATGAATTAATAGATCAAATGCTTCCGACTGCTGTGATAATATAATAAGCAAGTGACTACAGATACGCCTGGCCTGACGCAATTCAAATAAAAGGGTCAGTTTGCAATTCAACTGGCATAGATCTCATAGCTTAGGGGTTATGCGCTACGGCTGCTATGCCAATGGTTTTCTGTACGACTCTCACCATGCTGACTTTTGTTTTTTTTTCTTCACTTTTCTTCAGGCTTACGTTACGTGTTACCTTTACGGATTAGTGTTAGGTTAGGGTTAAGGTTAGGTTTAGGGTTTATCTTTTATGTTTAGTTCATTTCTACCAAGCCTACTGCACTCTCCTCATGCGTTACTGTTACGTCACAAGTGGCGTATAATAAGTTTTCAAATTTCAAGATCCACAGGCATATCTATAGGTATAGCCACTGCCATGGCATATAATAAACCTATTTATTTATTACATAATACTTCATGTTCAGTGATACGTCATTTGTTCTATTCAAAGAATTCAATGCTTAAATACACATCAAATAAAGATTAACATGATATTTCTGTGATGTCCTTAAACTGTGCAAAAACACTTTATCTACCACTTTACTGTTTACATAACCTGGTGCAATTGAGTGGATGCAACTACTGTATCTTACGGGCAATAAGGCACACTTTTGAATGTTGAATGCTAGCTGTTCTTTTTCATACATACGGCGCAACATGGCAGATTAGATACGATGGAGTTTAATCTGTCACACATGCCTACTCCACTACACAAAAACAGAATGAACTAAAAGCTATGCATGCGTTTGATTCAATGTACGCTAATGTAGTCAGGAGCCTCGCGATGCAGTACATATAGCTCTGTGCACATGTGCCTCGTGAGTAATACGATCTGCGCTTCAACATTAACTTATGTGCTACAGTAGCTAATCACAGAACCACATGCACTGCTCATTGCAATTGTAACATTGTTGGTTTATTACATAACATGATGGTGTGTTTACAAAAAAAGTGCTAACTCGCAATTAAATAGGGCAGTGGTTACAGCCAGGTCAACCTGTGGAACTTTATATTTGAAACATAATTCACCCACCACCTGTAGCCTAACGACTAATAAATGTGACAGCATGAACAACACACAACAAGAGTGCAGTAGGCTTGGTAGTAACACACTAAACGTAAAAGGTAAACCTAAAACCTAACCTCAACCCTAACTTATTACTAACGCTAACCTAACACTACAATCAACTGTAGAGTTGAAAAGTATTTCTCACCTACCTAACAGCACCCAGTATCTACTGTACATTTTTTATCAGTCTAAAACTAAGTCTTAGACAAAAAAGTGCCTTGCATTGACAGAGGAGCATTCCCTAGTCTGTCCATGTCAGACTAATCTACTTGATCCATAGCGATTAGGCGTCACCACCACGGGCCAGAATGGACTTGGGAATAATTGGGGGCGGAAGGAGCTTCTGTTCTTCAAGTTCTCTTGGTGGGGGCAAAGGGAGCTTCTATAGTTTGGAACGATAACCAAAACACACAGGAGGTTGAGAGATTGATGAAAGAAACTCAAAAATTATGAATCTAACTCTTTTCCATCCTAAAACGAGAGGAATTGTGGAAAACAAAAACAACAGTCTAGTCAACATCAAATTTGTCGCCAAAACATCAGATATCAGAAATGTCTCTGGAAGCGGCTATTCTACAGCACACTGTAAATATTGGCTGTGAGCTGTGACCTGACCTAACCTTTTAGTTACAAAACGCCTCACAGACCATTATCCAATCACAGTGTTGCGTCCCGCAAATAAGCAAGAACCAAGCGTTGAAGCGTAACATTGAAACGTAATAACGTACCAGCAAGCGCAGCCAACAAAGAGGCAGTGGACCAGTGTTGCCAACTGGTATATATATATATATTTTTTTTTTCAAAGTTCTAGATAGTAAGTATATAAATTTTGGATTTGGTATATTTTTGTTGGAGGATTTAGTTGAGATTTTAAACCAATTTATTTGGTTTATTACGAAGCGGAAACAGAGAAACCGATAGTTGTGTTGAAGCTATATAAAAAAGTTTATTTGGCTTGATGCAGGAGAAAGCTTGCACTTTTGATAAGCAGAAATGAGATTGGAAGAGAGCCGAGAAGTTCTGAAAAAACTGAACTTAGTTCTAGCTATGCGCTTAAGTCAGCCAATGCATCAAAATTGGGAAAACTTCGTACGAGAGTGGCAGAAGATTTGGCAAAGAAGAACTGATAGAGCTTGCATGGCTTGCAAAGCAGTGTTCTGTTGGTGCTGTGTATCTCTTCTGCTACTGTAACTGTGCAAAAAGAAAATTACTAGTTATTAGAGCATATTAATGTGCTGGACCACAAAAGAAATGAAAATATAGTTGCAGTGCAGGTGTTGGAAGGGTGAATTTTCCATTGGTTCACAAATTAGTCACTGCTAAAGACAAAGTAGAAATTCATTTGAATTTTCTATGATGGCACTGCTCAATATCAACTGTATAATCATCTATGTCAGGGGTCTCCAAGCTACGGCCCGCAGGCATGGGCGTCCGCATAAATTTTTCCAGGGGGGCAACGTCGAAAATTTACTAATGCTTTTCAGGTTGCTGACGATGCAATACAAATGGACGTTCACAAAACGCATTACCCTTTCTACCCCGTTAGTCTGTGCTGGTTGCACCTCAATTCTCAACCTTTTGTCTAAAATGTTTTCTACACTTTGGCTATCAGAAATACTTTTTCTTTTTATAAGTTGCCCAATATCCATTTTTGAGCACGTGCTGCAAATAGTCATAATTTAAGAAAAATCAACGGCCAGAACAATACGTGCGGTAAAAAAACAAAAAAATTAGATCCTCTCGCAAAACTGCTTCAAGCAATGAGAAGTACAAATATATGTTGACAAAACTATCGGACAACTCACAAAAGTTAGAAAACCACGCAGGGACAACAAAATTGAGCAGATGAATTACGAAAACTCGGCACAGCAAATATAGCTTTGCACTTACAGCAGTACTCACTAAGAAATCAGAATTAAACCTTAACGATAAAGACGTATTCCCACAAGTCTGCATAGACGTATTCTAACAAATCATGTATTTTTATACTGTGTGAAAAGAAGCCTGAATAAGAGCCAATTGATTGAGATATTCACTCGTGCACGTTGATCACAGTCTCACACTAACAATAGATTTTACAAATTTGTGGAAGCAGTGCTATAGATTTACTCATGCTTCTTTCCACACAGTATAAAACTAGGCGTGGCTTATCGCTATCAGCAGTCACTGTCTCGCTGCATTATCTGCCAAGATGTCTTTGTCAACAGTCACGTGCAGGGCTCCCATTCAATGATAAACCCTGACTGCACGCCAAAACACCCCACATTCGTTCAATAAATACCCAGAAATTTTGTGTTACGAACAAAAACATTTGAGTGTGCTTATTTGAATTGAAACGATAATCAAATACAGATTTAATTATAGTTCCTCTTCCAAATTTTCTTCTGCAGCGCAAACATTAACATCTGGATGACCTTTTTGTTGCTCAAGACGTTTTTCATGACGCTGGTAACATAATCTGCTGGTGATATCTCTCACTAATTGTGGGAGAAAGCCTACATTTGTTTAAAAACTATAAAATTTTGTGCAATCTTGAACAGCAGCGGGATATAAAATCGCAGTGGGAGCCCTGGACTCATGCTGAAAAACGCCTTCTACCGTAACTTGAAGGAAACTTTCGCAGATTTATTGCCGTGCTATTGTTACACAATAAAGACCAACAGTCAGGGCCCCGACATGGGGAAGTGCCGCCCTGGGGCGAGTCGAAAAGTGCCACCACATATATACTGTAACCCCGTTCTTGGTGAATCGCACATTCAACGACACGCTAACCGAGAGGCTGGAACAAAGGGTACTCGAATAACAAAAAAATGGTTATATAGCGAAGTACAAAGCAGATTTTAGATTGTAAACACAAATAACACAGGCATGGACGTCCGCAAAAATTTTTCCAGGGTAGGAAATGTCGACATTTTGGTTGTCCATTTCAGGCTGCTGACGACACAAATGCAAATAGACGTTCACATAACGCTTTATCTTTGCAACACCACAAAGAAAATGACTCACATTTCTGCAACAGTTCCAAAAATGCGCTTCGTTGGCAGCAATGTTTCTTTTCACACCGTATAAAACTCGTTGGCAGCAATATCTCTTTTCAGTTTTCACATCGCTGAATTAAAGTCATCATGCTTTCGTTTCACTGCTTGCGAGTTGCGCAGCTCGGAGCTCGGTGAAGCACTCAGCAAGGAGTGATAGCTCAGGTGGGAGTTTACCATTAGTCAAAATTTGAAATGTTACTGTATTCAGTCGAAAGTAAGTTCAGTCAAAAGGGCTGGTCTGAAGAAAGACCAAAGATGTTTTTAATGACCACTGCCAAGCTGGATTCGATCTAAGCGGTCTACAAAGAGATGTAACCGACATGCCGAGCAGGAACGTGTATACACCAAGGTGTACACGCGTGCTGAGAAGTTTCATGTGACTCGCGCCCAAGTGTAGAACGTCTACTGCGGTACAAAAAGGAGCATTTCTCACCTTTCATATGGCCTCCCGAGGCGGAAGTGGAAGAAGATAAAACCTTCAACTGCTGAAGAAGTAAACCAATTGACTGAACTCGGACTTATACAGTAACTTAACAAAACAAATAGAATTTAGTCATAAACACAATTTAAACCTGAACAACTTGCATGATAAAACTACGCTAGCACACTACAGCATTTATAATTTAAACTGACAGAACTTCATTTTTCACAACCTGGTTCTCACAAAACAAACTGGCAAAACTTCATTCTCATTATCTGAATTTCATGAAATAGTCTGACAGAACTTCGTTCGGACAAGCCACTTTTTGCAGTTCAACCTGTCAGGGATTAACCCGGACAAGCCAAATTTACAATCTGGTCTAACAGGGATTAACCCGGACAATCAAGTATCTCCTAACCATTACTGGTGCGCAGACTCCCGTAACAGCTAAACCGCAGCCACTCGACTGTCGGCGGAGTGAGTCTTGAAAAAGACTGACTTTCAGTTCAAATGGGGCTGTATTTATACCCGTAGATTGTCTTGTGACTTGTTAGCGCTCCTTTACTTCAGGTGTTCTAATTGGCTATTGCTTATTGGATCACCTGGTGATTGGCTGGTTTCAAATACTTCCAGAACCTTCAGGTGCTTGGGTTTTCCCC
>JGI24021J15306_10001286_pt1 | contig 23997 bp, 16 predicted proteins | sample Ectturendosymbi1_FD_15306 | JGI IMG/M metagenome (IMG submission 15306) | reverse complement strand
GCATTTACATCGATTTAAAACAAGTTTCCGTATTCCTGGAAAGTGCAAGTAGGGTTTATGAATTCATCTGAAAAAAATTATCACTTTAAGTAACTAATACAACTGAAGGTCGGGGTCGGTCCGGAGTCGGAGTTGGAGTTGGATAATCGAAATTGCCAGGAGTCGGAGTCGGATGACGGGACTTCCGACTCCACAGCCCTGCTTTTAAACACCCGTGAATCAACTAAACTTAAATGTTGGTTATATAAAAATTCCCAAAACGCATCGTCGGCCGCACAAAATGCCCTCGCGTGCCGCGTGTTTGAGACCCTGGTACTAAACAATGAAGCACTAGGCAAAGAAATCATCAACAGTGCAACATTCGGCAGAAGTGAAACGGAACGGAATGTCAAAACTTTGGAAACATTTTTGTGACTGAACTATTGAAGGTATGCCGGTTCTGGGTTGTTGAACGGAACGGTAACAAGTGTTCGTTTGATGAGAAAAGCCGTTCGTGTTACAGAAAAGTATTTTTTGTTCTGGCATACCGTCTTCCATTAAGTGCGGTCCAATAGGCGTAGCCAGGGGGCAATGCCCCCAAATTTTTAGAATATCTAGTCATTTTTTGCCTTGAGAGGCGGTTTCTCAAACAAAATAGCCTACTGTTGCTCGCCTAAAATCAAACATTTTGGCCCCCCCAATTTTCGGCTGGCTACGCCACTGGTGCGATCCACACTCAATTGATTACCAAAAAGCTTTGGATATTTTCGTGTGCTTTATGAACTAAATAAAAGACAATTTTCTGCTATACAACAGGATTTGTCTTCGCGCGTAAGGTTTCGCGACAATTGTTCTGCCCCTCGCAGTGTTTTAGGCTCAACATTCGTCTCAATATACCAGGTATATTGCGAGTTACCATTATTGTTTTGCTGTAAGTTCTTTTCGCAGATACCCTCGCATCTGTAAGGCAAAGGTTTCACAACAATCGTATATTTACTCCACGCAGGTACTGTAACAGTTGTGCGCTAACCGAGGAAGATAGAGAAGCGCATTAAAAATTCATTACTATGTGTTCCCTTATCTAATTAGAGTAAAGTTACTGCACATGGAAGTCAGTCCTTATTCTGATGTATATTTTCGACTTTATTCTTGGGTGTATTGCGTCAGAACTTATCAGTGATGGTGTCATAGTTATATCAAATCGTACTGTTTGCTAATTTCCCCGCTTGTCCGTTTATCGGCTTGTTTTACGTCATTGTACCTAGATTCATTGTTATTATTCGCATGAGTGCGTTCATTCCTGACGTTTTCAACGTTGCTTAGACGATCAGCACATTTTGCGTTGTTTGATTCACACTGTGTTGAAAACAAAATGCGTAGCTGTCAGATTGTTCGCATGCACTTTCTCAAGCTTTGCTTTCGTCAGTAAATTACCGTTTAACTAATAAAGCTTTATGGAACGACACTAGGTTGATCGCATGTCCTCGTACGCAAACGTTTTGCGTCAGAGTGCGCGATGCTTATCATCGCAGGATTTCGCGACTGTATTTTGCGGACTTAGAATGCTTGATGAGAGCATTTTTGCTCAAAACCATGGTATCACAAAAACAGCCGCAATGTGGTTCCCGCAAGCATGTGTCTATTGGACGTTATCGTTATCTGGCGTACATACAAATCCAGATGAACTTATCCGCTGTAAATTGCTTCGTGCCAACCTTTGGGTTACCCAAGTTCGGAGTTTTCGGTAAATTTTCGGAAGTTCAAGTATTTGGTGGTAGAGGCGATCACGGGCGTCGGAAGAATTTTTTACAAATGGGGGACAATAGTGGATTTTTCCAGTAGTAGCGAAACGGATTTTTTCGAGGGGGAAAAGTGGTGAAAGTTCATTTTACCCACTCGAAACTAAGAAAACAACCCTTTTTTGCTGAAAATTTGAGCGAAAAATGTCAAATTTAAAAATCCAGGGGGCGCCCAACTTCCGACGCCCATGGTGGCGATTTCGGCAGAAATTTCCCGAATTTCGGCGATGTACAGGATGTGCAATCAATTGCATTTCACGACACATCTTCAAAAATGAGCTTCAGTTGCAGTTAGTTACCTTTCAACTGAAAATTACCTTACTTTTGAACTAGAAGTTGATCGTTCTGCTTACTGAGGTCAACGAGTTTTAAAACAACTTCCCACAGTTGAAATTAATTGATAATTTTCGAAAGTCAGGGGAAAACGACGCAAGAGTAGAAATGCGGTACCGCTGGAACACACGGACCGAAGTTGAAATTTTATTCCATACGACGCAGTTGATGGATAAGAGATGTTTGTGTCTCTCGCTGATGTCTTGCGAGTAGAAGATACCTTGACAATCATCAAAATGGTAAAGTGTAGGTTTCTTTCGCAACATCTCCGGAACATACCTTATTCAAATGCATTCCAGATTTGAATAAGATTCTACGACTCAGGTTGCTTGGTATTACGTGAAATCGATTCCTATCAAAACAAAATTTCTGATGGTTTCAAACCCGTTACCTTTGCCAAGAAAGAACAATTAAAATATGCCAAACTGCGAAAACAAACTCTGGCTTGGTTTGGGCAAATATTCGGGTGCGAAAAACTGTGGATGAAATTTTTTGCCATCCATTAAAGAACAAACAAATATCGGCGAAACTCAGGAACCACTTTTGTGCTTCCATCGCGCTTATCAAAAATCCTAATTACGCCACTGTTTTGGAAAGAAAAGTTATTTTTGAATTGCATATATGCAATGTCTTTGGTATTGTAAAATTAGAGCAAATGAACGTGTCAAAAATATCCTGGAATTGCGGATGAAGGTAGGCAATGCACTTCCCTAAAAAGCTTTCAAAGGGATCTGCGAAACATGGGTGCTCTGTTGGTTCCATATATTTGCGTTTTATTTGGTGTCGCATGCATTTCCATTTAAAGCCAACGTTTCAAGGAATGAAAAAGTCAAACAGACTGGTTCACTGAAGTTAGAATTCATACGGCAGTTCACGATGTTCTGAATAAGAAAATGCGTTTGCAGTAGACTTCGAAGCATCAAAATCTATCATTAACAACCTTGCGCTTCAAACAACGACCGATGCTGCAAAGTACCCAAGGGTGTAGTGCTAAAAAAAGAAGTGTGGGAACCAGTGGCGTAACTAAAGCTTTCAACCACGGGCAAAACTTAACTAAAGGTGTTCCACAGGCCACCGTAGGGGGCCAACTAGTCAACACTCAGAAAAAAAGTTGACAAATGAATAGTCAATGCGGGAGTGTAGGCCTGTCTATACAAAAACCCGAAATCACAGGAAAAAAATCAAAAAATCTTCCGAAAAACAATAACCGAAAACCAAAATATACTATAAACCGAAATAGAAGCTAAGTGGAGGACCAAACTCGCCAGGGGGACGGTTCGCACCCCTCCCCCCGTCAGCTACGCCACTGGTGGGAACGCACCGAAAAACTAGCACTTTATGTTAGGGCCCTACGCAAGAGATTGCTTGTCATTTATTCATGTATGCTGGAGCTGCACACAGGAAATCTGAGTAAAAGACACATTTTAAGTCAGGTTACTATGAAAAAATGTGGGAAAGCCTTCCAAATATCTCCGCCCCATTGCACCCCTGAAAGAACCTTAAGTAACAGCTACCTGGTGATGCCATGTTACTACGTTTTGTTTTTCTAATAACTGGTGTTTTAAACAGTTGCCGTTCTATAATTCTCAATCAGGTGTTTCGTCAGACCAAGCGTGCGCCACTGACGGAACGCATTGTTTTGGGCGAATCGATGTGGTGAAAAATGAAAGGCAGGTGAGTCGGAAGAACAGCTGTAATTTGGCGAAACCCTTTTTTAATACAGAAATCAATTGTTTCATGCAAAAAATAAATGTCTTCCCCCCTATCAGTAGCTTAAACGTCAGGCAGTACAGAAGACACCAGGTGAAAAATAACCTAATTTCGCAACAGTAAAGTAGTAAACATCTAGTCAGTGTACGAACAATTCACCACGCCCAGAATATGCTCGATACACTAAGCCGTGTTTCTTTTGACAGTGCTCCCACCCACATTAGATAGTTTGACTGCAAGAGCAGATATAAAACGATTAGGCCTAAGTTTCGAAGATCTTCAGTATCTTTGCTTTGCTTTTGTTTGCTAGCCGAGTCACATGCAACAGAAAAAGAATTTGCGGAAGCTGGCTTTGTGGTTTTAAGGTTTTGAAATTGTTGCAGGAAGCGATGCCTCGACCCATACAAGAATGTCATGTCAAAAAATGTATTGTCAGGCATATCAAGAAGTGAGTTCCGGCTCCCGGAACTCCACACCCACGCCACCAAGTTCTCTGGTCAAATGCGATGGGGACGGCTTTGGTTCCCGCTACTGGTTGCAAACAATTCCACTTGGGCGACAACAGCCATTTTTGAAATACGGTTGTTGGTGCGTATTACGTCATGGCAAGGACGGAACGCGCCACTGGAAACATCGACAGGGCAAACTACCCTCTTGAACAAGAGGGGATCATTGTTGGCAAAACCTTTCGTCGCCAAGGCAACCATCCGAAAGGTGGGGACGTATGTCATTCTGAAAAAGACCGAAACAAAACAGACATGTGAATCGTTCTAAACTTGGCGCTAAGCCGACCACCAATGACGTGTACTGACGGAACTTTTGGATTTTCTTCACTTTTTCGTTCATTTCTTAAGAGCACTTCCTACATTTTTGTTTGAAAAAGTTCTTTACCATATAAAAAATTTTCCGAAATCAACACGTTATTGTTTTCTGATCAGATAAGCTTGAGAAGACTTGCTAAGTTGTGCAAAAACCCGCGCGCGCGTCTAAACCTGTCAGCTAGTCCAGTTTAGGGGAATAAACAAAAATTGCCCTTTTGGGGCAAGGACAACGGCGTTTGTGCTTGGAGTTTACCTCAGCAGGGTTTTAATGGCGTACGCAGACCCTTGCATCTGTTGGAACACACTTCTGGAACGACAGGCCAGCTAGCGTCTACTCCTGGATGCCGACCTGCTGAACACAACGCTTCAAACAACCTTTCACCTTTCATTTTATTGGACGCTAGATGAGCTTCTACACAACAGGAATGTTTTACACAAGGCGCACGTTACATTGCACACTAACTGCACAAGATTGGGAAACGAGCGAGGCAGTAAAAGAAGACGAATGAACGCACAATAGTTCAGTAGCTTTAACGTCTACATGTGGCTTTTCGCAGGAGTGCTCACGCGCCGCTTCACGTCGTTACTTCCAACACCGCGTACGCGAGCAGTTGAAAATAATTCGACGACTGATCCCCCCTCGCACTGTAAAAAATAGGGTTCTTTTTGGACGAAGGTACGCCTAAACAAAGAGCAACTTCTACCTGTTGCCTTTAATTTTGGGGTACAAATTACCCAATTTCTTGCAAAAAAAAAACTCTTTTTTACAGTGCACTGCACAAGTGATAAACGTTCGTAAATATTTCTGCGACGTGAACATTCATAAACATTTCTAGACAACAATGAAAGATACAGAAGAAACATGGATGACGATTCGACTCACAGCCATTCACGCATTCCACATCGGATAAAGTGTACGGAAACCTTCTTCCCAAACAGAGGACAAAACGTTTTTGTTTACAAGTGTCAGCGCCGAACTACATGCAAGCTGAATACGAGCAGGGCATATATATTTGAAACGCGGGTCCTGCGCAGCTTGTATCGAGCGGTCTGCGCAGCTGGAAGCACCGACAGGCGATGAAGGAGGGACCTCACCGCGCACCTGTGGAAAGTGGCTCCGACCGACCGGATACGAACCAGCATCGTGGACGCAACGAAGTAGAGAAGTGCACGCAACGAAGCGGAAACGCGCTGAGCTGACCAACCAATCGTCGTGCTCGACAACATGAATCCTGACCGACCAATCAGCGCTCGGTTACTTTTGCCCCGGACCGGAGATGTGACAAGTTCGGGATTTGTCGATTACTCTGGTTGCGACGACGACGAAGTGGAGTGACGTCAGCAGCCGACCATCAGATCGGTTCTTTTCGGAGAAACGTAATCCGCTGAGTGCGCCTCGGGCGTGTAGGTGAGCAGCACCACCATTACCCATAGATGCAGCAAACCCTGGAAACGCGGTTTGGACAATAACAAATCAAACTCGTGACGTCGTTGGAAAAATGTGGTAAACCACGTATGGTGGACGAAGACTTCCGAGCTAGTGGCGAAAAACAGGCGAACCGAAGGTTCAAAGCAGTTCAGACAAACTCTGAAGTTGATGGATAGATTGTCAGTCTGCGGTCCAGTTTAAATCAATCTTATTAAAATAAAAAAAAACGGCAACCAAGAAACTTTTTGGATAAATTTCGCTTAATGTCAAATCGAAAAGCAAACCAGACAAACCGCCTGCGAAGCTACGACACATGAAACATGAACTCATGCGCACATACTCACCATGTATATCAGCACGAATATTCTAGCTGGGGGGTAGCGTTTTAGGAAGACTCCGAGCCGTATGCTGCAAGGCAAACAGTGTGTGAGGTCATCGTGTCCAGTGGCAGCAGGGCGAAGAAGAAAAAGTTCGCGTAGTTAATGGTGGATAGGCGCGTTGTAGGATATGAAAATCACAGAGCGTTGTGATGCATGAACCGACTGCGACGTCTGTTGTTCGGATCGTCGCCGTCGCAAAAAATAATGTACGCCGAAAGCTTTTCGGGCCGAAAACAATTATTTTTGCCAACAGAAGAAAACACGTGAGAGTTTGATCAGATTTCAGTTTACTCATACTGTGGTTGGGGACAGAACACGGCTTCCTGCATAGCAACTTAAATCGAGCAGACTCCAATAAATAAAAGCACTTCGAATAAACGCAAAAAAAACGGTAACTTTACGAATAGTGGCGGTAAATCAGAACAAATGACAAACCAGGGTTTTTTTAAGGTGTTTTAGGGACCCGATTCAGGTCCCTAGAATTGAAAATCGGGTCACTGAAATCAGAGAAAATTATCATCGAGTCCCTAGAATCAGAGAAATTGGGTCCCTACAGGTCCATACCGGGCACCTAACATCTTTCTTTAAAAAAAACCTGGATAAACTGTACCTGAATCTGTCCAACATGGTGGCGGCTTTGCGGACTTTGCCCACAACACCACGTTCCGAACCGTCGAAGTAAAGCTCGGGTATGTGGTTCGACGAATGGGCGCTGCTGCTACGCAACGAGTCGTTGCCCTCCATGTTGAGATGTACGCGAGTTCCTCCCTCGCTCAATCTCTTGACTTGACCCTGTTGGTGTTAACAGAACACAGTCGCAACGTAAGAGCGCGTCGTGGATTATTTTTTTCAAATAGAGACCTGTTTGACGCCTAAAACTTGGCGACATGCGCGTGAGCAGGCCCGCAGCCACGGGGGGGGTGTAATTCGGGGGCAATGCGCCCCCAAATTTTTTGTGCCTAGAAAAGTTTGTTTTAAACATGTCGCAAAAACAAAAATCTTGTCCCCCAAACCTTTACCTGGCTACAGGTCTGCGCATGAGTGGAAAACGATTTAACGTAGAAAGACACTGCACGTTTAACTGAAGCAGACCAAGAAAACCGTTTAGCTCAAAAGTTGAGGCCCGCAACATAAATCTGCTGCGAATTACCAAACGCCTCTGGCGTTGCTATAAACAACCTGACAAGGTCAGGACGGCAAGAAGCGTCACCTCACTTGTAAGACAAAAGTTGACGACAAAAGATGCGGGAAAATCAAATAACGAACTTGGGGGTTGTTTGTTCACTGACTGGGCCGACACAGAACTAAGCTTGGACTCCCATAAAAAGTGAATGTTGCTGGTCGTGCGATAAACAACCTCTCAGAAGTGTTAGCTCATCAGGAGCAAAGAGCTGTCGGAGTTTTAGGCCAGAAATCTTTCTGAAACGCGTTGGGACTAAGGGAAAATTTAGGTGGGTGTAATGATTGTACACGAAAAACGATGGTTCTTGTTAATTTTGAAAAAGTGTGCAAGTTTAGCACCTGGAGTCATTTGCTTGTGATAAACACACCGCAGGATACCCATCTTGACCAGTAATGTGCGACAGGACGGTTTTTTTCATGGAAAATATTTGTCTTTCAAAAGGCCTTAGCATTTAAAATGCAAGCTGCAACTACTGTAATTTCGTCGACATACAGTACTGTCTCGTACTGCTATCGATACTCGCATAGCCTGATAACATCCCATGTTTGGAGTGCGAAGCCAGAGCATAACAAACATTCACAACCGAAGTGACACAAGCATAAGACCGGCGTTACCTGAAGTCGTTCCATCTGTACGACCAAGGAGCTTTTCTCGGCGGACAGAGTCTCGATGAGCGACTGCTTCTGAATGACTGTTTCGGTGAGCTGCCGAAGCCGTGCCTCCAGTTCGCTCTCCTGCGGTGAGCTCTGGCTGCGGATCATCAGCTGCGCAAACACGCGATTTAACACGAGCTGCATCATTTAAAAACCTTTCGCCGACGACGTTGGCGATATATATCAGCGAAAGCGCAAGGACCACGTCGCACATGGGACGTTTACGGCAGGCCTGCTCACACGGAGGGGGGCTGCAGACGTCACGGGGTATCAGGGATGGGCTTTGCTGATTCGTTGCAAGTGTTTAGAAGAAATAACGCCCAGTTTTTGTGCGACTCCGTCGTTTATCTCCATACCAGCTATGCATCTTCCAGTACAGGAGCTCCCAACCTTTCTCTGACCATGTACCCCTAAAATATCCTATGACAAAAGGGTTGAGTAAAATAACATAAATCCATTGAATTTTTAATAGAACTTCCACAGTTTTAGAACCATAAAGGTACACTCCGTTTTTATGTCTCAAAGTTAATATATTTAACAATAACCATATAATGATTTTGAAAATAACATTCGCTGATATATGTATAAATATTGGGAAACAAATAATACACAACATACTTTTCCATTCTATTGCTAGCCCTAAATGTGCCCCTTCAGATAGGCAAGTATACCCCTAGGGCTACATTCACCCCAGGTTGGGAACCCCTGTTCTTGCACATGGTCTTGGTGTGCCTACTTGCCATGAACAGCAGCCCTCGAATAACTTTCATGAGCAGTGAAGAAATTGTCTTGATCTGCTGATACAAGATGCTCGCACACGCTACAAGCCAAACATCCACAGCACTGTGCATCGGCGCGTGTCGGGGGCAGAGCGCGAAGAGAGCGTTTTGCGTGAAATATCTAAGCAGGACATGCATGACGACACAAATCGCTGAGTCACTAGTGGAACGACGATGCTAATCGCTTGAATATAAATGTCTTATTGACACTACACACTATCGGCTGTGAGTATTACCCTTTACCCAATAAACATAAACTTTCGAGTGGAGTCCTTAAAACGGACTCAAATTCTCACCAATGTCTGGAGAATTTGCTGTTGCATCTTAACAAGATCGCAAAAATGACGTCGGTCATTTAAAAAAAAATCTCAGGTTTGTGAAAATCTAATGTTATTTGAAAGAAAACTTACAGAATTTCGAAGTCTCTCGATTTCGGCATCCTTGTCTTTCAGTCTGGACTGAGTGGCCGCGCGAGCTCTCGTCGCGTCCTCCTTATCCCTCCTGACCTCTTCCTGGAATCGAACGAGCTCCGCTTCCACATCGCGATGAGATCTCGCTTCCTCCTCCAGCTGTCGTTTCAGATCATACAGTTCCTGCTGTTGGAATGAGCTCTCCTGCTGATACCTGTGCTCGGATTCCTGGACCAGACGTGTTTGGCGTTTGAACAGTGGAAAATACGAAAAAGCAAGCAAAATCAAACAGAAAAACGTAGAATTGCTAAGAGCGAAGTATTTCACCGCATGATTGCAGCAAACAACACAAGGCTCCTGGCCTGCACCCTAACAAGGGAAAGCGTGGTGCTCTGAGTAGCGAGACAAAAGGGGCACAAAGGAATCTAGCACAACGTTTCGTTCAAAAGAATCTATTAAAAAGTCTTGGAGGCCTCATCTGCTCAATACGATGCTGTTCTCCAACCTATCCATAAGCATGGTTATCAAATAGGTCGAGCGGTTGAACTAGAGATCGACCGTTAAACCGGTCAATATATAACGATGATGCCGATGTATCATATCGGCAAAATTCCGCCAATACAGAGATGCTGAAGAACTGTGCTTCCTGGAATATTAGCTTACAATTGTTTAAATTTTTGTTAGTGAACCATTTGTTTGCAAAAGGCAAACATTTCCGTATATTTCTTCAGTTTTGAGCTCTTCGCTGTTTCTTGTGAGTTGGTTTTAATACGCGTCGTAACGTCTCTCCTTATAACAAAGTATCCTTAGGAATAAATCAACTTGTTAAGGTTAAATGACCCTCAAGGTCTCATTCACCTGAAACTCGGTTCTAAGACTTTGCAATTCGAATCGTAGCGACACGGCCTCTTCCCGGGCGGCATCTCTCTCCTGTCTCATTTCTTCAAGTTCCAAAGTGGCAATGGTTGATGACGTCATGTCAGTTTCACCGCTGCCTTTTAAACTCGCTATCAAACGTTCTTTTGACTACAAACAAAACATTTTTTCTTTCCATGAGCAAAAAAAACAAAACGCCAATCAACCGGACCAATTGCGGTAGTCAACTGAAAACCTACTTCACGATTAACGCCACGAACAAAGCGTAAACTGTTAACATGTGGGAAAGCAACGATTGTTACCAACCTGCAAAATTCTGGCAGCTTTTTGCTTGTAGTCAGCCAGCTCTTGCTTGCTCGAAGTAAGGCTGGACTTCACCGCCCGCAGTTCCGCAGACACTTCATCAAGTTTACCTTCGCAGCAGTACAGCAGTTATTTTACATGAAAAGCATAGCCTCGCAGGTAAAGCGCAGAAATCCACCGGAGGTAATTAGTTTAGTCATGGTGCAGTTGCGCAGCAACAAACGCGAAGGTTTATTTTAATTAGCACCCTGACAACATGTGTCTAAAAACTATTTTACTGATTTATTGCAGACAATAGGAACGTACTTTTTTCCACCTGACGGTTCTTTTCTGAGCGTTGGAAGGATTCAACTATTTTTTTCGTCTCAGAATCCTGTCGAGAACGGTTTTCAAGCAATTCACGACGCGTTTCACTTCAAATGCAACGAAAGTATTAATTTTGCTAATGTGTGACGCTTACAAGTTAGAACCACATCGGTTAACAAATATCATGATGGGTACAAGAAAAACTTTTGAAATTATAAAGCTGCACGACAGGGTTGAGATGCTTGCATTAAAAGTTAAAACCACTCAGTTAGCGATATTGACTTTTACGCCTGATGGTTCATTGAAAACAAGTTAGGGAGTATCTCGTTGGCTTAGATCAGAGGCTCCCAACCTGGGTGCATGTACCCCTAGGGGTACATTTGCCTATTCGAAGGGATACATTTTAGGTTAGCAATAGAAGAGAATATTTACATACCTTTTATTTCCAAATGTTTATACATGTACCAGTGAGTATTATTTTCAAAAGCTATATGCTTATTGTTAAATATATCTATGATTAACCATGATAAAATATTTTATTATAAAAAATTTTGGAGGTACATGTTCAACAGTCGAAATGCTAAAGGGGTACATGCTTATCTTTCGAAGTGCTGAAGGGGTACTTGGTCAGAGAAAGGTTGGGAAACCCTGGCTTAGATCCTGTACACAACTACTTCCCGAGCTTTACCGTATTGTTCGCGCTACATGTCGCTTCGTCATGAACTCGAATAGATATGAACATGTCGAACAGTAATAATAAAGAAAAGTTCCAAACACCAGAAAATCTTTGAAAAACCTGTCATGTTTGATTGCTTTCAGTTTTTACTGACAGTACTCAAATCACCTCGCAAGGTTTGTCACGTACTTGCTTCAGACAGGTATGTATAACATCGCAAAATCTGGGCCATACCTCTAACAACGGAATAAAACACCGATTTTAAACTGTCCCTGCAAGCTGTACTGAAATAATTTCACGATCTGAACCACTGTTGAGGGAAAGCTCCGATTTTAACTCACAAGTGTTATTTACATGGCAACTACAACAACCTGAGGAAAAATCAAGGGGCAGATGAAAGAGAGTATTATACAACATATATCGTTAACGAGCACCACATAACATAGCAACGCAAGCGGAAATGATCGCACTGAAGCGATCGAACTGCTTTGCAGCACATCTCTCTCTCTCTTTTTAAACCAGAGCAAATCCATAGTTGGATCATCATCTGCACAAAATGATGTTATCCACTACAACCTGTCCTACTCCACACCACAAACTACATCTGCTGAATGCACAGGGGCGAAGACGGCCGCGCTCAGTAGCAGTAATTTTGAATTCCTGAACGTTTTCCAGTGGCACCGAAGCTAGCATCAGCATTGTTGCTGGTAACCCAATACGACACGGCTCTATTCAAGAGGAAGAAGGAGTGTGAATCAAGCCAGACGCAAAAAAATAAACAATTGTCGTAAGTGTTTTGTTCAGAACAAAATGAGGTGACGGTTTGATGAGAACATGTCGGAAAGTCTCATAAGGCTGACGTTTACCACGGTGAAACGCATGAAACATTTATTTTAACGTACACATATTAGTACTTGCTACTTGCAAGACTTTCCCAGTCTTAGTCGGGTGCGCCCATGGATTCTTACAATAAAAACGTATCTATGATCAAACTTTCACTTTATTTAAAAGAAAACAATACTGAAATAAAAAAATTTCATTCATGGAAGCGTCCTAATGTGTTTGTGTGGCATCAAATCGAGCAATCGTTCTTGCGATCAGCGTGATGAAACACCGATTGCATTAAAGCAAGTTTATACAGCAAGAACAGTTGCAATGTGGAAATAAAGCGTCAGAAATCTTAAAAGTATTTCTTTAATTATGCTTCAGATAATTTTTGGCTAAAAGCGGCATAGGTAACATACCACGCTTGCGTCAACTTAGCCTCGAAACGAAGTTACGTGCGTTACACCTTGAAAACGTTGGGGTAATATTCCTGGCCTTGGACGTTTTAATGTTCGCCCATAAGTTAGTGCAACAAAACTTGTTGACGTACTTGTAACGTTGACTTTGTCGGAAACTGCTTATCGCCACGTTCCTCTCTACGTTGGACTGCTCCTTGCGCGCTGATGTTTATAATTTAATTGCGGTTGTGCATCCTTTTAGTCATTTTCGCTGAAGTCATTTAAACTTATGACTTTGTTTTATCCAACAAGAAAAGTTCTAGGCGTTAACAGCGCGAGCAAATTCTGTTCTGTTCATCTAGATCGATCCAGGTAACAAAAATTTTACGTAATAAACGAATACAGCTGATGAATTACTCGACACTAACCATCACCAAAGTAAGCACACGTTCGGCCGTGTAATCAGCGTCATGTAAATCAGTGGTCCCCAACCCCGGGCCGTGAAGATACAAAATGTGTACTGGTGGTGACACCATTCGCTGTCAGGGCATGTGATCAGTCGATTCTTCCCATGGAAGCACTGTTGCGTGCATAGAGTGAGATTGTTGGAGCATTTAATCTGATGGTCAAACTGGTAACTTCATTTCAGCTGTTGAAAAACAACCATCATACAGTACAGCAGGGTTAATAAAAATCATGATTTTTTTTAAATAAAAAAAATAGGATTTTTTTTATTTAAATCTGATTTTTTTTTTTAAAGCTGATTTTTTAATGATTTTTTGATTTAATGTGTAGGGAGTGGCCACCTAAAACTTGTAATTTCTAAATATAGCTTTTCTGTGTTTTGTTTCTTGTAGTACAGCAACTAGAATTTAACTGAACTTTAATTCAAACTTACTTTGCACTTGTGCATAATGCTTAAAGCAAATCAGTAACACCAGTACCAGTGTACGAAACGAAATATTTATTGGAATGACAATACCCAAATCATCAGTTCATCAACTTCATTAACACTTATGGCATGTTAAGAAGTTTGTACAAAAATACAAGCTTGCCAGCCTTTCTGGTGCAAAGTCTATTGTTAAAATTGATTATTCTAATGCAGCTTTCACTAGTTCAACTTCGGCAAAAGTTTAACTCACATGTATAAAATGGTAAAAACATATGATATGTGTTATTATGAAGCCGAATCAAAAATATGTTTCAAAACTACTATTTCTACAGTCAACAGGCCTACAATATTTGCTGGAATTTAGATGTAACTTTTATTTTATGCCAGGCCTGCAGCCATGGGGTCTGGGGGCATTCAGGGGCAGTGTCCCTAACTTTTTTGTGCCTCCCAAATTTTGTTGTGCAAGTTTGTTTAAACATATACCGTAATTAAAACAAAATCTTGCCCCCACCAACAGTTTATTTTGCCCTCCAACCTCAAAACCTGGCTACAGGCCTGCTTTATGCCAGCCTACACTTCCAAACTTGTGGCATTCTGACAGTTCTGACTTCTGAGTCTGCAAATGTTAATGATTTCAATCAACATATCATTTTTGAAGTTACCAGTAGTTGACATAGAATCTGTGACATCACAGTGGCTATGATTGATAAAACTTTAATTGCTTTTATAACTTGTGTTGTCATAAGAATAAAAAGTCTCTGCCTTCTTTAATAAGTGGAACCGATTAGAATACCAATTAAATGTGTCATGCAAATCACACAAAGCTTCAAAACGGCATATGATTTTTTGCTTGTTTTTTTTATTTTATCACTGATTTAAATCAATCAACCCTGACCAGAAATAGCTGAACTTTCATTCAAACTTTTTTTCCGCTTATGCAATATTCCTTAATCCAAATATGTTCATAACACCAGTGCTGGTGTACGAAATGAAATATTTATTGAAATGCCAATACTGAAACTGCCAGTTTAGTAATTTCATTGACACTCATGGCATACATGCATAAAATGTTAAAAACCTATAATAACAATAATATACCTGTTTTATGAATCAAAAATGTGTTCTATAACTAGGTTTACAGTCAAAAGCCTTCATATATGATGGAATTGAAATGCAACTCATTTTATGCCAGTCTACACTTTCAAACTAGTGGCATTCTAACAGTTATGACTTCTGAATCTGCAAGGGTTAGTGATTTCAATCCGCATGTCATTGTTGCAGTTAAATGACATAGAATCAGTGAGCTCACAGTTGCTAGGATTGATAAAACTTCGAGTGGTTTTAACTTGCGTCGTCATAAGAACTCTTTGCCTTCTACACTAATACTGTATAGGCCAATTAGAATGAAAACCTATTAGAATGCTAATTAAATGTGGCATAGACATCACACAAAACTCTAAAATGACATGATTTTTTTATTTTTATAGCTTGATTTAAATAACGATTTATCACTGATTTAAATCAATTAACCCTGTCATAGAGTACTCCCAGTCCCCGGTTAAATAGTCAAGTGTTGAAGTATTGACTGGTCCGTGGTTACAAAAAGATTGGTAAACACTGATGTGATCATACATTGGACATTTTGTTTTATAGCTTTCTAGCTCCTCTCTATCTCTGATGTAGCTTTCCTACAAGTGCAAAACTCACTCCCATAGTGAAGCTATGTATAGGCGACAGCAACAATATTGATTGTATTGGTAAATAACCCTTGTATTCTGTTCAACTATTTTCAGGTGTTTACTGTTTAATGCTCCCTGGAGCTACAGGACAAAAACTTCTTTAGACTCAGGACATTACCCAATCGCCTAACCCTAAACAATAAGGGCACTTTCATCAGTTTAAAACCGCAATTCTCTTCAGAACATGTATGAGGGTTCGGACAAGTCAAAAGTCACTATGTTTTTATCTTTAATTGTTTATTTTTTCAAAGAGAATATTTTGCAGATTAAAAAGAAAGCCAGATATCTATTAAGGTTTTGATGAGGAAATAACACGTTATGAAATCGCTTCCATGTCAACATTAGTGAAAACAAAAATAGGGAATAAATATTTACTTAAACAGCATATCACTGCTATAACTATTTTCAGAAGTTCGTCTGCAGCAAGTTCATAAGGGTAGGTGGCGGCATATTGTAGGGAGAAAATGCAAAGTTTAAAAAATATTGAGTTGTGCCAAAGTTAAGCTTCAATCTTGTGAAGGAAATGCCCATGAAAAACACTTTTCATACTTTGGTACACAGAAAGCAGAAGTGCCAAACAGCCTAATAATGAAAACAAAGGCCAAAGCATTTACCTCCATTCGGTATAAGATTGCCTTCACGTTACCAACAGATAATACTTTTTGTGCAATAAATGCTATGCCACTAAACTGTGCCAGAAGCACAGAGTGACGAATTAGGCATGAATGCAATAACCTTAAAGCAAGCTATGTCTATCAACCTGCTAAGCTCTAACTTTTTGAGTGTACCGCCTCATGATGCTAAGATGCACCTTCTTGGCAATCTTATTATCACATACCCTAATTTTTTTCTGTTTAACATTTATGAGTATTTTAGCACAAGGTATATTATAGATCACGTTCAAACTTGGTAAATAAACACCGCTAGGAGTAATAGAGATATTTTCATTGACAATGATCATTTCTAACTTCAGTCACTGGTATGTCAAAAGAACCAAGTAAACCTCTGTATCATGGTTGCTCTCCTATGTCAGTTGTGAACTGTTAAGACAGTACAAATATTTATCATATCTAAACTGCATCTCAAGCAGTAATTGCCAGCTGCTAAGAAAATGTGTGGTAGATGTAGGGTTTTGCAATACAAATTGATGCACACAGCTTTGCAGAGGGCATAACTTTATCGAAATGTATTGCATTAAGATGTAGTTTATGGTCAACATATATTGCAATGCAGGATAGACTTTAAGTCAGTGCACTTTTCAAGCTCACGTAGGCCACATGAAATGACAAAGTGAGCCACATTTAGGCTGCAGCCATGTATGTTGACACGTGTGAATTGAGCACTCATATTGCAATAATTTACAACTTTTGCAACCAAATTTTAAGATTAAAACCAAACTTGCTCTTAGAAAGTTTTCTGTCTTTTTCTGTAGGAAGCGATTCTGTCCAACAAACAATGACTCAGTTTAATCTGCGAGATTATTTGGGAAAAAACAATCCAACCTAATATACACAACCAAATAAACAAATTCAAGTGGTCAACTGAAGTGTGTATAACAAAACTGCCAAGCAACACATGTGAAAGCAACACGAAAAGCATACCCATGAGCTTTCTTTTCATGAGATAAATTTTGCTCGGCTTCTTCCAGTCTTATCCGAAGCTCTTCCATTGCACGAATATGCATATTTGAGCCTTCACTCTGATCTGACCGTAACCTGATAAGAGCACAGCTTTCTTATTATGCATTAACAACTTTTCTCCAAAGAAGAAATAAGTTTCACAATTAACTTTGATCCAGGAAGCTTTTGCTGTAGCTGGACATTTTAAACAGCCCAATATAAATGTATCACATGCTGATGGAAAGATCCGAAGGTTCTAGCTGCCTGCTGTGTCATAAAATAATAGATGTTGTGTGTTTGTGGTTAGCACAACATGCTGTTAAATATCCACAAAAAATCACACTGCTTAAGAAGGTTCAAGATGAAACTACTTTGTGAAAACATAAGAACCAATAAGAGTTTGGAAAAATAATTTTCTAAGCTCAGATCACATGCTGAAAATTGTTTGTAATAAAGTGGACTGAGTGACACCTTAAGCAATATGCTGACGAAACATGTGCATTGCGCATGCTTGCAAAAACCATGATACTGTAGTAAGCTATGGATTGTTTTTGCCCTTTGTTGTGCTAATCTAGAGTGATGCAGAATGCCACATTACATATCAAGAACATTCACCTCCAGCATGGTGCACAGACATGGCTTGCTATTTGGTATTACAAATCTAAAGGTACACAAAAAACGGAAAGACTTTCTTCAGTGAGTACTCTTCATAAAAAGGTTGATATGACTGACTGAAGAAATTGACGGTGCAGGAAGTATGCATTACAATGTATAAGAAGTATGTATTACACCATGTCGTTTAGCTTCAATGCAAAGGTACAATCAAACAACAGGTAAAATAGCCACTGCGGTAAATTGAGATAACGGAGAGCAGACTTAATCTTTTAAAGTGTTTTATTTCTGAATGTAAAACGATTTTTGTCATGCTCATCACATTAGGGTTACTCATCTCTAACACAAGATTTGATTCCTGAAAGGATACAAGTTTTGCTCAATATTTTTCCACCTACAGCAAGAAAGTGCAAAAGCAATTTATTACAAGGGACACACCCACTAATTATCAAATATTGCAATACACACTAATGAGTTCAAAGTTGTCTAAGCACATAATTTATTAAGTCAACAAGCACTAACATGTCAACATTATTTTGAAGTTTTTCAGAATTCTCCTGTTCCACAATTAGTAGATTCTCAGCTTCTCGCAACCTCATTTGCAGAGCAGTTACTTGTGACTTTTTCACTTTAAGCTCTTCACTTAAATCACTGACTTGGGAACTTAATTCCTGGTTTGCAGCTTGCAGATCTGTCAATATTACAAGTTTATACATTAAAGACATGCTCATAAACACTCTAGCATCAGAAATTTTGAGGGTAATTTACCTGATATTCATCACCTGACTTTAATTTAATACCACACTTCACAAAATCTTAGAATATATCTGTTCTAGGGTGCCCAGGAGTTCTCACCAGTTTTTGTTCTTCTATTTCGTTCATTCATTTCTGTCAGCTCCTGATGCAGTGATGTCATCTCATTCTTCAACAGTCGATTTTCAATTGCCAAATCTTGTGATGTTGAAGCAGGTAAAACAGGTTCATTACTGGAGGGAGAGTCACGATCTGAAGCAGATGCAGCAGTTGCACTTCCAACCATTTCAAACTCACTTTCAGATGCTGTAGAATCAGTGGGAAGAGTCACAACATCTGAAGAGCAAATGATAATAAAAAAGTACATGAAACCAACCAAAGAAGCAAAGTGAAGTACTGAACTACTTGTTCATAGCATTACCAAAACACAAGATCACAAAAACATAGTACCATAAAATATTCAACCACAATTTAATCATGTTAACCACAAAATAATTTCCTTCCTAAAAGCTGTATGGATTAGCTGCTACAATTTTCTGTTTCCATCCAAAACACTACTTACCCATGTACTTTCATCCAGCCAAGGAATATTGAAAATAAAAAGACAGAGCTACAAAAAAAATTTCAGTAAAATACCCCTAATACCACACTGGTTCAGTCTAACAAGCAATTTACAGGATGGTCCAAAAATATGTATAAATTTTTGATGAATAACACTTTTTATTGAAAGGATTACTTTGCAATTTTTTTCCATAGATTTGTCTTACAGACATGTAAGTTCGTGTGGTGTAAGTTTCATCCTCATACAGCACTTTTTTGCAAGCACAGTTCAATAATCTATAATGTGCTCCATCCAGGGGTGCATGTAGAGGTCTGTTTGGCTGTCATGGCAGGCCCCCTTGAGCTAAAAGTATACACTATTAATGCCAATCAAATATCAAATGCTGCCGCCGGCATTCCCTTATAAGGTATGTAAATGTGCAGAACCACCAGACCATTTGCACAGTAAAATCTCATTCTTGCGCACTTGCAACATTCAAAATTTAATGTCAAATATATTTCATATAGCCCTTTGTAATGCTTGAAAAGTTTCACTGGTTGTGAGTTTACAATGGTTGTGCAATGGCATGCTCAATAAAAAAACATTTGCTCAGGGTAAAATTTTTGTAGGGGGAACACAGGCTGCCACTGGGGTTCTCTAATGCGGGTGGTTTGGAACAGGCAACAGCATTACCCTTCTAACGTTGCATGGTATTATTATGAAGCAACCACATACCTGTTTTGTCTAAATAGTGCTTGCAGAATGATATAAATGTGAAATAATCTAAATTAATATTTCATCGAACTCATGTGTTTCAGAATCTCCTACTCTACCAGCTCCAATACAAGCAATGCTGTCAGAAGCTTGTACACTGCCAGACACACATGCAGAGCTATTTTGTAAAATTTCGCTTCATGATGAGAGGACTTAGTCTCCAATCCCAATTGTTTGGTCTTGAAGTTTGGGCCTGAATTTTATCTGCTGTTAACAACTTTTAGGTTATGATATGATTAAATAAGGTTTAGGCCTATATCAATGTCACGCCAACTAATCCGAGTTCGTGTCTGCTGAACCCGCATCATTTTAAAGACAACCTTCTCATATTGAAAAGCATGACAGCTAGCCTCAGAAATTGTTGTTACAACTATCTGATCAAAATACCACTTAATCATTGTATGACAAAAGCAATTCCATTGGCATGAACAGTTGACAATGTTGTCTGTAGCACAAAAAACTTCATACTAATTGCTCGTAATTTACTTTTACATCACAATGCAAAATCAGCAGAGCAATTGTACTCAAACACTCTTCTCTGAAGTAATTTCACAAATATATTCTTAACAATCTCAATCTTGATATAGAGTGCTCTAGCGACACAGTTATGCAAGCGATCGTCAGCATAATTTTATAAGTGATGCACTTTCGGATAAGTCGTGTTCTCATTCCTGTGCGGCTGATGCTTGCTGGTTGGATGCCATGCTACGTATCTTTTCAGCACCACGTTTGCAGGAACAAAAAGCAATTGTGATGTAATAAATGTGCTTTGACAAAACCTTGTGATAACCTGGAAATATTTGCTTGTGTACTTCAAAAATGCTACCAACACCTAGAGCTTGATTGATGCATCGGCATAGCAATTTATCATATCGGCAAAATTCTGCTGATGCATATCGAGAATATTTTCTCATAAATGCCGTTATGCCATTGTTCTGTGTAGTGTTTGGAAACCCACATTGCTACTTCGTCTCTGATTAACGCAAATTTTTTGTCTTGTTTTTTGTGGTGAGTTGCCTGCTGGACTACGTAGTACATCAAGTAGTGTATAATATTTAGACCCCAGTGCAATCGTCCCAACAAACTGCTCTATGATGTAACATTTGCTGGCAGTTTTTGCACAGCGAGCCGTTGACTGCCTGCAAAAAAATCAGAGTACGTGCTATCACTGCGGTGTTTGACTGTTTTAGTGACTTAGGTTTGTGCAGAATTCGATGCTGTATGGTTGTTCATCACGGTGAAGTGATGTTTTTATCACTGTTTGTAATGAGTCCCGCATTATATTATGTTATCTTTGTAATTGCTCTTTGCTCTCATGCTTGTGTCATTTGTGTATTTTATTGCTTATTTCGTAACTTGCCGCAATCGGCTCTTTCATTTGAAACTTACTGTAATTATTCCATTTGTTTATGTGGCGTACATACTGAAAAAATATCACAGACTAAACTGAGTCATTGTTTGTTGGGGATCAAACAGTCACTTTCTCCACACAAATTGACACTGATGTTCATGAGGCTGAGCCTGATTCCAAACACACATTCTCTGTTTGTTCACATGACCACTGCAGTTGAAATTTGCCTTGTTATTGAAAAAAATAAAATTCATGAAACCAGGATGATCTGTGGTTCACTGGCTGATAATTTGCCCAAATGCACTCATCTCAGCTTTGTCTGCATCAATCTGAAGTTGTAAAATCTGCATCTTATATGGAAACTGGTGAAAATCCCAGTGCATTACTCAGTAGCACATAACTGAACTCTTAGAAGTTCTGTCTCCTGGGACAAACATCTTGTGGATTTCTTGGAGACTGCTCCAAACATTGTCACACAGTCACAATGTGATCTTCTGACCTGACTGTGGGTTAACCATTGCAACCTTGATGTTACGCTGTATACTTTTCATCTCCCTGAATTTGTCCAGAACGCACTTAATAAAGTCTGGTTGGAGCATTTCTGCCTGGAAAGTCCCTATTAAACTGTCACGGAGTTTGGACAACCAATTTAGTTGCAAAGTAGGCCTTTACAATCTTGATCCTCTCCTGCATGGAATGTCTTGCTGCTTGATTCACTGAAGCTGGGAAATAAAACTCTGGAGCTCTAACTATGATTTACCTGCAAAACAGAACCCTGGGTTAATTTGATATGAAATGATAGAAATAATGAAATGTTTGTAGAACATCCTGTAAATTACTTATTATGATTTTTTAGAAGTCAGCCTTAATCAGGAAATAGGCAAAAACCAACCAAGGTCACACAAACAACTGAAGGACACGCAACAGCACCAATTCAGAATGTCTGTAGGTTTTTAGCAAGATTAAGTCTATTTTAACTGGCAAAAATTTCAAGTGGCAATTTACCAGTTTTTTCTTTTAAACTGAACTCGACAAAAATATGCATCTTTTGAGCAGGGTTACCAGATGCTTGACAAAGAATCTGGCAAGTTTTCGTCCAGCTCGTGGCAAATTTTTGGCAAAAAATTGACAATGGTGATGTTATTGGCAATACTTGATTTTTCGATACTTACTGTATTTTCTGGCCCATTAGGCGCACCAGATTACAAGGCGCTATATCAATGATTGAATGCTAGCTGTTCATTTTCATACATAAGGCGCACCAGATTATATGGCGCATTAAATGAAGCAAAACTCAGATAAGTTTTGTGATGTAATAAATGTGCTTTGACAAAACCTAGGTCTCAGTGTGCACCAATATAGTCATGGTCTCGGTGTGCGCCAATGTAGTCAGGAGCCTCGTGGAGTAGTACAATCTGTGCTTCAACATTAAGAATATGTGCTGGCACTGCTCATTGAAATTTTGGTTTATTACATAATCAGATGGTCTGTTTATAAAAAATATTAATTTTGAACACATGTCGAACCCTCTGTTATGACAGTGGAGGAAACTGTCAAGTGGCTAATGGCAGTCTTCGAAATCAAACCCATGCAGTGCCCCTAGCTAAGCTGTAACTAGCAATTAAATAAATAGCACTGTTTACCACATAAAATTGGTTCTAGGTGAGAAAGCACAACCAGATTCATACATTAGACACACTGCATTTTAAGGCGTATGAGAAAATTAAAGGATTTTAAGATGCACTTTTGGTTTTTGAGAAAATTAAAGGATTTTAAGTGCACTGTATGGTCTGAAAAATACAGTAATGTTGTTTTAAATTCATATATTTTTTCCGTACATTTCAATTTTTAATGTTTGATAACTGAATTGAAGTTCAACTATAAAGCATAGTACCAGTAACTATGCTTCACAGAAATTGGAGGGTATCAGAATGATAATAATTTACTGTGATTATTGTTGAGATGTATTTTCTCTCCAAAGTTTGGTTATTGAGTTGATAAACAAACCAAAATTGATAATTTTGTTAGTGCTGACAAGTGGTATTTCAAAAAGTTGCAAACTTTTGCCAAAAACAAATATTGCCAAAAAAGATGGCAAAATTTTTGGAAAACATTGATTTTTGGCAGTATAGTCAAGTGGGGTAAAAAAAACTTCCCCCCTTAAAAACTATTGAAAAAAAAGTTTCAAATGAATTGGTGCTACAGAGGCATTCATTGAGATATTGTTTGCAACATATTTGTTCCAACCTAAATCCTCAAATAAGGTTTGCAGCTTTGTTTGAAAATTGATATTGATATTAGATAGGACCAAAAGTTTCAAACAAATTTTATAAATTTTTATGCTGCTTTAGAAGTACTTAGCATAAACATATCAAAGTTGGCAAGTGCTTTGGTAATGCATGTCTCTGCATACCCATGCCAATAAAAAAATTGGCAACTTTACACTGAGTTTTAGGGGCTAGTTCGTTTTTACCCCAAATGGATGTATTGACCTGGGCAAATAAAAACTAGTTACTTTTTATCCCAGACAAGATTTTTTTACCCCGTGTTTGTATTTTTCTATGATCTTACTATAAAACTTGATTACAATATAATAGCTCACAAGCAAGTGTCAATTATCGTTTTGTGTCTAGATCAGAGGTTCTTAAACTATTTTAGATGCGTCTTCTTCAGCATTAGTGATTGATACTTGCATCTCAGCTAACCTCACAATCCAACCCAAAAAACAGTAAAAACTTTATTTGCAATTACAGCAATTTTCAACAGTATGTTGCTACCACACCCGTGCTCCTATTCCAAAGCTTTCATGACCCTCAGTTGAAGAACCCAGGGTCTAGTCCAGAAAGTAACAAAACA
>JGI24021J15306_10001284_pt1 | contig 24008 bp, 11 predicted proteins | sample Ectturendosymbi1_FD_15306 | JGI IMG/M metagenome (IMG submission 15306) | reverse complement strand
AGACGAGCCCCCCCCTGCAGCTTTGCACTTGCTCACTCAAAAGTCGGAACTAAACCTTAACGATAAAGACGTATTTCCACGTGGTTTGACTAAGCTATTCGCACAGGCACATTGGTCACACTCATAGCAATGCAAATATCAAATTTGTGGATTCATTGCTACAGATTCACTCAGGCTTATTGTCACACAGAATAAAACTACGTGGCTTACCGCTATCAGCAGTCACTGTATCGCTACGTTACCTGCCAAGAGTCTGCGTTCAACAGCAAGATGCGGCTAAACGCCTACTATCGTAACTTAAAGTAAACCTTTCAAAATTTGCTACCATGCTATTGTTACGCAATAAAGACCGATAGCAGAAGAATCCGCTCCCAAGTTTGGCACCGTAAAGGAGCATACACGAGTGAGCGAAGTTACAAACTCACTACTGCATGACGCCAGATCCAGTTCTTGTGCAGTGTGAGTGTCATATTGGCAAATAAACTGTTATTCCAAGAATTAAATCAATTAATCGGAATTGAGCTGCTGAGTTCATATTTTCTAGAAAAATTTGGTTGTTAGTCCCAATTTCCAGGGGGGAGCAAATATCCGTTTTTCCCCCCCTGCGGACGCCCATGACGCTGAGTCAAACCCTGGTCAAGGCCAGGTAAAGTACGAATGTGTTGTGGCATGCACACGTCCTCAAACGAACAAACAACGTAACGTCCGAGCACTCAGTCGCAAAGTAAAATGCGATTGTAGTGTTCAAAGAATCAAGACGAATATTCTTTGAACACTACGAATATTATTTTAACAAAATAAAGTGCTGTACTGCGTATATAATGCATATAGTAGGCTATATTAAAAAATTTAATAATCTAATCGCAGTAATGTAAAGAATGTTTCATTGTTCACTTCCCGTTTCAGAGGTGGTTTATTTATGTGGGAATATATAAGTAGCTTCAAACGTTGTTAAGTCTTGTCGCCACTGGCGCGGGATCATGTTGAGGAGGGGACCCGTTTAGAGAAAATTTGTCTTAAAACAACAGGCTTAAAACAGTGTTGGCTTGCAGCCTCCTTCGTGACTTGCAAGCTTAGTCCAGTTGTTGCGGGTTGGGCTCCTAATTACGCGTGCATAGTGCTATTCCTTACCTTCGTCCGTTAGCAATATACGTCTAGTTAATGTCTATTTAAACAAAAACTCTACCAAATCTTACCACGTGAAACATCCGCCTTCTGTTGCTAAGCAGTGATTACAACGCCTTTAAGTTCGACGGAAATCACACTGAACAACTTTATCCAGTACAACCATTGTCAAGTTGCCTTCACCACGATCATAAAAAAACATGCTGTTTGCCCTTGCATTAGGTTTTACTAAAGTTCATCGCCTCTAATTTATCAAAATAAGAGCAACACCCTTTTCAAGCTTTTCTTGTTGAAATGACTTTTGCTATGACTGCGAATGTTAGGTGTACCGTTGAACAAAGGATTCAAACCTACTGCGAAACCACATTGCCTGCTGGCACTGATTCACTTGACTTGCAGTTCACGCCTACAATATGAGCTTTAAGTTAGTGCAGTTGATGTGTTTGCGTGGCTATCTCGCTTCATGAACGTCATTTTCCGATACTTTTACGTCATACAGAAAAACATCGGTTTTACTGAAATTGAGAAACTTTACCTTTGCAGAGTTCTTCACTTCAGCCGCTAAAATTTAATGTTGATAAGTCCATCTAATGACTAGGCTACAGCTTATGGCACTTGTTTATTGAAAATCTCCCACTAAATATTAAAAAATAGCATGAGATGGGCCAAGAAATGTTCGTCGACAATGCCGATGGATGTCAGGTGACAGCGCCGGTCTTAGGGAGGGCCCAGGATCCCCCACCAAAAGGGGCCCTCCACCATGTTCATGTGCCATATGTACGACATGTGCGTGCCACTTAGTCATTTTTCGCGAGGGAAGTTTGTTTGTAGACGCTACTAATTATATCGGTCGTCCGGACAGCAGTATTTCACTTGCATATTATTTGATATTGTGACGGAACCACTATTAGGCCTACACTTACTGTTTGCCTGAAAGTCGGTCAGGTATCTGAATCCATATAGCGATTGCAATGCCAAGCCACGTAGAACGCAATGGCTTACGTCTCTACTCGTTACTGGTAGATTTTGCGTCTGCCTTACTTAGATTTGTACAGGTCGCACCTGAGCAGCATTATTAAATAGGGCTGCCATAAGTCCTCATTTTGGAGTAGGCTGCATGTCCACTTTTTTCATGAGAAATGAAATAATCTCCGAGGATATTCAAAAATGTCAAAATGTCCTTTTTACATTTCTTATTTTACATAAAGTGTAATCAGTGCAGTGGCGTGACTAAAGGTTTGAGCCAGGGTGGTAAACTTAGATAAAAGGGGCCCACTGGCCACTGTATGGGGTCCACTAGCCAACACTCAGAAAAAAAACTTGAGAAATGATGGTGAATCCGCATGTGGATGGCTTTACTAAAAACCCAAATCACCGGAAAGTAATCCGAAAAACAACAACCTACTGAAAACCAAAAGAATGCTAAAACCGAAATATAAGTTAAGTGGGAGACCGGTTTTTACATTTAGCTTGCCAAGGGGGAAATTCTCCCCTCTGCCCCGCGTCATATACGCCATTGGCTATGGTATATTGTGTTTACATGCAGTAAGCTGTCCCTACTCAACTGCAACAAGATACGAGCTGGTGGTGTAGCTTAGTTTATGGGAGGGCCTGCAAGTTGTCTACATAATCTATGTTTTGGTGGAGTTAATTATCTGCTGGAAAGACGGGAATGCTTTCATATTAATCGTTACATAAGTGGTAAATCTTTTCAATATCTGAGTGACTTTAGCATTAGAGCGCGGACGTCTGGCTCCATTATAGGAATGTAGACTGCTAGCTTTGCTGATGAACTGTGATACGATGATCAGTGTATTGTAGGCTACATAGCTTAGTGTATTATTTTCTAGTGAGTATAGCTAATCAGTAATGATAAAAAATGAAGAAATTCGTCAGAATTATCCCTTTTTCAGAAAAGGACTAAATGATTTTGAAGTTGAGTGAATTACGTGTGGTTGCATTTACAAAGTTCGCAAAAGAGGGTGAAAACTATTGTGACTTTGTGGGTATTGAGTACCAAAAACTTATTTCTCACAGATTAACCAAGTGGCAATCACTTTATCCTAGCTTGCCAAGGACGCTTCAAATGTACCCAGCATCACATTCATACTTCATGTCCACCGACAAGCCAACTGTTGTTCTGAAACGTTTCTTTTGAAACTTCTCTGAGCGAACTCTATAGACATTAACATATTTGCAATCATTTCTGGTTGCTTTTAATGAGAAAGTTCAGAATATTGAGAAGTCCAAAGCATCATTTGTTGAGGCTGTATCGTGTTTCGCCACGGTGAAGGCAAGGATTCAATAGAGACAATCAGATGTACATATCACGCCAAGTTAAATCTGCACTAAGAAAGCTTAGAGACTGAGAGAAGGCAAGGATCGTGACTGTGTATTATTCATGTCAGATGTATCTGTACTGTACAAGTCTTGTGTTTCACATCTGGCTAAATGGACCACTTTATTTGCTGAATTTAAATGCTTTGACTAGATTCCTCTGCTTGCAAACAATTGAATGAGAAAACGTTGAAACATGTGAGTAGTATCTGCTTGAGAGAAACGTTTCTGTTGATGAAGCTAAACTGTTTGACCAATACCAAAACTTGTTTGAATTTGTGTAAAAAGTGCATCAACTAATGCAATTTATTCAACTAATACAAAATGATGGAACATGAAAGATGGGCAAAATATTTTGCAACTTGCAATACCATTGAATGTTTAAGCGAACTGATAAAGATTGCACAGTTTTACTTCAGCGTTATGGCTCATTACGCTAATGTAGAACAATTTTTTCCTTGATGCAGCCACAAACCCAAAAGAAAGAGAAATCTTTCTAACTGAAACAGCTTCTAATCTAAAGCTGGTGTGCAATTTAAAATATCTTTCATGCAATTACTTTCATAATATTGTTAAAGGTGATTTTACATTTTAAAGAAATTTAACGAAACTGCAAATATTCATGAGCTAAATAGGACAAGTAAATAAGGATTCTGTTTTGTGTGTTTTGACTGAAACAACGTCCGCACTGGACGTCTTACTTCAATGCTTAAAACATATCAATAGGCCGAAATGTTATTTGAATTGTTAAGGTGTAGATAATAGACTAAAGTAAGTAACAGTCGTAAGTTGTCCTCCCTATTCGCGATGAAAATATGGCAGCCTTATTGAGCTTATTAATAAATCAACATTAACAGAAGGGTGATCGTCATCTTAACAAGTGCAGAGCTTATCCAAGTGGTTCTAAAAGACGTAAAAAAGCAAATGAGGCAAAAATGAGAGAGGAAGAAGTTGCAGCCAAGTCAAGAAACATTCACGTGCTTGGCAGTGAAGTCCAGCGGATACATTTCTGCGGAAGCTGCAAGAGGACAGAAAATCGAAGAACATGTTATAACGGACTTAGATCAACATAACGATGAAAACAGATCTAGTTTAATCAGCAGTGCAGTAGCAGAAGAACGTCAAGATGTATCATCGAAAAACGCGATCACTGGAGGCAACAATATCGGTCTCTGGGCCCTCTGGCCACTCTGGCCAGCCAATATACCGGAACAAATACGAGAATATTGGTTGAAACATGAAACAGGTTCTTTTTGACATTGTGATGAAAGTCATTTTTAAAACATGATGTTCCACAACACAGACAAAAATTTGACAAAAACTTGTCACGGAAATATGTACCACAAGTCTTATTCGTCGCCAGAATCACAATGGTGAAGTAGTTGACAGAAGCTGGCTTTGTTTTCCTCCTTCACAAACTTGTGTTAAACGTTTCACTTGTAGACTGATGTGCCGGATACGACTAAATGTGCGCATTTCCTTATTAAAAAAGCAGTCTTCGATTAGAAGCACGCTCATGAACGCCTGAGGAGCCATGAGCATTCAATGGAACATAAAGATGCCACGATTACGTTTAGTCGCAGATGTAATTAATCACTATGAAGAATTGATACAGAACTAGCCAGTCAGGTCAATCAATTCGAACAATATTGGAAATCCCCTCTACCTGCAACGTTTGGTTTCTGTCATAAAATTTATTGCTGAGCGAGGACTGACGTTTAGAGATGATGATAACGTTGGATCGCTAGAAAGTTTTTCCAAAAGATTTTCAAAACTTTTTTCAAGCAAATATTTAAAAAAGAAGATGCGATGCTTCCTGCGACTGGTTTTGCAACAGTTTCACAAATCGCTAATCATTGTCAACTACCATGTTGCATCATAAAGTTTTATTACAGCTAACAAATATGACGTAACAAGATTACGTCATAAATATCAATGATATGCGGAAATACTAGTGACTTCATCGATCATCCCTTACCTAAATAATTTGTATCCGCACATGCGGCCTCTCACCACGCCTGGGCCCCAGGCCCCACCATCTAAATCCGGCGCTGTCAGGTGATGTAATGATGTGCCGTTGGGGCGTTGCTAAGGATCAAACGATGGGAGAAATAAGATTAAGATAGCTTTGATTTACCTTGATTTCTAACAAGGCCTTTTTCATCAGATTTTGAGTGGGGGGCACAATTTTTGCTAGTGACCGGACGTACATCAGCATCCCCGAATCAGTATGGCCAGATAGTGCCATTACGACTCAACGCGCAACAAACAGTAACTTTCTCCACACCAAGTGGGCGATGTTGATGCTTATGTGGCTGAGCATGAGTCCAAAAGCGCATATTCTGTTGGATCACGTGACCACTAAGGTTGAAATTTGCCTCGTCACTGAAAAAAATGAAATCCAAGAAACCAGAACGGTCTTTTGATTCGCTGACTAAAGGTTTGTCCGAAGGCGCGTCTCTCAGTCTTATTTGCATCGGTGTGAAGTTGTAAGGTCTATATCTTGTGCGGAAACAGGTGAAGATCCTGGTGCATTATGTGCATAGCTGAACTCCTTAAAAGATTTGCCTTCTGGGAAAAACGTCTTCTGGATTTCCTTGAAAACTGCTCCAAACATTGTCTCACAGTCACGATGTGATTTTCTGTCCTGTCTGACCGTGACCGGCCACTGCGATCTTTAGTGTTATCCTTTGCACTTCCCGTCTCCATGAATTTGTCCAGGAGGCGCTTTATTGTGAGTCTGGTTGGAACGTCCTGTCTGGAAAGACCCTCCGAAATTGTCGTTGAGTTTGGACAACTGATTTCGTCGCGAAATAGGCCTCAACAATCTTGATCCTTTCCTGCACGGATTATCTTGCTGCGTGCTCCATTGAAGCTGGGAAATAAAACTTTGGAACTCTAACTATGATTTACCAGGAAAACGAAACCTGGGTTAATTTGATATGAAATGATAGCGATAATAAAACGGATACATCTTTTTGGAACACACTGTATCTTATACATCCATTGTATCTGTGTGCCGTCCCTCATTCTCGCTGCGTAATACTATGCAGCGCAACATTCAGTGAGACATTTTTCTCAACATATACAGTTGCTATTGTTCCAAATGCTGTGATAACAGCTGCCTTCAACTCATTGGTAGAGTGATAACGTTGTTTAGACCTAATATCCTTTATGTATCCCTCAAAGAGATTTATCACATGTTGTCACGTCTGGACTTCTTGCCGACCATTTCATTGGGATCTTTCATCAGCCGTATTACCAACGTACTTTTTACATTTTATTCATTAGATATATATATGTTTTCTCTGAAGAAAAATATATAATACATTCATGGCTTACTATAACATAATGGCATATGGATCGTTAGGAACCCATGGCCCACCCTGTACAATGGCCTTGGTGGCAGTGACAAGAGGAGTCTTTGAGGCGGACGTTTATTTGTAATTCCGTCTCGAAGCAAGGTCCATGACTTTTTTGTACTTTACTTCGTTGTTAAGGAAAAATTATGCGAATTCCAAACACAGCTACCCAGACTTGCTGCTAGCACGACCGACGTCTTTGGTTGTGGATATTTATACATTTCAGGGTTGTTGTAAAAAAAACGACCCAAAAAAAACCCACCAGGTTTTTTTAAAAAGCCCACTTAAGAAAAAACCATAAAACCCACTCTTTACTTTTCCTTTGAAAAATTTACTAAGAAGTAAAAAATAAAATAGGCAGCACACTTGTACAGTTAATAGGCAGCACACTTGTACAGTTAATAGGCAGCACACTTGTACAGTTAATAGGCAGCACACTTGTACAGTTAATAGGCAGCACACTTGTACGGTTAATAGGCAGCACACTTGTACAGTTAATAGGCAGCACACTTGTACAGTTAATAGGCAGCACACTTGTACAGTTAACTATACATTTTTTTTAATCAAACAAAACGAACAGCAACGAAATTTAGAGGACTTGAAAAAAAGAGAAAAATGAATCGAACAGTTTTAGTAAATTCTAATGGTTGTCTTCTTTAGCTCTGCTCAATCGGTATATTTTAACCTATTTTTTTGCCTTCTCTGCATCTAAACTTTTCCTGATTCTGGACCATACCAAATCATATGTTGAAAAAATACACTCTATGGATGCTGAACTAGCAAGGCATGCACATATACTTGACATGAACTGCAGAGTTTGTATGGGAACGGTTTTTCTCCGTATACTGTGCGCTTGCTTGCTAAGCCTTACCACTGAGAAGTGAATTGACCAACAACACTTTGCGAAAACGAAGATGGGGTACATTTCGATACCCTCAATTTTGAATGCCATAATAGGTATAACAAGTTATTATTGTGTAATTCTGAAAATATTGATATTGGATGATGCAATAAAAGCAATTCAGAATGCGGTTTTTCCGTTTTCATTAAAAAAAGGACAAAACCTTGTTTCTTTTATAAAAACAAAAAAACGTTTTATAAAAACAAAAAAACGTTTTTTTTTTAAAACAAAAAAACAGGTGGATTGTTTCTTGTTTTTTTTAATAAAAAAAAAACCGGGTTTTTCTCAACCCTGAAACATTAGTATATTTATACATATTTTTTATAACTTTAAATCCAGTGTGGCACAGGTATACACATGGCAAATCATCGGCACATGCAATTTGGTAATAACAAAAGCAATGCGACGTGCAACAAGAATGCAAACAGAAAATGTGTAAAGGAAGCGAGAGAGCAGTTAACTACTAAAATAATGTTAATAATGGTTTTGTGATCGGTGTAACTTAACGTGGAAAGCCGCACAGGCAGCAGTCAAAAGATGTGGTGAACAATCACGTGAAGGTAAGGCAACGGAAGTGCAGAGAATTTAGCCAATCGCCAAAAACAGGCGTAAAATGTAGAGTATATAAAAGTAGGCTATATTACAAGTAACCAAAGTAAAAGAAATCACCATAAGAAAGACTTCAATTTGTTTGATTTTAATTGATACTTGTCATTGCGAGGCTAAAGATGTGTGAAAACCGATTAAAGCGACTTCTGTCATTGTTTGCTAAAAAGACGGATGAGTATGTCACTTCTATGTCACTTCTATGTCGCTTCTATGTCACTTCTAGATTAAAAAACATTTGCTTCAAAGGTTCTTTACGACCTGCTCGGCGCAGACAAGGCTGATTCCATCTTAAACCCGAAGATGGAAGAGCCGTCGAAAAGGGATCGGGAAAAACAGGATGAAGTTACACACCGAAGAAAGCTTCCCGCTGGTAAATTGCTTTTAAACAACCAGCCAGTTAAACCTTTTGAATCAAATTCCTGAACTTGCACTGTGCTTGCTAGACTTGCCCAGTTTACAGTAAAAGCTGCGCGATTCGATGCAACGTTGTTTCAAGCGTTTGCCGTTGAGGGTAAACTCGTATCTTGGAGCTTTTATTTTTTCTAGTTAGTCAGACGCGAAATCTGACTCGTTCGTTGCTGCCCCCACACGAATGATGCCAAGCCCTATCTGGCTAATGCTTTATGAAGCTCGCGATAAGTGCATTAAAAAAAATAAATTTATGAAGCAATGCGTGCGGCGAGCTTCAAAAGCTATTAAGAAATGCTTTCGGGCATCACTTCCGACATTCAGTGATTGATCACTTTTTTATTTTCTTGAATTATTTTTTGAAAAATAAGCAACGTTCTGACTGTAAATCATAATCATGACCGCAGTACAACATAAAGCTGATCATTGTCATTTCTGTTTACGTAAGGATGTCTTTACCTGGGACCGCGTGTAGCCGCGTGATTTGTTTGTCTTATGTGTAAAACAGGATTTTCCAAAATTTCTATGACCCCCTTTAGCATTTCGACAGATGAGCATGTACCTCTAAAATTTCTTATGTCAAAAAGGCTGAGTAAAATAGCGAAAATCTACATAATTTTTAATAGAACTTCTAGATTTTTGTATATATAAAGGTAGAGTCAGTTTTTATGTCTCAAAGCTAAATATCTTCAGCAATAAGCGTATTATTTTTGAAAATAATTTCACTGATACATGTATAAATATTTGCAAATAATTTATATACAGGGTGAGCCAAAGGTAAGGTTACAGTTAATTCATTGTGTGTTTCACCTTCACAATCACATTTTGGATATCAATTTTAGAAAATAATCCTGAACCCCTCTTCTAATCTACGCTACTTACTGTTGTCTTAAAAACGTCATACATTTTATATATTTATTTTTTACTTATATGGATCGTTTATTTCACAATTTAAATTACCAAGCTTCATAATATTTTAAATCGCCAAGCTTTTGTTCGAGATTGACTCCCTGAACTGTGAACGATGGCAAACAATTACAATATATACCAAAGAAAGCGGATAATAAAGCAGTATTGGATGTTGGAAAATGTTGAGCATGTGTGCACAGCTTGGCAAGAAGCCTTTCATGCTCTTCCACCTTCACGGAAGGCAATTTATCACACAAGGGATAAATAAGTTCAGAGTGTAATACGCCAAAATCTGGACGTCCGAAGACTTCTATGAATGAATAAAACAAGTTATTGATGACTATGACATTTGTGAACAGTCCCAAGGACGTCCACCCCACGTGCTTCGCAACAACTATCCATAGTACTAAGAACATCATAGCGACGGCGCGACGCATAATGGATAAACTGATATTGAAACCTTACCGTCCGCGACTGGTACGTGGTCTTAAATGTAAAATGTCTAAGTGTTAACTGTAACCCTACTTTTGGCCCGCCCTGTATAAATATATTTTTTCCTTCTGTTGCTAACCTTAAATGTACCCCTTCAGATCAGCAAATGTACCCCACATTGGGAACCTCTGGTCTAAAACATAATGAGTTTTATGTTGTGTTTGTTCTCGGCTGGTGTTGTTGACAAACAGCCCACTGCTGTAAAAACTGCGTTGTGACGGTTGTAAATGGGCGAAGGTTTAGCTGTGCAGCAGTTGACAATGATAAAAGTTTTGCAATCGAAAACAGTGATTAAAAACTATGATTTTGAAAACACCTCTGTTTTTGTGTGCCATTTACGTGGTATGTTTGGTATGCTGCTTGGGACTTGCAGTTGCTTTCACGTTTCTTCCACTCGCCTCAGTCACACAGGGCAGTTTCTGCCCAGTCAGTCGAATATCCTAGAGGGCAGTTCTGAATATTCATTCACACCACTGACGGGCTTGCAAGCTATAACTGCTGCAAGTGGATGCTACGGAGAGAGTACCGAGTTCGGCCCATATCTTAATTCTTACTAGCGCCCTCGAAATTTTGTACATTTTGCACTTGCATCACTAGTCGTGTATTACCGACTTCACGAAGATTTGTCATCTTGTGAACTGGTTAAAGGCTCTTGAAAAAGGTGATGGCTCTGCAAAGCAAATCAAAAAGTCACATGGTTCGTCTAAGTGTTTGTTTTCTTTATCAGAAAGTGTTCTATTTCGATGGCAGTTCTTTAAAGTAGTATTTAGGAAGTCAATTGTAGAACGCGTAATGCGAAGACCTTCTAAAGATTGCCTGGCAGGCCGATGGTGCATTAAATCATACCAATCATAAAATTGTATAAATTGTTGATGCTTTTAATGTTAAAAGGTTGCTGCATTATTTCCAAATCAACTGGTGCTTTTCACATTTGCGCTTTAGCTTACGCACTAACGGTGCCGGCGCTACCGTTAGGCGAACTAGGCGGCTGCCTAGGGCGCTGGGCCACAGGGGGCACCAAAAATACTGTACAATTGTGTAGTTCAGAAAGTGACGAACGTACACCAAAAAAGAGAAATGAACATGATGAAAGTGAATGAAACACACGATCATGCAGTTTATGAGAAGATAAAGGTACTACACTACAGTATTTCAGGTTTGCTGCAGAAGGGTTAATATTTGGTACACGAAAAGCGGAAGTGCTGAATAGCCTTATAATGAAAATCACGGTCAATGAAAACGATACAAACGACATGTTGCAAACGTTTTGATAACTCCTCTTATCATCATCAGTGCATTGCAAATTGAACTGCAGTGATCTTGCTGCAGGTTCTTATTGGTCACTCAGGAGAAAAGCGCTGTAGAAAATGAAAAACGCGAAGGACTGTTAACGTTTGCAATATGTCGTTTTTGTATCGTTTTCATTGGCCGTGGTTTTCATTATAAGGGTTAATATTTTTCCCATTAATTTCAATTTCACATGTACAGGCAAGCTATGTTCCAATTTGGTATAAATTTTATTCATGTACTAAACTTTTCTAATGTACAAAACATCCTTCGTATTTCCGTTATGTATGTGATGAGTAGAGTAAGGATCTTTGTATCGGAGGGATGGGCGCTGGAAAGTATCTTACCCAGGGTGCTCGCAAGTCTATCCATGGTCTCCTGTCAGAATTAGCAAAGCATGCCCTCCAGGCCATACTTTATCAAGCTCACTGCAAAATTTGAAGGGTACCAACTCTGTTCTTTTCATTTCTTGATTCTTGGTTTTTCCTGGTTGCGCCGCTTTTACCCGAGTAGGTTTATGTCGAAGCCTACTTTAAATCATGTTTCAGTCAAGTGTAGTCAGATTAAGAAACACTGCCGAAACGTCAGCATTGTTGGCGTTGGTAGCCCAGTTCACGGCTTCTCAAACTTTGGTTCCACGACCCATTTTAAAGAAGTTTTTTTATGCGACCCCCTTGGTGGATAGCCTAGTTGTTACTGATACTTGCAAACGTCCCACAAATCTCAAGAGGCATTTATGTCTATGGTGAAATCATACAAATGCACACAATCCTCAAAAGTAACTGTACAGTAATAAGAGTACCACGTAGCGGAAATTTTAAGGCGAAAAAAACTTAACAAACTACGATTCAGTTTATAGAAGTTACCAAGCGCAACTAAAGGCATGGAAGCACTTAATGATTTTTACACAGATCATCCATTCGTAGATTGATACATGACAATTACGAAGGACAGTCTCAACGATTTTTAAAAATGGTCGGTTTTTGGACTTGATGATTATCAATTTTGAAAATATCGCTTCACTCAAATATGTTGTGCAAAAGGCTAGGAGTTTATGAATGGCTAAATCAGAAATGGTTGGGCATTCATTTCTTGTTCTTATCCAAAAATGCATAAACTCTGGTATACGAAAAACTGAAGTGCTGAATAGCCTTATAATAAAAATAACGGCCAAAGAAAACGATATAAACGACATTTTGCAGACGTTACGGTAACTCCTGCTACCATCATCAGTGCATGATTGTAAATGTGTTGGATGGAACGGACCTTGCCCAGAACGCACCGGCAAAACTAAGATGCACAAAGAGTAAAGAGAATGTACTTATTTACGTTTAAACAGATCGTGCCACGGTTGATTGAGCAGGATGACGTTATAAGCTATGAGGGGGCGCTGAAAATGAATCTTGCCTAGGGCGTTGGAATGGTTTGCGCGGGCCGTGCATACTAGATATTTCCAAACATCTCGTCTAGCAATAATTTACAACAGCAATTTTACATCAATTCTTTTTGACTTTGTAATCAAATGTGGAAGATGCATGGCAATGTGTAGTCTATTCCAGTTGAAGGCACACGCTATCTAATTAAATTTTTTGCAATTCACGCTGTATTGGTAGCAATGCGGAATCAAAAAAAGCAATTGAAAATTATAGTTTTTTCGGAAGGAGACACGCTGGTCTGCAATAAGTCGTTTATATACAGGGTCAAATACGACGATGATGTGTATAGCAATAGCAACGCGTGAACGGTAGACGTAGAAGTATGCAGAACATTGGCATCCGGACACTATGGTAATGCATGCGAGAATAACATGGCTTTTGTAATTGCACGCCGCGAGCATTTATATATAGGTTTATTATCGATGGTATAGTACTGAAACGAAAACGGGGTGGCGCTCTGTTTAAAATACAGATGCCTCGCACTTCACGATTATTGAATGCTTTTTTGTAAAAATTTGTCAAAACCTGACCACAGAAGCGCCACAAATTTCGCATCACACCAGAAACGTAAGGTGACGTCGTAACCCCCTCATAAAAGATGGGAGGATGGCGTTCCTGGCGTTTCTCCCACCACCGTTTATAATTACACAAAGTTCATGATTTTAGTTCACCCGTAAACGAAACTGGCCAGCGATGAATTATCTTTTCTTCAAACCTCGAGAAATTCTGGATCCGATCCTCTCAGAAAACGCTCTAGATCGGACTTCATCACTGGTCAGAGGCATTGTCTCGTTTTGCTCTGCAAGACTTGAATGGTTGACTACATCTGCGTGTATATTGTACTGAGTTATTGTTACGTCACAGTCCAACAAAGACTCGCTTAAAACCCTAAAAAGGATGACGTGGCAGAGTACACAGTATTTCAGTAAGACGCAAGATGTGAGTGTGACTACAATGTTTCAGTTGATTGCTGTGGAACGTGACAAATAGCTCGTGAGGCGGTGCAGTGATTTTGTGAGAACGACGGGCACTAAACGCTATTGAAAAATGGGGCTGTGACAGGTTGCTGAATATTGCAAACGTGCAAGTATTTGCTCTTCCTTCCAGGGAAATCAATCCAGATGTCTGCATTTTCATGAGATCACTTCGAGGCAAAGTTAGATACTTCGTATTATTACCCGCTTTTTCTTCTTTGAAAGCATCAGATTTGAAGGGCAGGGTCGAGGTAGAACAATGGAGCAGCGAAGGACAACCTCACTTGATTCGAGGACGGGCAGCTTTTGCACAGGCCGCCAAGGAAGTTCTTTATTCCATAGTGCTTGAGGGAAAGCAGATTAAATGAGGAAAGAAAGATGCCTACGGTAACTTTCAGCGAGAGTGAAAGCCTTGGAAGATTCGGGAAGCAAAGTAGGCTGGTTTGGACTTTGGTGAATGTTTTCAAATGTGTGCATTAGGCCTAACAAGTGAGTTGTTATAGCGAATTTCAAGTTTCACGAACACGAGATAGCTCGTGTCGTAAACATAGACTACACCCATCCCCATTATAAACGTTTGTCTAAATGGAAACAGTTGATATCTGAAAAGTCTCATGTCCAGGAAAGAGCAATTTTTGTCGAATTAATGGCTTAACATTGGTTTCGGTGCCGGTAGTCACCTTAACTACCAGATGAGACTATTTCACTTCTCACATGCAATAACGTTTGCGCGATGAAAAACGTTGATTGAAGCGTTCAAATTTTGCTGAGTGGGTTTCACTAGTTAAGCATTGATTCCTTTTATATTTTGTACGTTAAAATACACGCACTGTCCACTAGTCACGAACAGGCTATTGGTTGTCTGTTGGCTTGCTTCGAATTCAATCATTGCTGAGGGAACTGCGTCTTTTCAAACATTGTGATTCGCCCCGCCTGCTTGGCTCCTGCAAGCAGCGCATACTTTGGCAAAAAGTGCGCTTTGCTGTGTTATATTCATCACAAATGGGAAGCAACCACTGGCGATGCCTGTGTGCCACAGTGCTATTTACAATACTAAATACCCACCGAAGAACAGTTCCTTTTAATTATAGAAATGCAGCAGTGGCTAATACCCGTTTGTGGTATGTGGCGTGATTTTCATGAGCACCACCATGAGTCTTACCAGTACGTGTTGTTATCCCATGTGATGCAGTATTAAGTATGAAGTTTCAAAACCTATTTTTGTTTTGAATAGATTAATGTGACGAAAACTGTCGATCGAAAGGTATCCTTTCAGGTCCGTCGCCAGGATTTCGCAGCAGGGGGGGGCAAAAACCACAAGGGGGCAACATTTTAAATACAATATTGGATGTATGCAGCAACAGGGGGCCAAACATGAAATGGGGAGGCGCAGATTTTAAATGGGGGGCCGGGCACCACTGGTCCCTCTCTGGCGACGGCCCTGTATCCTTTCACAGCCAATAATCAGACACTACGATCTTGCCAATGTGACGAAAACGTGTTTTTCAACTGTGCCTTTCGTTGCCATTTTTAAGTTACTTTGTCTAATAGTTTCGCTGTGATTGCTTTTTTTGCAATGCGCGTGCGTCTGAAACTGACAGCGCAAAGTTGTTCCCCGCATTTTAACTTGCATCTACATCACCAGTGTTGCTCACAAGTCATACACTGTCACCAACACTCTAGCGATAGCTTAGCATTGTCCTTCACATGTGTTCGAAACCTTGGATATATCCAGACGTTCCAAACTCGGTGGATCTGCAAAAGCATCCACGAACGTCGCGAAACAACTTTGAGCGAATCTTTCGTGTTGCAGTTGACACTGGCCTTGGTGCTGAAGCCTTGTGGAAGATTTTGAAAAGGGATACTGACAAAAAGCTCCATAAAATGGACGGCAAGATCCCAATTGAGTGGAAGGTGAACAGAAACGATTGTTACGAACAGAGAAATTCTTACTCGCCTTTCCAGTCACGCAACTTATAGTGTGTAATATTTTAGCGTCTCTTCTGTTGATGTTAAAATTTAAGTCATTCATTTTCTCACGTTGGTGCTTCGAAGAATCAAACCGATTCAAAGTCTTAAATTTAAGCCACTGTGTAAATTTAAGTATTGTATAATATTATGCAACCAGTGTCTCAACTACCACAGCCCTGTCCTCGTCTCATGTTTCAAAAGTTCTGTCTGTTCTTGTTGCGATTTTTGCAGCGAAAATATCTAAACATGCGAAAGTAACGCCCACTGCTTCGAGAAGAAACCAAACCGGTTGGATGATAGCATTAGTTTTGCTTTTTTAAAATGACTGCATTCATTTTGAGAGGCAGCTCCTTAGGCAAAATTCATCTGTATTCAAAATGTAGCTTTAAGGCAGAACTCGGGCTACTGAGAACTTCTCACACAAGTGGTTTGCTTACTGTAGATGTTTATTCATTCCTTAGAAATGTGTTCGAAGAGGTCTTGATTCGCCTGGACCTACAAAAACCAATTCATGAGGTGAAGATCGGAAATTCTGTCTTAGTGTAAATAACTGCGGGTTACTTCTTGTCCGCCAATGATCCAGAAGGCTTCGTCAAATGTTGCCTAACCCATTCACTTTTTAAAACAGTAAATGAAAGATTACTCCAAAATTATGAGTTTGGGCATCGTTTTGAAATTGTTGTTTTCTTTCGTAAACATTTTTAGGACTGTGATGTTCTGACTTTGTAACGATGAACTGACAAAACCCATTTTCTAGTGCAGGGGCCTCCAAACTTGTTTGTCCAAGGCCCACATAAGTTATTACACAACAGTTCGAGGGTCGGACATCTTACGTAATGTGATTGTTTCGGGATATGTTACATTCTACCAAATCAAAAAAATTTTCGAAAATATATTATTTTTTTACTATTCACAAAATGTCTCCTCAGGCCGGATGAAATGGCTTCCCCGGCCGGATTTGGCCTGCGGGCCGTAGTTTTGAGACCCCTGTTCTGGTGCAAAATCCAGTGTGGGTCATGCGTCAAGGACTAGTGACCTCGCTGCACAGCAGAAGTTAAAGCTACCTCTGTTGCTGTGCTTTTGATGACTTTATTTGTTTTTTTCGCAGTAGATTTACTTAATTTTGTCGCAGTGGCACTGCTATTTTGCAATTTTGAATTGTTTATGAAGGAAATGACAGAAAGATACCTGCTTCATTGATCTGATGCCCGGTAAACTTGAGCAGCAACTTTTATTTGACTTTGACATTGAACCATTGTTTTCCATGTTTGTTGAGTCACAAAGCCTGAATACACCTCACTGACCAAAACTTATTTTCTACACCATGGCATGCTTCCTGCTCAGTTGCTAGTTTGAAAGCCTTGCTAGCAGTAACCCCCCTTTCAGGTATTGTTATGTACTCATATTTTATGCGATTAGAGACAGTTTTACAATCTGTCTGTTTGTTTTTAAGTCTAACTTTTTAATAGGCTGTTGGCTTGCCTATCGAATGCTAGGAAATTTGCTTGATTAATTGGTAGGAATAGAGCATTGTAGAATGTAGCATTTTCCATCGTTTCTCATTCTCTCCCGTAAGTTCGTCAAGACTTGCAGTAGCATTGAAATTTTTGAAGAATGACAAATTTACCGAACGTTGTTCACCCAATAACTCCCGTTTTCTTCAAGAAGAAATATCGCACTTCTATAGGATGTTTGAACTTGACTGCATTTTTGCATCGGTGCTTTGAACTTCGTACCTCACAAGGCTTATTGACTGATGCAAGCAGGTATCACTGTATTATACTTGGCTGAATCGCCAAGTTCTTAATTGAATAGGAAGTTCCCGAAAAAAGGTCGAATATTTGAAATTTTCGAACTACGTGAAATTTCGGAGTATTAAAAAAAAGAAGCGCGTTTTCAGTGCAGAAATATATATTGAATATTATCATCGTTGGGCTTTTTTGACGCCTGGTTCCTTTGTACCTTTGATCAACACAAATAAGCTGAACAATGGATGATACCACGAGAGCAATTGTGCAGTTTTCGCTTTGTTTGTTTGTTTGTTTCAATCAGGCAGAAGTATTCTTTTGTAGATTTCTTACGGTGCATTCCTGCGAGACAGCATTAACCAGAGCAGACCACTCGTCCCGCGCAGCTTCACGAAGCACACTGACGTACCTGAACTAAGCAAACTATTGGACCAACGATACAAGGTGTTCTTTGTTCCTGTTGTGTAGTTGGTTATCCATGTAATTTGTAGATTATTGTTGCGGTTGATAAAAACGCCGATGTTCAACAAAGGGAACTATTTCATAAACCACCATAGCGTAACTGGCTATCTTAGAGTACGCTCCATTAGAGATTAGAGAAATTATTAAATTAGAAATTAGAGATTGTAGAGATTAGAGAAAGATTAGAGAAAATCTCCATTAGAGATTAAAGAAATAGATAAACATTAGAGATTTCTCCATTAGAGAAAGGGAACAGTTGGTTGTTTTCTTTTTAACGCCGCTCCTACAGGCAGGGCCTACGAGAGGGGTGTACAGAAGGTACATCGTATCCGGGCCCGGTACGCACGGGGACCGCTAGAATGCAAAAGCGCACGCTCAGCTTTTCTGTAATCAAACCCTAAGTTGATGTTCGTTTTTTCCAACTGCAGCGCTGGTAGCTACAACCAGTGTTCTCTCTAAGATCTTGACAAATGCGAACTTGCCTGTTAAATTTTCCCAAGCCTTCAGCAGCTGAAGACGGTTCCCAAACTATGGTAGGCCTGCGCATACTACTTGTGACACGCGAAGTTCTTCCAGGTGGTACGCGATCAACTTTTTTAGGTTTACTAGAAATCAAACAAAATGCAATAACAGTAAATGAAAGTAAAGGATTTTCTTGTCAGCGTCGTAAACATTGTTTTACCATTCGAAATTACATTTGAAAGGATTCGGAATTACCTACTAATGTGAAAGGAAATTTCACTCCTTACTTGATTGGTGTATCGTTCTCTGATGCAGAGTTTTTTACTTGAGAGATCATATTTCTGCAGTTCATCATTTGAAAAATGTTATAAGTTAGTTACGGAGTAGGCCTAATAAAAGTTTGTGAGGAACTGGGACCACAGCAGCTTTTCATGGCAAAGCCAATGGCCGCAGAGAGCGCATCCGTTGGCCAAGATGGGCTCATTTGGCCTTGAGCTAGTTACAGAGGCAATAGTGAACTGTTACGCTGCAAACCATCTCTGTCGGTCCAGTAACTAACAACAAAATACTGAACTGAGTATAGGCTAGCCAAGAACAAAGGCTGCATAAGTGAATAATCGCCTCCTGGAAAGAGTTGAAATAATCTGAATAATTAAGAAAACTGTCAGAATAATAATAAAAAGGCGTGCGGGACGCAAAAACTCACGTCGCGGGTCGCATGCGACTGGTGGGGCAGTGTTTGGGCCATGGTGACATGCGACTGGTGGGGCAGTGTTTGGGCCATGGTGGTTTAATAGTTTTGTATCAGTGTAGCGATAATGTCGTTGTTCGGACTTAACTATTAAAAAATAATTTCCTATGTTTTTTTAATATTCACGAGCCTATTGAAACATGTTAAAACGAGAGTATACCCAGTTGAGGTAAAACACGAGTACATATCTATCGAGCAAAGATGAGACTCTCTGGATCAATGTGTAGTTTGCGTGAAGACTCTCTCCAATGGAGCGTACTCTAAGATAGCCAGTTGCGCTATTTCCTAGTTATTGTATTTTCCTCAACGTGGGAGTGCGAGCAGGGATTCTCAACCATGATTACTATGAAATAGACGACATAGAACCGCCTCTCTGCGCCTGAGCATGATTGCTGATTCGCTGTCAGTGAAATGATTCCTTGAGAAAAGACAACATCATCCACGTAATTAAGATTGTGTTGTGCTATTGGTTAATAGTTTTTGTTTGAAGTTTTCGACGTCTGACTGCTGGTACCTTTTACAATGGCATTCATTAAACATTCATGACTTTTACTGTTTGTTTGTGAGTTGTGGAATTTCTTAAATGGAGGTGGTACGAGAACACTGTACGAAACGAAGGAAATGGCAACGCCAGTACATAAAGTTTGGGAACCGCTGCTAGCTGCTTGTCAGACCCGTGCCTTTTTGTTGTCATCTTTCCTTATGTTGAAATATTTTGTTACTACTGTATAGCCTACGTCATTCACTGTGTAGCCTACGTCATTCACTGTGTAGCCTACGTCATTCACAGGGACGCCGGAACAGCGGCAGGGGAGCAGTAAAAATGAGGGTAGTTGAAACTTATAAAAAACAAAAAAATCGTTACAAATGTTCTTGTGTCTGTTCAGCAACAATGTTTGCCTCAAAAATAATAACAGAAACTAAACTTCCAAATTTTTTAAAAATCTCCGCTTCTGCTGGTTGGTGTGCGAATCGCGTTCGCTGGTTTCGATGCTCTTTCGCCAACACGCGATTATTTCTCGCCACACTTTACCACTTGTGACATCACTCAACTTCGACTGCGTTCAGTTCGACGTATCAGGCTTCGAACCGATATCGTTCCGAAGGTGAAAACCCGTAACCGATACCATGTGCTGCTGCTCAGGTGCGTGTGCGGAGAGCGCGCCACCATGCGAACGTAATGTACCGGTCGTCGGAGAACAACAAGAACAAGACAACCGTCCTCCTCAGCAACAACCCAGTACCTGATTATGTTGACAGAGAGGGACATCTGCCTGTGACAAGGTTAGAGCAGGTTATTTGCAAGATGCGAACGGAATCAATCTTTAAAACGAACTTCAGTTCTCCAAATATCGGTGATGCCGTTCATATGGTCGTACCGGTCATGTTAGCATCAACTCAAGATCCGTTCTAACAACCTTAAGTTTTCTTTTTCTGAGAGTTGATTTTTCCCAGAGTTGCTTGCGAAGCAGTAGATCTTTAGGTGTCTTTTTCACGATTATTCGGTAAAAAGATGGTAGATAGATTCAAATGATATTGTCTACCGCTCCCAAAAGTGTTTATGTGCAAAGCCTGAAAGTCTTGGAATTTTTTGATGAACAGACACCTCGTCGATTTTGTTGTTTACACGTTTTTGCTGGATATGGGTTTAAAACGGAAGACGTAAAGTTATTTTTTTGTCAACTCGCCTAATGGTTGGTCATGCGTTGTTATTTTCCTGTGGGCAGAGCAAAAATTGTGATCATCGTTAGAAAGCACACAGCAAGGGCGGAGATGCAACTATTGCATCGTTTAAAAACAATCGCCAAGCGAGCAAAACTCGTTCGTGTGCCACATATGCACAATGCACTGGGCCAACCCCCGCGTCGCACTGATCATCTTTTTCCAGGTATTTTCAGAACGACCTGCTCTATGCCGAAGCAAGAACCGTTCTGCCCACAATCAGGGGCCGGGTTGTGCCGGGGATTGACGCTGACAACGTCGCCCAACGACTTTCCAAGCAATTCGCAAACCTTCAGTTTCTGTCTGAGGATCAGGCCAGAACAAAAGGAACGTTCTACGGAAAGTACGTGGGCCCGGATGGCCTTAAAATGGTGAGTTTGCCATCGATGCTTTATGTGGGAGGAGGTTGCACGGTTAATGTTTCTCACACAAACTGCTGTTCTGGCTGAACTGAACATCATCTTCATGTGCTGCTTCTGTAAAGTCATGTATGTCTCGCGGCTCAGTTTATAATTTGCGTCTTATCCTGGCTGCGACAAACTTCGTGCCGTGTTTCCACTTTTTGAACAAAGAAAACAAAGCGCACGAAACGAACGGTGAGTGCAGTTCGTCTGAGGGTGAAAAACTCTGCGAGCGTTCACTTACTGTGTGGCTTTTGCCGATTCCGAGAAATTAGTTGTACGCTTCGATTTTCTTTGTGATGGAACAGTTGAAGGGAACACGTTCGAACTGTGACGACATAAAACGTTCGATCGCAATTAACAATACGCCGCGCGCGCAGGATGTTTTATTGTTTTGATGATTAGATTCGTGAATTGTTTTAACCTCACGCGACCCCGGGATGAGCGGTGCACATAAACAAGAAGAAAAACATTTAGATCCGCGATTAAAGAAAACTCATGTGTTTGTCGTGGGCGGTAAAGTCCAATCCGCCAACTCCGTGTTTTGAGTTCTTCGGCGTCAAACGTTCTGCCGCACGAGGCAGAAATTTCAAAACAAACTGCTCGTCAAGAACTGTTTTCGTTTGAAACTCGTGCCACCAATGCATGATATGACTTGGGCGCCGTGACACACGGAGGGGGGGGAACGTGGATGTGTGACGTGAGGACGGGAGGCCTTTTAGGAGCGTGTTGGCCCTAAATGTCTTGTAACGTGTCGGTCCTACATGTCTTGCAACACTACGCTAGATTTGTTTGTTGCAGACAACACTTGCCTTGTCAAACAGAAATTATACCAATATGCGGTTGTGTGTTATTTCTAAATTTGATCTTCCGGCCAGGTTTAGCAGTGAACCCAACAACTTCTTCATTCACTGCAAGTCCTTTAGGTTCGTTGACTGAGGCTGCAAACGAAAAACCACACAGGAATTTACTTAACAAGTGTTGCGTGTGAATCGTTCGCTTATTGAAATAATAACAGTTTGCAAAGTTCGCTTTTTCTTTTCCTCGCCAGGTATCTTTCTTGTGCTGTTACCCTTTGCAGTTTGCGGAGTTTCATCTGAGCTTCGTTTAAATAATGTCAGAAACAATGTTGACGCTTGTCGGGTTGCATCAAGCCTTTCGTGTTCGCTGCGTCATCGCATTGCATCTAGTTCGAAAGAAAACATGACGTACTTGCGACGAAGCTCGCAATTTTTGGGGGGTCAGTTGAAATTCGACTGTTGTTCGTGTTGATTATAGCATTTGATGTGCAGCAGACCGAAACAAATCATCATCATTCAGCACCAATTGCAATTTGAATAGATGATCAACTGCAATTGATGGCTGGTCATATGTCGGACGACGACGCGATATTTACTTCGCTTCCTGCTTTAAAACAGTGTGAAGGCTTGATTTAAAATTGTGCAAATATCTGGCACGAGTCGGCTTGGGCAAACATCTGCCATGAACAAACGAATTTCCAAACAAGAAAGCCATGATTGAAAGCTTAACAGTCAACATCTGGTGACCAATGCAGCATGACGGTGGAAAGCACTGAATCGCTGAACTTCATTTCGTGTATAATCCTCACCCTTTTTCACCTATTTATTGTAAGATGTTGATACTGTTGCATCATCGGTAGTCCGGCACGTGTGTGCTTAGCCTAGGATTTCCGGTTTATGATTATGTGATGCACGGTCAGGTCCTTCTGCAACATCCAGCGGACAGGCAGTCATTCATTTTTTTGAAACGACTTGAAAATCCATCCTTTATTGCCGCATATTCATCAACCTGCAAACGCTGAAGGCATAACGCGATTAAACTGCTACAACTGTCCCAAAATTATATATTCTGTTCTTTCTGTACATTTGTGAGGGGACAAGAGTGGCAAGGGATAGAGCATTTGTATAACCGTACGAACTCAATGGATATGCGTGTTCTTAGCGGTTTTATCAACTGAAAAAGACGTACTATAGTCACGTCACAATGCATTGATTGTTAACGTATTTGTTCGTTGCCGTTCGACTGCCTTTCTCATCGACACGTCAGATCAAAATTGAATTGATCTCATGCACGTAGAAAAACCCCAACTCTCATTTCGGTTTTCATTAATTTCCTGCCCTAGACTGGTCGACCAACTAATTGCCTGATTAATGCGTGTTCTCGCTTTAATGTGCGCTTAAGCAGCGGCAGCCTGATTTCTTAGTCACCATGTGGTCATTTTATTGCTATAGCATCGTGATTCAAACCACAGTTGTTTGATACTACACAAAACTTGCTGCAGAAAACCTCTGTTGCACCGATCGTTGTGGACTTGCGCTTCTTCAGCAACCAGGTGTTTATTCCAGTTGCGATACACGTTTTGGTATTTCCCTATGGGATGCCGTTCGTAAAAAACTATATCTGACACATTTAGCACAAGCAACTGCTAAATAGTCAGATATAGCTAAATCTGTCCACATTTCCCCAAATCTGCATGCACATTGCACATATAGCGCTGAATCGTGTCGGCCGTGACGAAAAGCATGGTATCCTATCTAAAGAAAAACTTGGTGTTCTGTGTCAGTAATCCAGACAAAAGCTATGCTGCTGTGAGGCATAAACACCCTGGCGTCATATAAAGCAAGGTGGTT
>JGI24021J15306_10001282_pt1 | contig 24018 bp, 19 predicted proteins | sample Ectturendosymbi1_FD_15306 | JGI IMG/M metagenome (IMG submission 15306) | reverse complement strand
AAGCAAATTTAACACACACACCAATTTTTAACAAATTTGCAGCACCAGATATTTCTCAAATTGGTGTGTGTGTTAAATTTGCTTAACAAGTCAAACATCTTTGTGTACTACATCATACCTCACTGAAGGATGACAGTCACATTCAGAGACTAATTATATAACTTTATGTGTAACGAACAGCTCAGAGACACCCTTGCCTAGGGCAGAATTTCAGTGAAAACTGCTTTATTTTGTGGATGCTGCATCCTGGTGTATGCCTGCTGCCAATCGTGGAACAAGTGTGTACAATCTGGCATTCAATGCCTCCACGCTACCTACAACAACACATATATATCACATTTTGCATCACAACCCCAAAAATGTGATTATTTTCCATAAAGTGTCAAGTTACCTATTTGGACAAGACATTTAATGCATTGATTAGAAATGGTTTAAGTTTAAGTCCATTTGTGTAGTGATGTGCATCTTTGTTTAACTATTTCATCTGCTCCCTTCAAATGTCTGATGCTTTCCGCAAGTCTTTATTTTTCTCCCACTATGTCACTCTTCTGTATGGTGAATGAATGCATTACTTGCTGGTGTGTTGTTTCAGAGATTGTTTCTTTGGAGAACTGCCTGAACATAACCAAGTAACACCTGCCCTGTGATGTGTTATGATTGAAACTTATTTTTGTGTTGTTGTGTTCTTTTACAAACATCTGTGTTATGGACCATGAGTCTAAGCCAAATCCTGTGCATAAATGAAATAAAATTGAATCACACACCTTATAATACTGGAAGAAAGTTTTCATATTGTTTTTTTTAACTTCATTATGGCATGGTTGTATGTAAACAGCCAATACCACTTGCTGTTTCTAAAAGCTTCTGCAGTTAGTAGGAACAATGTATGTTTGTTGCAAAGGGGAAGTTAAACAAGTGTTATTCCCTGAAAGCTGTTTAGCAGATGCAACTCTGTAATGAAACAAAAGCCTATTTTTGATACGAGCTGATATCTTCCAATTTTTTGTATTTCTTACAGCTTGACTATAACTTTTGAAAATATGTATACTTGTTATGAGCAGGCTTGTGGAGTCAGAGATAAGATGTCCAACTCCGACTCTTAGGTTCCAAAATTTTCCGACCTTTCCAAAATCTCCAACTCCTTAACATAACGTGAATGAAGTTTGGCTGTCAACAGTGGCAAAGAAGCCAGCTGAAATTGTTTTTAAAATGAACGTTTTATTATTGTCGCTAGATCAGTTTTTTTTGAGGAAAATGTTAGGTACCAGGTATGGATCTGTTGGGACTTGATTTATCTGATTCTAGGAACCCGATTTTCTCTGATTTTAGGGACCTGATGATAATTAAAACGCCTTTTAAAACAACCTGAGCTAGATACATGAGTTAAGGCTTTGAATTAATCTATATTTAAATAATATTTACTAATCGTAAAAATTCATCCTCACTAACATCAAAATACCACTACAAGTAGCTACTGCAATGTGAATGAATTAAGCAGTAACAGCATTAACATATGAACTATAGTCGAGAAACCTTTAAATGGTATATAACGGGAGCGAGTAGCTATCTTCAGAACTTGCTATTTTTTTAATTGATAAATTTTAAAAATTATTCTATTTGATATTTTTTAAATTTTCTGAACAGAAACATAACGCACTTAAAGTTTCTTTTAGCTTGTAATGTTAATAATGCCTATGCTTACACAACTCACACTGTATTACTGACTAAAGCAACACATTCATTCGCATTACGTACGTATGGACAGTATGCTTGCAGCTATTGTTGGTTTTCCGATAACGCAGAATCGTGGTGCACAGCAAGAATTTTGTTTGAATAAAAGTTTCAAAAAAATTGTACCATTTCAACAGGCACAAGTTAGGACTTCTTACTTAGGAGTGCGATGTAAAGAAACGATTCAGTTGGACTGTCGGAGTCGGATAAAAAATTTGACTGCGACTCCTAGTGTTCTTAGGAATCCGACTTCACCCAAAAACCTCCGACTCCTTGCGACTCCGATTCCGCAACTCTGGTTATGAGTATTCGCTTTCTTTCACAGCACTGCGATTTTATGCTGTTTGTTTTGACTAACTTTCCATTTCACTGCTTTGCAGCATGATCGCGATGATGAGCCCAGACGATAGTTGGGTAGCAAAATGGCAGCGAATAGGTAATATTTGTGCGAGTGTGCGCTTTTGCAAAGTTATTGTTGTGAAGTGAATCAAGTATATTCTACCTACCAATGTCGTTATTTGACTGCTGTATTGCAATATGTAATTCTGTTGGAAGTTCTGTGAAGATGCTACCATATTGTTGACTGAGTTTATAAAACTTTTTCTGAGATGACAATTATAAAAATAGCCAATACTTCATTCCATGGTTGTTTGTTCATGAGAGTTTTTATTAGGTGGTTTAATGATGACTGGTTTTCAGTTGAAGCAAGATGCTTCATTTTGGTGGAGCCACCTGGTGTCAATTAAGTGCTTGCATTTTCTTTACATGATACAGGATCTCTAAGGCTGAGAAAAAAATAAAAACCTTACACTAAGTAAATGTACCCGACTCAGTTGATTTCTTTTTAAGGTGGTAGGGTTAGACGTGTCGTGTTGACACAGCCCTAAACTGTGTCGCACAGCGATTTCTGTTTCAAACGTTTTGACGTAAGCATATGGTTGCAAGAAGTACTTCAAGTCATGTTTCAATACTCCACAGCCAACCTACCGGTCCCAGCGTTAAAAAATGAATTCACGCACGTCTTCATTATTCCCACATCTTGCAAATGCACCGGAGTTGTGGGCGGTAGGATTTGCTTTCGTGACAAAACAGTTGCAGCATGGCGTTTTGGATAACACGCTTTGCTAGGTATAAAAAATTGAGGTCATAGGCACCTTGCAAGGTTTTCAAGTCCAAAACAACATGTGCATTGAATCATTTGCAATTTTGTTGCGAATTTGTGCGCGAAGTACAAAGGCGATAAAAGTTAGTTGTTTGCAGCTTTTTAGCGGGGTGTGTGTGAGATGCAAGGTTTTGCATAACGTAATGCTCAAGGCTTAAGCCAGTCAACGGAAGAGCTGGAGCCAGGTCTGAGAAATGTCAGAAGAATTTGTCCACGCGTTTGTAAGTGGGTTTGCAGTGTGTTTTGGATTAACGTCTACGATCTCATTTGACTCCTTTGAGGAGCTCAGTGTTTTAGATTCTGACATTAAAATTAGTTTTTATGCCACTTCGGAGTAGAATAAACTTTTCTTTTGCTGCGTAGGTGGCAATAAACAATTCATCCCGCGATGCTTTTAAGGTAGATTTTTGTAAAGGCATGTCACTTCATTAAAAGTTTAATACAAAACTTGACCCACGCACTTGCATACACAGACGTTTGAAATTCTGGCTTAAATTGTATTTACAGGCAAGTTCAAGCCAGGATGTTACGCAATCAGCGTCACGGGAAGATTAAAATCCAGCATAGTGAATGATTTGAAGACCAGCGGCATCACGTACAGGTCAAGAGACACCAGCCAGAAGTCCACCGATTGACCCTAAAATAAAGACATGTGAAATTCAACGCTTGCCACACCGGAGAAGCTGCGGTCGATCGAAGGAAGCTGGCAATTCTTTCATGCAATTTGGCCAGTGGGTTCGTTGGAAACCTGACAGTGTTTGCCATTTTCACTACAAAAAAGAGTTATCGTTTGATCGTCAGGTGGCAGTGAAGAGCTACACGATAGTCCTATCCCGCAGGTGTTTGAGCCAAAACCCTGCCAGGAAAATGTTTTTTAACCACTCCTTTTTCGTTTTTCAGTTAATATGACGTGTATTAAGCTCCTGAACCTCTTCATCAGTGAACGTGGCATTCGTGCACTGTACGACAACGTATAATAATGGAATTTAAAAAAACGGTAAATAACACGTGTCCAGAATTTTTCACATACATATTTTGCACACTTTGACGTTAAGTAAACGCAGGGGTCGAAACTCGGACCACCACTGTGACCGAAACTTTCGTAAATCTTAAGAAATTTGATATTGCAAACTTTGTTTCTCAGACGCGGAATTGGTGACAAATAACATCCAATACTCTCAGTATTTCTAGCACACCGCAGGCACGCTTCTGCCTGTTGACCAATCACGTCGTCTGGGTGCGGCACAACCGTTCACAATTGTTTACTCAATTGTTGTTGCTCGTTCTTCAGATTGACAAGTTGCTTGTACCAAAAACTACGATGTGTCATTTGTAGGTTCGCCCATGTTTGTCTTTTAGGCGATGTGGTTGGTGCGCGTCAGAGATGGACAGTCCGGTTGCAGCATTCTTGATCACTGCGGAGTTCGTGAAAAGCAAACGAATCACGACATGAGTGCATTCAGGGCAAAGAATGATGTTTTTCAGAGCAATGTAAAAAAATCAGGGCAGGTAGGCGAGCGGGATTTGTGAAACTGAACGGTTACAACTTGAATAAACTGGAGATGGTCTTCTCAAAAATGTGCAAGGCTAACTGTTTTGAGCGATATCACGAAGAAGTAGATGACCTTTATTTTTCCGATCTTCACTTATTTTTATGAAGAATGAACTTAAGATCCGCAAAATATCAGGCAATCGTCAACCACTCAGCACGAAAAACCTGTCACAGCCAGCATCTGCAACCAAGACAGTTGCAAATTTTTCGGAGAAAGAGGGCTTTCACTCGTCCCTGAAGGAGGCCTTCCCGTGCTCTTGCGGCATAATTCCCAATTGCGGGCGTATCGCAAATTCCGTGCTTGTTCCGATGCATGTCACGTGCGCATTCTGCTCACGAGCGCGAAAAACGCTGCCTCCACCAACGCGGTGTGCGCTGCAATTACTCGTTGCCGCGAGGAGTTGGTCCGACTTTTGTGTCGTGTTCTTCTGGCGCTGCTTTTGCCGTCGGCTTCATTAGGACAGCACAAGGCGACTGTCATGTAGACGTTCTCGCAGTGATCGGGAAGCGTAATCGCATCTTCGCGCGCTTGTACCTTCGTGATTAATCGTCGGCGCGACTTTATTGAAGCCTTTGATGAAAATTGAAAACAAACAAAACGTGGCTGATGGCGCAAGCTGCGCGTCGAGGACAATGTCGCCGGCAACTGAACTGAAGAGCAAATATAATTTTATCGTTTTTCATCGCTCGCGAGGTGGTAATGCGGTCCGCTGTGGCGCTGCGCTTCATCGAGCAATGTTTTTCGCATATTTATAGCACAATACGCATTCCCTTATCGTGGTCGCTCCATTGTCGGAAATCGCCAAATTTTCTCGTCACTCGACGGGTGATTGTGCGCGACGCGCATTATTTGCTCGCTCGTATTTACCCTGTCCCAGCGCGCCCCACTGCGGCCTTTTCAGTCTTGTTTGCATTGTTTTTGTTTAGTGCGGGTGGGGCGTTGGCGGGCGATTGTACTGGATTACTTGAGATAAACACGGGCGTTTCATGATCGACGAAAAGCTCGCGGCGCAGGTCCATGTATTGAAGATCGCCTGTTCCGGCGTGATCCCGAAACGTGCGAATCGCGATATCAGTTTTTGTGTGACATGTGCACGCGCGATGTTGCGCGGCGCTCGTTTGTGACGAAGGCGATGAGCGAACAAGAGCTGATGTGGCAAAGAGGAAATCGCGCGACTCATATTTGACCTTGGGCGGAACCATCGCGTCAGGCAATTGTCCCAACGTTCGACCGAGAAATCACCTCGCGTTTGATGCGGACGCGCCGTTGCGCTTCCATTGTTCGCGAGTAAATAAATGGCGTATCACCAACGGCGCAAGGTTGAGGAGCAAAAATTTGCTGATCGTACACTGAACAGTACCAGATGAAAAAATCAACTGCTTTTTCAAACACTACATGAAAGTTACCGGTGTTCAGAGGACGCAAGCCATGTTACAAACTGTGATTGCTTGCAGCCTAAACCGGTCGTTATGGCTGCCGTCTAGTTTTCCAATGCTAACGCCAAGTCTGCGTCTGTTCAACATTTGTGTTGGATGTTGCAATGAACAGTCACATACATCAAGACAAGAAAGTAGAGTAATGAATAATAAACGCCAAAAAGTATTTGTTGGATATCGTAACCTTTTTTCAGTGTGCGGGAACCCAAATAAAATAAATTTTTGTGGTACGCTTGGGTTTTCAATCTGTTTCAAAGCGTTTGTACAATTTCACTTGTATCCCCAAAGATTTCGTTGTCTTTGCTGTAACTTCAATCATTTAAAGGTTTGGTGACGCAGTTCATAATTTAGTGAAACAAAAGCTTTTTAGATCATTTGTCTCATTAACATCAAAATTACCTAAAGAAATAGCAACTTCAAGCTAATTGTAAATGTCATCTTAATGATGTCAGTATTTGACATCAGCTGGATCCATAAACATTCGAGGCAGGATATCTGGCCCTCCAGCTGGATTTTTTTGGTCATAGACCGAAACGTTTTTGAAATGACCGAAAACAAGTAAGTTATTTCGGTCAGAATGTTTGAAAATATAGGCTAAAAACCACCTTTATGGCGGGTTTTAATACAAATGACCGAAATTTTTCAGTGACCAAAATGTCAGAAAAAAATGACCGAAATGTTTCAGTGAAAAAAACAGCACCCCAGTGATGGAAAATTTAGCAGAATCAGGGTAGTGTTTGTAAGATTTCGGGTCAAGAAGCAAATCCAGGTTGGTGACATTTGTGGAATGCGAATTTAGCAAGAATGCCAGATGACCTGTACATTAACAAAAATTTGCATTTCATGAAAAAAGCGTGTTCACCAACAGTATGTACAACTATCATTTGATGACGGAGAATATTGACGATTTACTCACTTTACACTGCCTTTTGAAAGGAATCCTTTCCCAGCAAAGAATGAGACACTCAGATCTAAAGAAGCATATATTTCACCTAAGTGGGCGTCATCGGCTCATATTTAATCAGCTAGCCAATTCTTCTAATTCACTTTTCGCTCTACAAAATGAACCTAAGAGTGATACCAGGTGATAACTGATAGGCAGTGTGCATGGAAATGACCAAGGTGCTACAAACATTCATCCCTGAGTGAACATGTAATATGTTTGCGCTATCAAATCATTAGTGGCGTTTCTAACTACAGCATTGTATATTTGGCACAAATAAAATCTCATTAGGAAAGAGCCTTTGGTTATTTAAATTTCAGATGATAACAATCAATTCAAGATTTGTATCGGAAGCAGTTTAAACGCAAGTGTTTCCTAAGTCGGTGAGTAAACACAAAATTTGGGCGAAATTGGAATCACATGACTTGCATTTTTCACGGAGGGAGGCCACTTCTGATATTACTGATTACAAACTTAGTTTTAACTGAACGTGTTAATTAAAATACAGTCGCAAGACGCAACTTCTAGTCCCAAGTTAGACTAATCTGAATCCGCAAGATTTGGACTTTTATTCGTTGTCAAATTCACGAACAATCTGAAAGGACAAAATTGTTCTTTCTGAGCCACAAGTTGAAAACAGCCATCTCGAGCTTGCAATTTGACGCAACTTTAATAACGAGCTAACCAAAAAGGTATTCCTCTTAATAAGATAAAGCAGAAATAACTTTTCATTGCAAAATGAAACGAACTGAAGGGAATAAAACTTATTTGCATTACGGTCAAAAGCCCGCAACCAGCTTGGGACACCAGGGGTGCGAAGAGTTTTCTGAGAGGGGAGCAATTTTTTTAAACTATGCCCAATAATTTTGAACTATGTCCAACACAGTATTGCAAGGGTGCGAAAACTTTACAGGGGGGCGAAGCCCCCCGTGCTCCACCCTAGTTACGGTCCTAATTGCGGAGAACATCTCAAACTGTCTAAGCCCAACAGGTAACACTCGCTTTCATCTACCTTCCCAGAACAATTCAAAAGTGCGCTGTGTTTGGTCAAAAATTATATTTGTTGGGTAAAAATTTTTTTGAAGTCATCAACAAATATTTTTTACCAAATCTAAAAGTTTTTTGGTTCACTACCTTGTCAGAAATTCGTGTTGAAAATATATGGATAAAAACATATTACGCAAATAGTGTAATTCCAGGAAATCGACCAATTGTGCAACAAAAAAACTTCAGGTTTTTAACAAGATTATTGCTTGTTGTGAGAATAACCTGTGTGTAGGGCAAAAATCTTGTGAATCCTTATGCATCACCAGCACGTCCCTTAACGCGAAAGCAAGGGTGTTACATATATATGCAAGAGGTGAAATTTCACTGAAGTGAGTGCTTGAGTAGAACCAGGCGAAAATGATATCGATTTTTACTTTTGTTTGCTATAAAATTTTGCGATTGCTTTGGGAAAAAGCAAACTTTGTTAGAACACTTAAAAGGTCACAAGCATGTATGACCACGTCCGTCTTATTCAATGCACGGTTTTGGTTGACCCTAGCAACTACAGGGTGGAGCGTTTTGCCCCCTATACTTCATTACAAAGTGTTTGCATAAGCGCGAATTGTACATTACCAATAAAAGAATCGAGTCTGTATCCGAGACTACATAAGCTACTTGCGAATCACGATAGTCTATTTACTGTAATGCTATCCGAATCAAGTATTTAATAAAATCCTGACACTTGTTTGACTTGGAAAAGTGAGAGAAAGGAATCGACAATAAAATTATGACATTTCCTTCTCAAATATATTCATCGTCATGCAACACATGACACAGGTTGGCAAATAATTTTTTCACCTGTTCAAGTATTTCTACATGGCCCTAGCCAGAAATTGAAATGGTAAGAAATTTGGCCATAAAATATAGGATAAAGTCTGTATAATTGTTGGTTCACGTGTTTTAAACTTGAAGAAACTTCCCAAAACACGAATTTTCACAAGTTAGGCATTAACAAAGAAAAACAAACTTACAAAAACGTTTTAATCAAGCCTGCTTTTGAACACGGCGTTAAAACAAAGTGGGAAAGCAGAAAAATGCTGAAATTTCAACAAATGTCCACGCCCGACGCGGAAATTGGTTTCAAAGCAGCAACAATATATCATGTTATGAATAAAAATTGTTTTATTTTTTTCTGTCACTTACTTCATTTTATTTTCATGGAAAGGGTGATGTGTTTCTTCAGTTTCCGTCGCTTGCTAATTTTACCGCTGTCGTGTTCTTTTCTCTAGTGTTTTCCATGCACTTTCTGATATTTGTAATCATTTGCTGAAGATTTCCATAGAGGTAAAATTACGTGCTCCATATTTTTCGACCTTATGGAATTCTCCAGGTTTCAACAATAGGCCCACTTTTTATTTCTAATCTACATAAGTGATTTGCCTTCAGCAATAATGTTTCCTGTGCGACTTCATGCAGGTAATGCAAACCTAACTTCTGATTCAATTTTTGACAAGTTGCAAATGACAAGGTAAAGGATGAACTAACAGAAATTGTTAACTGATTGAAAATAAATATGCTGATGGTGAACTACAAGACGGGGTTTGTGGTTCCAACTAAACAAAATTTACAGAAAGAGTTACATGTGAAGATAAAAAGCAACTTATTTTCTAGAAACGAATGCATTAAATATTCAATATTTAGGTGTCCCAGTCGACAGTTTACTGAACTGCTAAGACCATATTACAGATAAAATATGCACATCAGCATACCCTTACAATGCTATAATTTAACATATGTTCATACTTCCAGTATTACATAAGTAGTTTGGTGCGGTGCGCCCAATGTTTTATATAGACGCTTTGTTAAAGTAGCTTCAAGAAAGCAAACAAGATTTATGACTGCAACACTCGCAATTCAGTGAAAAGCAATTACTTTTAATGCACAAGCGAAAATAATTAGCGAGAAAATTAACTATGCTTGATCTGAAATTTGAAAGATGTCTCAATAGATATGAAAAACAAGTCCATGCAATGCTTTAAAAACTGTGCTGTGTTTTTTAAATTTGTAAGTGTAAGTTAGCCCAGCAGTATAAAGTTGCAGTAGTACTGTTGGCAATTTAATGAAGTAGGATTATGATTTGCGGAAATTAATAACATAAAGTCAGTCTTACTGTAATTAAAGAGAAAGTTTGTAGGCTCTCATCCAGTGGTGAATTTTACATAGTTCAAGGTTGACAGTTGTTTGAATAACATTGAAACAAGGATTGGACATACCAAAATTAATATCATCAACAAATAAGGCATGGGCGGATCCAGCCAGTAAGTTTAAGGAGGGCGATTTTGGTAGTCAAGTCTCATAACGGTTTTGCTACTGTACGAGAGATGAAGTATACTTTACACGTAAAGTTTACAAGACTGCTGTGATAAAACAATGAACGACACAAAGGCCTTGTATGGCCAATGTTGTTTTCCGAATTGTAAAAAATTATGGTGAATAAAGTTACTTTTGTAGATTTTAGGGGGCGATTGGAGCTATTGCCCCCCTGGATCGGCCCCTGAAATAAGATAATATGAAAGAGTAAGCTTAAGTGATATCATTGATGTAAAAAAGGAAAAGTAAAGGCCAGTGGAGAGGACCTTGAGAGGGTTCAGAAGATACCTTTTCGTATGAAGTTTTTAAATTCCTTGTTTTTGGTACATTGCCTTCTACAGTGTTATGCAAATAACTTGAGAATAGTGTATGTGGATTCCCTCTTATACCACAGTGAAAGAGTTCAGCAAGTTAAATTTCATGGTCACAGCAGTCAAAAGCCTTCATTAAGCCCAAAAATAAAGAGTAGGTTATTAATTTATTGTCAAAGTTATTGAGTGGTTTATCATAAATGTTTGTGATGGCTAATTCAATTGAGTGATTTTCTCAAAAATCTTACTGTATTGTCTTTTATCAGTTAGATAGTGTTCAGTCAAACAAGAGTAAACTCTGTGATCAATGATATTTTCAAATAACTTTGACAATACTGGGAGAACAGATACTGGTATTTTCAGATGAAGAACTTGGGTTACGAACTATAGAGGTTGGTGTGGTATGGGCAATTTTTCAGGATTCTGGGAATTCACTTACCTACAGCACACAATTGTTGAAGAAATTGGAAAGTCATTCTGAGATAATGCAACTAGCTATTTTTTCAAATTGGAGGGATGTCATTGGGAGAATTGTTCGATTTTATTTTAAGGTTTTTAATGAGAAGTTGGATTTCATTTGCATCAGTAGGAGCAAGAAACAATGAATTCTTTGAATTGATACGTTTACAAAAATGTCTGCAAGCGACAGGGAATGACTTTATCTTTGCAGATAGGGATTTCCCAACTTCTGCGAATGCATTAGGTTATGAACGTACTCAACCAGAGCATACAAAATTATTTGCTTGTGAACCGGCCTACCAGGATATTTCTTAATGTAGAAATGTGCTGTCTCAAAAATGTGTGAATGTGATTTAGCACGTCTGGCGAATGCAAACCTGTGACAACTGCAGTAAACGACATTGCACTCAGTACGTTACTGGACACTTGGTCTCGTTGTATTAACTTGATGCTGACGAGCACTCAAGCTCGTAGCAGGTTTTCAGTCTAGGGGGCAAATTACATTTTTAGAGGGAAAGCTTTTTGTTATTATTATAGGTTCAGAACACATTTTTCTGGACACAACAAAATTTGGGGGAGCACAAAGAAGTTTTGGGGGTGCAATGCAAAACTCGTTAGGCGTTGTTAAAATGTAAACTGCGCGCAATCGTTTAATACCAGACTGTGTATACTTGTTCCACACTTGGCAGACATACATTGGCATGCAACAGATACGAAACAAAGCCTTTTTACTATAGTTGAGTACCGAGTGAAGGTGCATGTGAGCTTGTTCACTTGTCTCCGAATGTCACTGTCATCCTTCAGTGAAACATGATGAAGAGCCCTAAGATATTGCATCATTTAAAGCACAGATTTATTTCCAGAAAACATTTTGGAGATGTGTGCTATGTGCTGAATTCAGATTGTTTGCATAGCGACCGAGCGAGAAAAACCATCAAAAATGATGGGCAAAAGTTATTAGTTTATCTGTAAAAAATATAAGTAATGCTACTTGATGTGAATACCATATCTATCGAAGTTATACAAGTTTCTTATCGCTTAGTGAACATTGCATAAAATTCTGCGAGCCTCAAGCTGCTTCACATCTTTTGCTAGTGCCCGCTGCGCCTATTCCTTTCTCCATGATACTTTTGTTTCTTAGTCTGCCAGGACGCAGGTTTCATCTTGTTGTTTGCTGTGAACGCTACGTTATCATTCCGCTGTTTTTGACGGTAAACGCGCTGGCTGTCGACGACAAGTGGAATCCACTCGATGCGTGTTTGTTTGTCAACTGCCGACACTGGCAGGCGAAAAATACAACTTGAACGCGAGGTTCGTCTCTGTTAAACGTCCGACGAGCCCCTATCAGCTCTGCTGGCAGTCTGGCCGAGAACTGACATGTCATCGCTGTTACAACACTCTTTGGAAATTTCGACGCGCCCTATCGTTCGCGCGACCGTACCGAGAACAAACAAAACGCAAGCCAGCGCGCAGCATCTGCGTGTATGTTGCCCTGATTTTCCGTTTACACGGAAAGACGTCGGGTGTGCTAATCGCGCCCCTGTTGCAGGACGCAACTAGACAGTCTCAACGTTGCAGAAAGGGAAACACTCCCTNAAGGTTATTCTCCGGTGGTGTAGTGGCTGTGTCCGGATGTGTGTAGAAAAACACAGCAAGAAGGTAGGTTGTACAAACCTTTTTCGTTGAGGTTTTGCAGAAATTTCTTCTAAAACAGACGTAGTAGATTCGTGGTTCGTTTGCTTCAAATTGATCACACGCAGGTGCGCTGAACAGTTTAGGGCAACTCGGAAGCATGATAGTTCAGGCTTTTGAAAAACTGATGAAGGCAAGCACGCAGCGACTTTCTTCAGAATCTAGCAACAACGAGCTCTCAATTTTGAGACTAAAACTCGCTTATGATCAGCCGAGTTTGTTTACAAAAAAGGATGAATCTTGCTGGCAAAGAAGTTTTACCACCCTCGTTCCATGTCTGAGTGGAAATATTAATATGTTTGAAACCAGCCAGTGGTGCCATATTGTAGGGAAGATATCTGTTCTTTACTGTTTTAACGCTGCAGAAGTAACCGCAGGAGAGGCTTTAATATACGAGACGCAAAAAGCTGTTCTAAGGTCTTACGTTTTTTTCCTCCCAAAACATGTGGCAGTGACTAGGACCTTACAGAGTTTCGTCATCAATAAACTGGAAGGCTGCAAAATGCTAGTACTATTCAAATTTGGCAAAACTGATAAAAACTGCAGAGGTTGAAGGTATCGAAACTTAAATTTTTTGTACGCTTTACTTAGTTTTTGTTTCAATTTCATTAACGACACTTTGTGAATTACAGTTTGCATTTTTCTTCAACTTTTGCGGGAACCTCAGCGTATCGATTTGTTTGTGCTGGGTGAAGTTAATTTTTTATGGACATGTTCTTCATCTTACTGCAGTTGGCGTTACCTTTGCACTACCTCTGTACTTCTTTCTTCTCACCAAACCTGCTTTCGTAAAGTCGTCTACGATATGTAGCATAACAGCGATAGGACAGATTACGGTTATAAATAGCTTATGTTGATATAAATAACTTTAGCACTTCTCCGATCGATCAACTATCAAGGTGTCGTTTTGTTAAAGTGTGACTAACTTCGCATCAAACCAACTGTTGTGTAATAGTTCAAGCTCTAAGAATCTTACTATGAAACACTGTGTAAAGAGGGTTCTTCCACAGCCAGTAACTTCTTGTATGTCATGCGTTAGAGTGCAGGGGCGTAGGGGGGTGGGAACGCGTTCCCACACCTTTTTGCACTAGATTACATTAAAATATGGCTGCGATCTCACAGATGTGCTAGCAACACGCAGATTCGCACTGCTAGTCAAAAGTCTACATTGAAACAGAAAGATCCAGTATGGAAATTCTTGTAGGCAATGCTGACTTTATTCGAACTATTCGGTGCAGTCTTCCTTTTTATTTGGTGTGTAAACGCCGTTCCCACACCTCTTTTTTTAGCAATACACCCCTGTTGGACTGTCAGAGTGATCATGATTGTAAAACATTTTTACACCTACAAGTCAGATTGTACAGGCGTGACTTCTTCAGATCAAGTTTATCACAGGCCCATGGGAAAAGGAAAATAAACAAATAAATGCCCATCAGCAGTTGCGTTGAGTCATGAAGAATGAAGTGCCTATCTATGGTTTGATGAAGCTCATATGAAGCTGAATGACTCACTACGAAGAGTCTGTTTGTTTGACAGATAAGAGCTGAATCAGAGAGAAAGTGTCTTTTATAGTTCGTCATGTTGTTATTTTTGCTGTCATATGGTTTTAATCATTTAACTGAAGTAATTCTCACAATTTTGTTAAACAAAACAGGCCGTAGCTCCACCAGATGACTGCAAGTGTCTTTTACTGTTCGCAGCATTCCCTTCTCACGAGTAAGTGAAATGACCAAATAAAACAAATCGTGAAAATATCAGGTGAACACAGAAGAGCAAAATTTAAAAAATTTTTTGTAGACGTTTAGTTTGTAGGCTAATCTTAAAAATCTTACGCAAAGCTTATAACAAACCATTCTTAATCGAAATTCACTGTTACTTTTGTTTTTTAGCGATGTAACTAGTGTTATGTCCATTTTTCTTCAGCTAAGTCATCGTCACGTTTCTGTAACACAAAATCGTGTGACAAAATGAACGTACCTTGTACGTATTCAGCCGCTGTGATACAAAACATTTGAAAGCCTGCATGCTGCCGTCGCCTTCGCTACGGAGATTGTATAAATGCGCGCCAAGCTCTATTGCCCGTAATTTCATTACCTCCACGCGGTTGTTTGCTCGGTACATAAGGCTTTCTTCATATGAAAACCTGTGTTTATAAATAAATAATGGTCTTTCTTAAACAACTTACAAACCTGTTTGCGTGCCCTTTCTATTGATCGCGGCCAGTTGTGTTTCTATAGAGCTTGTTTTCGGCGCTCCTACCGCAGAGCCAAATATGGCATTCCGTCACCCCCATTGGGGTTGCTGGATAAACAAACGGCGCTCCCGTTTCGGTAAAGGTCGCCAAACGACAACCGGTCGCACAATGGCGCGCAGCGTCCGCCTATGTTGTTTACTTTATGGTGAGCGAAACCATATACACAGGTGTTTACAGTTGTTTGTTTATTGCCGCGATGACGTTTCTCTTTTACAGCCACAGTTCCTTATTTCGACGGTGCGTGTCGCAATATTGTCACGATCAACATCGCACCTATTCAGCGTCCGTTTCTTAAGCTATCAGGGCAAACGCTTAACACGGGCGCGGCACGCAGCGCACAAAAGCTTGCACAGCAACCGCTTCGTGTCGCCTTTTGCTGATACCTATATATTTTAATCGATTATGTCGTTGAAATTCTATTATCTCTTTAAAACATTAAAGGCTTCTTCAACAGATGAACAGTCAAAGGTCAAATGTTCGTAAAAGGTTATATTCTATCTATCGATGATTCAAGCAGCTGAGAAAATAATACCCTTTTCTTTTTAAACTTAAATCAAAAATATATGAAGATGGTCTTGTTTCCGGACTCATGTTGCTTCGTAGCTCTTGGGGTAATTTTCTCAATTGAACTTGGTAAGCTTTTCTGTTCGTTTCAGTTGGCTAAAAACTTCTCAAAACCTTTGGAAATGGTGGCAAGCTGAGTTAAGAATAAAAAGAAATATGAGCTCTAAAACTTACTGATAACATTACGTATTAGCACATTTAACGAAAAAGTATATTAAGTCTGGTGCAACGCTTTTGCTACATAATGCAATGCACATAAACCTATATGTTCGCTTTGTGACTTTTGCGTTGATAATGATGATGATAATAGAACCGTAGCGGTGGCTACAGAACCTGCTGGGACAAGAAGAGCTCGAGCGCAGTCGTCGGCCTGGGCTTGTTTTGAGCTGAGTTTCGGGCGACATTTATTACTACAATTTGATAGTCTTGCAATTTGGCAATCGTTGCGTGAAACGTATTCCATCTAAACAAGATGGGAATGGATTTCGAATACCGAGTGAAATGCAAAAATGTAAAGCGCTTGCTTCTGAAGCGACAAGTGCAGCACTTTAAAGTCTTGTAAAGTGAGAAAAATATACAGCAGCGACAAAAATGTTGATGTTATCCGACTAACCCCTGGAAATGTTTCTAAACTAGGAATGTAACTTTGGATAGCTGATGTTTCCGTACAGACATACCCCTTTGCATTAGGTCACTATATCAAATTTGTATGCGGCAGCTACTAAAATTAAGCTTGTCTAATTGTTGTCAACAAACAAAATAATGACTTCTAATAATTGGATTTAATCGGGGTAGTGAACGTACCTGGTCACAAAAATGTAATTTCTTCCTCCTAAAGTTTAAAAACAACTTTATGCAGGAAAGTTACCGAGGACAACGCTAATCAACAATTGATTCAGTGTTTGAATTTTCAAAAGTAAAAATATGGCCCTTCCAAAGCTAGCACAAACCAAGCCTGTAGTTCAAACAAAACCACAAACAGTAAGCTACCAGTATAGGTATTTAAATAAAGGTTCAATCTTCTGTGTATTGACCGGTTTATAGTTATCTGTGTAATTGCCAATTACTTCAACAAAACTGAAAATTATACAAAATCACAACTTTCTTGCATACGCTGGCTGAGATGAATTGAGAAATTGAAAAAAAACATGATAGGCCTATCGCTTCACACCGTTTTGCATGTTATATTGAAGGACTAAATTGAAGTGCATATTTTCGCGTGATATAGACTTGGAGGTTTCAAACCAGCGTTCTTCTAGCCAATGAAATTTTCGTAATTTACTTGGATGCATAATTTGCAACAATTCCTAGGTATCGCAAGGCAAGCTAAAGATCATTTCACCCGTAACCGTTTGTGTTATTTGCCAGGGAGCGTTTTCATTAACACGCTTGATGTCGCTATAGGTTTGGGAAATCATGAGGCGGTCGGACTGTTTGAATCACGACTGCATGCATGATCGTTGGGTTCATTAAACTTGTGATATTTTAATCGTGACATGCATATAGTATTTAGAAAACACAATTAGGATTTTAAGTTGAAAAAAATTACAGAAAATCCGTGAAAATCTTGGGAAAATCTCTGAAAACTTTCACAAAATCCCTGAAAATCTGAGCAAACCCCTAAAAATATGACGAAAAATGGCGCCCAACGGCGCCCAAAATAACATGCAGAGCTTTCTTTCAAGTTTGGGAGAATTCGGACAAAAACCCTTCGCACCCCCAAAAATTTGCCTTCTCCTACACCTATGCTCATAGTCACTATATTGGAACGCATTAAAATCGTACGTCTGGTGACGAGAATATAAATGGAACTAAGGAGATATCTACATTTGCAGGCGATTTAAAAGACCCAGGAGATCTAGCTGAAAAGAGTAATTACAATGAACACTATGACCTAAATATTTCATATGAAGTAATTTTCATTTCATCTTCACAACCTTTGCCATCCCTAGTTTTTTGCTGGCAAAAATAAATATCGAAAGATTTGTGAACCATTGTTAAAGAAATTCATGTATTTAACTGTGATTAATAAATTCAACAGTTGTTGGCTATAACTGCTACAAATACGGATGCATTGTTTTCTGAACAATACAGAACTCTTTGTTTAGTGAATAATACACTGCTATTTAATTGTGTATACAGTATACAGTATAGTATATATATACAGTATATATTATTTCACACATCAAGTACGATTCAACCTCATAGTGTAAGCCATCTGTTGTTTACTCAAACTGAAGTTATTTGCTGGAAGGTTTGTAAATGAATATGGTTAGATATGCATGCTAGCGTTGCATGAGTTACGACATTTGATCGTGGTTCATCAGCTGAAGAAACATTGGCTATAATTTTGGGCATGCCGATGCATCTTTGAAAAAGACAAAAAGAAACAAAACAAATCAGCTACAAAAGTTTGATAACATTCAAAAACACTGTCTTAAACTTGGAGCGTGTTTTGATCCTATGATTATATTTAATGGATATCATTTTATGAAGCATCTCACCACTTTTCCAAAAAGGCTTCTCTGAAGCTGTACAAAGTGGAGTGATCGCTGGTGGGTAATTGACGACGACCAAAATAAGTTTGTTAAAGTAAAACCAGAATATATACAATAAAATCAAAATTAAATATTGTTTGCCCATGTGTTAAACGTGGAGAATAAACCATGTTCAAACCCGTTTCGCCCAACAAATCAAGTTTGAGATGCGTCAAGTTTTCAGCTAATTGGACCTAACTGCTGAGCGAGAACTTCAACTCATTAATTTAAAAAATGAACAAAAGGATTTCATGGATTCATCTCTGGACAAAGAGGGCTGATTTTCCTTTGTCTCGAGCGAATTGTCACATGAGTGGCTAAATATGTTGTGTTGCACAAATGCACTGAGCGGAAAAACACGTTCATTTGTGTTTCTTCACTTTGTTCTGGAATGACCTGTGTAGAGTTTTCGTGATTCGATTAGCTGCTTTATTAAAGGTAAACCAGTCACACAATTCGACAGTTTGCATAATTGTCGGCGACGTTTGCTCGATTACAAACGGAAGTGTAATAAAACAACTTTGACTTGTTTTTTGTGATGGTAAATCAATGCCTTAGCGTGGTTTGGAGATGCGCTTGATAATTTTTATCATTTAATTGTAAAACGAACAATTAATATGTGTGAGATATTGGGATTATCAATATTACGGAAGGTGAATCTTTTGACAAGGCGAAATAGACCCATTTGAACAGCTCAGTTCAAGAGCTGAAATCCCAGTTGAAACGAGGAATTTTTCTGATGTTAAAACGATTCCTGACAAATAAAATCATTTAGCACTATCGATAACAACCATTACAAACTGTAAATACTTAGATATTTTCAAATTAAGATGTGGTCAAATCATTAAACAAAATTAAGAAAAGTTCGGTGTGTGACTAATTTTCTGGGATATCCGTGCAAGCACGCTCACCTGGATTTTTGCCACTCTCTCGGACCTGATTTCAATGCAGGTACAAGAACAGCTTCGGGTCTGCAATTCGCACCTCTATTCAAATGTTGCTGCAGTGTCTGAACGTAAAGCGAATACGTTTGTGCAACCTGTAAACAAACCTTCGAGCACCGATAACCATTTACATACAGACGCTTTTATTGTTTTTGACTGACACTAACCAAACAACCGAAAGAATCTCTGATCTCTTTGCTGCACCACAAAATCTGTGTTTGTTTCGGCGTTATGAGACCATCGAACGACGAAGCAAACCGATTATTCCTGAAGTGTAAAGTTGCATGTGAAGAAGTTAACATGAAAAAAGGGGCTGGAGTCAAGCAGTCAACGACTTACTACGCTTGCGCATCCTAAGTAGTTGCTCTTGCCCATACAAATACTAGTTGCGTTTGCGCATGGTACATACTCATGCGCATACTAAGCAGGCATACTAAGCTTTGCGCACTGGTTTCGAATGCTTTGCACCACTGCGGACATTGCCTGATTTGCATTTGTATGAAGCAATGCGTACAACCCACGACATCCATCCATACAAGATAGCAGCAACATCAGATGCTCGTCGCGCGTCATCAGCGGAGCAGCGAAGTTGCTTTTTTCGCAGACGACATGCAGCGCGCAGCACAGCACGTGGCTAAAAGCGTTAACCCTTCAGTTGTGCCTATTGGAAAGTTATGTGGTACCTTAAACAGGCTTTTATTTTGGAATCATCACAGTCGTTCGAAAAGGGTTGCAGCGAGAGCTGTTCAGCTTTGAGTTCAGCTTTTATAAAATGTGGTTAGAGTAAAGTCTGCTTTGAACTGTGCAGGGGCCGCTAACTTATGTTTCGACGATATGCAGGTACCTCAAGGAAAGCATGTTTTGTGTCGTAGGCTTACTGATAGGGCAGCATTATGCACTTCAGTGTGATGTGTACAGGTAACCTGTGAGAACTTTCCATTTAGGCAAGCAGTGCCGGTGTGTCACTCAGCTATATACTGGCATATTGCGCCTTCATGGTGATGTGCACTGGCTTGTGGTAGCGCATACAATGCATCCTGTTTATTGACTGCATCTTATTGTAGTGGCACAGTTTTCCTGTTTACGACAATTGTAACACTCTGTCGAGTTGCTGCGCACATATGTCGAGGTGTTCACTCCTAGTGCAGCGTTTGCGTGCGACATTCAGCTACTCTGTGCCACAGGCTAATTAAGTTTGAAGCTACGCATGCGCTACACATCTTTTGGTTACATCAATGATGATATCAGATTCGTAAATTACTTCGAATTGGTTGCTCCAGTGCTACTTTTCTGTGGATTAGGTCGAAAGTTTTTGAAGGTATACGAAAGTGGAGTTTGCTATTTCGCACAATGTTACGTTGACTTTAGTAGAAACTTGTGGTTTCAGTTATTGTTTTCTACGCTTGAATTCTCTTGGCATTGTAAATGCCATCCACAGTTTCCTCCAAACGTAGAATGTAAAACAAAAGGATATGCCACACTCAATCACATCGTTCGTTTGTAAAGCCAAACGGACTATCACGGGTTTTGTGTTCAGCCTCCTGGAGACAGACGTTTCCATTGCTCCAAACTGAAGACCTGGTATCAAGCTTATTTTATTGTTGTACTGTGCAAAGCACGTCGCAAGTTTCTGGCGAGACTCGAGGCCATTTTGGTCACTCCAAGTGCCACAGTCGCTTAGATGGCAGTGACTAAAGCTTGCCTTCATGTTTCCTAAAATGTAGTTTTAGTCAAATACAAACAACCGCTTTAGACGTATTTAGTTGTTAGAAGTTCACAGTAAGGTCGCAGCCAAATTTCACAAAAGGGCCATCTTGATGTAGGAAGGAAAAAGGTGATGACTAGTGTTAACTTGAGAATCAGTCGACTAGTTATCGAACGGGGACTTTAAAATAATGCAGTTGTAACATGCTCGATCAACACTGTTCCGGCTGCAGGTGCCATACCACGCCGACCAAAGCCGTCAATCCTTAAAGTTTGTTCGTTTGTAGAATATAATATGAAACATTTTGTTGCAGATAAGCAACTAGTAAGTAAATTTGAATGTTTTTTTATGAAGTGTTCTGCTCGTTGTTTACCTAGCTTTGAGTAGAGATTTGAAAAATGAGGATAAATATTGTCGGTAGGAGTTCATCCACCTGAAGGTTATCCTCCCTTTTATTTTGAAAGACCTTAACGTAGATTACTGGCGTTTGTTTGGATTGATTTAGTGCGGTCGAGTTTGTGGCAGTATCAAGGTACATTTTGGTCTACCCTGTACTCTGTATGAGTTACCCTGTCACGATGACAGGTACTTCAGCCAAAATCCGAAACTTTTTAACTCACACATCCCATCCTGTTTCACACGCCGAAACTGTGTCTGAATGCAGAACTCTGTTGCGACTATTGCAATCCACAGCAGCGTTTTAGATCGTTCTAGTAACAAGCGTTGGAATAGTAAACACGAAATAAAAACGATAGCTGTTACTAGACTTCCCACAATTGATCTCATATCGAGGGACGGCCAAAGGAGCAAACCAAACTTCAAGAGGACTTGTATCTGTGGTAGATTTCAAAAGTGCTGATTTGTGAACTGTTTCTTATTTTTTGTGTAATTTATACCAGTGAAAATCTTAAGTATGCTTCGCCCACTTAACCTACTAACCAAGTGATCATTGCTGTATAGTAGATCAGTGGTGAAAAAATCTCTGCGGGATTCACGAACTAACCCGAGAGGGCTTCGTGGGCCATTTGTGGGTCTTTCCACTCGGACTTCATTATTATATTTCCACTATCGTGACTAATTTTTTGTTGTATTACATAATAATAATTGGTCAATGAGTCTGGCAATGACCTTATTAGGAATATGCTGGTTTTGCGTAATGTTCTTGTTGAGTAGTACGACGATGTTAGAAAACTTCGGGTGAAAAACGTATGCGGCTAGGGTTTTGATTTGATGACAGTGCCAGAGCTAAGATTTTAAAAACTGGCGCGGCCAAGACCGAGACCAAAATTTTAAGCTTCCCTAACATTGAACGTCTCGCTATAAAAGCTTGCTTGCAGGCGCTCTTGATGTCGAATTTCAAATTAATTGCAAAAAATCATTTTATTTGTGGTAAACATTTGCTTCGCTTGCTGTGTCGATGGCTGGGCAAGCTTTGCGCCCAGGGAATTTTCTTGAACTTCACTGAAGTTGAAGGCGCGCATGCATGGAAAGCACTGAGAACGAAACCTAAACAACCAAAATCTGATACATCGAGATCGATCGAGTACTGCTCCATCACTTATCACCACTTTTCGAAATTTCATGGCTTTTTTCCTGAAAAGTGTCTTCTGCCGTGGACTAAGATCCGTTTAAAACGTGTTTTCCAAATACGTCAGCTTCTATGGAGAAACTTGTGTTCGTTAGAAACTGGGTGATTTTCACGAGCAAAGTGCAGCTGCAAGTTTGTGCCGTCACAAAATTTTACTTTATTCCGGAAGCTCAGATATTGATACAGTTTTTGGTCGTTTGCCACCACTGGTTGCACGCTTATAAACGTAGAAACACAGGTACGATCTTGAAGGAGTTACCGGTATGTACATTTTTGCCTCTGTTAGGGTGGGTGCGAGTTAGTCACACGTTGTAATGTGGTGGTTTGTGTGTCGAGCATGCAAAGTCCTGAACTCCGAGAAACTGCTGGCCTGAAGACGATCACTGCCAGCGAGAGCAAAGAACGTGACGCGGACGCTACCCTTTCATCGAACGGTGGTGAGTTCAAACGCAAACGATCACCGAAACGCAGTCTGTCCAAGGAGCCCTGCGACCGAAGTAGCAAGAGCGCGGTTCGGCGCAACGAAAATTTCAATAACAACAGCAAAAGGTCGTTGCATTCACCGACATATTCGCGTTGCAAATCACCTAGACTGTCGTGTGATTTCTCTGGAAGCTGCGCGGTTGGAAAGGGATCTACTGAACAAGGCAACAAACCCAACTTTGATTTCAGCTTTCAAGATATTGCTAATTGGCAACTTCAGGTGAGCATGGCATTTGAACGTAGTGTGCTGAAACAGAGTCTCGTGAAGTACAGTATTTCAAAAGCAGCTCGTGGACAGAATTAAAAGCAGCGACATTTACATGAACTTGTATGTTAAGGTGCAAGCAATACAAGAATGAAGTTTTGAGTCTGTCAGAAGCTTGTTACTGGTATTCGTTTTCAAGACTTTTTAGCGTTTCTACTGGCTGTGGCTTTCAAAGCGTAAAATTGCGTTAACGTAATTTGGTCCGAACCAAGGTCCTGGAAATGATCCACTATTTTGTAAAATTGCTTTAGGTGCTTGTCGATTTAGAGCTCGTATTGTCTCTGGATGCCATTGGTTAAGACGAGCATCCATTAAAACAGCCCCAAATTGGCTCATTTAATGAAAAAAGGAAAAGGAATTCTAGCGTTTGTAGTTTCCACCCCGTGTGTTTTTACTTCAGCCATGGTTGAGTTGGAAAATTTGTTTCATACCCAAACTGGATACTTTAAAAAAATGTTTGTTGAATAGATGGCGAAAACTTTCGAAGTTTCACATAGAAATCGCTAAGTGTGATGATACTATGAATGCGAACGTTCAACTCATCGCTCCGAGTCGAATGGACGGTTAACTCAGTGGCTGTGTTAATACTCACTGTTACTTGTTGCGATAGAATCAATGTCTGACACGTTCTTAATTTTTTCGCGGGCAACAGGCGATGCAGTTGGCTTTTCTGCAACAACATCAACAGGCTTCCACACTCAAACAGCAAGAAAAGCAACCAAGTGGAAGTTCCTCCAGCCCGGAAGAGGAATCGAATTTTGCACAAAAAAATTACAGCAAAAGTGCGATGGCCCTGGCTATGGCGTCAGGCATGCTGCCATCGCCATCAAATGCTTTACCTCATCAGGTAGTAGCCTAGTGTTGTCTCTGTTCACCATTTCGTATTGGAATGCCATGCTAATTTCCGATGTGTTCCTCCCGACTGAGACGTACGTCTTTTAGTACGAGGACTACTATTCCCCCCCCCAACGGGTTTGACGGAAGCAGTGCCGCGCCATGGCCGCTGTGAACTGTTAACGTTTTTTAGATGATTC
>JGI24021J15306_10001281_pt1 | contig 24020 bp, 18 predicted proteins | sample Ectturendosymbi1_FD_15306 | JGI IMG/M metagenome (IMG submission 15306) | reverse complement strand
AGGCGTGCTGAAAGAAGCTCACTATCAGCTTCAAAGGCGGTGAATTGCTGTTCTTCGGCTAGCAGCGGCACTTGGTGATACGCCAATCGAAGGTCAATAGAACTGAAGTACTTGTCTCGCGCTATTCGGTTAACCAAGTCTTCTATGTTAGGAAACGAGTATGCATCTAGTAAAGTAAAGCGGTTAATGGTAGCAGAATAGTCTATGACCAACCTTTTCTTTGCACCTTGTGTAACAACAAGAACTTGCGCTCTCCAAGGGGACCTGGCTGGTTCGATGATGTCCGCATCTAACAGTCGCTGCACTTCAGATATGATGAACTTCGTATCTTTAGAGCTATAACGTCGTGAGGGAGCAGCAACTGGTTTGCAATCTGGGAGAAGGAATTCAAATAACGATGGAGGCTCCAGATCGGAAGCAGTGACAGCTGTGTGACCAGCATTAGAGAGTTAGGATGAGGCAGCTATCTTTAAAGCTTCTTCCATTCATCACAAACGTAAGGGAAGAAAGAAATGTTTGACTTACATGACATCAGCACAGAGATTCTTCAGGACTCTGAAATTAGATGACGGGTAGGTTTGGTCGAGGGGTTTTAAATCCGCTGTATAATCTTTCCAAAGGTTCAAACAGATTTCCGATGGAAGACCTGTTTCCATCCACAGGTAAGTTTAACCGAGCGCAAACGTCGAGGTCGACAAAGTTTTCAGACGCACCAGAGTCAACGAGAACCTGTAGAGGATAGTCGTTCAACGTCCCAGGTACGACCCGGCAGAAAAGGTCGGCTCACAGACGGAACAGGAACACTAATAGCAGCCGAAGCAACATAACTTGATTAATCTTTTAGACCGACAGACACGACACGAGCGAAATGACCCCGTTTTCCATAGAAATGACAGGAGGCATTGCGGGCAGGACACAACGATCGGCTTCGGTGAGTGTCTAGACCGCAGAAGCATGATACAGCCTTTGCAACTGGCGAAAATGATTGCCTCGTAGAGGTGGCAGTCCCGGAATCTTTAACATTCAAGTCAGATGTCATCACAGACAACGACTGATCAGGGGATTGGGGTCCCATGCAGCTAGAATGGCGATGAGCTCTGTCAAGGTTATCAGCTAATTCAAAAGCTTGGTTCAAAGTGAGCTTTTCCTTTTCAAGTAAACTTTAGCAGAAGAAGCGAGTCCATCTATCAGCGTCACGAGTGAGTTCCCCGCGATACATTTCGGTCACATCGGAAAAAGCGCAATCCTTGGCAAGGCTTTTAAGGATGTTTATGAACTCTGAAATCGACTCACCGCAAGCTTGACGACGGCTTACTAGTAGTTGTGGAGCATAGACATTGTTCTTCCTTTTGACATACAGTGCTTTAAGAATTTGAACGATTCTATCATAGGTCTCTGCTTCTTCAACGTGAGGGTAAACAGCTGGAGAAAGACAGTTAATATAATACACGCTTTTTGTTGACTACAGGATTGTAGCCTCTTCAGAGTTCTGGCAGAGTGGAGATAAAATCTTCGACTGTTCGCAACCTGAAGTTAAACACGCTGGCAGCATCAGGCTGCCCAGGCTCAATACGTAGCTCTCGAGGACGAAGTAACTGCTTATCCGTATTTTGTTGGTTAAGTTGTGACACACGAAACCTGCGAGGCGACTCTTGTACGCTAGCCTGTAATCAACAAAAAAACACAGCTACCATCTGCAGAAACATAGGAGCGATAAATCCGGTAGCAACGACAACAACAGTTCACAGCAATCACTAAGAACGGCGCGTTCGAACCTTGCTGCGAAATATGCATGCCAACTACCCCGAGCTGTGGTGGCAGCAATCAGCGTTTAGACCAATGGTTCTCAATCGGGGGGAGGGCGTCAATATGTTTCAAGGGGCGCGCGAGCCCTTATGCGCTCTGCAACATGGAAAGTTTGATGAACAAAAAGAAACTAATCAATAAATGCATTTGCTTATACAACTTGTTTATTGTCAGGGGGGGTGGCAGAAAAAGGTTAAGAAACACTGGTTTAAACGAACAAGCAATTACGGCAGCGAGGCAGCATACATGATTCTTCACGTTGGAGGCACATTGTCATGGTATAAGTAGGAGGCGCTTTGCATACCTCCAACGATTTTGAAAAATATTAAAAGTTACTCTTTTTCATTTATCTCACATCCACAACTGCAGCTTTCCAATCCAACCAGACTTTTTGAGCCAGAAACCACGCGAAAACACTATAGAACCAAACGGAATGATATAGGAAGTTACCTATCGAAATAAATCCATTCACAGCAAGACCACGTTTCAAGGTGTCATGCCATTTTTGTGGAACAAAACACTTCTAGCAGTATGTTTCGAAAATATCCTGATCTCATTCAGGTTTGCGGTTTTTGCGGTGTTGTTGCTGATACGACTAGCATGACTTCCAGGTGTAGCTTTGTACGGAACGGTGTGAACCAATATGAAAATGCTACTTTTATTTTTAGCTCGAAGAGTTTGAAGTAAGAATGGAATGAAAACGAGATTTTCAAACTACTGTAGCTCTTCTTAACAACTGCTGATTTATTTTGTTTTTTTGTGTTTATTAACTTCTTTATCACTTTTCTGCAAATAAGCCTTGAAAAGCTTCAAACGTTGAAAACTTTGTCATTTATGTTAAAGTTCTTATTACTTTCAAGTTTTTCATGAGTTTCTTTAGGAGCTACTTAATGCATGTTTACCAACTTTAATTGAAACAAAAATTCTGCTAAAAATAAAGCGTTTTCACGCAACGCGCGTGTTTTCGTTGAAGTCCATGAAACCGTGTGGTGCGGTACTCAATTACAGTCATGTTTTTGTCGAGAAAAACTCATCTTTTATTTGTTCCAGCACTATGTTCATTAATCATCAGCATTTGGGCTGAGAGGTCGCTCACGAAATTTCCTAATTTGAATCTCTGTGGCTTCTTAATGAGCCCCCAGCCGAGAGAGGACAAATGTTAAGATACCAGAAACCACCCACTCTGCCAGACTGAAAAACCTTCAAGGACTTGAAGCACTTGCACTGAATCAATAGCCGTGTTTATCTCATCAACCGCCGTACAATGGGTCTGGTAATCGAGTGGCTTTTGTCGTGGAGTTATTCCCATTGTTACACAGTGGCTTCACCTGTTTGTTCCTTTGCTCCTTTGCCGGCTGTAAATATTTTATTTGTGTACTTTATCTGGCCTGCGATAACTTTGGGCTTTTGAAGTAGCGTCACTTGGTATCTTAGCTTCGCACCGTCAGTGCGTCGGTGAAAGTTAGCGTTTGTCCAGGATGAAACTCACTGAAGGCACAGACAGCACTGCCAGCTTTTCATCTATTTTGTTACAGGCGTTGAAAGTTGTGTGCAGTGCTTGTTCTGTCCTCAGTGCTGGTGAAAGCTGTAGACGTAAACGCTCAAGTAAAACTGTTTAGTCTTGTGTTTGCTTGTCTCCACTCTGAGCTTGGCGATTTTGTGATTTTGGCTTTACAAGTAGTGGTTTAGTTACTGTGCTGTTACGGCGTAACGTAGGGGATGTGTTTCGTTCCCTGAGTCAGATTCTTCTGGAACAATCGCAATGCAGGAGGTCGCCGCTAGCACAAAAACTGCAGGTTGGTTTTACGGACTCTGGTGATGAATGTTAAGTTATCATTTGTTTCAGATTCATGGAACAACAGGGAATAGGTTCTGGGCAAACAGAAGTTTGCCTGGAGTGGGTTGAGGTTTGCTTCAAAAGCTAATTTTTAAATCCGGTTGCGGAAAAAGATGATGGGGCGTAAAATTTTTGCAAGATCTGTGAAACGATTCACAAAAAAATTGCGAAAGTTAACGTATTCTAAAAATGTCAATGCAATATTGCATAAGACTGCAGTAGAAACAATGGCAAAAATTTAGCGGAATGCACTTGCTAACTGAAGTAAGGAGTGCAAGAACACAATCTCCGATTTTCGTGACGAGCGTGACAGATCGGTTGCTTAAATGTAGCAGGTGTTTCTGTTCGCCTCGTGGTAACGCATACACATCACAGAATTCTGGTGCTTCAGAATCTAACCGGTTGTTTGGCAACACTTCAGGTCAAGCTCATAATGCAAACTCGTCGACCATTATAAAATTATCTGTGTCAGATATGAGTACGCTGTGAACTTGTAAAGTCTCATTCGGTCCTTTACATTGGAAACTTGTTTCCGGTCCAGTCCCAATCCTTTGTTTTTTAAAGTAGTACGATTCGCATGAAGCTTATTTGCGCCTAAATTTGAAATGATTACACTCAGGTGGGTTTTTCTTGCAGTAACAGTTGAAGAGTTCACCAACAGCACCTGAGATGGAAGTGTCCTAAAACAAATAAAAATTGTGTCCTGAAACAAATAAACGTGATCAGCTTGAAATTCGAGGTTTGAGTGATATGAAACCTAACTTAAAATGTAGATCACAACTTTTATAAAGCACTGACAATCTTTGCTTCTTTTATTTAGTGTTCCACCAAGTGTAAAACATTTTTTAGAGCACAACGTTTTGAGGTTCTATGGTGGAAATTTTAATATCTTCCTTGTCTGCAAAATTTAATTCCCGTCTGCTCCTTATTTGTAAAAAAATACGTTAAGTTGATCCTGACCAGACTGTTTCGTACTCACTTTCAGCCGTTGCAGACATAGTTGTAGGATACGGGGGCGCAGATGGTGCGATTGCACCCGCACACCTTACATTGCACCCCCACACCTTAAAATTTTGCCCAAAATATCGGGAAAAATTGTTTGAAGAATCTTTAAGATTCTCTTTTAAATCTGACAGGTTAGTAAAAAATCTATCACATTTTTAAAAAAATATAAAAAACAGAACTTGGTGTCACTGCTTACTGTTCTTGAAAAGTGCAATTCCCAACTTGTATTGTCCAGTTTGAAAAAAGATGTGCTACGATGCCCGCCTGATTTAATTTGTGCCTCGGGCAAGAATCCTAAAGAGCGGGCAAAATGTTTCGCTCTCCCTAACATTTTTGTTCCTCTACGCCACGGCTATTGCAGACGTGTAGCTTACGCCATTTGTAGAACTAAGACCAATGAAATGAATGTTCAATCTCACAAAATAGATTAATGCGACTCAGAGTAGTTAAACTTCTTTGATTAAATTTTTGGATTTAGCGTTGTTTGCATTTTGTTTACAAAGACGCCAAGACAGAGATCCTGTCCTTCATGATAACTACTCAATCTCCAGTCATTACGTATATTTTAAAATCTGACAACTCTGATTAGGTATTATGTTGATACTCAGCACAGAAATGCGCTTCGTGGGTAAAGCTAAAGTTTTTGGGAAATGATTTTTTCTACTTTTACCGCTCCGATTTCATTTCTGTTTTTTTCAATTTTCACCACAGTTTATGTTTTCAATTTCATTTTTGCTACACCGTGTTGAAGACACCCATCTGTATTTATTCCATTATTTATAAATGGACGGGCTAGAATAGTTACAAACATCTTTTGGCGATTGGTTGGTAGCAGTGCAAAAAGTCTCATAATTCCAAGTTCCAACCCCATGCGGCTTACACGAAACTTTTGCGTCAATGAACCCGTTTTGAAAGTTTGCTGAATGATTAAGTTTAAAGAATCAGTCTGCGTCACAAAATGTGTGGCGCAGAGTCGTAAGATTTATTTACCGTCTAGACCCGGCAAAAAGTTGCTGTAGATTGAAAGCATAGGTTTCATGTGTGGTTCAAAATGTTTAAACATCAAAAAATTGACAGCGAATTAAAGCGTGATACTGCATTGAAAGTTTATCTCAGAATACCAGAAATCTTTTGTTAATTCCTCTGCTATGATGAAAAACCGAAACAGATAGTTTAGGACTTGGGTATATGTTGGTGATGAAAAAGATTGTGGTGGTTTTTGTATTGCACGACGGCAATGAATATCGTCTACGTCGACCTACCATGTCTTTTTCTTTCGCATACCTAACTGTTTTAATGTAACAAAAAGGGCGAGCACTAAACAACTCTCTCTGAGTGGAATGCTTGCCTCTGTTGAACATCCTACAATCACATATTGAACTCGTCTGCAACTTTCTGAGCTGCGCCAGATTGTTGGCGTGGCAATAGAAAGCAGTGCGTGTCAAACAGTTCAGTTGGAATGATTTAGGTCTTCTATTTCTCTTCCAAGAGTAATACAAGGATACTTTTTAAGGGAATGTTGATGTGATCGGATAACAGCAAAGTTTGTGAAACATGGCGCAACGTTTCGTTCTGTTTTCGGTCTTCAGTTGTCCAAGCTCTGCGCCAGTTTTTCAGTTATCTTCCTGAGTAGAACTTTTGTGATGTAGAAACAGTAGATACTTGAGATTCCGTCTACTTCAGGATACAGAAGAAATTCTTCAGCTGAAACATATGATTGAATTCATTGAACTTAAGGTGTTGTCTTTCACAGGTCGCAACTCTTCGTTTCGGGAGAATTTCCAAACCTTGCAAGAATGGCGAAGGAACTACGACGTACGATTGAGCGGACAACGCAGTTTGTCGTTGGTCGAAGAACAACTCGGGAAAAACGGATCGCATCTTCACAACAGGATAATCGAGGGAGCGTGTAAGTGTTGCACGGTTGTAAAAGCGCACGATTTTTTTGATATCGAAACTTCTCTTGCGGCCATTGCTTTTGACCTTCATCATGCTCTTTCCCAACTGGATCACAGCCTAACGCAGTCCGACATTCTCTTTTCTTGCGACGTGTTATGTTAGCGTTGCTGGCAGTGCATAACGTCGCAACCATTTTGAGTGTGCGAGGCTGGAATGATTTCCGCCTGGATGTGCCGGTTTTCAATCAACAAATCTAGTATTTAAATAAATATGGCTAAGGTGCACTAACTCACACACACTAAGACTGATCAAGGCTCTGAACCAAAATCACAGGAGTGTAAAGATGTGAATCTGAGCTTGTTCCCGAAGTGGGTCAAAAGTACGAATTTGATTTGTGGCTCTTTCTTGCCCAGTCTTTTCGGGAGAAGGTCAATTGCCTGACGATTTGCTCCATCGCACCACACAGCTGGTTTTTCATTACCACGCGGGGCGAAAGATACCGAAACTGAGAGAACCGCGGAATTTGTACGCCTTAACGAAAGAAGCTGGACCTCAGCAAGCTACGAGGTAAACGGTGAACTCTAGATATTGGCCGTCGATTCATTCGGAGCTGTGAAAGCTTTAGGAAAGTACTGATCTTCGCTCCAGCAGCAAGTGATCTTCGCTTACCTGGGAATCAAAGTTTCTCCAAAAGAACCGAAGTAGACGTGCAACGCTCGTTTCGAATACTTGCATGTGATCAGACCAGTTTAGGGCAGCAACAAAGTGCATCAAACCGTGATCGCGTTGTTGAATTTTTCCCAACCCTGGGTCATAGTTGCGTTTGCAGATGATCGACGTAAGGTTTGAACTTTCAGGTTTTTTTGAATCAATTTCTGTGCTCAGGTTAGTTTTTCCGACGCCCCAATGCTTGTCGTACGTACTCAACAATGACTATACGTTTCGCTCCGTCATATGTTCAGCGCTTGGTGGACTTTCGCGTGTATTTATCGCGTTCAAGTAGGCAACCTTATCACGACGCGTGTCTGATTTTGTATTTGCAGCTTGCTTATAAGAAAGAAAAGCTAAATTTTGTTTTATGCGTTACTGTTAATAATAATTGTTTTGGAGCTTTTCGCTTGGTGTCTGATCCTAAGCTTTCGTTCCTTTTTATTCAAAGGTGGCCGTCGCACGTTCAAGTCGTGTGCCCAGCAATACGATTTTTGGAGACGTCTCCCCCCACTCCAGAACCACTGAACAAGGTCACCGGAAAGGAGCCCACTCCATCAGTTAGAGGAGGCCAGCTTGGGGAGGTAAACATTGCATGTTTCATGTTTTGTGGCTCAAAATGATGAGTTGGACCTTTTCCGTGCTGTAATTTATATGTTGTTGTGTTTTTCTAATGCTGCTCCGCGTCGGAAAACACACGTGAAACCTAACGTCTTAATAAATAACATGCTGCAACTCCAGAAAGCCAACATCGCAAAGAGTAGCAAATTTATCTATCCCATTAAGTGAAAGGTCCATTACATGTTATTGTTTTAACGCTACATCCCATTTCTTAAACATGGAATCTGACCAGTATTTTATTTCAGGATCTGTCATGTCCTACCCAACCTTTTCCTGAAATAGACATGAAAAACTTCTTCAATTATTAGTTGAAAAAGGACGTTTATTAAAGATTTTCATGTTTGTACAGCTGTAGGTAATATTATTTCAGCAGCAAAATTCTATTCCAGTTACAAGAAGGGTATTTTTCCTGTTTTTTTGTCTGATATCACCTTCTGTAACTTTTCCACGTCAAGTTTTCCATTATGACTCCTCTCAAACCCCTGGCGCCGTGTTTTCTTTCTCTCCGCTCGTGATGGCGTTTTTGCAGAACTAGGTCGACGGTAATCAAGTCTGCGTGGTCTTTGACAACTTGCTGAAGAAGTGGTACTGATCATTCATGCTTCCACCATCTCAAACAAAATAGGCATTTAGCATTAGTCATGTAAAAGAAAAAGTGATAAGCTGCAGGTTTTAATAATATCACTAAAGTGTGCAACGTTGGCTGATTGTAAAATCTGGAAAATGCGAGCGTAGTCGATTCCAACCCCCTTCCCCCCGAGGTTCAGGCCAAGAACGAACCCACGCATAAATCCACACGCCAACTAAATCTGTCCGAAGCTATTCGTAAGAATAACACCAGCTTAGAGAAATCCATCACTTGTCATTGTTGATTATATCGCTAGTCCAAGGTAAGAGTGTTTCATTGTAAGCATTTATAAACTTAGCGTGAAGAGCGCTTTTGAGGAAGTTGTTAGAGGGGCAATGGTATCTGGACGCCACTTGTCAGTTATGTGGTGGTCTGTGCTTAGAATAGCCGTGCGTCTTTGTACAGCAGATGCTGAGATTACCTCACCAGTTGTCGCAAAAAGTAACTTTTGTTAACTGTTATCAGTAGACATCGTTCCCTTTTTCCAGGTGATCTACTTCAATGACCCTGGCCGAGATATCTACTTCATGAGGTCACGAGTGGCTGGTTGCAGGTTGGCCGTGCGCAGCACCACCTTGACACCCCCCGACTTCGCCGAGGACAACTACACGCTGGAGTTTGAGTCGCGCTTCGAAAGTGGAAATTTGTTGAAAGTCGACAAAATGTACGGAAAGTTCTGCTCGCTTTTCCTTTTGCGTGCATCGCAGCGAAATCTTGCCCAAACAGTTTAGTGTTTGCTGTTTTCCAGCGTTTTTTACGCAACGCAGATGGCTTTCTAATTGAAATGATGTGTCCCACTACTTTGATAGGTTTGGCTAATCTGTCATCGTTTCACGCTACTATCGAAGCAAACTCTCATTCTGATTGATTTCATTCATAAATCATTTTAGGCTGAAGATTGTTTTGTTTTCAAAACACAGTTGGCGTTCTAAGCAGTTTTTCAACCCGTTCCAAGGGCCGGGACCACTTGTTGGGAAACACTGATATAGTTTCTCTCTACATTGCGTACCGCGTGTTACGCGTGCTGAAGAAAGAACAGAGCCCCGTCTTTTATCGTCTAAGCTTTTACTTGTGACTCATCGTCAGCGTTGTTGGGTAACCATGTTGTCGGCGTTGGATTGGATACTTCTTACACGCAAAGGACTTGAGCCTGGCACAACCTAATATCAGATCGGGCGAGTGTTTGTGTTGTTTTCTGTGACGTGTCACGTGGAAACTCAATACTGCGTACCCTGTAAAGGCTGTGTCGGTGACTATTACGTTTACAGTTACATGACGCTGTTAGAGCCGACGTTTTAAACTCGTATTCTTCGTATAGATGAGACTTTTTTGGAATACAGAAAGATCGTGTTTGTGTCGAGCCAGATTTTCGAGGAGCACACTGCATTTTGTTTTTCTTTCGCTCTTTTGGAAAAAACCTGCGCCTCGTGTTCGTTTGTCGCCAGTCAAATGTTTTCTTTTTCAGAACGGACTTCGATTACGAGCTCACATTACGCACAGACCTGTACACAAGCAAGCACACACAGTGGTACTTCTTCAGGTGCGCTACGTCGTGAGGCTGCTGCGCTGTGTTTACTATTCCCGATAGCAGTGTGGATGCTCCAGAAGGAAAAGAATAGAATATTGCCGCGCTGCCAAAGCTTCCATCGACTCTGCTACATTTTTTATCGAAGGTTATCGATTCATTTGATCGATGCAGAGACGATGGTTATACCATTGCTCATGATTGTTTTTGCCAGCAGCTGAATTTACTTCGTCTCTTACGCTCCGCAACAGTTTTTCACAGAATCACTTTTCAACAACTAAAGCGTGCGAATGATACGAGTTAACTGAGAACGGGTACGCTTATCATACAGCGCAAGCAAAGTATTTGTTACATTTTTTAGCAATTTGTGCTTAACTGGCTTGCAACCATGGGTTTTGAAAATTCAGCCTTTAGCGATATGATGAATCTAAGCATTTGTTGAAAATACTTATAAAACCATGGTTGCAGTTCAAGCTTTGCATGTAGAGCGTTTTTAGATTAGCGGCCGTAATGAGACTTGCTGCTGCTCAACACTTATGCTTATGCAAAAATATGCAAAATATACCCACAGTGAGCTATAACATGCAAAACGTGAGTGAAGTCTTGTACGTGCAGCATCTGCGTTAATGGTAACATTCTCACAATTTCTTGGAAACCTGCAACAAATGAGAAGCAACAACATTACAAACAATCTTAAGCGCGCCCTTTTTTAGCATCGTTCCGCTGGCTTTGTCATAAAGTTTCTCTATAATGTCGAGTTGGCAGCTCTGGCGATATAAGATCCCATCGTTTGTACCTGCTTCCGAGATACCAATAGCAGCGTTCCTACAGAGTTCCTAATTTTTCTTTCATTGTGTTGACTATTATAGTGCTTGTATTCGACCCGGGTACGTCTTTTGTAAAGTTAAGTCTGGTAAAGGTCTGGAAGTATATATTCAAAATTGCGTTGTAGGAACCCTGAGATAGATGCACTATGGAAAGCTTAGTCTGTGCAATGTTTTCCAGCCGGGACCCGGTGGCACAGAAAAGCGCCAATGAATTCTACCGTGGGTGTCACGCGACCCCAGTAAGACAAACTGAACGAACACTCCAAACCTTATATTGTATATTATTTTATGAGGATATCCAGATGCGTGGCAATGTAAGTATCCAAATGCGTGACAAAAACCCCGCTAGTCATGCAATACACCAATACCTGGATTTGTTTTGTTGCTTCTGCAACAGTTGTTTTCACTCTTTCCAGCGCGGACTTGTGTGAAAGTCGTAAATGTGCAACCGGTTTCATCGAATGTTGCGCCGATCGCAAAACGATTTCAAATGATGCCAAACTTTTGCTTTCCGTGTCCTGCTTGATGTGCACGTAAGCTGTGAAATTGTCGACGACCCGAAACGTGTGAGTTTATTTTCTTAAGAGTGCGCAACACGCGGCCTGGAAAGACTTACCGCTTTACGATTGTCAACCTTATGAAGCCGTCGAGTCTGTACAACCATGGAATGCGTCCAGTATTATATTCGGAGATCAACGCCAAGAAAAACAAGGTCAGTCCGTTGAACTGCGATGGAACAGTGATCATATACTGTGGACTGGGCTTGGTTGTTTTGTTTGCTGAATAGAGTTCTGTGAATTCAGCCATAGGCGCAGGAGCAGGCAAATTTTGGGGGGGTTCGAAGAAATTTTGCCCGAATTTCCCCAAACTTGCCCGAAAAAATTTTAGGCCACTTTATGTGCGAATATTTTTTCATGAAGACCGTATTTCAGATGACCTCCAAAAAACAACAAAGGTCTTCATGTAATTTTGGGTGTCATTTTTTCAAATCAAAGCACGTTGGACGCAATTTTCGCCCTATTTTCAGGGAGTTTGTCCCAGATTTTGCCAAGGTTTTCACAGATTTTGCCCAGATTTTCAAGAATTTTGCCCGGATTTTCACCAAATCAAAACTTTTGGGGGTGCGCTTGCACCCTTGCCTCCTACACCACTGCAGTCAACCTTTGCCTGTGGAAGCAGATGTTCAAATAGATGTTGTGAACAGCGTTTTGACCTTTGTTTCTTCTGCGTTCGCAATTAAAGATTTTCTGCGGACTCGATGTCCAACCTTTCCTTTGCAGGTCGGCTGGACTCGATACGGTACCAACGTGCGTTACTATCGAAACAACCTATGCAGCAGAGACGGGCGTAATTTTTACTCCCTGACGTGGCAATGCGAGTTCCCGCACAAAGACGACACCTGCTATTTTGCACATTGTTATCCGTACACATACACCGACTTGCAGGTACGTACGAATAACCCACGTTGTTGTGATGCGCCAACACCTTGTTTTTGTGCAGCCGTACGCACACAGAAATAGTCTGACCACACAAACTAATTTCGACCCATATTTTCCCAGATTTTATAAGCATGGTTGGTTTATTGCAGTGGTTTTCAGCCTGTTTAGTACCGCGACCCATTATAGCAATCGACCATAATTTATCGACCTTATCCACGACTTGCGTCGTCCAATCGCAACAAACGTGTTGAAACGGTTCCTGGCAGGCGTAACTCAAGTGCTTGGCCACCTATAACTGCGAACCCTCTAAAGAAAAGCTCGCGGCCTCCAGGTTGAAAACCACTGGCTTATTGATGAGTCAGAACACTAAATGAAAATTTCGTTTACGTTTGTTTTGGTGATAATTTTCTTCGGCAGCGGAAGATTTACAAATCATTACATTTATCAGCACCAGTAGCCTCATCATAGGCGTAACGAAGCCAAAATTGTTGGGGGGGAAGATATTTACCCGACAAAATTATATATGCTTTCACGTGCAGATCATCAAACGCAAGGTTTTTCCAGAAAAAAATTAAGAGTGGGCTAACCTCTCTAATCCCTCCAAACACACGCTCATGCCCCTCCCCAACCGTAAAAACTAGTAAAGCCATCTTCCTGTTCATTGTACACTATGAATCCCCCTCCAAATACACATAGTCCCCGTGTGATGTTCGTGCAGCGACGGGTCTAAGCAGAACCATGCAAACAATCAAAAACCAACTAACAATAGCAATGCCAAACACATGTCTTGCACTTACTGAGAGACATTTGCGGACAAACTTCAAAAAGACCTTTCTTTTCAATATAATCAAATGTTTCACAAGTTCTGTCTACCTGTTCAGATTTGTAATGTACCACCTTCACGCTCATTACTTTTTCAGAAATGAAAACACATCTCACATCTGTCCAGGGCGTGCAGAAGTTTGGTGATGCCCAGGCAATTGCTTGATTGTTTGCTCCCCTTACCAAATTCTAGTCTAGCGTTGAAGAATTTGAGGAATACAGGCATTTGAAATACCTAAAGCGAGTGTTGAAAAAAACAAGTTTCGAAAACTTAAATTCATGTTTGTGATTTCACTTTTTGGATGCCAGACAAAGCGCGATTTTCAAAATCGTTGGTTTTATCGGTCCCTCCGCCATCCCAGTCGTTATGGAAGTCATTGCTTTGTATGTTTATTCGGGCTAAAAACAACCAATGATCCTATTCTGTATGGGCACGTGCGATTGTATGCATCAATCATCCGAACTCCAGCAGTCAGCAAGGGCTTTGGTTTACGTGACAAAATCTAACCCATCTGAGTCAACTTCAGCGTGCTGGAATCTTTCCAACAATCGCAGCTAGCGAAATTGCCACTGTCTGTTCCAAACCAACACGTCAGAACTTCCCGACATTGACGCAAGTGTCATTATTGAATCGGTCCGCTATCAGTCGTCTCACTGGTTTAAATAGAAAGCGTCATTTGAAACACGCCTGAGCTGTCAACGAATTCGAAACTCGCTTGTTGTGTTTGGTCTCCAGTTCTTCGAGTCAAAACGAACTGTAGCAGACGCTGCGCTCCTGTGAACCACTATTACTATTGAAGGCTGGTCCGGACATGCAGGGCTTTTGGGATTTGACGTTTTCGTCGGGTTAATAAGCACTGAGTGTGTCTTGTTGACATAGCAAATGTGGTTTACCTGGCACGCTGTGGCGCCGAAAGGCGTTTTCAACGGAACAGTGGTTATGTAAATTGGCAATTAATAAAAACTCTAACCGAAAAGCTTTCTGTTGCTACCCCTCTGACGTTTCAATGGGCAACAGCGTATTTACTTTTATTGGAGCAAACGTTCTTCTAGAATGCATTTGAATGGATTTTATTATTAAACGCATTTTGTTCTGTTCATTAATCTCAAGACTCGACTCTGAAAAGCTCACTGATCTTAACTGTAGATATTTCTTGGTTCCATTACAGGAATATTTGCTGGACTTGGCGAACGACCCTGTCCGTTCGCGATTCTGCAAACAACGCGTCCTGTGCCGGACCCTTGCAGGTCAGTATGCCGTTCGCAACCTGAAGCAGTGCACTTTAATTAAATCAGGGATCTCCAAACTACGGCACGCCGGCCAAGTCCGGCCCGCGAAGACATTTTTGTCAATAACGAAAACATAATATATTTACGAAACACGCGTTGATATGGCGGAATGTGACATTCCGCAACAATCACGGCCCTCGAACTGCTGCGAAGTAGTTTAAGTGGTCGTATGGCAAAAAAAGTTTGGAGACGCCTGAATTGAATCATCGTGTCTGGTAACCTTCATATCTCTGCCATAGTGAGGCATAACTGATAAAGATGATTCCTCATCTGATTCTCTGTAGCGCTATACCCGCGCTTAACTTTTGGTTTGTTTGTTTATGACGCAATGTTGTTGCCAAAGCATGCTCGTAATCGCCGATGTTTTTTTTGCGAGGCTTGTGCTGTGTTTGTGACGAAACCGTGTCATTGTTACAAAAGGCACCACTCAATAAACAACCCTTCCGTCGAAAAACCTAAGAAAATACACTTAATTAAGCGAGGCTACTCTGTTGCAAATCCAGTTTCTCGTGATTTGCGTGAAAATCATACACAGCACTTCAGCATCGCGTCGTGTTCGGCTGTCACGTGATGCTTGACCCAACAGCGCTTGAAAGTTTCCGCTGTACCCGTCAGGCAACCTCGTTTACATCCTCACAATCACGTCACCTTCCCGAAACCCGGAGATCTCGCGCGAAAAACGAGCTGTTGTGCTCAGCGCTCGTGTGCACCCAGGCGAGACGAATTCCTCGTGGATGATGAAGGGCTTTCTGGACTACCTCACAGGGAGCTCGGCCGACGCCAAGGTGCGCTTTTGTTTCCTGCGTGACGCCTCGTAAAATTTTTCATGTTGTTCGTTTCTTTCGGAGAACTACAGAATCTGGAATGTTGAAACTTGTTAATGTAGTGCAGTCGGCTGCTAACGAAAACTACACATCTGTAAAATAAACACGCTGTTATCCAAACAGGGAAAGATCTATTATGTCCTGAATAAAACTTCCGTTGACTCTAAATTTAATTTTGTAAGCATCTTTCATCGAAAATCTCTTATACTTTTAATGAATCTAGTTTTTTAGTTTGTTGGATATTGTTGGATATTTTGTAACAGATGACGTTTTTGCAAAACCTTAATTCGTGCTTGTTTTTTCTTGTAGCTCTTGCGAGACACGTTTATCTTCAAAATCGTCCCAATGCTCAATCCGGACGGAGTCATTGTAGGAAATTACAGGTAACAGGTTATGAATTCGACCTGTTTGCTTATTTCTGGTGCTTAAAGTTCCGCATTCATCGCCAGCGAACCAGCGCATTGGCAGCTTGACCTGTACGTGGTGCGTGCATTGACACGATCCAGCAAAAACACCAACCTTCTCTGCTGATGGCAACTCCCAGTTTCCGATATTAAACTCCCGACAAAAAATGACTGACACGTTTTTTACATGCTTCTTTGTTCCTTCTCAGCAGGTGATGCATTGATAGCCACACGGGAACTTCCTAACTCCATCTGGTTTGGTTTTCGATAGCAGACTAATTCGTAAACTGAGAAAACGATTTGCTAGTGGCTGTGTGGAAAAACTACGACATTTTGTTTTGTAAAACGCGATATGTCTAAAGGGTTGCTGGCAATCACTACTTAAAGGCTCTGCGCCCGACTCCAGAATAACCCCCTTGAGCAAACCCATAAAAGCCGGTGATGAAGAGAAAATGCCTGTGTAAAATTTTCAAACAGCATTTACGTCTTCAAATTATCCTGTTTGTATTTCAGGTAATCTTTTATCGCTTTGCGCACTGCTTTTGTAAGTAACCCGCTGTACTAGAGAGATGAAAGTTGCTTGTACAAAATCATTGTCAACGGCATTTCGACGAAGTAGGAACCGCGGGTTAGCTCCCATTCAATTGCTTGATGTCCAAATCAGCTACCCGCGTAAAAGATAACTTCAAGCTTCGTAAGCCGCCCAACAAATAACTCTCAAGGCAAACCGGTTTCAAAGGTCCATCTAAGCCTTTTCTTTTTTGCCGGTCTGCAGATGCTCACTTGCTGGTCGCGACCTGAATCGGAATTACAAATCTGTCCTGAAAGATTCATTTCCGTCTATTTGGCACACCAAGACGATGGTGAAGAGACTGCGCGCCGAACGAGAAGTTGTGCTTTACTGTGACCTGCACGGACACTCGAGGAAGAACAATATTTTCATCTATGGCTGTGAAAACAAGCACCAGCCTCAAAAACGGCTTCAGGAAAGAGTAAGAGTCATTTGCAGTGTTCAGCAAAATTTTGCAGTTTTTTTTTCGACATCAAATCTTTTCATTTGAAAACATGAAATTCAGAAGCCATCCTATCTTACGGTAAAGATACTCAATACCTGCTTTGTCCTGTCGCTGTCACAGTTTTTCCTTCAATACCCGAAAAGCGGTTTAGCTGACTTCGCAACATTGACTGATGTTTTGTTTCTCATCGCATAACAAAGAGATGCGCGAAGTTAGAATGATTATTTTACTTGGGAAATGTCTGTGAGAAAACTACTATTGCAGAAAACTTACGTTTTTCAAAACAAAAATATCGATGCTTTGATATTTCGAAAATATTGTTTTCATGTTAATGTTTCTCCGAGAAATATTGTTTTGGAAAAAGGTTTTTAAGAAAAGATACGCGAAGTTCACATCTGCCAATCTCCGCTCAACCCCGAGCGGTGTATTTCAGTTTCAGCTGTACCTGTTACCACACTTTTCAAAAGACGCAAATGTTCGCTCAAGACTTAATTCGATTTTTGTTTGAACCAGATCTTTCCACTAATGCTGTCGAAAAACGCGCACCAGGCGTTCTCGTTCGACAGCTGCAAGTACAAAGTGCAGAAGAGCAAGGAGGGAACAGGAAGGATCGTCATGTGGTGCATGGGCATCATGAACAGGTGGGTAATAAACCTAGTTGCGTAATAAAAAATAATATAAAGTCAGCCAGGCATTTGCAGATACTGGAGACGGCGCTTTACTGGTATTATGCGTGGAAGACATTAACTTCTGTTTGTCGTTAACTTGTACACCAAGAGTTTTTTTGATGTCGCATTGTCCCAGCCAAGTGTTGTATCCCCCAGTCAACCTTCTGCGAGCCGTAGGTGCAGTATGTGAGGGAGGATGTGTATACGTTTTCTGAACTTACGTCAGCTACACCTCTTAAAGCCACTAACCTTGAAAGTAGATGCGTATCTGCAAGTGAATTTGAATGGCCGGAAGTAAAGCTTTGGTTATTTCCGCTGTTGAATCATGCAAATCACCCCAAGTTTCCAACGTTGAGGGGTGCAGTGTGTTCTCTTCGGAAGCGTGCAGATGGTGTAGCTTGCAAGCACCACCGGCAAACCGTCGTTGATAAATTACCAGCGAAGTGATTTGTGCGTTCCGCAGCTACACGCTTGAAGCAACGTTCGGCGGCACGTCACTTCCGGGCAGTCGCAAGGACACCCACCTGAGCATGCGCGATCTGGAGTCGATGGGTTATCACTTCTGCGACACCTTGCTCGACTACTGCGACCCGGACTCGTCGAAACGCGACGCGTGCATGCGCGAGCTCCAGGACAGAATGAAGCGGCAGATACTGAAGAAGCTTCGCTTGCAAGGTGCGCGTGCTGCTGCGTCAAACCAAACCCTGTCAATTTCTCGCATCGCAAGCGGGTTTTTGCACTTGTGTTTGAAGTTTAACAACTATAATTTCGTGATTTGCGTTTGCTCAAAAAAACTGCGATTGGTGTAACTGCAGCGCAGTCACATCCTCTCCTGCGTACACAGCGCAAGCTTTCAACCGAACCACCACTGATGAGGATTACTGGTTGTGTAGGTAAAATAAGTACAGGTTTGTGAGACTTGAACTGCTGCGAGGATGTTAGTGTCGTGTGGCCGATACGGTTCATCGAACAGCTTTTGCAGTTTTTTTAACGTCAAGCTGACATTAAAGTGCATTTTTTACATCCATTTTTGGCTTAAACTTTTATGGTTTGTTGAAATTTCTGTGTTTCAAACTTCGTTTTTATTGTTTTATTCTGCCAGTCAATTTGCGTAACACTGTCGTGCGGTTGAAGGCAGCGATGAAACGTCACGCTTTCTTTCCAAAAAACACGAACAAACTCCGTTTTCGTTTGGGACTTTTGCTGTCACATCATTTGCAGACAAATACCCAGGATAGATGTGTTTTGGTTGCTCGGTGTTGAAAAGATGCTTTTTGATTTCTATTTGATTCGAAAACTCTTGTTTCCCTCAATTATCTAATTGTTGCACTGTACTTAGATGCAACCGACCTAGATAGAGCATGGAATCACGTCCTGGTGCTAAAATTCCCATCTGTTCTTTGCCAAAACTAAAACCAAGGCTTTGTTTTTTCCCCAGTTTGCTTAACCTGGCCAGGACAAAGATTTTATGGACCAGCGAAGTGAAATAAAATGAGATTTCTTTTCCAGGTCGAGGTGCGGACGACATCAACTTAGACGATTACATAAGCGACATAGAGTCGGACACGTCGGGTTCGGACTCGTCTTGCGACGATGGCCTCCCCGTTCATCTCCTCGCCATCGCGCCGAAGCTGCAGCGCAAGAAAAAGCTACGCACGCGTCGCGAACGCAACAAAGTTGCCGCCCCCGCGAAGGTGTGCTCGGTCGTCCTTAATTAGATCCTCATGAAACCCGACACGGGTTTTTCTCGCTAAGTTTCTTCGTGAAGTTGAACACTGTGTCGGAATCCACCATTTTCCTCCTCGTGACGTAACATGCAGGAGCGTCCAGGGGGCGGGACACCAGGGGATTTTTCCAAAATTTTTCTAGGGGGGCAAAAGTAGTTAAATTTGTTTTTTCCCACACGAAACTAAGAAAACAACCTTTTTTGCTGAAATTTTCTAAATCCAGGGTGCCAAGGCCCCCCTGCCTCCACTTCCGACGCCCATGGTAATATGTTGCGTTTTTCTAAACCGATGCACTTTGCCACCCGTGTAGTTTCAAGCGAATGTAAATGCTAATAATTTTCCTTTTTTTGCCGGGTTATAAGTAAACCATTCGCGACGTTGAATCTATTATCAACGGACACATTTAGCACAAAAAAAAGCTAAATCAGATAGATTTGCTCAAATCGGAACAGATTTAGCTAAATCTGTACCGATTTGAAGGGTTAAATCTGTCTGATTTAGCTTTTTTTGTGCTAAATGTGTCCGACACAATTTTTTTACGAAAGTCGACCCATAACAAAGCTCTTAGCTTTACTTACGTACTTCTAGCTCAACATTCTATCGATTCTTAATTGAATCTGGTTTGCCTGATCTCATGACTGGATTACGTCACTTCTGAAAAACAGCGCAGTGTTTAGTACGGTATCTCTGCAATGTTTAGAGCCGATTGCCAAGAAAAAGCTAGTTTCGACGTTTGAAAAAAGCTTGCAAGCTAGCGCTCTACAGCCTCCACCTTTTTTTCTTCCAGCCTTCTGCACCAGTCCCCAGCACCGACACCAGCAAGCAGCCGTCGCACAGCGCCAAGCCCGCTGTTGACAAATCGAAAAGCATCAGGTAAGCAGAACCGTTGGCTGTGCTTGATGCAGCTGCAGTAGTCAGCACGTGTGCGTGAAGTTTGCCCGCAAGTTAGTGGTAAAGTTTTCGACCAAGTGTTTGCGTTGTTATTGCTGCTTGAAGCTCATTTCTGTTGCAAAACCTGAGCTGAATAAATCCAAGATCCCAACAGCAAACGTCTCAGAGATAGCTGGCAATGGACGCCACTAAGAGAAATGCATATTGTCCTATAACTGCAATCTCTTCATATTAAGAAAACGATGCTCATGCTTGTTCAGTAGCTTGAGAGCAAGCCCGGTGTGGTCCTCAGCTTCTTTTTTCCCTCGCACGCCGTGTACCACGGTTCACATCATGCCGTGGTTTTTCGGAAGCTGACGTTTCGTGGTTGTGCACGCGCATCAGTAAATACAAACACGGCAACTGTCTCATGTCACAAGCCATGTTTTAATCTTGCCATTTAATAAACGATCAACTGACAAACCGCAACCCCCCCAAAAAAAACAGAACTAACGTGGTGATCCATCCGCTGACAGAATGAACTTTCATCAGCAGATACTCGCAAGCAATTGGCAAAAAAAGAGAAGACCACTCCGGCCTGACCAGACACGGTGCCACTTCTTCGGCCGCCGCCGAAGACAGAGCCAGCACCTCCGACCGAGCTGCGAAAAAGGTTTGGTCTGGTTGCGGCTTGTTTAATCCGGTTGCGGTGTGGTTGCGTCAGAGTGCTTGCTAACAGCAGACTTGTTTGTTTGATGTGACTTTGTTTTTGAAGATAACCTGAGTCTCAGTTTTGCCTCTGCACGTTGTACGGTATATAACAGTAATGCTGAACTTAACACCGAGATATCCCGCGTGCGTACCCCTCTTACGGCAAAGGCGTGATCAGCTACGTGGGGGACAAACGTTTGTATTAGCACAGCTTTACAAAAAAGGGGTTTGTTGTTCCATAACGGGCAACTTCTGCGACGCCTCAAAAAAGCAGGCCGGCTCTAGATCGTTTGATTGAGGTTGCCGCCAGCATTCAATGAACTTTTATTGGTAAGTCTTAGCTGTTCTTCTCGCCTTGACTCAAAGTTTCACAAGATTTTCCTTGCTTTGATGTTTTACATTTGAAGAGCTCATTGAGGGTATGCTATGTAAGAATAACTAGAAAGACAGACAGTAGTTGTCCGACTGCTACTGCATGACCTCGAAGCAATTTGCTTTACTGAAAGCAGGGGAAAATGTAATCAGCTTGAACATTTCTCAATCTTTCCAAAGTCACGAAAGGTTTTGTAAGAAAAAGACGATACGACATTAATCGATTTAAGACAAAAAAATAGACAGTTGGCAAACGTCAGTGGTTTGTGTCTAGCTAGGACGAAAAGCTGCTCAGCGTCAGTCGCTGCAGGTGCAAAGAACATTCTTTTCAAGTGTGTCTGTGTCTGTGTTGCAGACAGAAAAGAAGCCAGTCCCGAGTTACAAGTCAATATCGAAGTCCAAGCTTTACGCTTCGCAGTCAGTTGTGGTTCCGCCCGCGTCCACTGGTTCGGCGAAAACGCCAGACAGCGCCAGCGATAAGGCCAGGGAGCCAGCGGACGAACCTGCATCCCCCAGGATCCGCATGCGCACTGGCGATGCTTCCAGGTTTAAGATCGAGCATTTCGCGAGGTCGGTCAGTAGACGGAAAGATCCGGTCGAGCTTGAGATCGAGAAGGCAGCTAAGGAAGACAGCTTGAAAGCGAAAAAGGTCAGGCTGAGAGTGAACTGGCCACCGCAGTTCCAGAACGTCGCTAAGCCGAGCACCTCTGTTTCACGAACAACTAAAGCTGTTTCGCCTGGCCAAATCAACCTGGTGGACATGCTGCATTACGAAGCTATGGCGCCATCGGAGAAAGAAGCCGAACCGGCCGCTCCACTCGTACGCAAACGATACAGTGCGAACGCGCACGCTGAGGCTGCCAGCCTGAAAGAGCAGATTTTAAACAAGCTGCAAGAGTTGCCCGCGATCGTTGAAGGCCAGCGAAAAGACGCCGTTGCTAAGAACGACCTGCCGAAGGCACGAAAAGCACGTTCTGCGCCCATCGCCCCGCAGCCAAGTCGCTGCTCGGCCAAATCGGGGCCAAGGGCATTGGGAAACAGCAAACGATCTAAGAAATTGTCGCGCACTGCCCAGACAGCAGGGCCGTCCGTCAGTCACATGTTGAAATTGGCCCAAAAGCAACACACGAAACGTAAATTGCCGGAGGTCGTTTCCGTGGGAACCACTCGCTCTCGTTCTTCCCACGCCGTCCAGCAGGCTGTCGGCGATGAGCCCTCTCACGTGAGAATACCCAAGACGTCTTCGAACTTGCTCGACAGCATGCGGCACAAATGGTTCCCCCTGCGCTGTTCTCGAGATCTAGCAAAGCGTTACGCCGACAAAGCCGTGCTGAGCAAAAGCACATTCTTGATTGACCAGAACAGTCAGCAAGTCATGCTCGCTTAAGCTAGTGCGCCCTTTGCGAGCGACTGTATTCTTTGGATTACCTCCTCTTCGTCTGTGGTCTACGCCTCGAACATAACTGATCGGCGGTAATCGAAAAATGTGTGACTTGTGAGCGTTACATCAGCAGCTTCTGACGAATAAAATGCGGCTTGCCACCAAGAGAATGTATGCGTGTTTCCTCTTTGTACCTCCGCACGAGAAGTAGATTTGTTCAGTCCCGCTTATGGGCAGCAACGACCTCGACTTTGGATTTATTGAGTTGCGGCGCAACTCTTCAACTATTTTTTACCCGTAAGATTGTTGTGTTTGAGCAGTGTCCCCTCGCGACGCAGTTTGGATTGATCTCTTTAGACTTTGGGCAAAACCTTGTTTCTGTAAGGATCAAACTTACTACCGCAGGTACTGTCGCCACGCACTATGTTGCAATGAGTGCCGCTGTGTATTCATTCCTAAAGATTTGAATATAGATTGGGCTGCCGACTTCAGTCGACAGCAGCTTGTAAAGTTGCTTGTCAAGTACATCGAGTAGTATCAACTCCGCTTTGTTCCTGGGCAAGGAAATTCGGTCGCGTACATTAATCCTGGTTTAGAATCAGTTGCAGACCACCCAGATGCGTGTAAGATAAGTGAGCAAGGATTTTGATTTAGTCAGGATTTTTTTGAATTATCTCATTAAAGATCGTCGAAAGTAAGAATCAAGGCCATGACAAAAACGATCCTACTTTAATTTCAGGACTAAGGATTTGTAGGGTCACGTGAAATCGATTTCCTGTTGAAAAATTTTGCTGATAGATTAGACTTCATCGCCTCTGTTGAGACGAATTACTTATTCGGGAAAAAGCTTTCATCAAAAACATCGCAAAAAAGAGTTATACTGCATTACCTCGTGAAGATGCAGTGCTTCAAGGGTTTCAACCCTGTCCCGGGTCAACCCAGCTGTTAATCCTTTTGTAGCAACATTATTAATGCTCCCACTTGTTCTTTTTTTTCTGGAACTCCATGCGGCAAACGTTTAGCTTGTTGTACAGTGCAGCTTCTCGTAAACAAAAAGAACTGTTGCTTGTGTGTGATTTGACCGAGTTTCAATTAACCCTAACACGTTCCCACGCAGCTGCCCACAGTGTCGCTGAAGTATACGGATCCCTTCGTCAATCCTTTCCTGGGATATATATTCGGCCGATGCAGGCTTCAAGGCCGAAGAGTTGAGTCTGCTTTGGCTGGCACCGATAGCGGCTGCTTCTTTTAATCATTTTAATGGGGCCTTCAATCTGCGAATAAGCTGCTGTTACTGCTAGCTAGGTCTATTGCGCTTAACGATCATAACGGATACGTTCGTTTTGCGACGTAACTGCTTCTATAGACTTGAACGTTGCGAAATCATCACCATATTTCGTGCAAACTGCGAAATTGGTGGATCTCCGTGTTTGATTGTAACTGCAGATTTTAACGAAAAAAATGGCGGCTGCGTTTCAAAATCACCTGCGTTGAATTTCTTGTGCCTTTTGGTAAAGCTAAATACCGTATTTACTCGATTGTTAGCCGCCCTTGATTGTAAGCCGCATGAGATAGATTTAAAAATTTAATGTAAGCCGCCTTTGAATGTAAGCCGCATATACTGTACCGGTGTCTATATG
>JGI24021J15306_10001279_pt1 | contig 24035 bp, 15 predicted proteins | sample Ectturendosymbi1_FD_15306 | JGI IMG/M metagenome (IMG submission 15306) | reverse complement strand
TTATAATAAATACTACGGCCAAAGCAAACGATACAACTGACATCTTGCAAACGTTTCGATAACAACTGTTATCATCTTCAGTGCATAGCAATACTATTGCATCTTCAGTGCATAGCAATACTATTGCTTTTTCCTGTGTTCGTGTGTGACAGTTGTGAAAGTAGTGAAGCATTACATTGGGTGGGTCAATCACCCTCTGTTTTTTACTTATTGGGCAATGCTTGTAAAGATTGAGAATTCCTGTTGCCGACGGCAAAGTATCACGTTTCGTTGTGATATCACAATAAAAGCTCTCCAGCTTTGCGTTTGTGCTGGGTTTCTCCACATGTGGTTAACAAAAACATTCAATGAGGTTTCGACCATCTTCTTTCCAAGGTAAAACGGTACAGGGTACAAGAATGGCATAAGCTGTAGTAGTTGCCAAGCTGGCATTGGATGAGGAGAGCAATCTCGGTTATTGGGCGTGGATATCGCGAACTACATTCCACGGTTTAAAAAGACTTCAAAATCCAATGCTTGTGGAATGCAGAATCCATTGTATGTGTGGGGTGGGCTCAATCCTTCCAGTGGAAACGGTGAACCACACCAAAGTATGAAATCAAATAAAACATTTCCCTTGCAGTGCAACTGTAAAGCATCTTTGCTCTGCTTTGTGTGCTAGTTAGGCAGCTGGCCACTGATAGCGACGTGGCACAAAAAAATTTATATGCGCGGGAGTTACTGTTGTTTGCAGGAAGAAAGATAAATTTCAGAGAGTTTTCACCTCACGTGGTGCGAGTCAAAGTGGTATTAACTTTAATAACTACGATTCTTTTCGCAAACTTTGCTAAACCAAGAAGTGTGATATCATACTTTTATCTTACAGTAAAAAAAGAATATGCATTTTGCTCCTACAACAACGTAACCGACTCGTGTGAAGGAATTGCTCAGATTCGCAACGTCCCATCGCCGCGCACTTGCTCATTTTCCAACTGCACCGGCTTCGCTTGTAATACGTTTCCAACAGTTGCTGGATGCCCTCAACCAGGGTCACTCAACCAAGGTTAGGCTAATCATAAAAGAAGCTCTGCGCCTGTCGTTCCGTTTCAAACATTTTTCGGAATCAGTTTTTCAAATTTTCCGTCGAATTTTAGGCACTTCACCGCATCCAGTGCATTTTTTCTGGTACTTCACAAGACTGAAAGTTATAATGTGCAGATTTGTGAACAATTGCTATATTTGTATTGCGTCTTTCGATGATTCCACAAACTTTGCAAGCCATTTGGTTAAAACTTACTAAAGGGCGTATATCTTTTTGTCTGATGTCAAAATTTTAATAGTTGCCCTTTGACAAAATGGTCAATCACTAAGAAAGACGATGGTTTTTCAACTTAAAATTGATATGGTGGAAATTTGCTGTGAGTGTATTTAAACACGTGACGATTCCTGGAGGGCCGTAGCTTCTTTGCAAGTGCATTGATGTTTTACTGAAAAGGTGTTTCTCCTGTTGATATCATTTCAAGAGTGATTTATGCAGTTAAAGAGTTTTTTGTATGTCTTTTGTTGAAGACCTGAGGCAAACGCAAAAACAGCTGCTTTAAAGAAACAAAATATGCAGCCAGCGAAACGTTATTGGATGATGTTTGAGTCATTTGTTGTTTGTGCCAGAATATTTTTTCTATTTTTGCTTGGCTGTGAACTAAGCCATTTTCAAACCAGTTTACTTTAAAGAAGATTTTCCTTATTTTAAACTGAATAAAGCAATAATGAATGCAACTTCCCTTTTCACTTGTTTTTGCTTAGACATACAAATTCTTCCAAGCTGTACTTTAAAAAGCGCATGGACATCTGTGTTGGAATGTGTGAACCCAGTGATGTCAGGGTACCCCTATTCAAGTGTCACCACATGCAGGTATGTTCTGTGAAATATGTTTTGTTGTTGGTCACTGCTACATTCTAAAAATTGTTTCATTGTGCCCAACAATGTCGTACCGACGTTAGATGGCACCCGGGGCAAAAGCAATTTTGGCGCTTCAATGTTCGAACCTTAGGTCTTTTGGAAGAAAATAAACTGTAATTAAGAAAGTAATTGCGACATTATTGGGACTTCTCTGCGCCCCCAGTGAGTCGGCTCCCGGGAGGCATTGTGCCCCTCTTGCTCCCCCTTTACGTCTCTGGTGCTCACTTCATGCCATTTCAATATGAGTATTAAATGTGATGTGTACTGGCTATTGAAAAATTTAAACAATGCAAAAATTTCTTCAAAATGTTTCACGAAATAATCACACAGGAAAGTGATTAAGGTTTTTTAAAGTTAGCATCTTTCTTAAAATCTTAAAATCTTTTGTTAAAACAAAACGTTGAAAATTAATACAAACATTTTGATATTTTTCCGTAACAAAGCAACCTCTGCTGATTCTTGTATATTGTTATAGTGTATTGCTGATGCGTACAGTAAGCTTTTGTAGTTTTTGCTCAAGACTTCTCTTTGTTTAGTCATCATATTGTTCTTTGCTTTCTTTCACTGGCAGCTCAAAATTTGATGAAGCATTTCAGTGTGGTGCTGAGTTTGTACCCAAGTGTCTGAGCGGACATTGCCCCACAATACTTGACATCATTCCTGCAGATATTCGTTCTTTCTACCCGGTGAGGTTTGAAGAAACAAACTGGAATAGTTTTGCATCCTTGCAGCAACCATGTGTTTTTGATAGCTTGAATCAAATGCACAAAAGAGAAGTTTCATCTGAAAAACTAATTTTGCATCAAAATGCAGCGTCTATTGATTTGTATTACTTTGGGACATTTTTCACAACTTCTGATTGTTTCAACCAGGACAAAAAAGGAGAAGACTTGAAATAAAATTCCACTAACCTTTATCGCCTGACCACCAATTGTTTTTTCTGTGTCAATGACGCAGGAGGTAAAATTTAAACTTGATTTGAGATCTTTCATAAAAATCATTGCGGTATAAGTAACTCAGCTTCATACGTCTAAATTTTGTAATATCGGCAGCAAACAAGTGCTTCCAATAAGCATAAGAAGCGAAAGCACCGTACCACTGCCATACAAGTGAGCAAAATAATGATTCAACTAATGATTTATTTGAATTTTAACAGTTCACTTTTAAATCTTTTCAATTATTTTCTAAACGATGAAAATAAATTGTTTGTTGACAGATTCTCCAAAAACAAATTCGTATTTTTTCGATTCAATAAACCCAAATCTCAATTTTTTTGTGCATGTCGAGCACATAAGACGCGAACGTGGTTAAAATTGTCGGTATTTGTCTGGAAAAGCTTTGTTGCGCATGTGATTATTGCCTTCATGGGCTCTTATGTGTTATTTAAAACGAAATTCGCATTAATGTTTATTTTTTCCGTGCAGGTGGTTTTACAATATGTGAAAAACTTCACTTCGCTTGACTCCATTTTCCACGCACTGAGGCTGCCATCTGAAGACTCAGTTGCAGCTATGAAAGGCGTCTTCTGTCTACAACGTAATAACACAATGCTGAATAGTTTAATTGAGCAGCTCAACGGTACGGAAAATGTAAACTTGACTTTCAAAAATCCGGTCTGCGACAACACAGTCGTGCAGGACTTAGTCAGAATGGCGGTTCCTGCGGCTCGAAAAGTCTTTGCAGCAAGAACCAGAGATGAGCTTTGCAGGTTGGTGCTTATGAAATGCACGCAAATCCTCAAATTCCTTCTGTGGTATTTGTGCGAGAACGTGATCCTCGTAAAATTTGGTTGACCATTGCATCGACTGTTTGCGTACGCAACACAATCAAACTTGGACTATTGCATTAATTGTCGATGATAAGATGACGAGAGTTTTATTATTGGACATTTCGAAATTTGCAATAAATGCACACGATGAATCGAGGAAAGTTCGCAAGGATCACACTGGACACGGGCGTCAACTTTACTCGCAAAGTGGCCATTAGACTGCAGTGGATTACATTTGGCAAGATGGTATTATCTCCGTATTATCTCTAACTCAGGGATATCACAGTCAGATTGCTGCTAGGGGAAAATGAGGACCTTTAAAGAAACCCGAGGGCAGCATTATGACGTTGACGCACGAATGGCGGTACCTGAACCTTACTAGAAACAACGTTTTTGTCTTATTTCCAGTGGAAGATGTCATGAGCAAATCATTTTTAGCCGTCTCTGCGTTCGTTTAAATGGATCTTATTCACTCGCTGGCCGAGCACTTGTGAACACCGGTGAACAAACTAAACAACGTACATAATAATCATTTGAAAAATCTGAAATGCATCGTGGACCATACCATCGCCCTTGCAGTTCGGGTGTTTGAGACCCTGGTCTAACTGTTGGTATTACCTGCCTCACATTTCAAAAACGTCGCAGTGGGGTCACGTACAATGTACAACGTCTGGTTTCAATCTGACTCGGTTTGCTTTTGTGTTTTGGATGTGTTCCATGCAGCTTTTCGAAACACCGTGCACCTGGTAAGAAGGCTACTGTACAGTTTCAATTTGTAAGGTCTCGGTAAGACTTGCCAGCACCGAGGCGGACGCATTATCACTATGCCACCGACTAGTAATGTGTTTGGTAGTATACAGGATTCATGCGCAATAGCCAACAGGTTGACGCGGTTATGCCGGACAATATTATCTTCTTTGATCTTTCACAGTCCGAACAAGACGAAAAGTTCGTTTTTTGCACAAGACTACCTACAGTAGTTTCAAGCTCAATTAACACTGTATACAAACTCATTATTATGTGTCGTACTATTTTAAGTTCACAATGGTTCATCTAACAATTTGTTCATCTACGAGTATGCGGAGCATATGATAAGACCATATGAACATCATTCTCAATAGGTTTTAGGTTCCGAGCTAAACTGTAAATTGCTTGCAACCAGTGTTTAAACTTGAAAGCCGTAAACACTAGCAACGTTTTGCAACTGAAATGACACGCACCACGCAGCCATGGTGTTCATCACTATTGCTGTTTCCAGATTTTTATATTTCTCGTGGTGTTCCATGTTGCGTTCCAGCATTTCCTAACCGCGTTGTGCTTGCTCAAGCTCGAGTATCTTCAGAATGAAGACATCTAGTTGCTTAAGACTGTTATAATTTGCAACAAGCCGTTGTTTTTGGTGTATTTTGACCTGCTCTTGTGGTTGGTATTAACTTGCACTAGTTTATATGCCTGTAAATATTTGAGCTGATTAATAAGGCGAAGACTTCTTTTTATGTTGTTTTTGCAGCTAGACCATTATTGAAAAAAGACCAATGCCGGTTCGAATGCAAAATTGTAAAAACTTTTCATCTTTCACAGTCCAATAACTAACCTATTGTCGGAAGCCAAGAAAGCATGGAAAACGAGATGCAGCAAAGCAGAAGTTGTTAACTTGATACGATCAGTCCTTCCTGGAGCTTATTCAGCACTTCTGACAGATATGGAACTTGGAATTGATATTGTCGAAAATCTTTTTCTAACATTTGAGATTCCTAATTGTGGGGGTGAGTTCATAAACTTTTATTTTGAAACCTTTCATCTCACCAGAAAAAAGACAAATCCGTACACATGTTATGATCTCATTAATTTCTTATCAGAAACAATTGACCACAACGTAAAAGTTATATCGAATTTGCAAATGCAGCTTTAGTTCACATTTTGGCCCAGCAAGAGTTCCCTATAATGCGTGTATATTTTTTGAAACGTAGCAACTGCACGTAGACACATCAATCGATACATTGTATCATGCATTTCACAGAACAGTGGAATCTGACGCAAAATTCATCATTCTGGTTGTTTTCCACTCTTCCTCAATCAAAACCATATGACCTTTGCAATTTGCTGAAGATAAGTTCCAGTAAATTCTAACACAACGATACACCGCTGGATATACGCTAAATTTGTTTGATAAGCTGCATAATGCAAAACGAAACGAACCTACATAACAGACTCCCGTCTTCAAAAGTGTTTCCGTTAGCAACTTTTTTTCTATTTACATCCGCACAAATTTACTAAATCGAAACCACCTAGGCATCAAAACCACGTCAAGTTTGTTGGTGCTCAAATATTATTTCCACAAATTATGTCGTTGTTACAAGATAAAACTTTGAAATTTGACATAGTCATACAGATCTAAGATGTGCTTTTTATTCCTTGAATTTGAATGATAGAAATAAAACAATCTTTTTAGACGAGTGGTTCTTAAGCAGGGGTGCACGTACCCCTTAGGGGTACGAATCACCCAAACAGGGGATAAGAAGCGCCAACATTTTCAGGGATACAAGCCATGAAAATTCAAACCAGGTTTTCTCGAACATTCATCGGAATTCTCTGTAGTGTTTTACAACCCATGTCAAAAAAGGAGGTACCTCACAAGGCAGTCACACATTGTGTGGTGCATGCCATGCCCTTGCAGCAAAGTTATTAACTGACCAACTGAAAATTTGTTATCGATTCTGGAGAGTTCAAATTAACTTTATCAGAGGCCAAGCCTTGAATCACTGAGTATTAAAATTTTTTTGTAATGAAGTTGGGGTTTAGCACAGGGTTGCCAACTGGTGTATATACATACCAAACTTGAAACATTTGGTATATTTTCAAAGTGCTTGGTATATCAAATTTTGAATTGGTTTATATGAAAATTTTGGTACATATTTGGTATATTTTTGTTAGAGGGTTTAGCTGAGATTTTAAACCAGTTTATTTGGTTTATTTCAGAGCGAAAATACATAAACCGACAGTAGTTTTGAGGCCATATAAAAATGTTTAGTGATTTTGCTTAACATGGGAGTAAGCATGCACCTTGGGTAAGTAAGGAGAAAGCGAGACTGGTAGAAAGCTGAGATGTTCTGAAAAAACTGAACTTAGCTCCAGGTATGCGCTTTTAGCCAGACGATGCATTCAAATGTGGGAAAGCTGCGTACGAGAGTGGCAGAAGATTTACCAAAGAGTGACTAAGAGAGTTGGCGTGGCTGGAAAAGTAATATTCAGCTGGTGCTGTGTAGCCTTTCTGCTAACTGTGAAAAAAGAAAATTGCCAGCTATTAATTAGAGCATAATAGTATTCTGGACCACAAAAGAAATTAAAATGTATTGTGTTGGATTGGAAGGATGAACTTAATAGTGGGTAATAAACCTGTCACTGCTGATGTTAAGAAAATAGAAATTGAGCATGCAGCATCTCTATGATGGCACTGCTCAACGCAACTTTAATCATCCACGTCAAACAATAAACACGCCTTGAAAAAAATAGCTTTAAATTGCGCGTTTTTGGTACAGATACAAATTTGGTATATTGTTAGAGTAGATTTGGTACATTCGTTTTAAGAAACGTTGGTAACACTGGTTTAACACAATGTTCTTCTTTGCCACACAGAATCAGGGGCGTAACGAGGTTAGATTGCGCCGGGGCAAGAAGCAAGTTTGGCGCCCCCATTTTCGAACCTGAGGTCTTTTGGAAGCAAATGTACTGTATTAAAGAAAATAGCCTACTTGCGACAGTGTTGGGATTTTTCGGTGCCTCCCGCAGTGATTTCGGCGTCCGGGTAATTGTGACCCCCTTGCACCCCTCGCTACACTCCTGCACATAAGTGAGCTAGTTATCTCGTGGCCGAGTGCTTACTCGTGTTTTTGAGTAGCGCAAAGAAATCGAGCAGTTTCTGAGAAACTGAAGTAGTGGCTTAACAGAGCACTTTGAAATTGAGTTCATTATGTCCCTGGCCCACTCTGGAGGTATATTGAGCCACCGTAACGACCTTAATGCCTCCATGCAAGGAACAGCAATGAACATGATCACAGGTAGGTAAAGAATATCTGCCTTCACTATTTAACTTTCAATTTGGATTTGTCGCATTGGATCGGGTAACTATGCTAATTTTCCACAACTTGATGGAGTTTCCAATGGAAAAATATCGTTACACATTGTAATTGAAATAAAAAAAGCATTTTCGGGTGTTGCAGCAGTCTTTCCGTGGATACTTTCTACCAGGAGAAGTTCATGTTCCACAGGGTTGGATGCAGGTCCCATTTATTTTAACCATTTCAAACTAGAATCTATGGATGATATGATGGATTGAAGGAAGATTTAGTTGAAACAAAAGCCAGTAGAAAATTAAAATGGAGTTCCATTCAATGCAGTTAGATACCATCTGGCGCACATAACTCATCACTTTTCCCCACTTAGCAAAGACAGCTTCGAAAGTCCTTGTGTAATTTGCAACAATGTGAAAGGGGTTTCTCAACTCTCCTCCACATCAAAACTAAGGCCAAGAATCGTTTAGAGCCGCGGGTGGCTATCTAAAACAAAGAACCTTGCTACAGTATGACTATTGACTAAAAACAATAAAAATGAGCCATTAGCTATGTTCAAATGTTGGTGTACTTTGTATATTCGTTGCAATAACATGATGTTAGTATCCACTGCTATTTCATTTCAGACATGGGGTACGAGAAGATTTTGTGAAAACTCAGGTGGTACGAGTGCGTAAAAAGATTAAGAACCACTGTTTTATGCACTCTTGGCAGAACGCACGGCTCACATGCAATATTTTTAAATTTCTTGTAACGCCTGCCAGATTATAAATCTCACTTAATCGATGCCTGGTTTCATGATCCGAGACACGGTTACAGCTTTCACGCACATTTTCGTATACTAGGTTTTCTACTTCGTTTGCTCCGGTTTTCATGTCTCAAGCTGAAAGTGTTGTCTTTGTTCCCACAGGTGGAAATTCAGCACAACCTGTCACAGCCTCGCCTTTCTTTTTCTGGACGTTGGCCACTTTTCCTTTGCTGTCAACCACAGTAATGCTCAATTTGTAGCTTTGGTAAAGTTCGTATAAATTATATGTGTTTGTGGATGATTTTGACGTTCTAGAAAATGGAAGTCTACGTAAGAAAAAAATCATTTTCAAATTGGTTTTAATTTTGATGAAGCACTAATAGATTGAGAATGAGTTCACTATGACTTCTTTGATGATATGTCGTACAAATCGACACTAATTTCATATGATTCAAATAAATATATCCTATTTCATGGGATGACTGCTCCATGCTCACTGTTGCAGATTTAGGTAAGCAAACTTTGTTAGCAACAAAAAATTGAGGCGCAGTAATCCGGGAAATCTAAAAAAAGGAAACTCACTTGTGACGGTAGCCATAGCTGCGCAACAACTGCAAAAACACTTTTACGTTCTTTGAGAGTAAACTCGGCAAACTAGGTGCAGATTACTACATTGACAACTGAAGGTAAAACGATCAAAATCTTATGCTTGTGCACTGCAGGTTAGCGGGGGAAAAACGATAGCTTGTGGTGCGATAACGAGCGATTGATTTATTTTTGTTTCACATGACTCACGTCACAAGCAGATGCAATGAAAAGCCATCACGCAAAATAGTAAGCAATTTTCCTTGATTCAAGTAACTTCACTCTACATATGAAAAAGCAAGGAATCAATCGTAAATTTATTATAGGAAGTCGATTTCACGTAACACTACTCATCGTCAGTCCTTACATCTGTCAGCAATGCTGACAGGTGAAACGTTGGAAGGCTAAAACAAGGTCAGAGAAAGTAAGCAACCTCAAGACTTTAGTGAAAAAAACGCACAACACCAACTGCGACAAATAAAACTAGAAATTACGTCTTATTCAACTACATGCATTCACTGATGCTACAAAACTTACCGCAAAAATAACAAGAACGTAATAAATCCCAACGCTAGCTGACGATGATTAACACTATAGAATACCTCGTTCTCAGATAAATGCAATTGCTGACAAGGCGACGCGTCCAATCATAGCTTGAAACAATAAGCGCTAAGATCCAGAATCACTGCACAATGCGTAATATTAACGTGCATTTTGTGGCTATGGCAACCAAGCCTCTGCAGACACATTTGAAATGAAAACAATAAAAATTGACGAACTAAAAGAAACTAAACAACATGAAACTAAAAACAATAATTGATGAACTAAAAAAGGAACCATGAAGTGTAATTTCATCAGTAAAAATTGGATATGTACAAGAAACAAAAACAAACAAGAAATAAAAGTACATGAAGAAAACAACTTGCAATATTCAAATTTCTAAAACCAATAAAAACAACGTTAGTTCCTGATAGATTTGAAACAACAGTTTGTCCAACGTAATACAGCGACACGACTCTTGAACATGACAGCGTTCATGTTGGGAAAAAGTTTCACAAAATTTTTGTAAATCTGCTTACACGAGCCGTGAGCGCTCTATGCTGTTGCTGAGAGATATTTGATTTTCTGCACAATAACAAGTTGGTTCAGCAGAGGAACGTAGTCACGGGTGGGGGAATTCGTAGGCAGTGTCCCCAAATATTTTTGTGACCTCGCAAATTGCAAATTGCGTTGTTCCTAGAAAATTTTATTTTAAACGTTTAAAAAAATCAAAAATCTTGCTCTCCTGTAAACTTATTTTGCCACCCAAGCCTTAAAACTTACTTACGGGTCTGTTTCTGCAGCAGTAATCGGTGATTTCGCGTTAGTGTATCACTTGCAAAAGGTATTAGTTGCAACAAGTTTGAAATGACAACACATTTCCTCTTTCAGTGAAGTGCTTAACGCAAAAATGCCTACTAAGCATTAAAGGTTTCAGAAATCTAGAAAGTTTTTGAACTCAATTTGAATTTTTTAAGGCAGAGTAATTCCACCGCCTAGGAAAAAACTAACGCAAACGAAAAAAGCGAAGCACTGTGTAAGTTGGTTTACAAAAGCTTTTTGCCATGCCACGGGCTTGGTGGTTGCAGACACATGGAGGGTTTGTCAGCATTTCCAGTTTTTTCAAAACATAACGGGTTGTAGTCTGCCGTTGGCTAGTGACATGAACTCAACTGTAAACACGAAAGACATAGTTGCACAGATTATCTGTTTATCATTTTTGCGAGTCTTAAAATAACAACTACGCGGTGTAAATGTTTCAACTGCAGGATAAGAAATCAACGCAGTGATTTTTAAAAGGTGGGATAGATGTTTGCACGTTGCTTTCTATAACGTCCTAGAAATTTTAAGAGAGTAAGTAAAAATAAAGTGCACTGGTGGCTATTTGTATGCCTTGTGTTCTTCCAAAAGAATGAAAGGTTGGACGACCACTCTCATGCCTGCTTTGAAATGTATCAAAATGGTTCTGGTCCAATTTGTAAAATCTGATTGCCACTACACTTTTTTGTAAAGTGGGTCTTGTTGGCAGGGCCTATGAGAGCGGGTGCAGCAGGTACATTGTTCTGGGTCCTGACAGTTACGGAGGGGCTCGAGACTGAAAGAACATTTGAATGATTGTTACTGACAAACTCGGAACAATGTAGCAAAATTAAACCCGGTCATAAAACTGATTTTCCCTAAAGGATTGGTAAGCTAGGGTCTAGTGTGATGTATTTTATTGTGAATTGCTAGCAGTGTATTTTCCTGATATGATGCATTGATAATTACTAGCAGTAATAATTTTGTTGAACTTGAATGTCTGCTTACTTTGTCGAATTTAAGACTCACGATTACTGTCACAATCTGTCCATTCAACTGAATTTTCCTTTACGTCTTTCATTTTCAAACAAATCGCTGATAAAAACTCTTTCCAATATACCAAGAGTTTCAAACTAAGAGATACTTCAAGTGAAATTTGAATGGAAACATGTCCGTTCACCATAAAATCTAATCTAACAGCAGTAGCCCTCCAACGTTTCGAATATGTGTAAGATAACGAAAAAGTTTAAGATTAACAAGTAACTGCAGTGCAGGGCAGAAGTGCTTATGTTGCACCGCGGCTGTGTGCTATGAATGTTGCTGAAAGTTAAACCTGCACCTCAAGCAGGAACAAGCTCTAATCCAGGAGTCGGCAACTTTTCCCTAGTCTTGGATCAAACACAAATTCTGCAAGGTATGACGGGCCCCATTAATTTCCATCAATAATTACGTTTCCTTTGCTGTTTATGATGTTGTTTAAACTTAAAGTTTGTGGAATTTATGGAATTTTAATCAGATAACTCCTGATTTTCACAGTTCGTAACAAAAACCCAAAATACGACATGCACCACATTTATAGCACAGTGTGGTTTCTCGTAAATGGTTGCTCATATTCATGAAACACAAGAAGTTGCAAGAGAACAGATCCATAAAGTATAATACCACTAGGCGTGCCATACAGTTACTGCAAATTGTGAAAGGATTGTGGGCCGGATTATTTTGCTTGGCGGGCCGAATCCGGCCCGTGGGCCGTTGGTTGCTCACCGCTGCTCTAATCGAATGCGAGTTTAGGATTAGCAGACATATCCAGAAATCTGCAGATTTGGAAACTGTACAGGAGAAACTAACTACTTAGAATATTTCGACAAAATGCTTTAAAGCAGTGGTCCCCGGTCTGTGGCCCGTGTGGCTATTTATTGTGGCTCGCTGTCAAAAATAGAACCAATAATCGCTTGACAAAATATTTCGTTCTCCCGTTATTCCTGTAATAATACGTTAGCTCATTCCAAGGATACAGTTACTCACTGAGGTAGCAGCCTCATTTTACTACCTGCGTTTTATTCAACCTCGAACGATTCAATTCATTCTGAGATAACGGAATTTTTTTCGAACTTATTCCTTGATAAGATTTTACTATGAACATTCAAAGGTCATGTTTAAGAAACGGTAATATTGTCGCATTACCTAAACGCCGGTATGTTCCAACGTAATGTTTCATATGATGAATATACGAGCACTTCGTGAAGTTGATGCACATTAAATTAGCTTAAATTTTTATTTATTTCAAAATTATTTTGCAAGTCATAGCGGCATCAAGATGGGTTTTGTTCCGCCTAAAAATATTTGTTTTTGAAACCCTGCTTGTAGGGAGAACAACTCTGCATGGAAAACTTACACGCCTTATTTTACGCAAATGTTTGGCTAGCATGTTATACTTTTACCACAGTAGGTTTTTTGGTGTAGTGCTGCAACACTCTTTCCACGATTATAAACGATTTACACCAGTGGTTCTCAAACTTTTCTGCACGTTGATCCCCAATTAAAGTATACAATGTTTCAAAATATTTCTGGTCTGACTTGCAAAGACAAATTTAACGCTAAACGTTTTGCACATTCGTATTATTTGGAACAACATTTCATGAAAAACCTGCAATTCGTATTTCAACCAAATATTTTGAACACTGTGTTTCGTTTTAGCCAAAAGGTTTTCGGTTATGGTGCTGCAAAACCGATTGTGGGATTGGAAATGATTTATACATCTTGGATCAAAGAATAAGTTCACTTTACACCGAAACGCAATTAACGAACCAGAACAGTTGCAGTGTTTTTCGAAAAATATGAGGTCGAAAGTTTTGAAATGTGCCAAAATAATTCCTCTCATAACTTGCAAAAACGCAATAACGCTGTACGTTGTTATGCACATTGTGATTGTTTGAAACTAATCTTTGTAGATAACGTGCGAGAAATAACTTATGCGTGCGTTGTTTTTTAAATGTCGTGTTTTTTGCGTTAACCAAATGGTTTATAAAACGAAACAAAGAAAAATCGGGTTTTATCTTGACAGCGTAACAAAGATTGAATACGTGGGTTTGTGAGGACAAACTTACGCAAACGAAGCGACTGCTATACGTTTAAAGCGACATTTTGTAAAACAGAATTGTGAGAAGTCTAGATAGCAGTGGTGCGGAAATTTCTTAAAGCAATGGTTCTTACTTTAGAAAAAAACGCTGTGCAGACCGGTGTCGTCAGTTCCGTTTAATTTAGAACAATTTCCAGACTTGTGGTGGCCGTTTGACAACTAAAAGGAGGTCAGTGCGATAGAGGTTGTTAATATTTTGCTTGTTTTTCTCGACAGTGGCAAATTTCAAGGAAGGTGAGCTTTTACTCGGCTTAAAGTTATCAGTTAGAATCGGTACGTTGCATGAAATTTTGAATCGAACGATTTGATGCGCGTAGCACTTCTATGCAGCGGTTCGAAATATGATCACAATATTATAGTCTACAAATGTCGAAGAACAGCAATGGTAACCATGGTCAGGTTCTCGAACAAGAGTATGGCGACTAACAAAATTAAGCTGGTTGTGAGATATATGATTCTAGCTCTTGAATTTTAGGATGTTTGCTACTTTCGAATAAAGCAAAATTGCAAGAAACAAATGTTACCGATGACGCAAAAGAAACAATCAACAGTTTTGAATGTGTTGTTCTGCAAGTTTGACATAGTTATATTTACTTTGATTGATAATAGTGAAAACCAGATCAGTTACACTGCAAACTAAATGCGTTGAGTTATCTGCGAAGTGTTTCGCGCCTTAGATTTTAGCAATCGTAATGAGTAAGGTTTTGTTTCCTTTCATTAAAATAGGACAACGTTCAGTGCAGTTGGCTGCGCAAAAGAGCAGAGCAAGCTAGCAGATGGTCGTCTGTGTATAAATTTAGTTTTGAAACCAGAGCCCATATCGTTTTAGTTCACGAATAGTCAAAGGTATGTTCAGTTCCATATAGGGAGAATGATGCTGCAACTTGCTGTCATGAGGTTACAGGCGCCAATGGCGTAATCCTGGACGGCGTCAGTCAGTAGCCGCCAATGAAATGAAAATTTGTTAATTGGAGTAAAACCTGACAATGCCAGACACCCCTACCTTTGCGAGCTGCGTGAAAATCACAAGTTGAATAAACGCGAAAATATCAAAAAATGTTGAAAAACTCAAAAACATGAAAAATACTGAAATATTTGAAAATATTTCCAACTCAAAAATGTGAAAATAATCAAGAGCAGAAAAAATAGAAAAACATCAAAAACAATAACAGCTCAAAAAAATGAAAAACTCGAAAAAATCTGTAAATACAGAAATAATGAAAACAATGTGAAAAAATTCAAATTACGGTATCACCATAACGCAAAGCAATCACGCTCCGGTGGTGCAAATATCTTGGAAATAGCGTAAGTTTGCGCTTGAACCATTCCTATCAAAATGTAGCCTATATTCCAATCTATCAAAATCAAAAGTATACTACAACTCATGAAGCCATCTCCAAAAATTAAAAGAATTTAAAAAGAATTACTTCAAAAAACTAAATTTAACCGAATTAAAAGTTGGGAACTATAGTACGACCTAAATATGCGCAAAATTTCCGCCAGTTTATCTATGCTACAACCCAAAGCATGTTCCAACCTGCTGACTTCCATTCCAATTATGCTGAATGAATACTTTGCCTAGGAAATCCAGAAACGTACATTTGTAATTTTTCGTCTCCTGTGGCTTGTATCCTTGCAACTCCTTCAGCCCAAGTTCCCTGTGCTTAACTCCATTTCTCTATGATGACGTGGTAATTCATATTAATAATCTCAAATGCAAAAAGTCTAATGGTTTATACGATGCACCAGTTTCATTTGTCAAAATAACTAAGATTTCATATCGATCAACATTGGAAATTCAAGTATTCCCAGCAGAGTTTTTCTGGAGAAGCTGAAACTAGCGAAAGTGATTGCAGTTTTCAAATAAGGTAGCAAATTAAATGCAANTACAGAACAATTTCGTTTCTATCTGATTTCANCAAAAATTTTGAAAATATNTTATACCTCAGATTCANTGTTCTGGGAAGAGTGCACGGCGTTTCCTGTGATTGGCAGTTGTCCTGGGTGGCGATTGTCCCAGGTAGCNATTGTCCCAGATACGTTTGTCCGGTTGGCAGTTGTACGGGGTGGAGANTGTCGATTGACTTTGGTGGTAGTTGCCCTTGGTGGCAGCGGTGGAAGTTTTCCAGCGGCAGTTGCCAGGTGGCAGCTGTCTAGGTGGCTGTAGTCTTATAAGGGACACGTATGCATCTAACACTCTCCACTTGTACCAGTGTGAAACCACCGCAAGTGGGCTTAGCCTTCCTGCTCAGGGATCCCTATTTTACTATACGCCACAATAAAAGTAGGATGTAATGCTACCCATAATGTGCCTACGTTTTCCTGGGACACGTGACATCCGTTATTTCCAGACCAAACTATTTTTTACTTTCATATGTCCATTGTTAATCACTTTCATAACAAAACTGTATCTGCGCAGCGAAACGTACATACCATACCAACTTTACGCAGGGTACTACCAAAAGGGGACTTTTTAAAGGGGATTTCTTGCTTGTGAGTAGAAAACGTCATGGACGTATTAGATATGCTTTTCTTCAAATCAAGTCACGGTGTAGGAAGGCTATTCACACGTAAGATATTGTTGGTCATATCTGGCCAAATAGGTTTTGCACTTAAAATTGCAGTGAAATGCTAACTTAGTAAGGTGTCCGATCTTTGCTACACACCAGGTAACCCTGGGTAGCATAGCACCCGCATATCCTATATATAGGCTCTCAGAGGGAAAGAGGAGGAAATTCGCAGCGAACCAAAATCAAGGTCTGCAGAGCAGTCGCCGTAACAACACTTCTCCATGACTGTAAAACCTGAACCATTTACAGGCGACATTAAAAGCAACCCAAGCAGGTTCATCTCCGATGTCTTCGCAGCATTTTCAAAATCCGCTGGCAAGACAAGATCCCCGACACCGAGGTGCTAGAGAGGGCGGAACTCCCTAGCGTCATCATCACCATGCAACAGACACAGACGCACTGAGCGGATCACGTCTTTCAACTGTCAGACTCCCGTATCCCCAAGTAGCTGTTGTATGTCGAACTCAGTCGTGGTGGTAGAAAGATCAGAGGACAGCGCAAACGCTATAAAGACTCCCTCAAAGCCTACGTCAAGGGCTTCATCATCGACGTCACAACCTGGGAAAACACAGCATCTGACAGACTGCTGTTGCTTGGCGAAGTGTGATCCAGAGAGGTGCCCTCTACTCGGAGTTTCAATGTTCCAACACCGCCAAAGGAAAACGCCAGTCACAAAAAGCTGGAGCTGACAACGCTGTCAATGCGCCTCTCACCCATCGGTGTCAGATCTGTGGGACGGATTTCCACGTCCGTATCGGCGTCATACCCCACCTACGGACACATGACTCCGCTTCTATAAACGCCTAGTTGCCGTGGTCATATTCGAATGCGAATCGGCAAAAAACAGGCTCTCAGAGACATTTTTGTAAAATAAATCTAGCAGCATTCCATTTGTCTCTGAAACACAGGAAAAGTCAAGAAAGCACAGGTTTCTAATATTTTTCTAAGTATACGAAATTAAGAAAAGAATACGTCCCTGAGTCGGGGACCGCCCATGATTCCTTAGCAGGGTTTTAAGAAAGGCATGAGTGTTGGTTTTATGTAAAGTNGCGCTTATTTCATTTGCATTCCTCCAATTTCTAATCTTTTCTAGCTCAATCTTGGTTTTGTTCCAGCCTTATTGCATCAATATCTGTAAGCAGAAAAATGATGTCATCAGCAAAGGGTAATACCTGCATTTAGTTATTGCTTGCAAATGTAGATTACAAATAAGATCAAGCCATGTGTGGATGTCTGAAAGGAGTTACTTAGCAAGTGTGTGGGAGCTGGGTGTAAACGGGTCCCGATAGGCACGGTATAGGGGAAAGCAATTAGTTGATTGAAGGTCAAATTACAAAAATCGTGTCAGCTCTTCGCTGTTTTGTGCCAAGACCCATAGCCTCAAAGACTTAGAAAGATGGATTTAGTCAAGTCCGGGGAGTTGAACGATTCCTGTGTTTGACTTGAAATTAAGGTTTTTAAATGTACCATGAGGAGGATTTACGCTGCCCTTGCGCCTTCCTCCCAGTCAAGGACATGCCCCCAAGTCAAAGGTCCTTCGAACAAAGGACAGAGACGACATTCGACAGTAGTTTAGCAGACATTAGTGTCTGGCAATTCAGGGTTGAAATTGTGCCCCCACTGAAAATTCTGCTTGAAAACACGGTATGTAGTCAGAGACGTTCGTGAGGCAGGTTAGTTTTACCCTACTGATGAAGTGTTGTTGTGACAGTTATTATGCTCAATACGAGAGGAACCGCAGATTCAGACATTTGGTTCATGTGCTTGGGTGATAAGCTAATGGTGCGAAGCTTTCATCTGACGGATCATGACTGAACGCCTCTAAGTCAGAATCCCGCCTGGAAGGCGAGGATGCACTCGTGCACCGCCGGCTACAGGCACAGCTAGACGGCCGTTGGGCTGTTGCTGGAGCCGATATCCGACCTTACGCAAGAGCGGCAAGGGCCTCTCCCTAGCTTTTTGCATCCTTCTTTTCGAAAGTCGAGGTGTTAAATCATTCGCAAACGATCTAGTTGAAGATCGGGGTGTCGTAATCACTAGAGCAGACTTCTAGTCACTTAATGTACATACTTACTCTCGCAGCTGTCTGTCATTTTGTCATAGTTATTCAACTTTTCAAGTGCTTTTGCTATTGCATGTGACAAAATCAACATTTGCGCAAATTGTACCTCAATTCCGTTTGCTGAAGTGGTGCATAACAGCAGTTTTCTGTCGCACTGAGAACTACATGATCTTCCCTTCTGTCACTCAAGCAGATCCAAGAATGTTTACTCAGTTGCAATATGCTAGATATTGCTGCATTATGCTAGGTATTGCTATCTAGCATATGAACATTATGGCCATCAACGGGGTGTTGTTGCAGTTGGCCAAAGTATGAAAGATGTTTTTTTTTCCAAAAAAAGTTTTCATTCATTTCAAACGTGTTGAAAATAAACTTTTTGGGGAAAAGAAATTTTTTTATAATTTTTAGTTTGCAATTGTAGGCCAACATCCGCTTGTCAACCAGAATTAAAATCCAGATATTGTGCTCAAAGAGTCTCAGGACGAGTTTATTGGGCATCATGATGATGTCCTGACGCCAAAACGAATGAAAACAACAACAACGAAAGTGCTTACAACGTTAGATCATAACATCAACGGACGAAAAGTTTAATTAGTACAAAGGCTATACACAACGATTGAAACGTATGCAGTGAAAGGAAGATTGTGAACACGAAAGCACTAAGTAAACAGGACATAATTGTCTGCATCTTAAAGAATGAAGTTCCTTTTCAAACATATTGTACGTTTTGCATTTTTACAATCATGTGCCCATCGTAGAATGTGATAGGGTCACCTCAAGCTTTATTCAAGATTGAAACCGAATTCGATTGAAGACTGAAATCTGGAGGATCAATCAAAATTTAGGTCGCAACACACTCGCTAGTCTGAACGTGTTATGAATTCGGGCTTTGCAAAATTGCAGATAAAAAATTTACAGTGTCCAAATATTATGAAACGGTTTGGATAGCAAGAAAGGTTTGTGAAGCGAATAAATTCTTATTACAAACGTTTGTTGGAAATGTTTTTCGTTATAAAAACTGAAATTTTTGGAGCTAATTCACTCCCATTACAAAACAAGGCAGATCATGAAGCAAAATATCTGTTGTTGCTTTCTGGAAGATTTGAAAGGATTCGTCACTCAGTTTTCTAAGCATTTAAATAGCAGTTTTGTTTGAGAAAGTCTACCACTTAACCAGACATTCTTTTTCATTTCCAGTCATGAAGAACAACATGAAAACATTTTTTCTGACAAGATATTCACATTCAAATGTGATTGGATACACTTGAAAATATTGATAAGAATCAAGCAGTTGTTTGTATTTTTGGTACGTTTAAATGATATGCACTGAAAACTAACAGGCTGTAATTTTACATGGGTCGTGCCGAATATTTATGAAATTTGAAATAATCCTGAAAACGTTTTAAAATATTCTTTCATGAAGGCAAATATTTTCATATATTTTAGGAAAAAACTAGACTTAGTTCTAAATTAACCAATTTGCATTTTTCAAAATCGTTTACAGACTTTTCAATGATCTGTTCGGAACATCGTCTTAAAGACGAAACCACAAACGTGGACATTATGGATAATATTCAACATCACTTATTACAAAAAACAGTAATAAACATATCACACTTCAAATCAAGGATGGGGAACCTATTTACTATCACAGGCTGCATAAAATTTGGAAAATCACTGGCGGGCCGCAAAATGTAATTAATTTTCTCTGCAAAATCTACCTTTGTCTTCCAAAAGAAAATACGAAAATAAAACTATGTCAAGGAGCGAGAGATACTTCACAATCTACGTGTCTGCTTGTCATGGGATTTCGTTTTTAACGCGATATGTGTTCTCAATTGGGTAATGAAAATTCTTATGCGGGCCGTATTAAATGTTCAGGCGGGGCGCATTTAAACCGCGGACCGCACGTTCCCCACCCCTGCTTTAGATGCAAGCATGGACCACAAAGCATTACATTTGTCCTGCTGCGTTCATAATAAAAATAGCTACAAATATCACATGGGCTTCCGCAAAAAATTTCCAGGGGAGGCAAAATCGAAACGTTGTTCATTTTATCAGGTTTCATTGTAAATTGACATTCACAAAACACATTAAAGACTGGTTTTAGACTCAATTTCCAGGGCTAGCAAATGCAGATTTTTCCCCCTGCGGATGGAAACCAGTGGAAGGAACTATGGCTTCCGTTCTTAGGTAAGTATGTAACAAGTGCTGTTAATTTGACAAGCGATTGATTTGCTCTGAAAACTCCTCAAAACACATTTACTTCGCAATGTCTACATTAATCATCTGATATTTTTTAAAAATTTTAAATGAAGTGTTACACATTTGGTTCAAATGTTGCAATTCCATAATAAAAACTCAAACAAAACAAAGGAAACGTAGCAAAGAAAATTAACTAGTAAATCATTTTGATTGTTTCCTGATTCAAAAATCGTTTTGAGGCGTTTCAAAGACCACAAAAATTTTGATAGGAATACTAATCACAAGCAGGGTTTATCCATAGCGTTTTCTAAATATCCTAATTGTGTGATTAAAAGCAAACTTTTTTATTTAGGAAGTTTGCAAACGGTCACTCAGTGAGCGGTAACCCCAAAGGCAACAAAGCTGATGCATGTGAGTTGAACAGTAAGAATGACTCCTTTGATCATGCTAGGTGCTGATGAGGTTGTTGAAGTAGATGGAGTTGTGGATGATGTAGCAACTGTGGACGAAACTGATAATAATGATGGTGCAGAACAGATGTGGAGAATATGGATAAAACTACGATTCAAGCACTTACGGAATAGTATACAATTTTTCGTTTTCACTGCTTTTTTTCGTGTCGGTCTCCTTTATCAACCAACGTCTATCAACCAACGCTTTTCATTAAACAATATTAGTTTCATCAAATAGCTTAACAAATTTTTAATTGGAAGTCCGTTTCACTTAACACTCCTTATCGTCAGTTCTTCAACCTGCAACTTACGTTTATGGGCGAAACGTTGACAATCTGAAGCTGGGGCAGAGAAATCAAACAAACTCAGCACTGAATAAGAACGCAAGTTTCGGTAAAAATAAAACTTGAAAAAATATGTCTATCCCAAATGATTAGTTCCACTGCAAAACTGAAAATATCTCGAGCGGAACGTCTAGCAACGGAGCAGCCAACGATCACGTCGTCATATCTCACATAAAGGTGATGCAATGCGTAAGATCGACGGTTTCCGGGAAGTCGGCAGCCAAACTCTGGGGAGTGTCGTTAAGATTGAAAGCTTAACTCACTAGCTATAGAGTAAAACGAGACGGTTTGAATGCTGAACGCTGTGAGAGTTAACGAAAATCTAGTTTACTGGATGTTGAAATATGCCAGACCATTCGAAAGCAGCAACGCAAAAACACTGCAAGAAGCTTTTCACACAAGCATTATTTTCCTCTCTTTTTTGCTGTTTTTCTGTTTGCGTAGTTCGTCTGAACGTTGATTCGATGCATTTTGTTACATTTCCTTTACTACATGCGAAACGTCATCAATTTATAATCGATTTAAGTTAACAGTAGGAGCAGCTGAGCAGTCGACACATGAGGTCCTCACAAACCCTTTGAGATTAAAATGTACTAGATCACATCAATTTGCTAAACCTAAAATATTTGATGTTTTTTTATTTTCATCAGGGTGCGTGTAATTCGGTCCTTTCATGTTATAAGTTTTCCTCCTGTTGCATTTATGTTATTTCGTGATTTGAGTCAAGTAAGGCTCGAACAAATCATAACCTTTGCCATGATGAAACATAAGGACCAAAAGTCAGAGCGGGAGGAGCCACATGTTTGGCTAATTAAACCCGCCTTAATTTTCTGCAGTTGAGTTTTTACTGTGCACAACGATTAGTGACTACGTTTAATAAATCTGCTGTTCGGTTTTTCCCTCGGTCTAGCTTGCAAGTGTGTATTGGTTGCATCTGCAGACTGCTGCAAATATTTGCAAGGTTGTGCTTTGCTGACTGGTAATTGCCTTCCAATGTCGGTTAACCGACAGTGAATTTCATTCAATCAATTTAGCTGCGGTTGTAGAATTCGTATATGTTTCTGTTGTTTCACAGTAGATACCACGTTGGACTATCAACCCTATTAACGTTTGCTTGATTTGTGGCAACGAGTGTTTGCACTGGCCATCTTCCGTTTTCTTAAGCATTTTTCGGCAAGGAATACGAGGCTGCAGATCTATTGATGCACAAAAGTTGTAAGATGTCACAATAGGCGAAACGTTTTGAACACGCATTGGAAACTCTGTGTCTGATAGACCCCCACAACTCATAAAAGAACAAGGCTTATTTACAGGGAATACTACCGCAAATTATTCGACCAGGCCCCTGTGCCTAAATCCTAATGCAGTCCTTATTGGTAAGTCAAACAACTGATGCGCCATGGCCTTGCACATTCCATCTAAATAAATGTTTCGGGACGTTATGCAGTTGTATAACTGATTACTTCATTTGCGCAGCAACTTTTTTGGGAACAGCGGGTTCCGTGAGCCCTTGCAGTGGGCACATTTGTGATAGAGAGTCTCTATCTACTGACTGAAGAGGCATGCAGCAGTCGCCACATCTCGAAAGAATATATGTACTGAGCTATCAACTTTCTTGAACTATCAGTGATAGACGTTATGCATGAACATTTGCCTACTGTTCTCTAATTTGTTTTGTAATAGCTAATCAAGGGCCTTTTTGTATGAAATTAAAAATCAAGTTAGACCAGAAAGTCTTTTCGTTTTCATCGGAAAGTTCGGACATTGCTTATGAAATACTACAGATGAACATTTGCTGTGAAAAAAGCATCACAAGAGCACTGTTTATAAGCATGAAAAGAATGAGGTGGATTCTGAAAAAAATATGTTAATGTAGTAGAAGCATGAATCGATGCCAACAGAACCGCGTTTCAACAAACTACATTTTACGCTGCTATTAGTAACTCACAGCGTATATAGGTCTCAGGTTTGCAAAAAGGTCCATGATAGTTGGACAGGAACTACTTGAACATGTGGACAAAAGATTGACCTTACATCTCGATGCCTTGTCAAAACCTGACTTGCAATATCAGACACAAAGGTGTATAGCAAATATAAACAAAAAATAGTTGGGTTTAGGTTGATAAAAGAAAGTGTTCTTTTGGATGTAATCGCGCTTTCAAAATGTTTGCCCAGAGAATAAAAGCATTGTTTTTCAAATGACGCGGAGCAAATCAACACAGTGATAAATTCCGCACGCATAGACAAACGATGATGAAAATGATTTGACGATGTTTTTCATCGTAACGTACAGTGCGGATCTACCAGTTCAGTTTCTTGCACACCCTGTTCCTGTACACCAGGAGCCTCTAAAGCAGCGGTTCTTAACCTTTTCGGTCTAGTTTCCCACTAAGGCCAATCACCAAGTTCGAATTTCCCACCTGATATTTTTAGTGACGATGTTTTACGGAAAGCTATTTAGCCAATACTCATAGTAGCTATTAGCTCGGTGGTATATAGGTTTCGCAAAATAGATATAACAATTAAAAGAATCTACTCATGGATTTCGCTCAAGGATTTCAGTCGTTTACATCACATCGATCAAACAGAAAAATAAAGTGCTCATTTTTAAATTTTAATGTGATTTTTGCGATTGCTTTCACTTCACTAACATCTCGCTACGAGGATTAATGGTAAAAATCTTGATTGTGTTATTAGAAGGGGAAACTTGTTTCAACATGTTGCAAGCTCTGTCGTCCAAAACTATTTTAGCACGATTCCGGAAGCATGGTTGCACTAGTTCTGCAAAGTCTCATGACTTTTTCGCTTTAGCAAT
>JGI24021J15306_10001278_pt1 | contig 24042 bp, 19 predicted proteins | sample Ectturendosymbi1_FD_15306 | JGI IMG/M metagenome (IMG submission 15306) | reverse complement strand
TTGCAGTGTAAAAACGCCCCAATATCGAGTTCGCAAGTGCGTTCACGAAGGTAAGCCAAGGGCGACGAATCGCTCACGCATCAATCCGATAACAAGTGCAGTGTAAAATGGGTGACTGTAATCCTTGGCCAGGCTCGCATTGGAATTCTCTCAAAGCGATCATCCTCCCAAATTAAGGTTGTGCCACGCAAACACACGAAAAAGTTCGTGTAGGCCGTGCTCAGCCTTTTGGATATTGTTAATCGAAAATAGTCAGTTGCAGTATAACAACCTTTTGGTGAAAATACTTCACCTAACTATGATGAAATGAACTTGGATCGTTATGACTGTGTTTACGGGGAACTGCAGTACTGCATATTCTCAACTGCACTTTACTGACGTTCGAATACAGGATACGACCATTTTCGGCTTTGCTGAAGCTTTTGTCTTTCCGATTACGGATATCGCGGACCGCACACATTGACAGTGATTGCCATTTTTTGACCTCGGGCGTATATCGTACGTTATCCGCAAAAGTTGTGAGAGTTGCGTTTTTCAAATACGGCTTCAGTATTTGCTGCATCTACTCTTTCAACTGGTGGTCTCAGAATTAATTTTATTCTACAGATTGCGTTCATTGTAGCAGTCTACCAAAGTAACATCTTGCTCCCCAACAGCGAACCAATGCACTGCAGTACTATTTGTCGGCATGCTTTATTTGATGCATTAGTTAGAATTGCACAATCCATGATCGTTTTGCCTTAGGTGTTTTGGCAGACCACACAGAAGAGCACTCTTAAATTACTTGGACGTCGGTAATAGAATTGTGAAATAATCCAGCAGCTGCTGCTTTCTTTGCGTCCGTACTTTAGCGCACGTATGATATTTGTTCGTTGGATTGCGCTCGAAGCTTGGCATTTCGCTGATCCGTAGCGTTAGTTACCGGCATCTGTAAAAGCTGTGTAGAGTATTGCGATGCAGCATATCCATCGCATACCTCAGAACTGCAGCTAACCGCACGCCAAAAAGTTTTAAGCTTGGGTTCTGGAATTAGTTTGACGATCCAGTTTTCCTTGCTTTTTATTGCGGGTTACTGGCCAGCATCTAGAAGTTATATGTTTTGAAAATGAAGGATCTTATACAAGTTTGCCATTGTAGTCATGCTTTATTTAGTTCCATTTCGCTTCCTCACCAGATGTGATCTCATATGGATTCAAGCGGCGTTGACAGACATGACGTAGAGTGAGTCTAAACCGACAGAAGCAATGAGCTTGTTGCGTAAACATCATCTGAATTTGCCCAAATGACCTATATTTTTTACTACCTTTTCGTGATAACCAATGTCAAGAAAAAAAACAGTTTTTAAGATGTCGGTTGTTCCAGGTAGTGAAGTGTCGAAAGATACCTTGAAACAAAACTCGTTATTACAGCCAGGAAAAAAGTATTAGTCAACCGAAATTTGAAGTGGCTGTGGCTGACATCAAAAGAAAACGTGCGTCATTTTCCTTCATACTGGATTGGGTCGTTCTCAGCCACTTCAGCACTGCATTTGTTGACCAAATAGTATTCGTCACCTCTAAGGTTTTCATAAAAGTGCATCCTATTAGTTTCCTTCACGCACGCGTAGCCACCTTTTTTTCTGCAGTGTGCAGATACCGTTGCATACATGGTATTGCCCTGGTCTGCTGTTGGTGGGTTTGGCGCTTCTTAATTATGTAGCCATTCGCCCGAATCGCTTTGCTGCTGAGGTATACTCGTCAAATTTCATGTGCCGTTGTTTGCTATGGTTCTTCACTACATCCATGAAGTTTGTGCGTTATCCTCAGGCTTTGTATCGTTCATACTGCAAGTGAAATTGCTCGATTCATGTTGCAGATCGGGAAGCTGGCCATGACGTAATTTTTTACGCCTTGTGGACGAGTGGCGAGTAGTTGAGGATCACTCTTGAGGTTTTAAGGGAATTACTCATGTGAATGAGAAGCACTTCAACCCCGCAGTTTTTCGTCAATCCAAATTTATAACTTGTTATGCTTTTTGTTGCCAACTCATCGGGATAAACTGCACAGTTTTGTGGTTTACCGAAGCAGTTTCTTTAAATGACAACGTCACTACCAATAAACACGTTTCACGCTTTTTTACAACTTTTCCTATTTGCGTGCAAAGTACGACGGAATGCGTCCTGTGTTAGAGATGGCTTTTGTTCCATCGATCATTGTATCTTTATTGAATATATTTAAATAAAGCTATCTTGCCAATTGACATTGTACAAATCACCTCAGAGGAACTTTGCTGGGTAACTTTTGTAACTTTTGCCTTTTGTGTATGTCACGAGTTTGTTCATGAAACTCACAGAAAAACTTGCATACCGTTAGTGTTTGAGTTAGATTAGTGAATCATGATGAAAGGAAACCCTTTGATTAAGACAAGAGTACAGATTTTTAAAAATGCACTCTATATCGTTGCTGATAAACAGAAAGCAAACACTAACTTACTAGCAAAAGCTGTTGATAGCTGCTACATTCAGCTTAAAGTGATTGATTTCGTAGTTCATATTTGTGTCTGTTGCAAGTTGCCGAGAAAGGAGTAATCAACCAACCGACACATAAGTTAATGTAGAAAAACGATAAGAGCTTGTTTTAAGTAGCGCAAAAGGTCATCGGCTTTCATCGTGCCTTAGACTTCACTTTACGTCTACTGCCCTGTACCCACTCAGTGCCAGAGTTGTAGGTTCATCACTTAAATTAATTTATGCAAACTGTTGAAGTTTCAATTCTCTTATTCGCTGTACTGAACGTGGTGTCTTGTTACGCTTATAAACCACTGTTCTTCGGCCAAGCAATAGCTCAGGGTGCACCAGCTCATTGCAATATTTCGCCGATGCTGGTTATTGCTCGGCTTGTAAAAATTCCGGTTTCACGTTTTTATTACCTGCATCGAAAATATGCTGTACTGCGCATGTGTGAGCTCGAGCGTGACCTGCGCTCTTCACTTGCCTTGCAAGGTAAGGTAGCTTTGTTATGGCGGTGGGCATTTAGCGCATTTGCGGCTCCATACTTAAAGATCGGAATGTTTGGCTTAGATCCAGCGACCGAACGTTAATAGCGGATCAAACATTCACTGTTGGGACGTCTTGTGCTTTCTTTCTAACTCCTTTTCTATCTTCAGTCTGAAGAAGTTTTGTTTGTATTGCTCGAACGACGTGACTGGGTGTGGAAAGCATGGGTTAAATACATGGCAGTTTTTGTAACATGTGCTACAGATTTTTAATATCTGTTGAAGTCTTTTCAGAAGTTGATTGGTGTTTGTGCAAAATGAAAATCGTCCCACGTTATTTCTTGATCAATGATATACACGCAACCATTACGAACTTCCGGATTTGGGAGAATTTAGCCCATTTTAACAAATCCTTGGCAAAGCACACCATTTCATTAAATTGATCATCAAAAACAGATTTCAAAACTTTTTCTCGCAGATTTTAAAACGTAGACATTTATAATGCCATTGTTGCAGCATCACGACCGATATCTTTCATCAACTCAAGTTTTGTTCGTGGTGTTCAATTAAAAGCTCACAAACGTTTGTAGAACTGACAAGCGGTCTGCAGTGCAGTTCGTCCGCCGTGTGCTTTTGGTTCGCGAAGTAACCCTTAAAGAAGCACTCATATGTCCAAAGAAGTACTTATATATCCACTGGGCCTGAAAAGTTTTTGACCTTCAAAGAGGAGGCCACTCTGATGATACATGCAAATACACAGGTGGTGCGTTTAAAAACATCTCGGCAGTTCTGTCGGTGCTTTTTCTGCGCTTAATGAATGCTTTCGAGAGGAGTTTTGTCAGTGCCTTTTCCGCACTTAAAAATCTCCTCAGGCAACCGCAAGCACTGATATTTCAGTTGGTGCTAAACGCTTCAACTTGTGATCCAACGCAGCCGCGAGTTAGTGTCTTGCATGGGTGCATTTCTGGATCGAAGTTTATGAGATTTTGCTGCATGTAATGTTCCAACTCTGATAATTCCGGATGCCTCACTAATTTCGTTTTAAACGCTGGGCACCGTTCCTAATACAGCAGTGAGAATTGTTAATTATGCATCTGAAAGTTTGTTAGCCCTTCGAATATTCTTGTAGCCACGCAAGCGCGACCCGACAGCTGAGCTACTCGGCCATACTTCTGTTATGCAATTTTTCGTAGGCCAGTCGGCATGTGCGTTGGCACAACAGGGACATGTGGCGTTTGCATTTTATGAAAGTAGTGCGTTAACTGTGTTTACATGTCTTCAGAAACATCGTGGTTTGTCTTGTGGTGATGTTCCAAACATTTTGATAGCATCGCACAACACAGACGTGTTTCGGAAAGATAACAGGCGGGATTCGGATATCGTTTCACGTGCTTGGATTGCGATGTTCAGAAAGAAATATATTGTATCGAAAATGCGTTGCGCACTTGTTTTGAAATATCTTCATTACTATGAAATTTATAGACGGACAGTGGTGTTGTTTTCGCAGATATTCTTTGTGAACTCGCTTCATTTTTACGAGGGCGTTCCATGTGAAATGCTGCATAGATACAGTGTCTGCTTACATCAATATGGGATACTTTTGCACACCACAGCAAAGAGAATTGACTCATGAATAATACATAACGTGAAAGAGGGCTATGACATCATCTTAATAACGCAGACTTTCTTTATGAAATGGCGCTTCGTACAGCTGAATGTCCATTCATAGATGCCGCTTTGAGGGGGTGTTCACTATTTTGAACAATAAACCTACTGAGTGATTGAAAACTGGAGTGCTTACAGTAGTGTTTTGAATAGAAGTCCATATAAAGTTTACCCTGTCATGCTAATGGGTAGAACAGTGTTTTTCACCTGAACCAAAATCCGTTACTTCTCTATGCCGTCAGAATTCTTGTTCCACAGAATCGCTAATGGTAAAACAAGAATACGAAACTGCATCAACTATATTCTTGAACTTTTTGAACTGGTAGATTGTCACCACAAATGTTGGGATTTTGTCATTTTCCCCCAACACGTTCCAAGTAAACTTTGCTTGCGTGTCCACTTAAATGCGCACAGGTGACAAACATCGTCAGCTGATCTTTTCGCTTTTGCAAAAGAAAAATTTTAATCAATGAAGCTCATATCGTCGTTTGTGGGTCGTGAAAAAAAGTGCGTTTTTCACATCTTTGCACTTGTTCGTTTTTGCCAATATAGTTCATATCAAAATAGCTGTAGTTCAGTGATGTCCTGGTAAAAGTCATACTTCTAATTATTTTAATTTTATGTGTACCTTCACATTCCAAAGAATGACTTCTGACTTTTCAAGACAGCTACATGTCACGCTGCGATTAGCTTTGCATTATGCTTACATGTAATTGCTTTCCTGTGTAGTTGCCTAGATATCTTGTTGTTCGTTTCTACCTGGCGTCCAAACTTTTTTGCTACGTCAGTATTCAAATTGTTTTCCGGTCCGATTTTTATTAAATGCACGGCTTCTGGCAGTTTACCTCTTGAGATTAGATGTTCTGGCGTGGCTTTGGAATGACTTCTGCTTTGTTGTGTTGTTGTGTGCTTGTGCAACAATAACTGAGCAACCATGTTTGTTTTATGGTTGCAGAACTACTTAATTGGAAGTTGCGAAGGCTATAATAAAGATCTACTGGTGATGAAAAGAAGGGACTGTTTTGTTTTTATCGCATTGTTTTTCCAAATAGTGGCTTTGCCGACATACCTGTGTTGACATGCAAGTGAAGTAACTGACCCTGCTGAAGGCGCAGCATTCACAGATAGCAGGGTTGGTTGCTAGTCGCGGTTATCTCTTGACCGTGAGTTGCTTGGTGCGGTTTGCCCGGATGTGCATCGTGTGGGGTCGAAGAATAACTACTACCCACCCATTTAGGACCAGAAAGCTTGGGTTACTGCAGAAGCCAGTCAGGAGTGGGTGACCTGTTAATAATGTGAGTCCTCAATGTCAGGGCTAGATCGGCACGACTTGACTGCGTCAGTACGCGAAATTGGACATTTCGTATGAAATAAATATCACGCGTTTATTTCGTTTTTTTTTCACTTGCTAGTTACGCGAATGGTTCAGTTTATCAATGACTAGGAAAATGAACTTCGTCGACAGCAGACAAACCAATTGCGGCGTAACTAAATTTTTTCTTTTGATGACTGTACAAATCAGTGTCGTCAGAATTTTGGAAGTTTGCATACATTGTTTGTTTCTCGAATCATGTGAACGTAGAAAAGAAGCAAATCAAGTCTCTCTTCTGGTGGTTAATTTTCTTTCGTTTATTTGCCGACGTTTCGTGGACAGTTTTCTTATGTTTATGGTGGATTTCGCAATGTTTCAATCACAATGCACCAATTATCTGACTTTGTAGCTGATCGACAAGTTCTCACCAGATGGTAATTTTACTTTGCAGTCTAATGATATGTATCTCATTTTTTGTGCGAAGTATGTAATTTGAAGGCCCAACTCTTTGAGGATGTTCGATTAGGATTCAAATTCTTTCGATCCTTATTTAACTACTGCAATGTTAACAGTCCTGTTACAATGTTAATATGATGAAATATCCTGTTGACATGGGGAAAAAATAAGAAATGACATACGCTGTTTTTGATACTGCTGCAAAAAAGGTAAAAACTGAAGCTTTATTTCACGTTTAGATCAGTATTCGTTCCTTACAGTTCAGACAAAAGACGCTTTTTGACTTTTAAGCGCAATCGGATGGAAGTCGGGTGGTGACATATGGCTCGATTTCACATAATGTTTGTTTGTTCGCCTATGGCGAAATAATGGGAAGGGTCTGACTAGAAGGTATTTGCACCTGTAACTGACGGAAATGGATCAAAAGAGGTTCGTTGGCAGATATCGCTCTCGTGTCATTAACTGAAACCAAGTGGTTGGTTATGAAGTAAGTGCGGAAACGACGTTTCATTCGTTAAGGTCATTAGATGCAGACTTTATCTCCTTCTTTCTTCAGACAGCTTTGTCGGATGAAGTTTATTTTTGTGTAAACGCTCGTATGACGACGCTACAGACAGCGTATCAGCAAGCACCGTATTTTTCTATCTGAAAGCGTTCCATAACTGACACGAAAGAAGTCTCGATTTTACTGCGCTGTACTCGTAACATGTGCATTGTTTTGCATTGCGCATTTTTACGGTGCTATTGCAGTTTGCACACGCGACATGCGTCAAGTTATGCGCAGCTCAATCAACTTGTTGCAACCGCTGCATGAGGCGCTCGGACCAAGTACATTTGAACTCGTGTGTCGGATCTAGCTTTGGCAAAACTGCGCTTTAGGCGAAGCCTTGTTTGGTGATTTCTTCGACGTTGTTGCGGGCCGGTATTTTCAGCTGCTTAGTCGCATTCCACAAACGGACGTGCTAGATTCGCGAAGACCTCACGGCGAGTTTGCTCAGCAAACATTGCTAACAGTGCGACAAAAACCTTAACCTTTTATGCTACAGTTGGACAGCCTGTCATGTGCGTACGGCCAAGGCTTGGTCATCGGTCAGCCTTCTCCGCATATAACGGCTAATGGAACACCAGATACGAATCATGGTGGGCATATCACTTTTCTGGTTCTCTGAAGTGACTTTTCATGGAGACATGGCAGTGCAACATTTACTTCCATGTTTTGCGACTTCCATGCAATAGCAATTTCAGCCGTGCTTGTCAGGATTTAAACGTTGCCAATGCGGTATCAAGTTACGTCAAGCAATGCGTTCAGCTGCTGTCGTTCGTACAATATAGCTCTGGATTGATAGACATTGACTGGACTTTATGTATGTGAGTGTTCCAAAGCGATGGTTTCTATTCACAAGTTGCCGCTACAGTTTTGCCTCACCAAAATCGGCTGCTTTCTTGTCAGTGATTCCTTTAAAGAAACTGGTTAGTCACCACTTGTGTTTGGCCTTCTGTCAAACAGACTTAATGATGGTTCAGCAAGTCTGCTTACACTGAAATCAAACCAAGCTGTAAACCTGTTTACTCTTGCGTTTCTCTCTGTACTGTCCGCCGTAAGCCTTGCTTTTATCTATTTGCTAAACTTTAGTTGAAAAGACGAAGACGACGACGTAGTTACTCGAACAGAATTCGTTCACATTTGCAAGCATCCGAGATTGCTGTTTTGTTTGTTGCGTGTATTTGAAAAGAAAACTGGCTGTAGCAGTAGCACAAAATCGTTCGGTGTGGAGTTAGTCCATGAAGATGTTTTTACATTGAGTGCGTCTCAGGAAAGCGTTTCGCTGGCTGCGTACGATGTGATGCAGCGGCTTCGATAAATTGTGGTTCACTTGACGTTTACGCAATGATTGATGTCAACACCAGAAGTTTCTCCTTCGACTCAGTCTTTTCGAAATCAGAACATTTCTGCATGCTGTTGTAGTATCGTCTTCCTGCTGCATTTTCGCTGACGCGCCAGCTTCTCTCATCGCTTCAGACTCTGAATAGTTGTCGTGGTATGCCTGTCGCTTGTGAAACGTGTTTTGTGTCGAGCTCTTCTAATTGTCTCTTTTCTGGTATGCACTGCTTTTGTCAGAAAATATTGACATTTGCTGTTACTTGTGTTGTTGGTCACCGAAAGGCCATGAGTGTTGTGACAATACCACACCCCATGAGGTGTTTTGGACATTTTTTGCTTTTTCCTCGAAAGATCGCAACTTTTGTCCTCTAAAGATGCGTTTCGCAATCTCCAGCTAATATTGTGCATTCTCAGATGACTCACTAATTGGCAATCATGCCGTAGTCACCGGAGTCCAGTCACCGATGGGCATTCTTGCCAAATCGTGGAATGAGAATTTTTCAGTCGTTTGCTTCTTTCGCGGTTGCGTATCTTTGATAACATTTCGCCGTTAACAATGCCTTTCTCTCATGTCAAATGTTTTCGTCTGAAGTGAACCTTGTTAAGCAGATATTTATCTTCTGCATCACCTAGCACTTTCCACCGGGCTATGCGTCCTGCTGTCAAGTTTACCGGCATTTTCGGTGTGCGCTGGTGTGTCATCAGTCATTATCTCATAATTGCGGTCGGTGACGCGACAAGCTTTAGCGTCGTCCACAGTGCTATCCTATTAGTGGAAACCAGCAAACCTGTGGTCTTCACACGAAGCGGCACAAGTTTTATTACAAGCTCAATCAATGCGAGGCTGCGCATTGCGTCGCCTGCAGTCGTTCTCACCAGTTTTTAACCCTTGCGATATGAGCTTGCGTGAAACAGCGAAATATCAGCAATACTTCTACGATGTGCTTATGTTCACGTTGGCCGTCATTCTTTAATTGAAATTATATTTTATATTAGGACTATAAAGCAATGGACCTGTGGCAAGACACGTTTATGGCCCATGTTTGTGAAACGTTGGCTTTGTTTAATAAGTAAACGTACTAAACCTTTGTCAATTACGGCATTGATGTTGCATCGGAATTGCTGCAAAGTTTGCTCCGACGTTTTTCAGCATGAAATGGAGTTCAATTCCACAGAACAGATGTAAATCGAGTGGTAAGCGAACGCGCAGAGAAAGAGCGGCGTTGTTCTTCCAGGACCTAGCCTAGACGATAACCAGGGTGTATAGGTTTCCTTCATTTGCGGGTCACGAAGTTTAGACCTGCGCTACGATTTGCATGGTGCAAGGGGACCACCACGAAAGGCTGTGTCGCTGTTTATCCCGCATGCATTCCAGTGAAAGCGCAAGTACTGTGCATCGATGTTGTCCAAATTGGACATTTCCGTCATCTGTCGCGCAGGTGTCCATTGTTTCTTAACCTGCAGCAAGCTGGTAGGAGTCTCTTTCATGCAACTTTGTATCAGGCAACGTCAAGTCAACAGTCCTGTACAGACAAGAGACATTTCGCTTTGGTGCCAAGCTTTGAATCGAACTGGATTTTCGCACTGTGGTCAAGATTTCAGCTGTTTCTAATCAACAGCTCACCACGTGTTGCTCTGCAATCGCGAGGGCCCTATCGGGCGCGTTGTCTGAAATCGACTAGATCAGTGGTTCTTAATCTGCGGTAAATTTACCCCTGGGGGTAAATTTCACATTTCAAGGGGGTAAATTTACTGAACCATAATATGCAGCAAATGTAAATTTTTATGAATCATTCTAAACGGTAGGAGTTGATGATATTCATATATTTAAGGAATAAGCACCAATGGGTGTGTTGGGGGTAAATCTGGTAATCTTGTTTGATAAAAAGGGCTAAGATATATAAAAAAGGTTAAGAACCACTGGACTAGATCGTCAGTGGGTTGATTGTAGCTTCGGTTTCGGACTTAAATCAACTACAAATCTAGAAACACCGTGTGAAACGCGTCACTAGCAGTAAAATAATTGCTTTGTTTAGCGGAGGTTTAGCTATCAAGCACACATGATAGTTGTGCAAATCGGTGATCAATTGCAGTCCACCATTTACCTATGGCGGCTTTCGCGAGTGGACCCACTTTCCATTTTTGCACTCGCGCTTCAAGGCTCCACCAAAACGCGCGAACATCGTAGAGTCATTGACTTTATTAGAAGTTCTATGTCAGATGTGCCAGTGAAATGCCATTGTCGTTAATTGTGAAGCTTAATACACCTAAATTGCCCCGTGATTCGCGTCGCTATCCCGTTCTGGACTGCATCGCAGCGTCAACTTGACTTTTTCGACGAAACACCATCGCCTCTTCGGTCATCGCCTTTGAACGCAGCTGCATGCGCGTGCCTCGGTAGTAAATCTGTCATCGCTACCACTTTGATCTTCTAGTCCACCCGGCCAACCGCAGATGTTTTCTGGCAAAAATCCTGCTTCGACGGACATGACAAAAGGCGTAATCTTCGGTCCGCATGGAAAGTTCTGTTATTATGGTGCAAAATGTCAACGGGTCGCTGCAGCTTTGTGTGGTCCTGCCTGAATAGCTGTTGGTTGATGGGGAATAAGCGGTAAACGCCTCATGATGGTAGTGCGAGTTTTTCGTTTGCCTCCACAAATTTCGGTTTTGGTGCGTCGAGTGTTTTTTCATGTTCACTCTGTCCCGCACAATTTAGCTTTACCTATTTTCTTTTTGCAGGCAAGAAAGTAATCGAGACTCCAAAGAAGCCACCAAGTAAGAGCACACCTTCGCCAGTAAACCTCTCATTGTCTATAACCTTGTTCGGGATATCAAATGTCGTGTTCTTGTTATGTCTTGCTGCGTAGATAGCTTTAGATTCTCGCATCCGATTACGGAGGCTTTCTTTTCTTGCGCTTGCTTTTGTTTTAGAAATCACTGCTACTTTTATCGTAGTCTTTTGTGCTTTGGTGAATTTCTCCTTGCTACGCGTTTGGGCAAGTTTTAATTGAATTGCGACGTCACTCATTTCCTGCTGTTGTTTTTTAAGACGCCTGCATGGAAGTTCTGTGCGGTTACGGCGCAACTTGCAAGGTGGCTGGCGACGGCAACGCCACTTGCGTCTGCCCGCCAGCTTCATGCTCCACCTCCGACGAGGTATTCGCCCCCGTTTGCGGCTCGAACGGCGTCACTTATCCAAACCAATGCAGATTGAAAGCAGCGCAATGTCTGACACAGCGCCGTATCGGAATGCTATCCAACAAGGCGTGTGGTGAGTTAATCGTTACTTTTGTTGATGCCTCTGTAGCAGATCATTCATCAACATGTTGTACGCCCACATGGCATGCTTCTGGCAATTGGATTTCTGCGGGTGCTGATCGTCAGTAATGATACCCCGCAATTCAAAGCATTAAACGTCCCAGCAGTAATCCTGACCGACAGTCTTATCAAGCACTGCACCGCATAGAAAGAACGTGCGACTGCTGCTTACAGTGCATCAAATCCTGTTTGTCGCACCCCCTGCCTCTGTTGAAATCAAGCAGGCGGCGCTTTCATTTCTCGCTTTTTGTTATAAGCTATTTTAAAAAGGGTTGCAAAATTGACATTTTTACAACATGATTTTATTTGGGTGAATCACATAAGATTTGTATGGGTCCTTGAGGGTAGCGCGTTAGCGGATTTTCCCAAATATATGTTCTGTTGCAGTGACGCAGAATCTGCCTTTGTGATGCGATTTGTTTTTCATACACCATTTTTCGTTACGCACACTGTCCACGTTCTGTTGGCATGTGCTGCGGAAACAATCGAACAATTTGCAAACGCCACGGTAATATGCGTCATTTATGGTTGAAAATGCTACTGAAGCTAGTCGTAAGTTGGAACCGACTTGTGATCGGAGTCACCTTTCATACCTTTGTGCCTCGATACTTACCGTTTGCTTTGTTGTACATGGTTGTCATCGCGACAGACTAATCAAGGCCTCCTTAGGAAGCCTTGGATTAATTCGTGTTTTACTTTCCCGTGAGCGTCAGCCCGAACGACGAAGAATATGACTTATCATATTCTTTTCCTTGTGCTCTTGACATGTTAAGGAGAAAGGTGCAATGCACTTAGTCTGTCTCATTGGGCAGTGATTTTTTCGTTTAATTAGTTGCCTACTCTTGTAGTGATTCATCATTACGTGCAATTTTAAAGGTAAGGCCGCAAACCTAGTTGTGAACAATGTCAAACTGGGACTGCAGATTTGGTAATTGAGGTGACTCGTGTTTGTCAATGCGCACCGATTCGATCGCATTGTCGGTTAATTTCCTTATTATAACAGGTACGTGCTTTCTGCCACTAAGGTAGTTGTCTTTGCTGATCTGTTAACAGAACACTCCCAACCGGTGTTGCCGAGAACTGACATGCGTTTGAAGGCTGGTATGTGAAGTACCTGATTTGCCCTTTCGGCTGTAGCAGTGTGGTGATTGTTTAGTCTGTTGAGCACGAGTGTCATGAGTTCACACCTGCGCGCTTTGCAGCATTTGTCAGCGCGATGTGCCTGAAGTGTTTTAGATAGAAGCGGAAATGTTGTGTTTGGCAATTCCGGAATCTGTCCTACCTTGATAAGTTGTCCTTACTAGTGCCTAGACGTTGCATGTAACTACGCGTTGCTGCTTGCGTAGAGCATGTGTAGTTCTGGTGTGTCATTTTGTGTACTTTAGTTAGGCGTGCAAGTAGCATAGCTTCGTGCTAACTTTTTCCTGGTTTTGTCGTGCCGCGAATATCACGCAAATTTGTTTCACGTAACTACTTGACGACATCCCTGATATTTCGCATCGTATTCGTAGTTGAGAAAAAAGGCCAGGAGATGTCTGCAACTGACGGGCAGATTTTGTGGTTGGTGACTTCTACTGGGTAATATCACTTTTCACGGTGGTGAAACAAATTGGTTGGCAACTACTATTTTTAAGCTTCCAACTATTTTCACGTGTTATGCAACACTTTCCACGTGTTAGATTGAGATGACGTCGTACGTCAAGGCAGGAAACGTTATCCTTTGCAGAAAGTTTCTGCCTCTGTGCAGTTGAGCGTATTTTGTTCAATAGACTTGATTGGATGCTCATGCTTATCTTACGCATCTTCGATTTTTGTGTCTAGCCTTATCGATCCTCACACGACTGTTCACTCGCAATGAGTGAGACTGAGCTCTTCCCAGGACACGAAATTTTGCCGATATTTTTATAAGCCTGGCAAGCATGCTGGCTGGACTATTTCGCAATGTATATTGATATTCTATTCTGCTAAAAGTGAAAAGTTTAAATTTTTTTCAACAAATTGGCTGCCATTCAGCATGCAGATTGACAAGCTTGTACCCCATTTCAAACTTACGGCTGATAAAATCGTGTTTAGTCTTACGGTGTTCTTTTCGCCGGAAAAAAATCACCATTGCGGTTTCTTCGTTCACATGCCTTTCAAAATCATTTGAAACTTCGTGGTTTAAGGTCCTGTGCCATTGTAATGGAATGTTTAAAATTTAGACTTCTCGCTCTACCCAGCGTAGTTTTGTTGTATGAGTAGGGACAAGCTGAAACACGACCTGATTTTACCGAAGTGTCAGGACCTTTAAACCGTCAATCATCACGAAATGAATCATTCTTCGTTCTGCAATTACGTACTGGTTTTCGTGCATGACTGAAAACGCGTCGCTTGTTCCAAAAAGCTTGAAACAGCGTTTCTAATTTATTTTGCATTTGTGGCATCAGCGGTTAGATGAAAGATAATAATTGTTCTCTCTTAACAGTTTAATGTCGTTTTGAATTACGAATAATTTTATGGTTGTAAGCCGAATTTGTAGATGGCAAGCGCAGAGCATTTCAATTACCCCAAGCACTTTTGGTTATTATGCGCTTTTCCCTTTGACAAAGCCAATTTGCTGATGGTCCTTTGTTCTTGGTTCGAGGCCTGAAAGGGTAGGTTTCAATCAAATTACCAGATAAATGTTAACCTAAGTTGAAACATACCTTTCAAATATCTGTTGTGGATGCGCGGATCGAAAACCAGACACTGTACTTTTGGTGGAGTTCAAGAACTTTATCTCAAATTGAGTTTATTCCCAACTGTCAATATATACCTTGGATTTCTTTACGAGTTGCTGCTCAAACATATGCCAACGCATGACCACACACCACAATTCTGGCTAATGTCACTTGCCACAATCCATTAAAATGGCTGAAGCATCGTATGCTTTAAGATTTGTTTAGAACTCTCAAAAGTGTTTGAATTTAAGCAGTCGGTCACGTTTCAAAATGTATATCTTTTTAAGTAAAGCCCAGGTTAGGGGATTGGTCAGTGTATTGGCCATGAACGGGAGATTCGCTTTCAAAATTTGACATCGAATGCCAATTCCATGTCATTTTAACATCGTTGAAACCGCACGTGGTAACAGAGGTACAAAGAAAAAAGTACTAGTGTTAGACAAAGAATGAGGTAACGTGATCTCGTAAAATTGGGCTACATGAAGTGAGGTTTTTGAATGGAAACGCTGAAAACGTTGACGAATTGAAGTATCGTTATTTACAATAAAGTAGCTTCTCTAAAATAAAAGTTAGTGTAGTAGTAGTGTAGTAGTAGTCTTTGGTCGGAAGTCATTGTATTCAGTTCTAGAGATTTGCCGGAAAGGAGTTATTCCGGCAGACTTTTGGTAGTGCAATATCTAACAGTATCTTTTTTTGCAACACATTGAGGCACATTTCAACAAACTGGTTGAAAGTTCCCAATACCAAACAGTTACGCACCGAAATCATAATACCTTGTATAAAATTTCTTGAGGTGCATATCTTAAAAAAATGGAAGTTTATCTATCACTGCTTAAACTTCGAGAGTTTCAGTGCGTTTGGAACAAAATCGCAGTTGTAAAGCAATGAGTTAAAATAGTTGCGGTTCCAGCCAGATTTTTTCTTTGTTTTCGGTCAATTCCGATTCCGACCGGAAAAAGAAATCTTGAACCCGGTAAATTTCCAGTTCTAATAAAGTTTGTTTGGATCCGTGCCAATTTTTTGATTCCGCAAGTCCGGTTAGATTTTATGTGAAAATAGTGTTTTTGACCAAGCACGTGCGTTTTGAACCTTGCGTGCCGTTCCTGGTACGTAGGTGTTACATTTTGTGATGAAGAGTGCAGCAACATGCTTGTGTATAGTTACCACAACCAGCTCTATCTCCTTAGGCTTTGAGTAATTGCACTGAACTTTGACGTTAAAATTCTCCATGCCTCAATCTAGTCAGTTCTCGTTACTCACGTATAATGTATTGATCGCCTTTATAAACTTCCTTTTCTAAAGATTGTCGTTCAGTTAAGCACGGTCGTTTATGCCAAACCACAACGACCGTTGTCCGCTTTCTTGAACATCGCAAACATCATTCTCAAACTTGCGGCTTTCTCCGAGTATCAGTTTCGCGAGTTTTCAGAGTTTGCGTTGCAGAAAGCGTAATCGTCTCCTCAGTTCAACATTGTTGATACTAAACATTACGCACGCTTGATTCAAACCGTCCACTTGCCGTTTCGGTGTAGATATCGATCAAGATCGTTGGCGCGAATGGCCTTCACCAAAAGCAACCGCAAGCGCCTATATTTTCCGCGCTGGCCCACAAGCAACAACTGGCGGCAAGATGCTATCGCGTTATTTTCTCTACGCCCCTGCCGGTTCTTAAAGTCTGTGAATCCAATCGACATAAAATGCTCTTTGTGCTTTGTAAAAGCTTCATCGGTTTTTGAGTGTCATGTTCGTTTCGGCATCCGTCCCTTCATTTTGCGGTTTGTCGACAACTTTACCTTTTGACGCAAATACGCTGGGCATTACGTTTTTCGAAATTCGTGAACGGCTTAGGTCGGTTTAAATCAGTGGTTCTCAAAGTGGTCGATATCGACCCCAGGGGTCAATTGGACCATCCAAGGGGTCGATGAATAGTCACTGGGTCGAATGGGGTCACTGAATGGCCCCTAAGTCCTAAGCATATTTTCGGATTGTGTATTATTTTATCATGCATTCCAAGTAAAAAGTACTCAAATTTATTTTGACACATACTTTTTCTTGTATTGGTAGCTTTTGGGCTAGGCTAAGGGCTCTACAGAAAAGTGTGTACTTGAATTGGGGGTCAACGTGCAGAAAAGTTTGAGAACCATTGGTTTAAATGAATACCTTCTATTTTTTGTTTCTATGGTTTACGAACAACTTGGCTAATTTTGAAACCCCAGGGGAGAATTTTACTAACTTTTTTGCCCATTACCGGGGTTCAGTTTCAAACAGAGATTTTCTGGTTCATATTGCATTTACCACAATCGAGCTGTTCGTGAAAGAGCTGAATGAGACGTTCCTGCGCTAATTCCGGCAAATGAATTTCTGATAACTGGATACAGGCCTACTACTAGTTAACGAAACAGCGCCGTGCATTAAGTCTTACGCGATGCCTGATTTTTGGGTGTCAATGTTCTTGTTTCCGTTTACCCCAAATGATTTCAACAAATTCATAAAACTTGTAAATATTTGACAATTCTTGATTGGAAGAAAAGCGTAGGTGTCCGGAGTTGATTTCGTAGAAATACTGTAACACCAGAAATACTGCATTGCATGTGTGATTAGCCTGGTGGATCAGCAGTAGAAGTCAGCTGTAAGTGGTCGTGCATTTGACAAGTGAGTGCAAAATTAACCCGTTTAAATGATCTGAACCGCAACTGGGAAAGGACTTCATGGAATATCTGTTACATTTCCTTGCTGTTCTCTGTTTGATCTCGCCCGTGCTGCATCACAATCTACACTCCTGGCGCGCCCTCACGCTTCTTAGCGTTCACTTAATTTGTGTTGCCGAAATGCCGCACCACTGTTGCCTGTTTTTCAGTCAGGCTGCCTGCTTGTCTGAACACGCGTTAGGTTGTTGTGTCTCCAAACACCCACACTTGAGTCCCTCTTCACGCCAGCGTTTGTAAGGAAGGATCTAATTGGCCTCTCGTTATAACTCGATCTGCTGTCACTGCCTATTCGAACTGCTTTTGCTTGTACGATGCTCGCACTTCACCGTGAAAAGCTCTGTTGTATGCAGAAGCCGTTCTCGAGGTAAAGCAGAACGTAGAATTTTGTGGAAGAATTTATTTGCGATATCAGATTTGCGCTTTCTTAAATGAGCTTGTATATTGATGAAGTGCTTTTGTTATTGACCTTGCGTGAATGACTCGTTAATCAGGAATCCTTGATGCTTTCATGTTTTGTATGAAAATTTTTTTTGTCCCAGTTCTTTTGTCTGTTATGCAATGGTAGTACAGGACGAATGCTCTTTGATTTTAGTGCAGAGAAACAATTTTATGTGGGCACTATAAAGCGTAGAGACTTAGATGGCGTACGGCGACAAACGTGTTGTGGTGGACTTCATAGTTTTTTCACAACTAGCGCTTGGGTTCCTGTTGTTTTCAATATTACTTTATGTCTGTCTGTCAGGGTAATACTCGGTTCAAAATCATTTATTCGCTGAAAAGACGCAACTGACGATTCTGTTGCTGCCTTCAACTTCTTGGTGATGTGATTTTCCTCAACGGCTCACTTGCGGATATTACCCCTTTCAGCTCCAGCAGTCGACAATACCGTGTGTCAAGGCGTGATCTGCGGGAACTCGGCGGTTTGCGTGGTTCGCTTGCAGCCCGACGGCTCGAGCTCACCATCGTGCGTTTGTCCAACGTGCGATGATGTCCCGACATCCCCGCTGTGCGGATCGGATCAGCGCTCCCATCGATCGGCGTGTGACTTGCAACGCATGGCGTGCTTGGAAAGCAAAAATATCACGATCTTACGAAGATCACCATGCAGTAAGTTCTGCAACCCTTGTCGGCTGCTCGATGTGAAGCTGACATAAGCAAAAGCTGCGCTGTGATTTATCTGTGGTTATTTTTTTGGCCTAAGGCGTGGATAATTTTGCTCGGTCATGTGCTTGTTTGAGACAAATGTTTGTTTGCTGGAGGGGTACCAGACAATCAAGCATCATCAGCGCAACCTCGAGTTTGATTAGCAGCAAGTTTGAATGGACATTGCCAAAGGATCTTATTTGTCTATCTGCTAATTGCACTTTCTTCGTATTTTTTTCGTCTCGCCTAGTTTGTTATCTTTTCGTTGGAGTATCTCAATCGTATTTAGTGAACTTCAGTGGCAGACTTGGATTTATTTCAGACCCCTGCGATGTGTTCAACGAAACCACTCGTGAGTTTGAATCGACGTGTCCCGGTGATGTGTGCTCGTTAGATGAAGCCGGCCAGCCTCGCTGCTGCAACACCATCGCTTGTGCCGAACCCGGAATTGTTGTTTGCGGAAGTGACGGAAATACCTACGAGTCGGAATGCGCACTGACGAGGTCAGCAGTTTTGGGTGTGCTTGCATTGTTGTCTTAAATTGTCTGCCTGATTGTCAAACCTGGTACTTTTCAGCTGACTTTAAGAAACGTTTTTTTGCTTTTTTCTTCTAACTCGCGGAAGTGGCTTAGGAAGTAATGCTGCAGTGAATAAAAGTTAGCATTAAACAACTGAATGGTCAAGTGTTACACAACTATTCTGTTATTCAAGGTTTGCGTGCAAGACTGCGAAGACACTATCGGTTCTGAAAGTCGGTCCCTGTCCGGATAAAAAACGTAAGTTTTGTGTTGAATCTTCCTGCTCGTGAAAATTCAAAAAAGTGAAGCATGTTTGGCAGCATTCTGGTTGTATGCTGCTTCTTGCTGTTAAGGTGCATGGCAGAGATGAACAGACTGTGAAATTTGTCAGTCCGAGCCCAGTCTCAATCCGAAAAAATTGAGTCCGATCTAGTCCTGACCAGCAAATTTTTTGCAGTCCGATCCAGTCCTGATCCGCCCATACATAACCTTGTACTTTCTTAAATTTTATTCAAATGCTTGTCATGCAATTTCCCAACCTTAAGCTACATATTGTAAGACTGCAGTGGAAGGGTGCATTTCACTGCAACGTCATGACTAAATTCCCAAAAGCCCTTCTCACAATACGAAGTGCAGTTTACAAAGCATCTAATCCACATTGCCTTCAAAGATTTTTGCCATAACAGCTCATATTTCATACAGTTTAAGTCTTAACTGTGAAAAAAGGTAAGTTAGCCAGCGTAAAATAGCTAGTGTCAACCAAAAGCGCATGTGTGCAGTAAACAATTTGTAAAGTTTGGATGTAGTGGCTCGAATCTTTTGATATGAAAAGAACATATTTACACCAAATACATATCGAACATATGATAGACTACTGAAATTAACAACACTAATTAACACTGTCATCTTATTACACATTTGGCAAGCAGTCCATGTAATTTTTATACAGATTTACAAAATATTTACAAAATATTTCGTCACTGGCCTCATCAAAAAAGCTGAGCAGCTGCAGAAAATTGTAGTCGATTGCAGCATTGGTAACTTTCTTTTGAAGGTTTAGGTTGTCTTTGATATATTTAAGGATAGTAACTAGTTCTTTTCGCTTTCGCATTTCCTGAATTTTTGTTTTTGGAAAGCATCACTCACTGTGTTCTTTCAAATGACTAGCGCCACTAAATTTTGTTCATGTTTAGAAATATGCTCACAGCTTTACACCATATATAACCAGTATAAGTTCCATTTGCACAATGCTATATTTCAAAATCCTTCCACACTGCACTTTTTACGTTTACAACATTCTTCTTCACAACAATTCCTTGAAAGCAAAGTAACTTCAGCAACTGAGTCACAGATTTTCGACATCGTGGCTTGGAAAAACAAACACTGAATGATAATTTGCGGCTATTCAATGTACACTACAGTTTAAATCAAAATTGCAATTGAACCTCTGAAAAACCTTGTGTGTATGAATACACAAAGTTCAGAGGAAAGTTGTCTCGAGAAAACAGAACAATCACGTCTTTGCGTTGCAGGACTACCACAAAAGAGCAACGAATAATGCAACCAATTGTGAAGTATGTGGCCAAGGTTTGCCATACACGTAATGCACTGCAATTCCCAGTCCAATGCCCAGGCCGAAGACTGTAGTAGTGGCGCATGAAAAGATGCTGATATCGCTTGTTAAAGGATCAAAACCGTGAAAATGTTGTGCATCATTACCTCTGCCAGCAAATGTATAAGCACGGATCAAAACTAAAAATTGTAATATGGTTAGAAAAATTACTTTGAAACAACTAAAATTTTCTCAGTCCGATCCTGTCCTGATCTACCAATTTTCCAAAAAAATTGTAGTCCTATCCAGTCTTGATCCGGCGAAAATTGCCTTCAGTCCTGATCCAGTCCTGATATGTGCTCATCTTTGGTGCATGGCAGAAAATTGGAAGCAACGAGAAAATAAAAACGCTTTAAAAAATCTCCAGATATTGACGGCACAGACTATTTACTTTTCCCTATGCTGCGTGAGTTAGAACGGCCTTAGCAATGGTGGTGACAGTAACTGTTGCGAAGTTGCTCTGACTGAAGCACGAATCATCTCAATCTGAGTAGTCTGAACAACAGCTATGAGATTGGCGTAACCTTTGCCCTGTCGTCCGGAAACAGTAGTGGTAACTGATCAAGTACTTCTGCTGTGGAAGGGATTGCCGTATGTGAACAGTGTTACTTTTAATGTTTCCGGCTATCAACATTCTAGTTGTTAGAGGGCTGCACCATATCTAATACTGAGAAAGCTACAAAAAAAAGCGAAAGAACCGTCTAAGAAAGCACATTCGCATATATGCAAACGTCTTCCGCGCTAACCGCGTTTTCAGATTTGAATAAATGCTCGGATGTCTTCTTTTGAAAGAAGCGCCCAATGTTTAACGCCTTGCTCGTGCTTTTGGCAAAGAAGCGACTGAAGAAATTTTTCCTAATATCAACTACTATATTTTTTTCCTAACAGCAATGACGACAGTTCGGGGTTCAGTTGGTATCGATTCAAATTCGAACTGCCCGGGAGGCTGTGACCCTGGCAGTGCCGAGTTTCAAGCCTTTACTGCCAAATTACAGGCGGACGTTAATGTGGTGAGTCATGCAATGGCATTCTTTGAACACCCTACAGACGACAAACATCTTAGTGTATAGAAATGTTTGAAGCGTTGTGCGTGCTTATTACTTTTTGATTTTCTTTCTTGCTTTGTAAAGAAACTCACCAAAACTTTGCAATGATTTTGTGCAGAATTTGAAACAACAGAATTTTGAAGACATCGACGCGAAAACTCTGGGAGGCTTCCAGTTCGTCGGAAACAGAACCGGGAGCGTCGTGCTTCTGTTCAGGTGCGGTAGTTTCATGTTATCTGCCTTTGCGTAATTTATGTTTGCCCGTGTTTGAACCGATCGCCCCAGTCCTGTCATTGAAATTGACCTTACCGGTGTGCCAAAGACTCTGGCTTCCGAGCACACAGACGTCGTAAGTTGTTGTTTCCATGTCGTTTCCGCAGAGCTTACGCATCCACCCAGGCACAACCCATCGGATTAAATGACTTGCCGGGTGCAAAAAACGCGTGGATGTTGAAACGTCTTTTCGATCCGGCGAAGGGGGCTTTGTTCGTCGCTGCACGCGATAGCGGCGTTGCTTTCGTACCTACGCGTGATCCCGCAGACGACTTCATCGTCGAAGGTAAATTTCTCTTTGATCTCGCGGTCTTTCTTTCGTGCAACGCATAGTAAACTGAATCGCCTCACCTCAGCGACGCAGGCACGCTGTTGAGAGCCTTTGCTTTGGTAATACTTTAGACATTTCGATTTGGTTTCAGCAAGATAATCGCTGACATTTGTCGAATAGATGCCAGCATCAGTTAATTAAACCGCTGTCTCCGTAGCTGACGTCACAGCTCGTCTTGACTCTGGCAGCTCGTTTGATCTCGGATCCTGTGAAAGTCATTTCAAGTGCTGTCTGCTGCTTACGTGACTGCTGCTTTTTAAACGCCTCGGTTGTTTAGAAAATTCTTCACTGCGCACCTCGCCTCTTCCTTGCTGTTGGGTGTTGGCGTAGACAGGGAGTGTAAACTAGTTGTACTGCATTGCTTTCGTCGTGTTGAAGATAAAGGCTTGTGCAGACCACGTCAGTGTAACCAACTTTTATAAAGCTGAATTTTGTTTTTGAGTTGAGAATAACAACACTTTTTGTCTCAAAACCTTAGCGCCTGATCCACAAAAACACTGTTGTTAAAGCAGTCACGACAAAAATTCCGGCGGTATTCACTTGCTGTTGTCCGACCTTTGGCAGCAAAGTGTGTCATTTCGGATCGGACCCGGACTAAAAGGTCGCTGTGACCGTTTTGTTTAGATTAGAACGAGGAATGTTGAGCTCGCAGCAGCGACGCCCGCAAAAAGGTGGTTCGTTGATGTTGTGACTGACCCTTTCTTACAAGGTTAAGACCTATTCTCTTCCAGCAGCATTTTTACGTTCACCTCTTGGTGTTTTTTTGCTGCCCGTGACTTTACTGCATCGTTCGCTCAAGTTTAGACACCGTTTGAACGAGAAAATATGCCGAAGGAAACGACCAAAACGCACGTTTCTTCGGTTGACAGTTGGCATGGCTACTTAGTAAATGTTTGCCATGGTAGCTCGTGGTATACTGCTGGCCCATCAAGCTCCTACACTACAGATTCAACAAAAAGCAAGCGTATGGGCAAAGAATGCCGATTTCAAATATTGTTGCAATAGAAAAGATTTTAACGCTGTTGCGAAATCGCGGTTCGCATTCGCGATCTAGCGTCAAGCAGCAAGACCTTTCGCATCGCTTGTTCGATGCCTTAATGGGGCTATATCTTGGTAATTTTTGTTAAGTTACCCAGTGCAAACTTTGGTAGTTTTATGTAATTTTTGTTAAGTTGAAAATGGCACTTTTTTGCTAATGTGTAAACTCGCCTAAAAAGCAACTCGTTCCAGGGCGCTTTTCACGGACACCCTCATTCAAGTGAGGTATCACTGTTGGAAAAAGTGTTCTGCTATGTATTGGTTACAAGTAGATGACGCATTAAGGTGCTGAAATGGAGTTTTTCACGATCTAACAAAACTGCTCTTTTTTAATCAAAGCCTCAAGCAATCATCAAAAAAGCACTCGATCTGAATGCATTTTTAAAAACATAACGGCATTAAATCTCTGAGACTTTTGCCTCTGGCGTAAACTGCCCACTTGGCGAGACTTAAAAAAAACTGTTTTCAGCAAAACTAGGTCCGGCACACTTCGTTTCGTTAATGTGATGCAGAATTGATACGCACGTCATAGGTATTTGAAAACAGGTGTCTTAGCTTTAGTTGGTGCTTCCTTGAATCGATTTCACCGACGTTTCGATGGACGCGCATCCCCATCAGTTGTCATACCTGTCATCATCATTCTTTTTGTATAGTTTGTATTTTTATGGTGTCTCCAGTTTTTCTCTTTGCTTTTGGCTCGTATTTTGACGTCGAAAAGCACTTCACGATTCGTGACACGCACACCTCTGCCCGGAAGCCATGCAAATGACGCTCCTAGTACTTGAACGTGATCTGTTGCTCAGCCAAACGTATTATGAAACCAAGATTCCCGTGTGAGGCTTCACCGGGTCACAATGTCTGGCGCAGATCTCCCGGTTGGTCGCTCTTACTCTATCATGCAAATATCGTATGACGGATTGAGGCATTTTATGGTATTTGTTGTCACTGGCGAAAGTAATTGAAATAATGCAGCTTTTACCTCTTGCTCTAGTCGTGTACGATTCGTAAACGAAGTAGCGCGCATGTGGAAGTGTAGCTTGTTTACATTTATGCTTTACTGCTCCTTAT
>JGI24021J15306_10001275_pt1 | contig 24053 bp, 22 predicted proteins | sample Ectturendosymbi1_FD_15306 | JGI IMG/M metagenome (IMG submission 15306) | reverse complement strand
CCCCCCCTGGCTGCGCCTTTGAGTGTTATTCGCCTAAAATCAAACATTTTGCCCCCCCAATTTCTGGGCTGGCTAGGCCACTGAAACAGGGCCCATTCGGCTGATTTCTCGAAAGCTTACAGCAAACCTAACGTTTTTAATAGTTATGGAAAACTTAGCAATTGCAGTAAAAAGTAGTGAGATTAACGTTTCATGATAACCTGATTTTGAATTCATAAAGTCCAGTAGTCCAGTCAATACTAACTCAGAATCAGGGCTGTGGGGCCGGAACTCAAATTTCAGGCTCAGGCTCCAGCTCCATCATCTGAAGGTTTTTGGTTCCGGCTCCAAACTTATTTGATCCATTGCAAACTGAAAACCATTGTATTGTTTGCACAACTCGCTTTCCCCACAAACTAGGGATGTGGAACCGGAACCTAAATTTCAGGCTTCGGCTTCGGCTCCACCATCTAAAAGTTTTTGGCTCCGGCTCTAACTCCAATCATCCGGCTCCGGCTCCACAGCCCTACTCAAAACCCACCAGAATTTTAGGTGGAAATTTTTGAAAAAAATTGTTGGAATTTTACTTTTTCGGTTCAAGCAAATCCTTTTTCAACATTATTACAGACTCACCACAAATTTAGAATTTTAAACAACTAAAAATGAACTTTTTCGTTTAAAATTCCTTATTTTGCATGACTCAAATATACTTTTTTTCTCAAAAACTGTGTGTTCTCAGCAAACTTCCCACAGCGAAGCTTTCTCAACAAAGACCGTTTTGTCACTGGCGCAGAATCGTAAGTTCGGACATCGGACGTATGTTGTCCTCCTTTCCTGGAATGCTGGCATTGTTGCAATAGTTTTCGTTCCTGTAGACTACTGTAGTTTTGAATCAAAATCCTGAAAGAAATGGGAGGAGATCACAGCAGACTCGCTCCAAACGACATCGCCGATCTGATGAGAATGACAAACTTCAAAGACCAAGAACTGAACGCTTGGTACAAAACATTCAGACAAGTACGTCACAGGACATTCGTAAAAGCAAAGACTTTGAAACCACACACAGATATAGTTTTGATTCGTTCTCAAAAGCTTTTTTTGTATTTTTCTACGCTTTCGAAAACATTCCAGTTTTCAACCAGTTATAAATAATCAACACTTTGCGTCGAAATTAAAAAGCGTTAAAAGCAACAAAATTTAAGCGCAACTATGCACTTTTTAAATTTTTCAAGGAAACTTCATCAAGATTTCTCTGCAGAGATGAATTTATTCGGATCTTTAAAAGAATTTTTCCAAACTCTGAACCGGAAGTCTTCGCTGATCACGTATTTCGAACTTTTGACGTCAACCAAGATGGTGAGCTATGGATGACGTAGACAGTGTTGACATCACTCCCAGTAGTTCGGTTCTTTCGTGGCAAATATCTGTAATGCGTTTTTTTGTTCTTAAGTGAGTTTTCCTACTGACAGTGAAACAAATGATGCGTTACTTTTCCTCATGTGTCAAAAAAAACTTTTCGAAAGCATCTCGCGCTTTGTTCGGCATAGCAATTGGCAAACGGCGTCAACGCAAACTTTTCCCAAAGGGGGGTAAAGCACCATCAGGGTTGGATATTAGTTGAGGCGAACGAGGCGGTCGTCTCGCCTCCCCTCTTTTACTGAGATGCCGTGGGCCCCCTTTGAGAGCTCCACACTTACATTTTGCATTTTTTTTTGTTAAAAAGCTTATGAACCACGCCAGAGCCACATCTAATAAGATCTGAAGCAATTCATGTTTTTCAAAATAAAGCAAAAAATCTGTGCAAATGTGCCAAAGGGATCCTCAACAATTTTGATGTGTACTTTTGGAGCCTCTTTCTGAGAGTGTGCCTCGGGCCCCCAAATTCTAATATCCACTCCTGGCACCAACCGATGTGGGAATGCTGGGAATGTTTCGATATACTTTTACTGTGTATGTTGTCGCAGACTAGTGGTCCATACCACAAGCAGATTCGAATAACACAAGAGCACAAAAATGGTTAGTTATAGAACATTACAGAATATGAGTTAAAAACACAATCAACACTGAGACGAGCAAAACACTTAACAACGCTCCAACTATGATGTTTTTTTCAATACTATATAGTTGGTAAGTGTTGAAGCGTTAAGCAGCAACAGAAGCGGGTAATTTTATCAGCATCATACGTATAAATATACGAACAGTTAACTGAAATTAGTACAATAGGTTGGTCACGCGTCTCCGAAGATACCAGGCACTCAGGCAGGTTTCGATTCCCGGTCGGGCCATGCTGTAAATGGAACGTATGAGTCTTTAGTGTCTTGTGTTCGCTGGTAGGCTGTTGAATCACCACCGATGCTGCATTCACTGCCAATGTCGCCGCATGGCTTTCTCGCAAGCAAAGCGGAGATGGTCTCCCGCAGTCCACCAGTGACACTTACGTAAATTGCAAGGCAAACCTGAGCAAATGTTTTTGGTACTGGAAAATGGGAACACATGAGAGGTCATTCATGGCTATTTATATGAGCTCCTACACAAACATTCACTTCAATAGNGCGGCCAGAATAAGGCCAAAGAGATCATACCGCCCTCCCGAAGTAATCTTCCTAAGATTTTTACTTTATATNAATTTTCAATTGTTAGAAAATAACCGAAAGAACAGTCGAAGGCAAGACGATGTCAGTGACTGACCACGTCATTTACTGACGTCTAACGAACAAAATTCTTGGCTGCGCTACTGACTCACTTCTACAAATCCATTACAATTTATAATTGAGCTGAATGTAATTAATTTACATATTTTCATGTAATTGCAGTTGTAATTATAATTGATACATTTTGTGTTTTTTTGTAACTATAATATCATTGAAAACTTTGTTGGAGTATTTGCAATCGCAATTGCAATTAAACTGAACTCATGTAATTGATTGCACTCCGGTAGACAATGTTCATTTGTTTCAAGAAAACGCAATTATTCTTAACAACAAACAATTCATGCGGTTAAATGAGTGAAGTAACGCAGCAGGGCAAAAATGCAAGAGAGTATTGAATCTGTCACGCTTCAGTTATCACCTTGGTTCGCGCTTCAGTTACCACGATGTTTCACGCTTCAGTTGCCACACTGGCTCTTTCCTGGATGAGAAAAATCCCCGCTTCACCCTCCCTTTGTAGCCACCCAAGGCTGCTGGGTTTGAATTTGGGTGGAGAGTTGTTGAAACCTGCTGCTGAACACGATAGATTTATATATTCCTGTCGTGTTCTTCACCACAGTCATTTGCACAGGCCGGCTAAATTTCCGCGAGTTCGTGATCGGACTTTCACTTTCGACCAAAGGCGACTTCGACGAGAAGTTGTATTGGGCTTTTAGACTTTATGACGTCGACGGAAATGGATTCATCAGCAGAGCGGAGATGAAAGACATTGTTTCGGTAAGTTCAATGTGGAGTGCTGGGGCATAAAACGTATGTGCAGTCTCAGATCACATGCGTGGAAAATGAAACATTTGTGAATTTGTTTTGAACATGATTTTCAAACAGCGGGTAAGCTTGTTGTAGCCTATTTGATGTTTTTTACAGCCATATACAATTTTAACCTTTTTTCAAGATTGCTTCGTCCTACAACATGCAGCATATAAAGAGACCTGTCGGCTGCGAAGCAAAAATTTTCAAAGCTTTTACTTTTGAGGCAATTTTGAGATAATTTGCTGGTTTAGACATTTGAAACCCTTTTTGAAATTAATTGTTGTCAAATAAAAGCAAGTAAGCCTCCGCTAACGACGGTTCCACCTCTTGCAAGCGACGCCCGTTTGGGGAGGACCTTCGTCCACAAGAGGTGGAGTGAACCCTTCCTGGGTGAATATATTTGGTGCCATACAACGTTAAACAATCTTTTTAACGTAAAGTGATCTTTTCGTCTGTAACAGCGACACCTTTATATCGATTGCAACTCCACTGCATGTCAATGAATTTTTGCACATTTGATCCCTTCTTTGGTGGAGTCTGCGATGGAAGTTAAAATCTGACGCCAACTCATGTCTTCCAGGCGATGTACGCGATCTGCCGCGAGAGGGGTTTGGATGAAGATAGTCTCCGCGCTTTTTGTGATTTGGATAAAAACAATGATGGTCAGTGGAAGTGAACTTTTACTTTGTGAACTTGAATTTGTGTATTATTTGCATTAAATATTGAAATTTTTATATTCACGTAAACTTTCATAAAAAAACGCATGACGTCATCAGCGATGCTTAACATCAAACTTTACCGAAGCAGTTATATTCATCCGCATTTAATTTTTTGTCACAACTCCAAGTTCCTCAATATGGTCATCAACTTAAATGTAGTAAAAAATATACAGGTTGTCGCCCGTTGTTCGGCGGGAAAATTGGACTTTTTTCGGTTCGGCGGGAAAGTTGGGAAAGTTGTTGGCGGGAAAAAAGTTGGAGGGAAAGGGAAAGCGGAAAAGTCGAAAGACTTTTTTCGGTTGTTTGGCGGGAAAGTTGGACGCAACACAGTCACTCTTGTATTGTTTTGACAGGTCAAATATCATGGGCGGAATTCAGAAAAGGAGTCAAAGGGAACACGCACATGATGCAGTTTCTTCAGAACTTTTTGAGCGCTTGACCACAGCATAGGAGTCTAAGTCGGACATAGACCACGAGCGATTGATGCATAGGAAATAAATAGAAGCAACGACGAGCTCCTAAAACACTTATCTGTGTTTGGCACGTTTTTGTTTTAACAATTTATGGGTGTGAATCGTGTTTGAGGATGGCAGGTGATTCCAAATAGGTTGAGTATTTACTATTTTGGTATCTATTTTATTGCTGTGTTCATGCGGAGGTAGCATGACTGGAGGCTACCACCGAATCCAAAGTCTAATTTATTTTTGTATATCGCACCAAATCTGCGTTAACGACGCACGGTGACTACTGGAATGAGAAAACTTAAACAAAAACAACATTTCCACAAGATGAAACAACGGTTGTATGAAATGAGCAATTTTTCGAAATCTTTAATAATTTTAGAACTACCCTAAGTTATTGTTTAATAAATCTTGCTTTCGGCGATAAAATAAATGCAATCTTTTATTTACCAAACTACAAAAAGCAAGCTTTGTTTCATGCATAAACATTTTTTCGTTCAAATTCATGACTCTTGAATTTTGTGTTGGTGTTTTTGTGCGTTCTTTTCGCATGTTCGAATTGATTCCACAGGAAATTCTCATGTTGGTGAAGAAAAGATAAAAGCAAACGTGGTGAACTTTGTTTTAAGTGACATATATTGTGATGCACTGTATTGCGACATACGTGGATTTAGTTTAAATGATTTCACTTCAAGTTTTGTTCGAAACTTAAACTGTTAGAAAAAGTCAAGCAACGTTTCTTTTTCAGCTGCAAAATTGTGAAACAACGATCAAAGTGATGAAGGTCGAGAAAAATGTTGCAGTTTGAAAACGTTTTTTAGCAAACTAACATTGTATGTGCAGGTTGGACAAAATTTCGTAATTCAAAAATTTGTTTAGTAAATTAAAATTCTGTGGTGGAATTTGGGTAAAATTGCTAGTAACTGACTTATGGCCTAAACATGGACGTCTAAAGGATTTTTTCCATAAGAGGGGAAAATTGTGGATTTTTCCAAAGGGAGCCAAAAGGATTTTTTCGGGGTGGCCATAAGTGGTGAAATCACATTTTTCCCTCTCGAAACTAAGAAAGCAACCTTTGTTGACAAAAATGTAATAGGAAAATGTCAAATTTCAAAATTTAGTGGGCCAAGGTCTGCCCCCCTTTCCGACGCCCGTTTACCTGAACATTTTTGGGCAATAGCTGCGAAAATTTGGGAAAGACTGTTTTGCTTTTTCAAACAAACTTTCTGAAGCAGATAAGTTGACCTACTGGCGGTTACTTCTGTGAACTCTAGATTTTAAACCTGGTGGCAAATGCTCCGTAACAACATGAGTAGCAAAAGAAACAAGCTTTTTCTCTCACGGTTTTGGGGTCAAAAAGCTCGAAAGTTCTTGCAATATTTTGCAGCACGAAATATTTTTGTTGCTTGAACGAACAGTCCCTTCATGAGGTCACAATGCACTGACAGCCGTAAAATTTGCAGAGTTCAAACATTGAACCTTTCACCAACACAGCTTCATATAATGTTGTATAGACCTATCAGCTTGCGCGGAAAAAAGTTTCGTCCAACTTTCTTGCGCTGCATTTTCTTACGCTGCCAGATTATTAACTACATTCAGACTGGTGCCAAGTAATACATTGATTGAAGTAGTGGCCAGCAGTAGAACGCAAAACGTTGAAGTAAGATAGATCTGCCTGCATTTCAGACTTTTTTCTAGTTTTAACAAATACACTATAACCTGTATCACTTTATTTTGAATGGCACTTGTCTGAATGTTTAACTTCCATTGCTGAGTTGGTTAACCGCCAGGAGTGTAACGAGGTTAGATGGCGACTGGGCAGGAAACAAGTTTTGTGATCCACGTTCGAACCTGAGGTCTTTCGGAAGTAAATTTACTGTATTGGGGAAAGTACTTGTGACATTGTTGGGACTTGTCTGCATCCCCGTAGTCATTTGGCGCCGGGAGAACTATGCCCCCCTTGTTACGCCCCTGTTAACCGCTCAATACAGTCATGATGGAAGGTAAAACATAACGTCCGAGGTGCTTTATCGTGTTTAACAGTCGTTTACAAGAGCCAAGCGAGGAAAACCTTTGACAGCGGTGAAAGTTTATTGATGGAATACATCTCCAATTCTCTTAGCAACGAGCAAAGTTTGAAACAAAAATTTTCTTTACCAAAATATCGTTGCTTTCCTGTTGAAACTGTATCCGAACACACAAACACCCATTTCAGTCTTCGGCAAAAGTCGGAATAAAACTGATAGAATTACAAAACAAACTGATCAAGGTAAACCACAGCACGCGTTTCAACATGGAAGGAGGAGGGCTGTAGACTTATCTGATAAACGTGGCGTGAAATTTCATATCTTCAGTAAAACGATGCCTTTGCTTTTGTAATTTCTGTCTCAACAATCTTTGAAATTCAATTTCAACCTGTTCTTTTCCTGCCCTAACACACAGTATTACCTTTCCTGCTGCGAAGAATGATGAAAAGTTTGAACTTAACACTGCTTTATTTTCGACCACACTGCCATGGCAACGTACAAGTCACGTGATGTTGCACTGTTGCTCAGTGAGCGCGAAACAATGCACGAAAATTAAAATCGAATCGAAAAAATGGTTAATTAAAAAAATTCCGCGTGATAGTCAAACAAGGAACAATGGCAGTAATGTTACGTCACAATAACAGTTTATAAAGAGCAGAACGTAAAAGACAACAGTGACGCGACAAAGACAGACTTCGCGACAACGTTAGTTCGCAGTGATCGGTTGATACGTCAGCTGGTCTTCTGCTGGTTCTTGACCCGAACGTGGTAGAACTTTCTTCCGACAGGAACTTTGAACCTGTTGCTGGATTTCCTCGCTTGGCAATAATCTTTGTGGACAAACTTTGCGAGAGTGTAGACTTTCGCCGCTTCCGCGTTGCCTGGTAACGAAGCAAGCGCAAGTTGTTGAACGCAGAAAGCTATTATGACGTGTCAAATACAAAGACATTTCAAAGTTGACCATTTGCAAACAATTGCGTTTGAAAAGTTTTCCGCCATATTTTCCTGCCATTGACCCCTGACCCCTGTAATTGGAGCTAAACGACCAGAAATAGAAAGAAATCACCCCCTGATCATTCAAGTACAACCATCAATAGTTTGTGAATAAATCAAAACAATACATTTTAGCGCTTACTTCATATGTCGTCATCGCAGGGCAGATAGGAAATAGTTTGAACGTTTATATTAAAATAAATCGCTACAGCGAACTCAAGTGAAGCCAGGCATGAAGTGCATTCGAAAGTAAACAAAAGTTTTGAGTTCTTTATTCGCTGCACATATTTCCGAAGCTATTTATGTTTTACAAAAAAATCGCCTTAGTTTGATGCGCGATCCGAACAAATTAAAATCCAACTGTACTTCTTTTGAAGCAAAAAATTTGCATATTTTAAACAAAGTGACCGTGAATCAATGTCTAACGTCGGGGGAGGGCATGGCCGGATTCGTACGTCATGGAGTAGATCAAACACCGGATATGACGTAAAGTTTCGTAATAAGGCAGCAGTTTTACTTCCGCCAAACAACAAAATCAAGTTGTGAAGATATTAAATGACAATGACCACGTGGTCAGCGGTGATTGGTCGACACGCTGCTGGCCGTCAGGGCCACTGACCCACCTGGCAAAGTGAGGCCGAGGCCCTGCAGCGAGTCGCTGTTGATGAAATGCTTGGTGTGGCCCAGTGCGACCATGACGTAAGCGGCGTGGTCAGGGTCATAGGTCACGAGAACCAGGTCATCGGGTCGGAAGCTGAAAGGAAATATTCTTTGATGACAAAGTAATGAGTTGAAAACAAGTACAACAATAAATAGACTGCGTTCAAACACATATTTTGAAGAAAAACAAGGAGACTAAAATTTTACTGATTATTAAAAAAATGCACAAGTTCACATAAATTTCGCGATAATTTATGCTTTCACTGTTTACGTGTACAAGATGCTTTAAATGCAAGTTTTACTAAATTTTCCGAAAGTGAAATCTGGTCGCCCGTAACAATGCTCGCCATAACAACTTATACATTCAAGTTGGATCTTCCTACTTTGCAACAGACACTTTGTCTTTGCCTTGCTCAGGACTCGACAAGTTTTCCGATTCCTGAAACGCAATCGCTGATGACGAAACACTGGACGATTGCATCAGATGGTTGAGTTTCCGCTTCAGTTCTTCTATTTCGGCTTCTTTGTTCGCCTTGACTTGTTGGATGGCAGTGTTGAAGACCAACTGTGCCAAACACACAAAACATAAAGTATTAAAACTGTGGTTGACGGGATTGACATTAATATTGCTGCCAAAATCTCTGATGAACAGATATGTTGCCAGGGGTGTCGGAGGGGGGGGGCAGAAGGGGCTTCGGTCCCCCAGTGGATTTTGAAATGCGATATTTCCCTATTAGCTTTTTAGTGGAAAAATGTATTTCTTTTGGTTTCGAGTCTTCAAAGCGCAAACTCACCACTGTTACCGCCCTTTGGAAAAAGTCCTTGCGACGCCCTCGTGTGTCCCGCAGATACGACTTTGAGGTTAACATTCCCGATGCAACTATTGCGAGCATAACTGATGATAAGTTCACAGATACTTTGAAGTTGCGCACAATACATTCTGACGGTGTTTGTGAAGTCACAGCACCTGGGGCTGCACTGCATAGTGCTTAGCGACAGTTGCCATGGACACGAATCAGTGAGTCACTCATTGCGCCATTTGCTCCGCCTGCCCCCCGGGATCGGAGTAAATTGCCGGCAGCTCTCCCCCAGATACCAGGGCACATCTGACCTGCGGCCACTTTAGACTTGCCGTCCGAAATCGAAGGTTTCCATTTGCATTTTTATGTTTTTATTTGAATGGGGGTAAGAACAAAATCGCCAAAGATCTTCGGCCGTTCGCGTACAACAAACTCCCACCACGCCCCCCACACACCTGCCGTCGTTTCGTCGAATCTTCTTCCTTCTTTTTAAACGAGCTCTCTAGCGCCTCCTTCTGAGCACTGAGTTCTTTTCGCATGCTTTCGAGCGACATCTGATGGTCATGCATCGAGATCATCATGCTTGTTGACATGGAAACCGTTGCTTGGTTACCAAGATCAGATACGCTGTTGTCCATTTCTACGAAATAATATTATTCAAACATTTCAATATTGATCTGAGAGACTCATTTACTGAAAGGAAACGATTTCTTCAGTAAAAAAAGAAAACATTAAAAGTTCTAGGTTTGCTGCANTCTNAGAGGAATCAGCCGACTGGGTTCTGCTTTCTTCTTTTTGNGATGATTCAAACTTGCGCAAATCTGTATTCAAGTGACTAGTAATCTACTCCACATGTGAAACAAGCANGGTATCTATTGACAAAATTTNTAAATAGGAAATCGATTTCACACAACATTGTGCAACCTCATCACAACATTGCGCAACCTCGTCACAACATTGCGCAACTTCATCACAACATTGCGCAACCTCATCACAACATTGCGCAACCTCAGTGCAATTCAAATCCCATTTGAATATGATTTCAGGTCTGAAGTGAATACTCTTTCGTAAAATCGATTTTCTGTTTAAAAAACTTCCTTATTGATTCAAATCCTTCACCATCTGGAGACGAGTTACTTTAAAAAACTTCACAATACGACTAAACTAGTATTCCCGCCTTTGCTTGCCGATAAACATTGAAAACAAAATAAATCCGAGGACACTTTGATCCAAGGCAAGTTCTTACTTGTTCGTTTGGTCTCCAGCTCCTCACTCGATAACGACATCATCGAAGATGTCATAAGCGTGTTGTTTACACGTCGTGACATCACAAGCTGTTCCTGCAACGCGGCGTTCTGTGACGAAAGCTGCTGAAGCTCAGTGGTCAACCTGAAGCATGGTTCGAATAAACGATCAGATGGACAATGAATGAGAACTAATGTGAAGCACTTGCAGGCCACCTGCCTGGTGGTGCTGATCAAGTTTACGGTCCGATCGTTTGACAAGCAAAGGTAAGGTTTGGCGCTGATGTAGTATTTAGTTATTTGATGGTACATTCGGTTGGGATAAAACTTTACCATCGTCAGGTGATTTCAGTTTTACTCCAGGGAGTATGTTACATTAAACAGAACAGCTCCACCCCGAGGCAAGGTCATGAGCGGCCGTTGCAAGAGTTTTTTCCCACTCCCTCAAATTCAACATTTTTAATTATCAGCAAAAGCATTCTCACCGTTTCACTTCGTTCGACCTTTCCTCTTCAACTCTTTTCAATTCGATGACGTGGTTCTCTGCTCACAAACATGTTTGATTCAAATCGAATGGAATCAGTTGCTAAGCGACGCTTCTCACGTTAAATCTACAGTTTTTTAAGAATACGGGAAACAGCAAACGTATTTTTCAGCAAAAAAAACTTTTTACTTTAGCCCCATATCTACAGTCATACGCTCTGCTCGCAAATGCAAGTATGGACGGACCACTGCGTGTTTGACCGTGGTCTAGCAAGTAAGAAACGACCTACAGAAAAACCAGTGATTCCAACTGAAATCAGGTTGGATGGTGTAAAAATCAACTATTTTCATCGTCAGAAAATTTCGACCAACCAAATGCAAAACCCTCGGTCCATGACAAAGAAATAGCGCGTGACACATACAAGGAATAGCGCGTGACATATACAAGGAATAGCGCGTGACACATACAAGGAAGCCAATGAGAACATATCCATTGTTATTTGGGATCAGAGAAGAATGTTTAGAAACACACTGTTTTAAATGATACCAACACACAGCTTTGCTGCTACCCACTTGGCTTGGGAGGCAACTTCGGCCATACGCCCAGTAAGTCAGCTCACCGTTAAGCGTTTTGCTTTCCTCCTGCATTTCGCTGATCTTCTGTTGTAGCGACATGATTTCAGCCAAATGNTCAGCTCGTAGTTCGTCCTGTTCTGATCTGTGATTTCAATTGAAACAACGACATTAAATATTTGGAATGTTTGAGAAACAAACTAAGACTGGCAGCGAACTTGTCTTCCTCATATGTTGGATCCTATACCACAGTTGTGGAAATACACATCAAATATCGAGGTACAGTCTGCAGGAAACGAAACAACATTCTGCAACTTCTTAAAAACAACCGGATCTGCGCAAACCTGTAATAAGACCAATGCAAAACAAAATACAATTGCGGGGAAACATTGTTGAGTTGTCCTCAACTTGCGCCATGAATGAGTGAAGGTGTTTTTACTACTTGTTTCAAACATTGATATTTTTAAACTAATTTGCTTTTCACATCCAGAAATAATCTCAACAGCCAGGAGCACACAGCAACGGAGGTACCTGTTATTGGCGTTCGTCTCCTCGACCACTAACCCCCACTTCTTTTCCAGCGTCTCCACCTCCTGATCATGTCGTCGTTCCGCTTCTTCCAGCTTCCTCTCTTGCGCCTCCTGCAACTGACTCCTCAGCGCGGATTCGGAGTCTTTCGCTTCCTGGATCACTTTCCCACGCTCCAAACGAGCCTGCTCTCGCTCGCCCTCGAGCGACTGCCTCAGCTCGGCCAAAGCCGCTCGCTCGTGACGTAACGTCCGGCTTAACTCTTCGACGTCATTGGCAAATTTCTGCACCTCTGAGCGGGCGCTGTCTCGCTCTGACTCCAATTGGTCCACTTTGGCCCTTTCCTGGTCAAGGAGGGCCCGCGTTTGGGCCAGAGCCTCCTTCGCGTCGCGGCTCTCGTTCAGCTCGACCTCATAGTCCCCCATCATCGTTTTCAAGTCCTCGCCCTGCTTCTCCGACCTCTCCAGCTTCTGCCTCAACTCCTCCGACAGATTCTGCAGCGTCACCAGTCGTGACTCAGCGTTTTCCTGCGACGAGCGACATTCCGACGCCCGCTCTCTGGCGCCCTCCAGCTCGCGGTCCTTCTCCTGGAGCCGAGAACCGAGTTCGGCGATTCTGGCGTCNAAACCAGACAGTTCCGATTCGAGTTCCTGGACTCGGTCGTCGGCTTCGTTCAGTTGACCCGCTTTCAACTCGAGTTCACGGTTCAGCGCCTCGATTGTCTTCGTCATAGTGGCGCATTCGACGGCAGCCGCTTGTTTCGCCTCCCACACTTGCCGCTCGGCCTCAGCCTGAGTTTGAGTCACTTCGAGTTGAATCGAGTCTTTTTCTCTTTTTGAGTTGAACTCGAACTCGTGGAGGAGGTGAATTTTTGTGGATAAATCCGTTTTTAACTTTTTCATCGCGCCCTCGAGCGCCGAACATTTTGACTTTAATTCCTGTGAAATGAACCAAAAACACAAAAAGTCACAACACAGCATGTCGGATCACCATAACAACAAACGTCAAACTTCACGGTTTACAGTGACAGACTTAATTAACTCGTGGAAAGTTTGTATTTTAAGATGCGGTCAGATTGACAGGATTTAAGCATACACGATACTGTATTAATAAAAAGCGTACGATTTTTAACGTTGGACCCGTTCAGCAAGCCACAGCTCGCATTTGTTGAAACAAGCATTAACATATTAAGAATTAGAATATAACAGGAAAGGTGTTATCATCTGAAAGCACCTGGTTGTCAACGTTAAGTCGACTTTCTTTTTCCCAGGCTAGTTTCCTCTCTCTCTCCTCGCTCTCAAGCTGACCAATCACGTACTCGAGCTCCTTCCTAGACTCCGCCCACCTGCGGTCGAAGTCGGCTACGACAACGTCGCGACTCGACTCCAGACTTGAAACTTTCGCTTCAAGTTTCCTTCAAACAACAACATGTCGTTAAAAACTTTTTTTTTCACAGCTAATCGGCTGAGACTTTTAAGTTTTTTTTGCCAAAAAACGGAAATTTGAAGCAAGTCCATTTAAAAATTATCGTTTGTTTGAAGTGTACGCAGAGCACGTGATCAAGTGGGGTAACAATTGTCGATTGTCATAAAATAATATTGGTGAGCAACGTTACAAATGTTCAAATCTTTCTCTAACAATTGCAAAAAAATGCCTTAAATTCTGTAAGTTGACGAAACATGGCATTACAACTGCAGAGACACAAGACAATAGTTGTGAGTGGATGAGTCAGAAACATCAAAGCAACACAACAACATGGCATTTACTTTATGCAGTTGCGAAATTCATCCGCTTGGACTTGTTTTTCTTCTTGCAGGGTTTGAAGCTTTTGCAGGAGCTGAACGGAAAGAGATACATTTCAACAAAGTTATTCGTAAACAGAAAAACTGCTGCCAAAGAAACAATGGACGTCATGAGGTCACTTTTCCATAATTTTTTCGCAAAACAAGCACTTCTTCAAACAAGTATTCAAATATAAACAACATAGGTCAAAATTTAGCAGAGTCAGCTGAAAGAAAGGGATGCAACGGCTTCTTTATCGGCTGCTAAGTTTTTAGTGGATTGTTTGACATGATATTTTAAACAATTCGTTTCAACACTTTCTACACTGCTGACACAATACCATGAAGAGTTTTCAGTTTTTATGCAAACGCCGCAAAGACACACTTATTGCAAACTTCACACTCACAGCAGAATTTACCAACACCGTCTTCTTTCGGAAATAAATTNAACTCATTCGTAAAGTTTTACAGGAATCAAATTGCAAGTGAGAAGAGNAGCNAAGGAGATTCTGTGTGTTTCCTCATCCACAACGTTATCACCATGACAACACGAAACCGTACCTTATGTTTATCTGCGTCGTTCGACAAAGAATGGAATATGTCCTCTTGGTTGCTGTCAAACACTGAAATGATCAAAATACTTTTATAAGATGGCAAAGTGATTTTTAAATGTATATTAACTTCTGGAAGGTTGAAAGTTACACAAAAGTAATGTCTATTAAGAAAAAAAATAGTAACTTGGTGATAATTCAAATTAGATGTACCAATTCAGAAAATCAAGGGAAGTATCATGTGCTTTTCACGTTTGGCATTATTTCGCAAGAATCTTTCTCAACTGCAATACCTGTAACTTAAACTGACTTTGTAATTTCTGTTTAGATAAAGTTCTATTGAAAAACAAAACCAGCATGATGATTTTCGCATAGATGTGTCGCAGATACCTTGCGCCAAGCCATGAGACACTTCCGTGAAATTCGAAAGTTTAAAATTTCAAAAGAAAACATGTGCAACAGAGACTCACTCGTGACTGGGGATTGCTTCCCGGATAAATCTTCGGCCAAATTTTCTTCCACAGATATTGTTCGACCCTCCGACCCCTGGGGTGCGCCACCAAGTGGATACGACATCAGACTATAGAATTGTTCTGAGTCCGGACTGCCCAGGCCTTCCATCGATTCTGGGCCGGGTGTGCTCAACGTGGGGCACGAAAAATCTTCCAATGAACTTGACCCGCCGTTGACGAGTTTTTGAACTGAGGTCACAACAAACCCACCCGGGGTAAAGGTGGGTCGGTTTTCCAGGGGGTACTTGGGGTCATTGCTCACAGAGCTCTGCGAGTCGTCATTCCGGATGTTTTGGGGGTCACTGACCTTGTGCAGGGGGCGACTGGGTTCAAGCTCTGACGCTGGCGACATTGCTGCTGACGTTTGCAGTGACGTCATAGAGACAGGCTGCATCCCCACTGAGGCATTAAACGAAGAAACAGACGCGGAACTTGACGTAATCGAAACGGTGTTTGACGTCACCGATGAGGTTTGAGTTTGCAGCGCGACGTCGGGGGAGGAGGTAAGTGTGGATTGTACTTCGGTGGAGGCTAGTTGCCATGGGAACGGATCGTTGGAGGTAAGTTTGTATGAATCGAGTTGAATACCCTGGCAACGAGAAAAAATACACAGTTATGACAAATGAATGAAATGTCTTAAAAGTTTCTTAAAGCAATCCTGGAGGTATTCCGTCCATCATACTGCACGAGGAGCAGGAGTTTGTTAATCCTAGCGCCTCATTTAAGAATCAGCCACAACTTGAATCTAGGGTCGTCTTTTGCTTGAATCGACAGCGGATTTTAAACGAAAGTTGAAATATTTCAAACCTGTTCCTGGATTCAGCTGCTGTCAGCAAATATGTGAAATAAAACTTTAGAAAGGTATGAAGTAACGAAATGCCACTGGTTGTTAACCAAGTTCAAATCCGAAGCATGCAACACACGCCGCAATGCATGGAACTTTACAACGTTGACAAAATCGCGTACGAACAAAGGAAAACTATCTCCGGCCACTTTCCAATATCATGTGAAGCTGGTTCGAACAATGTGCGAGTAAGTTGGGGGGGACTTGAAGTAAATCACAAATTTTTACATGGTTATGTCACGAAAGTCGCTGTGGCACAATGAAACTAACATAGCAACAAAGAAGCTAGCATAGCAACAAGAACACTAGCATAGCAACAAGGAAGCCAATATGGTAATCGGACGGAAGGCGACTTGCAACTGAAGGTGACGATGATATCACAAAATAATACTTAAACTAAACTATTCAACCTTAAAAATTTTAATTATTTGGATTTGCAAGGACTGTTGGCAAAAACATCGACTTAACATGTCAGCGCCAGCGCACATAGAGAGAGTTTGGCGTACAACACTTGAAATAATAAATTCACTGGAAGAGCAAACAACGTGCAATTCAGTAATAACGAAATTTGAAATCAGACCAGACGCATAGAAGTTGCATCGGATTCAATAAATTGCTGCACAAATTCATCAAAATTGAATGATGGTCTGAAGATACTGTCCGTGACAACATTGTCTGAAATACGTTGAACAACATGTTGCTATTGATCAGGAATGGCGGATTGATAACAGGGAGTTTGCTGCAACTCACGTTGAACGCATCAAAGTCAGGGAATCGGGATTGCAGGGACTTGACCTGGTCAGGGGTGACATCGGGCAGCTGGCCATCGAACGGGGGAAGGGGCCGTTTGGCCAGGGCCGGAGGTCGGTCCGAAAATCCAGGAAATAGTTGCTGAGGAAACAACAGAGAACATTTTTATTTAATGTTCTCCCTGATGTGCGCATGNGCAGTACCACCAGACCACTTGCGCATGCGCAGTGCCACCAGACCACTTGCGCATGCGCAGTACCACCAGACCACTTGCGCAGTGAAATCTCATTCTCGCGCACTTGCAACATTTCAAATTTAATATCGTATGCACATCGCATAGCCTATTTAACGCTTGAAACGATTCGCTGGTTGTGTGTCTACATGNTCGCGCAGTTACATGCTCATAACTGAAACAAACATTTGCTCGGTGAGAAATTTTNTTTGAGGGAACACTGGTTTGATTTATTTATAATAATCTTGCAACACGCGATATGACGTCAAGCTTTCAAAGAAACAACGATGAAAAAAACGAACAGCAAACGTAAAGAAAGACCAAAGAAGATTTTAGCGAGGGGAATTAGAATCTATTACAGGATTCCAGAAATTCGTGAACAGCATTAAAAACAGCGACTGAAATAGGGATCGACGCATCAGTTGCACCAAACCAGCGTGACTTAAACGCTACAAGTGTTCAGCAAGTTCTCACTTCGTGAGGATTTCACGAACATTTATTAAGAAGTGCTGGATGAGCTGCACAGTGAACGTTGCAGTGACAGGAAATGTATAGTTCGGTCTCTGTATCGCCGCACACACAAACACGGTAAATGTTTTTGGTGATATCCAACGCGCTGTGAGCGAAGCATACAATGAATGGGCGTCAGGTGAAGACTGACCCGCAAAAGGTTATGGGTTCTGTTTTCTGATATGTCATAATGGAAATTACGGCGATTCAGAAAAAGTAGCGGCTGGCTGAAAAGTTAATTACTAGTGGGATAATTCCACAAGCTGGAAGCCTTACGGAGAAAAAGATTCTCGGCCAAGGACATAAAAAACGTGGAACCTGGACATTTTTCGTTGTGGTGCAACGAAGCATAAGCAACGAATTCTTCGAACAACCTGGTAAAACTGGCAGGAAAAAGGCAGATCACCATATCAACAATTAATTTAGAAAAATAACGAAGCAAAGATAAGAAAATTCTCTGCGTAGATGTAAGCTTGTGAGGTTTAGATCGGCTAGTATATCGTTGGAGGATGTAGGTTCAAGACAACCTAACATTGTTTTGGCAGCGGAGAGCTGTGCTTTGTCTAACATTCGACTGTCATGATCAGAGTAGTTATGGCAGATAATGCTCCAATGATAATCAGGAACCGGTAATATGTATGCTTTATATGTCATAAGGAGAGCGTGGCGAGGCACAAGATTGACGAATGAACGAAGACGATTAATTTTGGTCATCACTTTCTGATGTAAGTGTAATATGCGAGTGCACCTACAGAGGCTGTGTTGGAACAGTAAGCCGAAGTATTCTTGTGTATCTGTTTTAGAGAGGTGGGTTTTATCAAATAATAGAGGGGGGTGATTATTCCTTCGCTTAGATATGGTCATAACGACAGTTTCTTGCGAGTAGAAAGTAACATTCCAAACCTCAAACAAGTTGCATATACAGGGACCAATTCTATCTTATGGCATGTGATTTGCAAACAAACACTAAGATTTGATGGACGTGATTGGATTTCCGGAATCCTTGCGAAATCATCAAACTGCGCTTATTTCAGATTAAATGACTATCATTACTCGCATCTTAGTATACAGGTCTTACTTCTTGCCACTTGTACCTATAAAGCGACATTTTTTTCCTACTGTTAAACAAGGGACCCAGCAACATATGTTTTAAGGTCGAAAAATATTTAAAATTTTCAAAAGTTTTGAAATGCAACCATTTCAACTACTCTCAAATGCAGATGCGTCCGAAATAGAGTTTGAATAAATATTTGCGCAAAACATCTGCGAGAAACATGTTCAGCAAGATGAGCAATGTTCATTTATATACAGGTCATGTGGGTTTCTCTGTCTTTCATTGTACCACTGCTCAACCATCTGTCGACCTTTCGTGCCCGTCAACCTCATGCAGCGGTCACCTGCCCTGTGACGTCATAATGCTGTCGCTTTGCAGAAATCGCCACAGCCGGATCGCGATGGCGGAAACGCATTGAATCGCTTGCGCTGGTACACTTTGTGATGTCATTGAGCAGATCGCGAACAGTCGCAACAGATGTTTGCCGCGAGATTATGACGTTACAATGTGTCAATCATTATCGTGACGCTTAAGCTCACTGTTCGCTGGGATCGCGGAACAAACAAATATTACTCACATTTCGACGAATGCAACCAGTGTGAGTATGGACCAGCACCAAGCTTGGAACGGAAAAGGCAACAAAATGTATTGTTTATCTGTTGAACTTCCAAAACGGGGCGGGCGTTGGTTAACATTTTCGCGGATTCAACAAGTAATTTACTTGGCGACATGCAGCTCAGTTTTCAGTCGACATTATTTTCCTACACTATCTTCAAGTGACCACTTCTTTTGATTGACTTCCACCACTTTACGTAAAACACAATTTCAGACGCAGACCTTACACAAGTTAACGAAATAGGACAATGGAAGACGTTTGGATCCTATAAGAATGTTTGCACTTTTCAGAAGTTCGCACATTTGATTATTTGATTCTGCAACACTTGCCACAACATATTACAGACAGACCACGTGTCGATAGAACAATGGGTTTGCTACGTGGTAAGCCACACTGCAATCCAAGCTCATTGCTGGTGTTGTCTTACCCGGATAAAATGGCTCCCAACCGAAGCCTTGAACTTCTTCCTCAAAGTCAACTCCTTGTCACGTGCTACCTTCGATGACGTCAGCACCTTGTTTGTCCACTGTAACGTAACAAAAGACAAACAAACGTAAGTTCAATGCAGAATAAAGTCGTAGCGCTTTGTGTGCTGGTGAAATGCCAGGTGTCGAGATCGAATTAAAGCGGTGTTCAAAGCAGACACAACGCTCAAAATAGTTTTTCCGCGATTTCTCATTGACTGTAATCTTAGCAAGAGACTGTTGTCGGTTTGAAATAAAAATGTTGGAAACATTATCTTTGCACCTCCATAAAAGTAGAAAATCACTTAAAAAGATCATCATCTGCAAAAGAATTTTCTCAACATGACCGTAAGTTTCTCTTAAATGCATGGAAAAAATAATATTCACCAAAAACAAACAAATCTGCCGTGTTTAATATTCAAAAAAAGATTTTGACTCAAACCTGAAAAACATGTTTTTTCAAAACACGTTTAAGACAGTCTAGAAAATATGAAAATGCCCAAAATAACTCTGCCAAAGCATAAAGTCCATCCGCAAACAGTCAAGTATATTTCCGACCGCGAGATCGAATTTCTTTTATCAGAATGAGTCTTCAACTGTTTATTACTTTTTCAACACTTTTATGAGGTTTTATTGAAAAAAGTGTATTTTGAAACCGAACTCCAAATGTGGCAAAATCACGTTGCAACAATGATTAGATGATGTGCAACGAAACCGCTACATTTTTCGGAAAATACCTCCCGAAAAGCGTCAGAAAATCTCTTTCTCCTGACGCATTCAACCAGGAAAGTGAAGTACACATCGGGAGACTTCTTTACTTGAGCCAGGAACTCGACTTCGCAGCCAAGCTTGGTCAGTTGGTCCCGAAACATGGACAGTTTGATGTCAGCGTTCAGGATGCTGCGCTGCATCAGGTACAACCACCTGATGAGGAAATAAACGCGATGACGCATGCGTGCGTTGTGACGAAACAAAGTCACAACATCCGACTGCTGTACTTTGCTTAATAATAAACAGGAGACATGCGATCTGGGCGAGCGCCGTAGTCCGTGGTAGAAGTAGTTGCGTCGATGAATGTTAACCTGGTGGGAGTGAGTTTCCAGCATGTCGTGCTAGTTGGACATGCTACCAGGGTGGATCAAACCCAAACATATGTTTTAAAGAAGAGGACAATATCCAGCAGGCTTTTCATTGAAACTTATGCAGAATGGTGGGCCACGTCATGAACCTGCACAGCACTAGCCTACGTCATCAAAACAATCATTTCGTGCCGGCGGCATTGAAAGCAAATCGCCGATGAAAACAATCTTTTTCATTATTCATTCAACGACGTGACAATGATCACGGGGCGATATTTCGCGCCGCGCTTCGCAGCTGGAACGCGACGAGAAATTGGGGCAAACGACAAAGGAGCTTTTCAGGTGAATTAAAACGTCTTTTACTCGTGACCAACGCTTCGGCTGTATTCAGCTTCCTGCCTTCATCAGGGTGGAATAACTTGTAATTAAAGCAAGTGAGCAACTAAGGCGCCGGTCACACACAGAGAGGTACAAGTCAAAGGCAATCGAACAGCAAGAACTGGTGAGCTGTTGAACACAAGTACCGCGCCACTGGACGGGAACCTGAGGTCGATCATCGAAACGGTTGCAAAACGTGTTTCAAACATCAAAATATCTAGGAAAGCAAGAATGAGATAAAATAAGTGACCCAAGCGCTGAACACTAAACGCAAGCGCAATGTTACAACACTAGTAGAATTAAAACTCAATGCAAACTTTAAAAAGCTTTTGTAAGTATCAAGGGGGCAGAAAGTGATTGCGTCAGTTCATGGCGGTAATTGCGTCATTCCATGGCGCGAGACCCATGGTATGCATCAAGAAAATGGGAACTGCTTCAGGTTTGAACTAATCAACAACAAACTCGCCTCAATCTCTTGTGCAGCTTGCTGGCCAGATCTTTCTTTGTTTCGTAACACTGCAAGACCGCACGGCGCGTTCCCGAGACCTTGGCCCTCATCAGGCCAAGCTGTGTCACGTGACTCTCGCAGAAAGTGACCAGAGCGTCTCGACTCCCCGAGCATTCCTGCAACTCACGAGCACGCTCCTGGTTCTTGAGGAAACCCTGGGAAAAGAAAAGAAGTGGGTGAAAAAGTAGCAACGCGCGTTGTTAGTATTTGATTCGTCGGGATGTTGGATGAAGTAATCACTTCACTTGCCTTCTGTTGACATCACAACAGACTTCCTAAATTGTTCATTCGCATAATTTTTTAAAACAAGCCGGCTTGTTTTGCAAAGCTACGAACAGAAAACGGGTGTTGTGTTTGAAACAAGGAATGACTAAATGAAAAATGAAGATAAAGTAATGAAAGTGTTTCTTTCCCAACCAAATCATGACATGTTGCTTAAAATTAAGCGCATATGATAAGATGTTTACAAAACACAGAAGAATAGAAACCACTCAAATTTTTCGTAGTTACAACGTCGTACTTGGTCAGCAAGCACTGCTGGTAGATTGTTACAAACGCATGGTATGCTTCATGCTTTCGTAATCTCAAGCCAAGTATTCCTTAATGCGCAATTTCACGGGAATTTTTCGGTTGCAGATATTTTTACACGGCGCATCATGCAACCCGGCATTTTGAAACAGTGGTTTATTGACATACAAACGAAAACCACAGCGTCCTTTCGCTCACAACGAGTATTGTTACGACACAACGCACTTGAGCGATGTCCCTTTGTTCTCGCGCGTCGCGCTCGGTTGCCATGGTCACGTGGTCGAGAGCGGAAAGTCGTTGTTGGATTCCAGTGATTTCGATCATTCGCATATTCCTGGTTTCCTCGATGACCTTCGCGCATTCCCGACACAGGAGCTCCAACCTCTCTGAACACAAGTTCAACAGCAATCACAACTGGCCCCGCCCACCCACGTAACTGGACACACCCGTGACCCGCCCACGTCCAGAGGCTCAGTTTATCTCGTGAGAGGCACAAGTTGCTTTCAAGTAGAGATGTGCGGTTATCTGTTTGAAAGTCAATGTTTGGGGTCAATCGAAATACGTCTACTGGAAGGAGCATCGTATCAGAGAGACGCAAAGCATGCCAGGGCTTCTCATAGCAAGCAGGTCGAAGGTCAGGAACAATTGTTTTCTGATAACTTAATGACCCAGAGCTCGTATTTTTGCTGGTAGCACACTTTAGTAGGATATGTGATGAGCATTCCCACATTCCAGCGCAAAAAACTTTCACGCCTGCGAACTAACCAATGCAGTTGATGGCGGTCCCGACGTATCAGGGGCCAAGGGCGGAATACAAACCGTCACAGAAACAACGCAATAAACACAACAAGGAGGCTGCAGTACCGCTGGTTAGCATCTGGCTTCGCTGAGTGCACTGGCCGATGAGGACGGGAAGTTGGGTCTCCTGGCATTTCAACTCGATCCATTCCAGAAGGTTCGGCACAATCGCACCTCCGTGCTCCAGACACGGGAGGAGTGGGATGCAGCGCAGATTCTCCACAACCCCTTCCAAGCTGAACACAAATCACGTGATAACGATCAGCTGCAGCGTATTACGTATGACTGGTTTAAATGAAACAGTGTGGTGCGATGTTTGGAACACAGACTGGGAGGTCATCAGTGGCCTAGCAGTGCTGCTCACGACAACTCACTGCGACGTTAATAGCGTTCGTTCAGCTCGATTCGCACCACGTTGATGCCACCGGCACTTCGTGGCTTCCTACACAGCCGTGGCATTTACAGGCGCAGCTAATTGCGAAACGACCGCAAGTCAACATCGCTCGCTTTCTTGTGCACCGGTTTATCAGCGTCGAGCAACGAGGCTGATTTGCAACACGTGATGTTCTTGGAGCCTACGGTGATCAAAGCCTGCGACGACGCAAATCGATCGAGCGGCCTTTCACAGCTGCCGACTCGGTATGCGCACATTCACAATTCACCGGGCATCGAAGTCGGCGTGGTTGCGATTCAAACAGGTCTCGACGACCAGCGGATCAATGAGTGAATGTTGATCAGTGAATGCCTATAACTGTTTTTAATGGACCCGATGTGTCGGGTATTTCGACCACAGCACAACGTGTAATCACGATGTACTGCAAACTTGATACAAAGGATTTGTAAACAACCGCTTTATTCACCCTTCCAGCACATCAGGCTGCTTTTCCATATCTTCCAGCACTGCCCGGCATTGTTGGTATATGTTGCAGGTCTTTTGCTCCAGTCCCCGTACAACGTCGGATAGATTGCTGGTGGCTGCTTGCCAGCCCTGTGAATAAACAATACCTCAGGGAAATAAGCAGGGAATGTTTGCGTGGAACAATTTCTGAACATTGTTTTGCAAAACCGTTAGGCCAATCTACACTGAGGAGTTGCCAGGAGTAGCCGCGCACGATTCTTTGTTTGTTTTATTGCGCCCAGGAGTTGCCGAGCCGAGCCGTGCACGAGCGCAGAATTACCCGGCGCAAAAAAAACAAAGGATTGCGCCTGGCAACTCCTGGCAAGCCCTCAGTGCAGATTGGCTTTTAATCTCGTCCTGTGCGAAACGCAAAACGCAATCGCAGAAGATAAGGAGACCGGCATTTGCGGCTTCAAATTACAATCAACACAGCAATGCGCGATGAATAGCAGCATTTTGCGTCATAATCGTAGAGGCTCGCAAACAATTGCGTGAACGATTCAACTAAAGCACATGCAATTTCTAGCCCAGTGTTTTTCAACCTTTCTTGCATCACGGACCACTTTATGCAATAAAAAAATTTTGGGGAACACCAAACAAAATTTTATAATCACAATTATGATGT
>JGI24021J15306_10001272_pt1 | contig 24079 bp, 21 predicted proteins | sample Ectturendosymbi1_FD_15306 | JGI IMG/M metagenome (IMG submission 15306) | reverse complement strand
GTCGCTCACCTTTAGAATGGTCACTCCGACGTAAATGCTGACGTTGTAACAAACGACTTCAATGACAGCCATGACGGTCAGCTGCACCGGGCTCGACACGCCCAGAATGGCACCGAATGAGATGAGAACAGTCGCTACCGCAAAGTCCGCCTCCAGCAAGCTTGAAAACAAACAAAATCGGAAAAGTTATGGCTGGCAATAGCATAATTACGTGGAAGGTCCGCACAGTGCACCAGATCGGTTTGTTTCCGACATGTCTGATGTTTAACTCATAATTCCATTGCGTTATGGCGGTCAATGGTGACGTGTCTTCCAAAACAATGAAACGTGAGAGTGAAAAATTTGGTGTTAGACATAGCAAAGCAGACTTCATGCATGACTTGCGCTACGCCTGACTGGAATTGCGGATTCAGCGCAGCTTGAACGCATCTGCGTTTCTTCGCAAAACTCAACATAGATTCATTGTTCGTGGATTCTTTTGAGAGCGTTTGTCTGCTTTCAGTGTATTGCTGTATTGCGCAACGTGCTCTGGGCAGCACATCAACGTGTTGTCGGCAACACATCAACTCACGCATCTGGATTTCCGCAAAATGTTGAGCGCGAACAGAAAAAGAGAACTCACCTGAACACGGTAAGATGTATTTTGCTGCTCTCCCCTCCTTCCTTGAGAATGGCGAACCATCCGTTCACCAGGGTTGCCCACTCAATGACGAACGTGGTGAGCAGAAAATTGAAACCGACGGAGCCGAATCCGTGACGCTGCAGGAACGTCATTAGGAATCCGAAACCCACCAGCATCATCACGTGAACATCTTGATACACTGCACGATCATAAATAAGAAGCCATCTCAATTGACAAGCTCTGTTGGTTGATGCCAACGCATTGTTTAAAATATCATCAGCTAAATTTGCAGGCAACAGGAAATTAACCTTTGGCTACTTGTCAATCTAAATTGCTTAATCTGGTTGTGAATCACCGCGGCCTATCTGGCTATGACCACGTTTGTCAAACAGTGATCAAGCTGTCCAGAGATTACTACCTCCTGTTTGGTTTTCTGATGACAAAACAAAAACGTTCTTATTTAACCTTAGTCGCTTTTGTGCATATGCATTACGAGCAACCAGCACACGACGTTGCTCGAATTACGAGCAACCAGCACACGACGAATCACGCAATTCCAGTTACAACCTTTCCACGTTGATTGACAGACAACAGGCGTGTGGGACAGCGTTTTTCGTACAGGAGTGTTGGAAACCATTTGACCTTACAAAAGTTTCATAGAGCTACGGTTTCTGACGCCAGCCGTTGCTTTCACTTTTATGTAGAAAGGAAATGTTTATCAACTGAATTTTCTATAAATTTTCTGTAATATGCAGTGAGAAGCAAAAAAAATCTCACCTAGTTTTTTCCTTATCAGGAAGCCCTTTAAAAACGTCAACATCTAACCTTTTCAGAAGTCACTGCCATTCTGCCCAAACTTTATACGTTTCATTCCGTTAGATGAGACAACTGCCCTCCGGTCCGTACCATATACATATGAGGATAACTCACGAGTGACCTGGTACACGTTTTGGCGCGCAAATTGAATTTTAATTTTTAAGAACCCCCATACATTAAATTTTAAGAACCCCATGCATAAGCTATAATTTTTGAGTTTTTTCATCAGAAAAACAAGCGGTCTTTTATCAAAACTCTTTGCCATTGAACGTTCGTTACTTTTTATTTGATCACCTTGAAAGATATACTTACTCGGATATAATCGGTTCAGATCTGTGCTGGCCTTTGCAGATGCTGACTGGGTCTGGTTTGTTGTTTCCATCGGAGCTATTGATGAGTCATAATCGACGAACAAGCCAAAAAGTACAATGCACACCACTTGGGCTGACAGCAGAATAGCTGTTTCCTTACCGCGGCTGTTACTGAAAATGCAAAGAAATGTGACCATGATCCTATCGTTCAAATGAAGAAGAAACACTTTCTCTCGAAAGGACCATAAGTGTGTTTGGTCATCGTGAACCGGAGTATTTAGGAGGATGTACGAAATACAGCCAGCAGCCAGTGGGCTGTGTTCGCCAGACAAAAGTTTTACTCTGACACATCTCTCTTGCTTCTCAAAATATTTTTAAGATTTCTCTTTTGGTAATTAAGCTTCAATAATTTTGTGAAATCTTTTCTGCGTTTTCTATGTGTTTCGTCATTTGCTCTAAAAAAGCAAACATTGAAAGAATAATGAGAGGCAGGTGTTGAGGAGGTTGCAAGCTGCACGTTATTGATCAACTTTTCCAGATGGTTTGCACCCCATCGCAAAAAAACGTTATGAAGACGAAAATCTTCCGCGTTTGCTGAGACCGATTATTGGAATTGTTGAATAATGCTTACAGACAGCATTTTTGTTTCGTTTCTTTCAACAAATGTAGTCTGATGGGACCGGTGCAGCCAATGGCAGTTAGATAAGTGAAAGAAATTGGGTAACGAAACTGCATCGAAGAAAAAATCGCCTTCCGGCCTTTGGCGACATGGCCCTAGTTTGAACAAAGGGAGAGACGTTTCTGATGTTTTGGGACGTTCCTAGGTTAACTGAAGTGTGCAAAGCAGAAAACCACGAAACAGCAAATTACACTGCGGCGATTAGAAAGCAGACAACGGGCGAATGGCGCCTGTTGTTTCGAAACGTCCGAGCGTCTGTATCAGAGATGAATGGAGAAAATTGGTGTGGACGTAATTTTTCAATCATCCAAAAGGTAAGTAACGACACTGACAACCACCTATTTAGGACAGTTTGAGTGCGAAAATGTTACACAAAACAACTTGCTTTTAAATAATTTCCTCTGTGTGGTTTATACCTCGCATTCAGCGGTGAAAGCAACTGAATGCATTGAAGGCTATTCCATGAACGTATTGCAAGTGGGGATTTTTAAGATCAGGCACAGCTGTCATCGATCTGAAAAACGGCTCAACTGTGAACCTGGAGCTTTGACATTGCGATTTTTGCAGCTCCAGCACTGAAAAATGGGCTGCGTCGGAGTGTCCAGAAGCAAAATGTCTCCCATTAAGTTAGAAACGTTGATTTATAAAAGTCTCTCAAAAGGTCAAAGCTGGGACAAAACACCTGTCTACTGGGTGCTCGATCATTGTACTAACGCGTTGAGGCGAGAAAGACTTGAGACACTGGTTGCTGAAGTACAGTATATCTCCATGTTGCTTGTTATGGTGGAAACGTTTGGTCCTTGTAGCAGCGGAAAACACCAGACCGACGTCTACCCTGTATCTTTGTTTGCTGTTATAGAGTGATTCTTACGTTGAATGCCAACAAGCACGAATTTTAGGCTCATTGGCACAAACATTGCGAATTTAACACGTTATTTGCAGTAGATTGATCTTCCGCATATCAGAAAAGATTATTTTAATCGGTGAAAAAAGAAACATGGCCCACACGTTTCTTTCAATAAGTTAACACGCACCGTGATCTGACAATCATTCTTCAAAACGTTGCTTCAAAGTTAAGTTTTAGCTTTAGTTTCATCTTCACGATTAGCTACATCAACCATAGTAAAACACAACGCAGGCAATTCAGTTGTTCCTCAACGACAGGTAAACAGGAAAAGCGACTTGCGACACAAACAAGTGGCCAAACCCGCGATGCAGTGGAGTGTGAAGGTTACTCGTGTCGGTCTGTTAGGTGGCGATTTTTCACATTGTTAGAACCCCAAAACACACCGGCAATACCAGTTATTTTGTCTTTTTCATATTTGAAAATTCAGGTTTTGGTGAAGAAAATAACGCAGACCGATTCGTGACACAAACGCTGAGGATTTCAGGCGTTTTTTGCGAAGCGTTTGCGTGCAAAGGGAAAGTCTGTTTCCTGTTATGTCATAGGGTAAGGAGTGCAAAACGTTTTGCTCGGAAAAAGACTTCATGCGCAATGCTCATCATCGTTGGCGCAGATATTCGGGTCAGCTTTTTTTGTGATTTTGTGCAGAACGCCACTTGCAGTAAACGTTTGTGGTAGCGCTTCACATTTCATACTACGACTTGACTGACCTTTCCGTCCAGAACTGAATCGCTAGCACGTTTTGCTCGAAATCAACGCTTTTTAACGAGTTTCGATCTCAGCACTCCACACAGTCAATTCAAGGCAGTCTGGAATATCCCCCGATCTCAACGCAAACGTTTGCTTCATCGAGCAAACAAGAAATGATGTGCAACACTGCTCGGCAATTTCGCTTTCCAGAATCCCTTACAGGTTTTAGCGCGCAAAGTGGAATATAACAAACTAAGAGAAATTATTATTACATGTGGTATGAATAGCACTGCTGTGCTTGGCATAGGGGCAAAAAGTTATGAAGAGTTTCAACTTTAAAATTTTTGCTATTGTGAAGCACTTAGGACTAAACGGTTAATCACGCACAACAGTCTATTGGTTCAAAGTTGCTTTTCATTCGAAAGGAATGAGTTTCATCTAACATTGACAACGTTCTTGCCAATGAAGTTAAAGAAGGATGACTGCAAACAATATTGTACTAAAGATTTTGCAAAAGCTGTACTTTGTAAAGCTGTGGCAAAAACGTTATGCAAATGACAAAGAGTATTTTGAGAAAAATATAAAAACATGTTTTATTTTTGTTAAGTTTGTTCAAATGGACAGATGTTTGTCAGATGGAACTAGATTAGCGCAACAGATTGACTGGAACAAAGATCAGTAAAGTTTTCTTCTTTCGCAACTTCTCTGTTGTTTTGATGCTTTAAATCATTTCGTTTCACAAAAAAAGGTAGTCTTGAAACGGGAATCATTTATCACGTTTTACGGTCAAACGTTTCGCTTTGAAAATAAGAAGAAAACCAAAAATGTTAAATCACCAGGTTGCTACTTGCGGTAGTCTATGATACTTGGCTCGGCGAACTAGTTTTCGACATAGAGCATATGCTTCCTAAAAATTTATATAAACTGTAAAAGAATACTTACGTCATTTTGCTCCTTTGCACAACTGTCAGAAGCGATTTTTCAGGAACCTCTGCACTCTGCTGCTGCTGAAAACTGATCAAGATTTGGTTGCAAGCACCCCATCTCTTATCTCGGACTTTTACACTCGCAGTCGGCCATTCTGATTGGCTGAGGGCATTCTAAAGTTTGGGCGTTCCCGCAGCAAAAAAAGGCGGAGCGTTGGTCGCTTTGCAATTGTGTGGTACCCAGTTTTTGCTGCTCAGTGTTCATGCGAGGTTCCTGGCAGTGTTCACAGAAAATAAATGTTTACTAACCGAGCAACGGTACAGTCAAACATGAAGCGTATCCGTGCAATGCAGCAACAGCTGTGACTTGATTTGTAGGTTTGCCGAAAGTTGCAGTCACGGCATGCTTGTGTCGTAAACTGTAAAGAGTCAATTTTGCAGGTGTTCACTTCCAAATATGTAGTTAGTACGTTGCTGCTACTTTCCAAGTTGCAAGTGAACAGCAATCTTCGCTGAGGGATTCACGATTTGGAAAGTCCAGTATTCAATTCAGACAAATTCACTGCATCGCTGTAACTCGAACCTCGCAAGGCAGTTTTAGCAGTTACAACGCGCTGATACTGTCGGCTCAGACCTATTGTCTCTGTCAGATTCGGCGCAGTGAAACAATAAAAGGCAGCAACTGAGCGTCTGTTAAAGTTTATATGCTGTGACTTGCTTTTGACAATTTACGACAAAGTGTTGAACCGGCACGCAGAGCAGCGTTCGCGCAGTCTCAGAGTCCAGATCGAACAGCTGCAGGCGATGTTTGCTCAACATGTCATGGCTGTTTTCCTGACGTGTTAGTTTGCTTGCTTATGCAATAACATGTAGCTGCAGGTGCCAACGCAGGTTTTATGCTTTAGTGAAAACGAAAGCAAGGTCGTTCTGCACATGGGGAGGGCCTGAAACAGTAGTTTGAGTTGAGGTTGTGGCGAAAACACAATATTCTTATTGGAATCCAGGCCAAGACGTCATTGCCCCGAGAACCTGTTTACCAGGTTTTCTCATCGAACACTCCTCAACAGTTAATTCATTTTCATTTCAGAATCTGAAACTGATGACCGAATTGTAGTTGGCTAGAGAGTCGTGGTGAAGTCAGACCGGACAATCTCGAATGAGTTGGAAGTTTGTTGAAAGATCAATATGGTGGTTGTGGACAGCTGAGCGTGTCTGAACAGCCTGCTTCAACTTGTCGCATGCAACTTCAAGATGGAATTTTTCTAATAAATCCGCATTTTCCGACTTTTCAGTGGTTGAAAAAACTTGTCAAAAATCTCAACCTGAAAATAGCCTACGTCAAAATTGCCATTTTTATTGCAGTGAAAGACGAAAAAAGGAAATTGGTTCAGGCGTAAATTAATTTAAAAAATTTGCCTTTGCTCTTTTTCGGTACTTGTAGGAGACAAAGTTAGGTTTTTCTTTTAAGCTGTGAAGGGCATGCGGATACGCATCATTGATCACGCTTTATTCATATTTATTCATCGATCACGCTTTATTCATCTTCTCGGACCGATAGCGACGATATTTTCATGAAAGGCATTGACACACCGAGCAAATAAATCAGACAATGCCAGAAATGCACCGCGGCTGAATTCATTGATAAATGCCGCTCCTCCGGGTTTCTATTGTCGGAAAGGTCTTTCGCGACCACATCAATCGTTGTGAATATCATTGGCGGCGAGCGTACCCGGCAGTTATTCTTGATTTCTGGAAACATCGCTTCCATTGTTTCAAAAGCGCTGCGCGTTTGCGAAATAACAAAATCATTTGCTCCGCTCTGCAGATGCGACACGCGCCGACGAGAACATTTGGTAAGTCAGCTCACGCTGAGTTGTCACTGGCATATCGCAATGCAAATAAACAGCAGGTCCCATTATCAACTTTTTTTCAAAAGCCTGAGGAAACACTGTTACAAAATTGGTAGAAACGCCACTATTTCAGGGTAAATGGCAGAAGTTGGAGAACTGTACCAGGAACTGACGACAGAAAGTTGAAATTTTAGCAATTTTACATTGAAACCATACATACGTTTTGTTCTTTTTTGCCAATCATTGTTGTAGTCAGTCTGACTAGTAACTTGTTTTGAAAGAATCACGCATTGAACTATCGGTAACAAAATGCCCATATATTTTCATGCAAGAACGGTAAACCAAGCCACGCGCAGGGGTCGAACCAGTGGGGGGCGATCGCACCCCCTTAAATCTACGAACGTAATTTTATTCACAATGATTTTGCACAGTTCGGAAAAAAACATATCAAAACCAAATGCGAAGAAATATTTGGTCATGTTCGAATTGTCTCATTGTTTGCGACATAAGGTCATTCTGTTTGCCAATGTTTTGTCACAGCAGTTAATCTCTCTTACAGAAGCGCAGCCGATATGAGACTTGACTAACAAATATTACTGAAATCAGCCCCTCTAGCGTTACTAGCTGGATCCGGCCCTGTCCACCCATGCGCGAAGTAGACCTATGTTATACAAGCAATCAGATCATGTTGTGCATTGATTTAAATGTTTGTGATTTTTATTTCATCTTCGTTTCCAACTCTGCTTCAAACGACGCTTGTAATAAAGCTAAGTATGCGATCAATAATGATTGGTCCGCTCACTCATCCGCAGCAAAGCGGAGCATTCTATGAACGTTACCAGCGCCTGCAAGGTTTCTTGTAGTCTGCTTAAAAAAAAGTTGCTTTTCCAAATGATTATTCTAGTGTATGTATTTGCGTGAAACTATGTTTGCCAGTTTTGCCACAAGTTCACGTCACGTTTACAATGACGTTTTGTCGGTTTGGTACAGAAAAAAACACATAAAAATGCGAGGAAAGTTTAGCGCATTTTTGCTGGTGCCGGAAGTGGCGTTCATTCTGCTGTACGCTTTCTTCGTCGAGTACAGTCCTGCTGCTGGCCCCATGGTTCCTAACCATGCGGAAGAGTCGATCAATACGCTCTATCCAAGTAAGCACAACCAGCTGCTAACATGATTTACTCTCTTTGATCATTTGAAAAACCGCTATTGCAGTTGATTATTCGCTGACTGCATTTGTTACATTTCGTATTGAAGTGATAAATCAGGCACAGTTTCATGTATACTCTATTTGCACTCCCTCTTCAGCAGCGCTTACCAACCAGTGGGCCGTGAAGTTCTTTCAGGAGGACCACGGAACATTACAAAATGTTTCACTTTTCAGTATTTAACAGAACAATTCATGAAAATTATCCGATTTTCTATCGGTAACATCTAACAACCAAGCTAAAGTCCCAATAAACACTACATACAAATTGCACTTGTTGGAAATGTTTTGTTTGTTTTACATACCTTAAAATTTTCGTTGTCGTTTCACCGCAAGGCAGCCCCACAAAAATTCTCAGCAAAAGTGGGCCGTAAGTTGGAAAAGGTTGGGAAGTACTGCTCCAGCTAGCTGCTGGAGTGTCATCAATGGCAGTGGCGTTTGTCTTCGCCTTCTCACGCGGCAACTTCTTACAGTGATTGCTGCATTGATGGCGAGTCAATGATAACACAGCACCTGCATTTGATGGCAGCACCATGCCAAAAATGACAGCATCGCGCGTGAACCTGGTTACATCGCGTATTTGAGTGATACTGATAATGTAACTACAAAATCATGCAATGGCTTCGTTTGAGCCCATGAATGCACTATTGTTGGGCAAGCACCTGGCTAAGTCCAGATTATGTGCATAACATACATGAGTTTCATATTTCGTATCATCTGATATTCTCGTTTACGGATAGCTGTCACCGAAACTTTCCCTTTCCCACAAAACTTAAATTAAAAAAATCGGGTGAACTTGATCAATCGCCCGAAATTTTAACTGCGTGAAGCAATTATGCAAGCGAGTTTCTTTGCTGAAGTACGCTGGCACGCTCGAACATTTTCACAGCTTTGCGTGTGTGAAATCCATAGCCCCCAGGGGAAAATCTGGGCCCTGCAAAGGTGCAGCATGTGGGTATAACTTTGTTTTGGTGGATGTTACTGAAGATGTTGTCGATTCGCATTGCAGTGTTCCAAGACGTGCACGTGATGATCTTTATCGGCTTCGGTTTTCTCATGACTTTTCTCAAGCGCTACGGATTCGGTTCTGTCGGATTCAACATGTTGCTCAGTGCTTTCGTCATACAGTGGGTGATCCTGATGCGGGGGTGTCTTCGCTTGGAAGGCAGGGGCAGAATTGAGCTAAATCTCGACAGGTAAAACAATATTGTACTTTCGTTAGCAGCGCAACAGGTATTTCTTTTTCAGAAACATCAGCGCATTTCTTTTGAGGACTTGCTCACCTAGTATGCAGTAATTGTATAATGTTTAATAATATTTCGAAAATCAGTTATTCGTCGCTGACATTGAAAAAGTTAAAATTTGTTACTGTAATTAGAAAACACGTAAGTCAACGCCGAAAAAAGCAAAACCATGCTAACCTCTCTAAATTCGCCCTTTTTGAATTGATTCCTGTTTTTTTTATATCAATCAAACTTTTTTCAATGCATTTAAAATAACGAACAGTAGTTCAAGACAATTCCGTCTGGGCTTGCATTTCTTCTGAACGTTGTTCTACTCTATTTTTGTTTATTTATTATCTGTTCCGTTGTGGTGCGTTAGGTACTTGATAAAATTTCAAAAATGCTTGTTTGCAAAAAGGCTATTTGCTACTTTTGATTTGTTTTGTTATATGTCCCAACTAAGTTGAGAAAAATGAACTTGTTTTTGACTTAAAGCTATGAGAGGAATTGTTTTTTTGATTAAAAGACGTTTTTGAGGCAGGGGACGTGTTTTTCGTTAATTTGAACAATGGCATCCGCTTGCTGCTTCCTGGAGAAAAAGGGAATGTCAGCGACCATAACATAATCTGCTTTCCGATATGTGCGTCATTGTCATTTAGCGCTGTATTTGTTACATAACAATCGCTTCGTTCGAAATTAATTTAAGCGCAAAAAGTCACGACGTATATGATCAGAAAAAAACAGAAACTGCTATACTTGTTTGCTTTTGGTTCCGCAGCCTTCTTAACGCCGACTTTGGCTGTGGTGCGGTTCTCATTTCTTTCGGAGCTGTCCTCGGTGTCCTCAGTCCAATCCAGCTGATCGTCATGGCATTTCTAGAAATTGTGGTCTACTCCTTGAACGAGTTCATTATTATTGACCACCTCAAGGTAAGACAAATTCTTTGGAAGGTTATTGAGGTCCGTTTAAATACCAGCTTATGCTCGCTTTTCAAAACACTGTGAAAGGAATTTCATTTCTAAGAAGCGTAACCTTCGAAAACAACACTGGAATTGTCGAGTGTTTTAAAATAATTCCAAATACGTATACTTTGCGTTGACGTGCAATTAAAAACAAGTTGTTTTTCACTGTCGTGAAGAGCACTTGCTGCTGTTGTTATACAACTTTGTTGTTCACTCATTGGCTGTGGCTTCGAAGAAATCGGATAGTGTTGCGTGGAAATATATGACGTCGTGCGGCACCAAGGTTTGCTACATTCTCGATACTTTCGCCACTGAAAGTAGTGTTGCGATCGGAAAGTGTTGCGATCAATTCGTATCTATTCAACAGCTATTCTATGTTTTTCAATATCCTGAACAACTTTCAACAGTCACTTTCTTTGTTCTTGTAAGAATATCTGTGACAGCCTTGTGCAGCACTGAGGTGTTTACTCGGCACGTTCATGCCTTTGCTCAGATTAGCGACATCGGCGGCTCGATGGTGATCCACACATTCGGTGCTTACTTCGGATTGGCCGTGTCTTTTTTCCACTGGAAAGAGAAGATCACCAGCAGCGATACAAAGGAGGGTTCCGTTTACCACTCCGACATTTTCGCGATGATAGGTCTGATGAACATATTTGTGGCGCTTGTCCGGAGACTTGTTGAGAATACTGCGACGTTTCTGTTTGTTGCAATGGCACAATGCGTCGAAATTGGGGTCTGTTAACAAACATAACGTGAACTTGTCAGTGAAAGATTGACACATTGACCACCAAACAACAAACAACAGTCGGGCCTTGCATTTNCTTGACTTTTTTTGATTGGAGACGAAAACGTTTGTTCGTAAGTAGATTTTTGTGAATAAGAATAAATTGTAGCCCTGGNGCAGCAAGCGCTTTAATGTTTTTTCCAGACGTGTTTTTAGACAAAACATAAGCGAATGTGCGAAATTATCCGCAAAGCCTTGTTTGAAACAAGATTCCGAGAAGGCCACGTTGAGCTGGCAGGAAATGTGACTGAGTTGCACTAGGCAGGCAAACCATCAAGTTATTAAAAAAAAGTTTTTCTATCTTGTAGATACTAAGGGATTTGTAAAGACAGTAGTAACTGTGGTTCAGATATTTCGCTGCCGACCGTATTTGCTCACTGACCAGTCTTCTGGATTTTTCTGCGCAGTGCCAATTGTGAAACATACAAGCGTTGCGTGGTATTGATCCAAAGCCTCGAAATTGCAATTTTGTTGCTTAACCTCACATCTCCTGTTAACAAAGGTATTTGTATTTTTTAGGTCTACTTGTGAACACAAAATACTGCCTGGCCTGTTAGCAGATTTTCTTTCCTTTTAATGTCAGTTTTTCTTAGCCATTAGCTGCTGTAATTTCCTACTCCGTTGTGTTAAAGAAATAAGGAGTGTCCAAAATACTTCTTTTGACCAGTATCATAATAACAAGTGAACATTTTTAGATTTCAAGGTATTTTTTGTTACCGACTGATTTATCGCAACTGATGCGTAAAAAGTGTATTTTACCCCCTAACAACAGTCAGTGATTTTCAACTACATCGATCTTGGGTCGTACTGTTTTAAGCACCTGGTGAATGCATTTGGAGTGGCCAAAAATATTTTCTTTTATCCAGGAACGCTATTTTTGTGGCTTTTTTGGCCAAGTTTCAACGGCGCTCCTGCTGCCGGAACGTTTGTAGGAGCAAGGGCGGTCATAAACACCGTCTACTCTCTGGCGGCGTCAGCGGTGGCTTCCTTTGCTCTTTCGTCGATCGTCGACAAGCGGGGCAAGTTGTCGATGGTCAGTTCTTGCTGGTTTGTAGAGAACTTAAATCGCTTTTTGCTTGCGCAAAAAGAAACGAGAATGCTTTCATTGCAGGTCCACGTACAGAACGCGACCTTGGCAGGGGGCGTGGCTGCGGGTGCAGTGGCCAATTTGAAACTCGGCCCTGTTGGCGCCATCATTCTGGGAAGCGCCGCCGGCATATTGTCCGTTATCGGATACGTGTACATCACGGTAAGAGCTGCATATGCTTGCTGTACGGTTGTTGCTACATTCATTTGTTATCTACATGCGGCATCACAAAAGTACCACAAACTTTCCACAAGTCGTTCCTGGGATTTAAGCTTTACTTGAGTTTATTCATTTCTATATGCATCTCGCCGACTTTTATTTTCTTTCCGGGTTCATTAGCAAACCATTTTAGAATAAAAATACGATAACACTAATATAAAAGCTGTTTGTGCGTACAATTAAAGACATAATCGCTATTCCAGTTTCCCACATCTTGCGGGTGTATTGTATCGCAAAGAGCTTTGGCCTGGGTTGGTGCTGGATGTACTCTGTGACCTGACAGTTGAGTATGATTGACCACTTTCCAAAGATTCGCTTTGACAAATGAACGTGTATTATTTGCTTTTGCAGCAGTGGTGAAGAAACAGGGGCGGATGTAGGCAGTAATTTTAGGGGGGGCGATTTCAATTGGCAATCAAGTCTCATTATGGGTTCACTACTGTAGGAGAGATTAATTATACGTACTTCACAACACTGCTGTGACAAAACAATGGACGGCAAAATGGCCTAATGTCGCGAATGCTGTTTTCCGAATTGTACAAAATCATGGTGAAAAAGGTTACTTTCGTAGGTTTTAGGAGGGGCGATAACCCCAATCGCCCCCACCTGGATCCACCCCTGTGAAGAAGTAATGGGGGTACAAAGTAAGTTAACTCATACAACGGAACGCAAGACGTTTACTGGGCAGTCACTCAAAATTCCAAATGAAATTACTTGGGGCTTCCGAAATTCAAATGTGGAAGACCTTGACCCTTGCAAACCTTCGAACATGAATCCGAAAGTATGCATTTGCTGCTCGTCTGTTTCCAGCCTGCCCTGCAGCGATCGATCAAGCTTCACGACACCTGTGGCGTTCACAACCTGCACGGAATGCCCGGCGTCCTGTCTGCTTTTGTTGCTGTGGTTCTTGCTCGACTGACCACCACGTCGACGTACACCGGTCCCAGCGAGTACGAATAATTGATTTTCTTCGTCGCTTATAGTCCAGTGTGATTCAACGTAGTAGTGGTAGTTCGCAATGGAAACAAAATGTGTCAGTACAATCTGTCTATTTTTTTTAAATATTTGGAGACAAACGTTCGAAATAAACTTTTCAGAGAACTTATTAACTCTAATGGACGGAATAGTCAATATCATGAGATTTGTTCTAAAAACGTTTTCGAACTTATAGGCGCTACTGTGGTACGAAGACCGTTTGTATTCGCCTGCTATGACTTGTTCATTGCAGGTTGCAAATGGTTTATGGCATAAACGGAACTACCGCCACGCAAGACACGTTTCAACACCAGGCCAATATGCAGATGGCTGGCCTGGCTGTAACGCTGGGCATGAGCATTGCTGGCGGGCTCCTGACAGGGCTCTTACTGAGAATCCCTTTCCTGGACCCAGTCAGAGACCAGTATCTTTTCGACGACTTCAGCTACTGGATGGTACATCTATTCTGTTTTCTATAATTCATAAGTTTGATGTAAACAAAAATAACCTTGGCAACCTGCGCTTTAGGTTTGACCTGTTTTGAATTTTTCTTCCACCTGTACGGCGTTCGTGAGTAACGATTGTTATCAGGCCCGCAACCAGAGGGGGTAACCGGGCAATTGCTCCCCCAACATTTTTAAAACATGTTTGGTTGTTCGGTAAAACAACAAGTTACATTAGTACGAGTTACAATTCTTGTGCCCCCTTCCGAATGCATCAGGTGGTTACGGCGCTGACTGTTGCTGTTATGACGTCATCGCTCAAAGGATCTATGCTTCGAACTGCAGTTAAACGACGATGACGCGGATTCTTCGGACTCCACAAAACCTCTGAAAGAACTTCGAATCGTGGAAGAGACTTCGGCGGACAAGGACAGCTCCGGCGATCAGGCTGAAGAGAAAGCAGCTTGGGACGAGGAGAAAAAGTACGAGGATATTCAAATGACGCAGAAAGCGACAGAGTCGTAGACGACTTCACGAATCTACGTAACGGCGATCCATAAGCTCCTTTGTTGCATTGTTCCAAGTTAAAAACGCACATAAAAGAGGAACGTTTGACTTTAACAGGAGCTTTCCCTCACTCTCGCTGATAATCACGCTGCATGGATCGGAAACTTACTCGATAACCACGTCGCTTACTCGCTGTGCGATTGCTGCAGTCCAAGACAAAAATCCAATAATGATTTTGAAAAGTTTTTGAAGTAGGAATAAGAACGTTTGCACAAGAATGTCCGTGTGCTGCTTAAACCAACGTCATGAGAGTGTTGCAACCTCTCCGCTGGCGTTGCGTTGAACGCGCGGTTCACCACGAACGGAATGTGCGCGAAGAACAAAACCCATATATACGTGGTGCAAACAAGCAATAATAGTAAGAGTGACCTCATCGGGTAATCTCTACTGTTGCTTGTTGCCACATTGCGAAGCTTTGCGCACATGCCGCTCGGGCTTTCCGATCGCAACAAGAGAAGTGTCTGCTCTATTTTCATATTTTTCCTGTTTGTTGGCTCTGCTGCCAAGTAAATGTAAACGCGATCACGTGACGCCATAGCCTCAAGCTGGCCGAGTTGACCGGACCTGTGTTTACTGCAAATCGGAGGTGACCACGGATCCGGAGTGCCGGAGTCGACTGCGGCAGGATTCTGAGTTGTTTTTCGGACCCGGATCCGGGGTGAAAACATTTTTGGAGAAACCGGATCTGGAGTCAGTTTTTATTTTCGGCAGTAGCAGGTCTGCATGGTCTAACTAAACAATAAGGGAAAGAGTTTAGGCAAGATGTGATTTTTGGTTGCAGGCATGTTTTTCGGAATTAAAACAGGAGCCGGATTCTCAAATGTGAAAAGATTTCGGATCCGGATTCGAAAATTTTAGAACAGAAACGGAGTCGGAGTCTGAAAATGTGACTGTCCACTTCTGCTGCAAATGTGGAATGGAAGGTTGCTCGGAGTCCAACTGTACGAATAACTTATTGCTTTTGTCGCTCGAACACGGATTGAAACCTGATAACAATATAGTCTTCGTCTTCAGTCGTTTAATACGGATGGTTTTAGAATTGACGCAACTGTAATGTTCAAGTACTTTTGCTTTGTGTTTTCTGACATCGTGGTTTTTAACCGATTTTCCCTGTGCTGTTTAAAACGTTAAAACGCAAATAAAAGCTGCAAATAACATGTATTTTTAAGACGAAACTGAACAGCTGTAGACGGTTCAACGTATAGACTGGAAACCTTGTATTATGGTGAATAAATCCTGCAGCAAAAACAGATGATTTGTGCCGCTTTTGAGCTGCTTTTCCTTGTCCTTTGCTATAAGTAGAACAAGTGATTATGCATGTTGAAGGATGAACAGTATGGGCTTTCTGGTAACCATTTTGAAAAAAAAATTCTCATGATTAGCGTGCAAAAAATCAACAAAATCCGTGAAAATATTTCAAAGATTTATTGTAACTTTTACGCGCTTTTCAAAGATTTATTGTAACTTTTATTTATCATTGTACAGTATTTTTGGTATAATGATTTGGCCTATATATTATTTAATGGAAAACTTAGTTTGGTTTGCTATATAAGATTGTGACTATTGATATGTTTTAACATGTTGTAGCACATTCGGATTTTCAACTTGAAGATAAGAAGCGACACTAAAATCATAAGTAGAACATAAATGGCCTATGATAAAAAACAATGGGTCTCAGTCAAAATGCAAGAGGTGCCCATTACAAGATGTTAAGGGCCTATAATCAAAGGATAAGCAGGCCCTTTATTCTTTGGTCATTAATAAGTGGGCCCAGTATTCTTCAATGAAAGGATTTGGGTTCCCAATCAAAATTTATGTCATTTCAAATGAAGAATATTGAGCCCTTCCTTTTTTGAATCATTTTGCTAATGTTACAAGACTTAGCTGCTAGCCTACTATTCTTGCTTGTAAATCTTCTAATTACCCAGTTTACATATCCTTACGCAAATGTAGACGCTTGGGTTGGTTCTATTTTTGTGCAAGGTGGAAACGAATGCAGCTGAAGATGCTGAGGTATTTTCTGTCTATTTAAGTTAAGGAGCAGTAGGGTGTTATATTTTGTTGTAAGATGTGTACAATTGTGTTATTTGAGTAGTGGATTGTTCATATATGGGAAAGATACCAGATAAGGTTATGAGTTGGTGTAAAACAATCAACATTTGCCGAAAAGAGCATAGATGAGTTTTGGCTGTCCATAAGGGAATCCTATCCAATGATCAGTTCAAAAGCGTCAAAATTATCCTACCGTTTGCATCTCCATGACTTTGCGAGTATGGGATTTTAGAACTGACTTAAATTAGAAGTTGAAAGGAGAAAGATTTCTCGTTATTGACAACGAAATGCGAGTTTGCTGGACGTCATTGAAGATTTGCATCAGTTTGAGCCATCGCATAAAAAATCTAATTCTTTAGCATATTTACTGTATTAATTGCTTGAAAGTTTTCTGCCACAATGTTTAGATTTTTGTAGTGTGCCGTAACTGTAAAATAGTTGAGAAATATTAGCGTAAGTCAAGCAGTCAACTTTTTAGTTATCAAAGTGCAATAGTCTGCACTTCGTGACAAGCAGTACAAGTAATTACCTAAAATTTCGGTCACCAATCCTTTGATTTCTGCCAAAATTTTCATGGATAAAAATTTTCTTCTATATATACTGTGAGACTGCCGGCATACACGTGCTTAAGGGTCGTTATTGAACATGCCTAAGAGCTTCCACTTGATTTAATGGATTGAAATTTCTGAGAAGGACTACGAAGCCCCTGCTCAGTTAGGCACCGTATGATTAATCAAAGTAACAAGAAGGTAGTTATTTGCGGCAGTTCCCTGCTTTGCAAGCTTTCACATGAAATGAGGAAGCGAAACTTCCTGGCATCAAAACATAAGGTGTCTAAATTGCTAAAAGATATGGATTCACCGACGAACTCTAAATCAGGCGCGCAACCAGGGGAGGGAGGCATTTGGGGCATTTGCTCCCCCCGGAATTTTCAAAACATTGCATAGCGATTTTGACATTTGTAGAAACTTTCAAAGATTAAAGATGAAATTTTGTATTCTAACCATTTTAAAGAAACCTTATTGCAATTTTTCTTTGTCTTGCTCGTTAATTATTATCTCCTTACAAGATTTATCTTGAGACAGGTTATCGGATCGAAAATTTCGTAAATGATTGGTATTCAACCACAAATATGCTGGAAGCGTCAACTTGGGAGATAGTTTGAACTGTTCGTATTTTTAAGGCATTTTTTATCTATTTGTTCATGTATTATTTTGTCTTAGACAGGCCTCAATTTGCCCTCATGAAACTTTATAACATTAGGGTACTGCTGAACCGTGCAAATTGCTGAAACTTTCAAACTTATAAGAGAAATCTTGACATAGCAGTTTGTGCCTCGTCAAACCGCTTGTTCTTCTACGACCTTTTGATTATTATTTTTGTTAGGGGCAAAGCGGATCATCATTAGTAACGTAGTACATTTTTTAAAAAAGCGTTGTTTAGCTGCATTTTCGCTTCGAAACCTGATAGTTTTTAACTAAATTCAGGCTGAGGACTGTTTCACGTTTTAGTGTTTTTCTGGGTTGATCCCAGTACCACGGCTTGGGAAAAGGGTCTAGTAAAGTGTCATATGAGTGCTAGTGTTGAACGCGTCTACCTACTAGACCACTTTGGCTCCAAATGACCCTTTACATGACTCTAACTTTTGCAACCAGTGCAAGTCCTGAAAGCTCATAGACCTAAACGTGCTTCTAAAAGCTTTCACACAACTCATGGATGCCAGAAAAAGCTTTTTGCCCCAAACACACCTGATCCGTTATGCGCCATAGGCACAAGACACCTGATCCATTTTGCTCGAAATGGTAGCATTCAAAGATCACTCGAAAGCATTTCTAAGAAAAAGGCATTTCTCGTGAATTGAACCCATCAAGTTTCTTGTTCAGAAAACAAAAATCATTAAGTTGTGTGCGGCATACTTGCTGGTTACATCCAATTATGCTTCCCAGAACGATGTTGGCGATCAGCAATCCAAACCTCGTGATCTGGTCTCGAAGATTTCGGTCTTGCTTACCTTTCTTGCAAAAGCGGGCGCTGCAGGGCGCAATAAATCACTTGAACATCGCGCAAAGCCATTTGCTCTTAAACAGCTGGGTTGCATATTGTGAAAACGTGTTACTTAGCTACTTGCAAAGTTGCACGCTGCAACGACAAAGAACTGATCACGAATATCTGTTTTTGCATCAGCGAAATGCCCTTACATTGCAGCAAAATTGCAGTGATTTCGTATGCAAGGCATTTGTACTTTGCGGTTGTTCAATCGTTTCAACGTTTAAAACAACGTGTTGAACGGGTTGTGAAGGAACAGCTATGTACAATAATTATTTTCATCAATTTTTCAAAAACACAGTTGTTCTTCCAACTGTTAAAGGTTGTTTAATCCGTGCAGTAAAGTACAGTAGACGAGGAGAGCATCTATGTTCCATGCATTTGAAATATGTCTTGCGATATTATATACAAACTTGCAAGTCGAGGCATCTTGAAAACAAATAAGATTAATTGCTCATGGGCCCACATTAACAAGCAATGCATGCTTTTTGCCAGTATTTGTTCATATCTCGGTCTAGCAAATAAGTTTGTTTTCAATTTCCAACTTCCATGCGTTTGTAACTTTTCACCTCAAAATGACTGAAGCGTAGGTGAACACGTTTTGAAAATGACATCAGCTTTAAACGTATGAAGTTTAAAGTTTGTTGGTCGTTCTTATTATTGAATTTAAACCGATTTTCGAATTTCGTAATATTGTTTGTTTCTTTGTTTATTGATGAAAATGACAGTTAGGCCAGGGCTGAAAACTATTGTGAACTAGAATGTTATATCCAAACAAAAACAAAAAGGGCGACAACACAAAAAACAAATGGAAATGACCTTCAAGCAACAAAGTAATGATAAAAAACGTAGACATGCACACCAACGCAACAAGGAAAAAAGTTAACGAACGATTATAACAGTTGCTGATATCTATGCAGGAAGGTGAGTTTTTAGAAAGAAACAAACACGAGCAGAAAAAATGGGTCCTTGAGTAAATCTGGATGCTCTAATAGTATTGTTTGGTTAGAACATGGAAACCTAAGGACTTAAAAACTGTTCGTGATACGAGACCATCTCAAACAGATGTTCTTAAAGTTTGCCTCAGAATCCCGAGAGGGTGTTGAACTGAGATTTTGGGGTATTTAGTATTTTATTTCAAAATAGGATATGCTTTGTGTAGTGAAACCTCCATGTAATGCGATGGTCAGCGCCCAAAGCACGCCATCGCGAAAGAGAAATAATTTCCTGCGGTATAAACCACAAATGAGGTAAACATGCCCAACTTGGGCCCAACCATTTTGTACTGTTTCATGTGTTGTCAGATTTTGTTCGGCCTTATTAGGGTATAAAACGTTAGGGGCACAGAACTAAAATAATCTGCAGTATCCTTAACAATAGGACCTGACGCGAGGTGCAAGTTGAAGGACATTTAAAAATATTCGGTTTTAATAGCACCACAATGGCACATTAGATTGTAGCGGTTATCGATATTGAGTTTATTGTGGCCCAAACGAAGCATGCATAAGTTGTAGTTGCGTGAGGATTGCCACCATATAAATGACAAACGTTACTTGACTGGACAAGGAACAAGCTAGATGCCTTAGAGAGAAATTGGTGAGAACCTAACGCAAAAGTCCAGTGGACAGTGAATTCCAACGTTTAGAACATTTGTGAAGAAATGAATTGTGAACTGAGTTTTGTAAGAGACGGAGTTTTGCATGGGATAGTTGTACATTGAGATGAAAACGCGATGAATGTTTAGAAAGACCAAGGACAGGAAGGAGAATAGGGCATTGTCCAAAAAGTGTGTTACCAAAATCAGTAAGAATGAGATACTGCAAGTGGACGCGGAGTGACGTGCAGAGACCTAAACACTCAAGATATTCTCATGCGATGTGGCCCTGAGGCAGCCAAGGATAATCTTTGCAGCAGCAGTTAAACGTTCACGGAAACATTGGTGTCTGCGACATCAAAGTTATCATAAACAACGTCTCCATAGTCAAGGAAGGGCATAGCATATGCACGATGAAATACCAGAAAGAAAAGCCTGAACAAGAAGTTTTAAGTATAAAAACTTTTATTCAATTCTCTTCGCAATATTAGAACTTTCAGACTTTTACAAAAGTTTCAATCAAAGCTAAAACAAATAGAAAATACATATTATTCTTGTTTAAATAACACGTTTGCTGTTTTATGCTAAAAAAGAACGATGTTGCTTAGTGACTAGCAGCATTTGAACCCTTTGGGTAATGCTATTTAGAGATAATGAAAACAAGAGAAAAATTTCAGCAAAAACACTTAAAATAAAAAAAACAAAAACCGACATAAAAATTTACTATTCCTAAACAAACATTGTAGGTGTATACAGAGGTGACTATATTTGCCAGGGCAAAGCGTGCCTAGCAAAATGTTACACAATTTCACACAATTTTTAGAAACAAAAACCAGAGAGCCATTTATTCAGATATCGAAGCGTTTCATAAGATGTATTGATAGAACTGCGTTTTCCCAAGCTCACCAGCTGCATATGTGCTGTAGTCATTCTGGCAAAGTGAGTGAATTCCAATGTCCTATGTAATTATTCCTGGCAGGAGATGCAACTGACAGTAAAGACACTACAATGCTTCTGCACTAAGCTCAAGAGTGAAAAATTTTTGAATTTAAAATTCATGCAAATCTAGCACTGCAGTCGTTTTTTGCAAAGACTTCAACATAATAAATGTTCACAGTTGAAATGCTTTTCAGCTTTCGTGGTCAGCGAAGGTGCATGACTAGTTAGTTTGATTTCATTGAGCCAGCGATGCAAAATTTTCTGTGAATTTTAGTAGCGCGCAGAGACTTCAGTAGCGCGCACGTATAAGCTTTGTCATAATATTGCACTTAAAATCATAACCTAGGCACCAATACGCCGCTGCAAATCCCGTTCGCACATTCCAAGTTTTTGGTCACGCGGCGTGTGTGGGCGACCGCATTTTTGCATCCCTGCGTTAAACCAATCACAAATAATCTACTTCACTGCAAAGTTACTACAATATCATCGTTTGGTGGTTAAACAAGTGTGGTACGTAGTAACAAAAATCAACAAATGCGCATCATTCAACATGAAAGTATTAAAAGAAAATACAATTTAAAACCATGATCAAAATATTATGCGCAAATTTCAGGGTGAATACTTGAATGCCTTCGGAATTTTTGCATAATGGAGAAAACATAGTGAAATTCTCCATTCCGAAGTTGGAGCGAATTTCAAAGCAACCGACAGCTAGTAACACGAAATCTTACTTCAAAATCCATATAACATTTTGAGCAACCTTTTGGTGTGAAACATTATATAATTCTTCACGAAACATGTGTTTATTGCCTCAAACAAATAAAAAAGAACAAAATTGATGGAGCGCTTCTCGGAAGCTTCCTGCCTTTCAAAACAGCTTTCATTCCGCATGAAATGAAGAAAACCGTTCACAGCACCGCTTGCCTCTCACTGAGCGTTTCCTTCTAACTAAAAATGACCCAAGTGAACCGATAAGTTCTGGTTTGATTTAAATTACTGGCATGATATAAAATAAGGAAAAACACAAATGCAATCAATGTTGGTTTAAAAGTGGTTCGAGTGAGATTGATGTTCCTTTAAAGTCAAACGATTTGGCCCCCCAAACATTTGGGCTGGCTACGTAACTGTTCACAAATAGACCAGCATCAGAATATATTCAGAAAAAAAGTTGTTTAGACCCATGTCGAATTCGTACCTAACATTCTTTGGATTTTTTTGTTTACGTCTTCAAGTCCCGCATTTTCGTCAATCGTTACCTTCATAAGTGAGCAACAGTTTTTTGTTCGGGGTGCCACCTCTCAAAGCACAAAATGACAAGATATGCTAGAAATTTGGGTAATGGCCCCCTTGGCCTAAGCAGGTAAGTTCGTTGGTCAACGCACGTATTGATGATCTCAAGGTAGAACTTAAACAAATGCAGTATGGTGTTATCCAATTTCAGCTGGCAAGCAGGAGATCGCCACCACACCAGCTTCTGCAGAGTGAGTGATTGCTTTCCGTGCAGAGTTAAGCAACGAATAGTTCACTTGATGGTTTTCTTAAACATTCAGAAGCCACCAAAATGCCATTATCATCTCGTAAAAGTCATAACATCAAATAATGTTGAAAGACACAGCTGGCTGTTGTTTATACAAAAATGTTACGTGCAGAGGCGACGCCTCAACACAGATTCGCTTGGCTTTGTCCAACAAAGAAACGAAGCTGTCATTTGAAGAATAGAAATTAGGATAGTAACTCAAACAGTGCAGCCTGTAGTTAGGGGTGTAGTGAGGCGGGAACGCGTGGGAACGGCGTTTCCACACTTTTTTCACGTTTTGCTTTGAAAAGAGTTGAAAGCTGTTTTGAAATGGCTACTTTTTGGATGCGTTCCCACACCTTTGTTGTTAGAACTGCATCCCTGCTGTAGCTCAAATGCCATTCCGAAGAAACACCGGTGTTCATTCGATGGATGAACAAGCACGCGTCATCAGCGCGAAACCTTTGTGATCAAGGCGAGACACAACATGCTACAAAGGGCGCTTAGTTCATTATTATTCACGACACTTCTCAAAAGAACCTTTGCAAACTGTTCTCATTACGTGATTGGTAGTTCAAGAAAAAGGAAAATGGCACCTAAAACAAGTTTTATGAAAGCATAAGATGAAAAGATGAAAATACCTTTCTGTGTAAGACTTGCAGTTTTTATTTTGTGTTCATTTTCAATGTGGATATTTTGCGCACAGACAATGGTCCTGTTTCTGTGGTTCTCAAACCCCATTTAGCTACATGAAGAGACCAACAAGCAGTTGCAATTGTAAAGGCCACAAGCGCGGTCATTGCTAGGGGTAAAAAAGACAATGTTCATCCCTGGAATATTCAAGCCTGATACATGACATGGCCATAAATGTTTACACTCGCTCGCCTTTGCGCAGCTGGCACTCAACTAAGATCAGTCATTTATTTGACCAGAAAACACTCTTGCGGCAATTTATGTTTGAAAACTTATTGTTTCATCCATGACTAGCTTCAGACCAAGGCTGCAGCTTATCCATGAAGGTTGTAATCATGAAAAGCGTTTTCACATTCAGAAAAAAGTCGCCATGAAACTGGGTCAGACTGGGGTCATACTGCCTTTAGTGCAATGAACGAAAACGCCTTTTTTGCAGGAAACAGTCTTTCACTGGTGTGGGTTCGGATGTAGTTCATGGAAGCTGAAGTATTTCTCTTGAATTAAGGCTGCAAAGCTTGTTTTTGTGCAAGAAGAGAAACGCCAAGAACGACGAAGACGTCAGCGCGGATAGATAATTTGTTTCGTGCACAGCTGTTTGTTCACTGGTGAACACAAGAATGCAGTCAAGGGTGACGGCCATGCACTCAAGGCATGACGCTGATGATCGGTTTGCACGGGAGGAGGCCGGTAAAATATGTGGCGTGATGTCGTCTTAGCTGACGAGCAAGAGGTCATGTCGAGGGCGTTTGTGGCTGAATGCTGCTCACACAGACAGGAGCGTGACAAGGTTAGATGGCTCCCGGGACAAGAAGCAAGTTTGGCGCCCCCATGTTCGAACCTGAGGTTTTTGCAGAGCAAATGTACTGTATTGAAGAAAGTACTTGTGATATTGTGGGCCTTTTCCGCGCCCCCGCAGTCATTCCGCTCTCGGCAGTGATTCGGCGCCCGGGGAATTGGGACCTTCATGCCCCCCC
>JGI24021J15306_10001270_pt1 | contig 24080 bp, 20 predicted proteins | sample Ectturendosymbi1_FD_15306 | JGI IMG/M metagenome (IMG submission 15306) | reverse complement strand
TGGGAATGCCCGCCACTGCACGGCGAGTGACGTTGTCAATGAAGCATCACAATCTTGCCGTAACACTGACAAATTGTCCTTCAGTGATGTAGTCGAGACCGTAACCTTCGAGACCGAGACCTGGTTAAAATTTCGAGACCGTGACCAAGACTTCATCAAAAACTCCGAGACAGAGACTCCAGACTTGAAATTTGAGAGCGAGACAGAGAGTCGAGACTTCGAAATTTGTGCAATTTATCGAAATGTTTATAAGAAAATGTCATCACTTATGTCTTTAATTTTTTCAAATTTCTGGCATTTTTTGACGTTTTTTGGTTGTTCCTGACCTGCAAACACAACAAACAAAAATCGTTGAATTATAGAAATTTTACTAAACCATTTCTTTGCAATATTCAAAGTCTCTAGACGTGAAACCTTCGAGACGGAGAACGGGACTCACACAAATGGGTCTCGAGACGAGTCTCTAGACCGAGACCAAGTCTCGAGACTCCATTACTGATGTCCTTGAAAAATTTTCAAGTGATCTGGCAACCCTACCTTTACCAAAACGTTTAACAGCGCATTGACCAACTTAATTCTTTTAAAGTTACAAGAAACATTAATATTGGCAGTTTAGCATAGCAACAAATTACTTGCTGGACGATGTTGCAGACTATACTTGAGAGAATCTTTACTGCATGAAAACCATATGTTGTTATTAAAATAGTATCACATACAAACACACTACCTCCCCCGACAACAATGGCTACAGACAATAAAATGAACTGACAACTTCATAATATTGGCTACAACGTTTTTTGTAGAGTCAGCACGAGATGAACGTGGGAAAGATATTCATTGAGCGCATACCTCGAATGACAGAAGTGTATAAGTCATATTGTCGTAACTACCACAAAGCCACTGCAATGCTGGAAAAACTTCAGAAGGACGCCAATCTTGTACAGCTAACAAAAGAATGTTTAGACAATGTAAAGTACGTGTTTTTAATAGTGTGTTTAGTCTTAGTCTAATAAAGAGGTAAGCGTTAATGGTTAGCCTAAAAGGCTGACCACTTTATTAGACTAAGGATAAATTTTACGCTGGATTTTTTATATTTGTGTTAACTATTCTGCCTAAATTTATGGTGTTTTCATCACAGCGTAGCGCTCAATATCTGCAGGAAATTACTCCTTTTAGGTGATATCACTTTCAATACATTGGAGCTAGTAGCGATTCTCCTCAACATGTTTAACATTGAATTGTTTTTTAGTAAGGTGACAGTTTGTTTGCTGGTTTTGTAAATAAACGTTTTATGATGTATAAGGATTAGCTATGAGATTTATAACGGCAAAGACACAAAAAAGTAAGTATTGAAACCTTTTCCGCCGTTATCAACGAAAACTGCTGCACTAGATTTTTGAAAAATTAATGATTATGTGCTGTTTTACTAATACTCATAAACAGTTTTTTTTTTACTAAACCTAAAACTAAGGAAAACAGGTAGTTTCACAAAATTTATATTGTTATTGAGAACGACTGCTATTTTCTCGGTTGTAGGATATACAATTGATGAACGCGAATCGTTGTTGTACTCTCACTTCAAAACGATTCTTGCAGTTGTGGAGTAAAACAACCATGAAGCATACCAGCCTCGGGAAGTCAAACTAGAAAAAATACTGTTTTTCCCATTACTTTGTCGGAGTAATTGTAATTCAAAATAGAAAATGTTGGAAGATTGGAAACCTAAGAGTACACATTATACTTCGTAACACAGACCTCTACTGGAAACAGCTGCAACTCATGTTTTAATCGGAGTCTGAATAAAGATGATCATCAGCATTTTCACCATCGTTATCATTTTATCCTGAAACCGATCTCCTTATTGACATTCCAACAACCACTTTCACAATCTTATGAAGTTTTTTCGAAAACTACAGGAGATGCTTATAAAGGGTACTTAAGTTTCAAACCTACACGCTGCTTTGTTAATTCAATGAGACTTTCCACTCCTTATTGCCATTAGCTAGAAAAGTCACAAGTTAATTTTGCTGCTTCTGAACGATGAAAAACCACTTAATTGTCAATGGAAATTATTGCTTNCGAGGTATCAAGAAAATTTATTCTGTTCTTTCATCACCGCGCATGTTTGTTCTCAGACTTAAAAAATATCCCTTTGGCATTGGGTCATTATTGTTCAAACCCGTGGAGCATATATTGCGGTACCCCCTGTTACTGGAAAAATTGTTGAAGTTGACAGAAATTCCAGAGGAAATGGTTGACACTAGTTGCTACAGCGATCTTATGAACGCCGTAAAACAAATCCGCGACGTCGCTGACGAGTTAAATGAAGAGAAAAGAAAAATGGATATTGGTAACTCTTTACTTCGTTGAATATTTTGTATTCATCATCCGGCAGAATCCTGAGATATTTTGCCGGTACTGTTTTACTTTGAGAAATTTCATAACAGTGCGTTTTCAAACAGCGATCAAATACTGCCCATTGCACACAAAATGTTTTGGTGAAACAAACAAGTCTTGCTGCATAATACGAAAGGTAAAAGTTAGCAAAACCAAAACATGTTGCCATCTTTGCTGTTACTGCCTACAGTACACCACACTTACCGTAAATCGAAAAAGTGTCAAGAGTTGTTCGTGTGTTGGTGGTATTTATTGCAACGAATTGCATTTACTTCCACCAACAGCAACAAAATTGGGTTGTGTAAACTTTTGCAACTGAACTCTCGCGTGAACTCTTCCAGTATATAAAGCAAGGGCGTACGCAAGGGGGTTTGGGTTAACCTCCGCCATGAGTTTGATATGTTACAAAAACTTTACTACCTGCTCAAAGGAGATTAATTATTTTCGCATACTTTTTCCTTGTTAATTTGTCAACCTAATACAAGTACTATACCACGGAATGAATTTTCATGCAAATTCCAAGGAACATTGTAAATGAGCCAAAAAGCAATAATTAGGTTTTGTGGGAATGTGGATTATCGTCTGCATCCAGAAACCATCTCATCACTTTTTGCAGAACTTTTGTCCACTACACATGTTTAAGATTGTGCTCCGCGGAAGTTCACTTTATCCGAAACAATTGTCTTTATTTTATCTGCTAAGGCTGACCAGCGCAAGCCCTGACTGCATTAGCAACATTACCAAATTCTGCAGCATGATAGAACTGTTGCACGAGCTCAAAAACAGCAGTTGTTAACACGGAAGCATTCAGGTGTTTGATAATGTCTCAGCAATGTAAAAGGAAAACTAAAGGTTTGCTGAACCCTATACATCACAAATGAACGAAAGTTTTCTTGCGTATTCAATGCGCATTCTCAATTCTCGTGTAAATCAGCAAGATTCTATTTTGCAAACCAGGGTGTGCGCCAGCCAGTCCAGCCGCACACCTAAACTGGACTGCTCGTTTTCGACGAGACATTAGCGCAGCCTCATTTTGTAGTTGTAAATTGCTCTGACGAATTGATGAGTGTGGTTTACTCCCGTGTTTTAACGCGCATCCTGACATTTTTGCAGTTATAAACTGCTGTCTCGTAGCGTTGAGCTCATTTTCCTCCGATATCTTAACTTGGAGCGGCGTAAGTTTATATATTCAATGCAATGACACATAAAATGAGGAGAGTGCGTGAAGAAGAATATGCAAATTGTGTTAACAAACTTCGCCAAAACGTTGGTTCGAAAACATGATTATGACGTGGAATTGTGACGTCACAAACAGCGCACACCAAATACAAAATGACCACTGTATGCCACTGAAGGGAACCCCCTCATGAAAATTATCTGCGTAAGTCATTGATATAAAGCATTTACTCCTTTTCCGGGAGCAACTACTTTGGATACTAAACCGTTTTTTCAGTTGTGTTTTGGGTGCTTTAAGTGTTTTTGACGAGCTTCTTTTCGTTTGCAGTTCGAAAATATACAAACCCTGATAAAAAGAAGGCTTCGCCTCGTTTTTTCCATGTCTCCGTAAATGCAATGAGACAGAGAGTGGAACAGACGATGGTGAAATTCATTCATGAAGGCGGAACGCACTTGACTGAAATAGAACAAGACAAGTTGAACGAGTTGGTGAAAAAGTGAGACACAATCGGAAAGAATTATTTTGTCGTTGTCACTTGCGCGATAAAGAGCTCAAGCGAATTTCATTACCAGTTGTAGCGATTCACTGCTGTGACTGAAAGGCAGTAACTTTGTTTGCAGCAGTGGAGTTAAAAGTTGTTGCAGCAGGCTTGGTGCGACACAACATAACTGCCGACTGCTAAAGGGTAAACACCAGCGATGACCTCGCCGCGATGAAATACAGTGATGAAATTATGTTTTCCACTGCAGTTCGAGTGATGCTTACGGCGTTAAAGCCAACTGGTATCTGACTTCACAGTTGTTTAACCGAAGCTTACAAGGAATAAACAAGAAAGCAAATATGAAACCACGAAAATATTTCAGTTACCTATCCTGGGGGTAAACTTAATGATGCGTTAGTGAGGAAACAAATCAGGGGGGAAATTTTATGGTATGGAAGCTGGCAAGGGGTAAATGGGAGAAAAAACGTAAAGAAACCCTACTTTAGGCAATGGTTCAATGTTATCTAAATTCATAAGATTACTTCGGCTAAAGGTAAAAAAATGTTAAAGGTTTTAACCGGCACTGTATTTCGTTGTTTACTCATTTTTACTCACAATGGTTCATAACTTCTTGTCTTCTGATAAACTCATGTCCTGTTGTTTTTTATTGTAAGGTTTGAGGCAATACAGCGATCCGTGATGAAGTTTCAGGAAAACTGCAACACTTATTTAGAGCATTACAGGGATTGTTTCCAGTCTGAACAGGCTTTCGCAAATACATTATCTGAACTTTTGGAAGAAAAGAAAGAAATTGATCTCTTAAAGTCATGTTTTGAACAAGTTAATGATCAACTCTTTCCTACTTTTGTAAGTGCGTGAGACGAAGTAAATTGCTTTTATGACAAAATTGTGTATACTTTTGTTATCTAATTCAAGCATGTTTGGCCATGATACAGTAACGTTTTCATTTCTCCGTGGTTTTGGTGCAGCACGACCAATGGCGATTACGTTCGTCGCAGTGCCAGCTACTAAAATAAACCTTTGAGTACTGTAAACAAAACATAAAGTCATTATTGAAACAAAATACTTTATGAAACATAAGGGTTTCATTTCAAAAATTACTCAAAATTTTTTAAACTGGGTTAACCAGTAATCTTACAAATAATTGACTATGTGAAGACAAAACACTGCAATTGATCATCTTTCAGATTCCATGAGTTTAAGCCCATCTTTCCTGAATTACTTTGTTTACATGCATATTTATTTATTTAACGACGACGAGCGGCAGGCCGGAGCCTGAATGTACTCTTCGTCGCGTCATGTCGAGCGAATCAATTCAAGAATTACTTTGTTTTAAGTTGAGTAACCTATACATTGGTTAATAAAAAATTGAAAACACTTGAGTACAAATTTTTTGTTTTTTTCGTTAAATGCGACCGGACAACAATTATATAAGCTCCTTGTAAATACTGTAAAAGCATATGAAAATACCAAAACGTATAAATAATCCGTAGTCACCAAAACAGAATTTGTTTCTTTTTAGTGCCATCAGTTATATATCCGGGTTCTCTTTCCTCTTTCGACCTCACTTATTCGTTTCGAAATTCCTCAAGAGATCATCAATGAAAGTTTCAAAAAGTTGTCTGATTTTGAAAGCAGCAGAAGATGGTCTGATAACACAGAAGACATCAAGGTGGAAGTGAAAAACAGGCTAGATGTATTATTGCAGATCAACTGTCTTTTTGATTTCAAACAAACTATACTCCAAGTTCTACTGGCATAAAATGAAATCTTACGTGATGCCAAAGCGTTTTAAAAGTTTACCTAAGTTTTGATTCAAGGTCATTTACTACTTAAATGGATGTTCCAGATTTTCTGGTCAAACTTTTTCATTGATTACAAAATATTACCACAAAAATGCTTCGTGGGACAACGACGATGAAACATCTGAGGTAAAGGTACAGACATCAAGTTTTCCAAAAAAGAGCAAGTTCATCGTTTGTTTCAGTGTAGAGATTGACATATCTGGAGAAATAAAGGAAGTGTACAAACTGTGATCCAGTAAAAGGTCTATGTGAAGAAATAAACAAAGTATAATAAGTTTGTGAAATGTTTGGCAAAAGGAAAGTATAAACAAGCTTACCATATTTCGCAAACGTTTTCCCTTGTTTTGTTGACCATTTTTTGTTATGAGATATTGTCCTACTTGCTGTACTGTCCGCTTATGTAATCAAATTTTAGTTTAGAAACTTGTTTACAAGCAAACGGAAAAGCAGCAATGAGGCAAAATATTTTAAACACAAACTAAAGTCAGTTGCTCTTTCCGATATAAGGATTGCTATTAAAATTAATTACAGTTGATCACTTTTCTGCTCTACGCAGAGTTAAGTAATTTTCCACACTTTCCCTATGTGAATCGGTCTCTTTATTTCAGAAATGTTGTCAAGAAAATGTGATGTGATGCGTTAGTGAGTAGAATCTCCTTTCATTTTACTACCCATAAATGCTTCATTTCAAAATAAAGTGCTGTTCAGAGAAATTTGAAACATGCTGAAAACCGTGAGGGATTTCTGGTCTTGGGCAACCTTAGGGGGAGGAAAAGCGGGTGCAAAGTTTAATGAATTTCAAAACGTTGTGCCACTTTTCCCTGCGCAATGATGACGTGACTTCATCGGAGCTGCGAAACTCTATACCGCCCCCGCAAATGAGTTTTTCCCCACTTGAAACAATTTTGCATCTATACTTTGCAGGAGCGACTGATTGCTAGATCAGTCCGTTCATTCTAAACTGCTGTAGTGTGTGATTCGAATACGTATCACAGAAGATATTTCACAACGAAAACGCTAACGATTTTTTCTTTTCTTCCTGCTTTGTATCCAGTCACATCCACCAGATTAACATTCAGAGGAGGTTTCTAGACCGCTAGTTACTGCAGCATAAACCAGTCTGAAAAGCAGGGAAATCAACTAAAAATCTTCTTGCATCTAAAGCGATCTCATTTAGTACTAAAAAAGTGGGCAGACACCGATAGAAAGAATCCACGTGACAAATGCCTGGTCCATTCCAGAGTAATGTTTTTGTGGTCCGTCACTCTGGCTAGCGAAGTGTGCAGAGAACAAAAAATTCGGAAAAGTTGTAATTTTAGTTTTACACCGCAATTTCCAAATTCCAGTTGTGAGTCTTCATTAAAGCCCTTCTCATAACTTCATCTCTGCATAGACAACAGTGATACTACGACAATCTAGACAATGACTACAGTTAAACGCAGTCACGCTGATCCTCGCTTTAATCTTCAATATAGAGCAATTGTATTCTCGTTTTACAACGGCAAGCATACGAAAACCTCGAAAAAGGTACTCACATGCGTATGAACATCAACTCCAATCATCTCAACTACCACGTTTTCATGCTTCAAACTTTACCAAACTTTCACAGAAACAAAGTCTCTAACCATTACTTTCAAACATTAACATCCAAATGAACGTGCGCAATAAAATCTTCAATATTTAAAAGACAACTTCCGAACCCTACGAAAAAGTTACAATCTCTACAGCGAAATTTTCTGATTGGTTGAACCCTACTTTCTTTCCCACACAATTGTAAGTTGACCACTTTTCAATTTGAACAAATGTTTGTCTCCAAAATGTCTGACCCTAGTCCTGAAATTTGTCGTTTGGGTTTCTAACCAAATACGAACATATCTCAAACGTTTCCTATCGTTTAACATTCTCACAAGACTTTTTCATTTAACATCAAATTCGAAAAAAAGGGGTTACGTAATTTCAGTTCAAAACATTGCACTGCACAGCCAAATACATGACGTTTAATTGGTTGGGCCAGCAGGACTCTTTTCACGGAGCACACCTGCTGCTTTGCTACAGCTGAGACAATTCCAACCAACGACGTATGGAGGCTATCGTACGTCCTCAAAACACGTTGGTACAACAATTGTTCAACTAGTAGACCCATCTTCTTCTGATTCGTAATTCGAATGAATCTTGTTGTCTCCTCCGTCGCATTGTATAGTTTGATTTCTGTCATTGTTTTATTGTGGTGCAATCCTCAGACACCTTTGCATGTCCGCATTTCCTGTTTTTGAGGTGCATTGCTTCATTGTTTATTTGTCACTCTGTTCTCTTGCGTCTTGGTCACGAGTGCGTGTCGCTTCCGGTGACTGGATGTTCCTTCAACTTTCTTTTTGGCATTGCGTTAGTTGCAGACATCCCTGCATGACTTGCACTTTGTCAAAGTGTTTCTTTTTTGTGTGTGATTTTCTCAAGGTGTTCTTCTTTTACGTGTGATTTTCTCAGAGTGTTCTTTTATGTGTGATTTTCTCGTAGCTTTTCTCCACACATCCTTTGTCCATCTTTTAAGTCACGTGAATTATGGTTCATTTGGCATGGCTTTGTCTTTCAAGTTATGTGAGTCAGGGTTCATTTGGCATGACTTTGTCAGGTTATGCGAATAAGTACAACGCTCAAAATAACGCAACAACAGGTGGGTGTTTTCTCAAATTTGTCACATCATTTTTCTATTAAGTAATAATTCGTTGCTTTTAGCCTACGCCATGTTAAGTAATGCTGGCATTGGGTATTTCATCAATAGCAATAAATTNTTTGATCAAGTCAGCATGATAAACGCTATTTTGTATTTTTTCTAGAGTAAGCATTTCATAACTTTTATGCTCATCCCAGTAATACCAAAATTTTCCAATCCGTTCTGGTGCTTCTCGTATATATCTTACATAGATTTTGCTGGCTTCAGTAATTAAATATGCCTAATAACTCCTTTACTTTTGTCAGCAGTTAGGCGTAACAAAACTCATGCCTGTCACCACTGTCCGTATTGCTTCTTGCCGGAAGCAATTCAGCCAAGGGCTGCGTAAAATCGTCATCGCCCTAAAGTCCACATGAGCGTAGCGTTCTTTTCACACTATTCTCGTAATATTATGCTTATCAAATTCAAGTTCATTTTATCTTCAATTACTTATTTTTTCTGCATGACACAACGTTATTTGTCGGCAGTGTCTTGCACGTTTCTTTTTGTCGTTGCCATGCATAATTACGACATCCTGATTATTGCATATTTATTTGTTCGCGTTTGTTTTGGTGTTGTTTACACCTTTTTCTGATTCCTTAATGACACAATCTTTCCATTGCTTTGCTCAGTACCGCCACTGAGACTCAACATTTCTTCAAATTTTCGTTTTCGAAATTATTCGACATCCCAATATGTGTTGCGTTATTCTCAATATAGTAAACATCAACTGCTCATTACATTGTTACATGTACAATAGCATGTCAATTAATTAATGCTCATATACGATACCAACAAGCACAAAACCACATCACTTTCCTTGCATTGGTATGATCGCTTGATAAATCCACAAGGTCCCCAGTCTATCTTATCACCGTTGCTTTACGGCTGTTTTGAAGTGTTTTATGAGCCAGTCATGTTATGGTCACTTGTTACCATAACATCACTCCCTCCTTCAAATGGAGTCTTCCCCATTTTTGAATAAGCATACAGTATGCTGAAATATCCTCTGAACGTTCTTTATTTTGTGTACACTTTTTTCTGCTTTTGGACATTTTTTTAAAGTTTTTTGGAGACTGTACCGTCATAGTTATGGCCATTTTCTTATTCTTTTTCGCACGTTTAATTCGGTGCAGGTGCTTTCCTTCGCAATTCGCGTGAAGGTCTCCAAGCGTCACCAAGGAACACTCCAGATCAGCCCATGCAGAACAGCGAGTGACCAGTTCGCTATCCACACAGCCACTGACTCAGCAGAAAAGCATCCCGTTAACAAAGTCCACCCATAATTCCTTGCGTTCAGTCGTTCCATTGTCGGTTTTTCCTATTCATTACTAGGTTTGTCTGCTACAATGCTTATACTTAATCCTGCTTGTTTTCATACGGCTCTTTTAAATTTTTTTCGTTTGGGTACTTTTATAGAGCCTTGGAGTACCTAGTTTAAACCCCTATTGTCATATAGACACTCATCTCTATTTCTTTATTCATTTGGGTGCACCCCTAATTGTGGTTTCTTTTAACCTAAATAAATTTTGCGCATATACAACCATACTTCATACAATCAATCATTCTTCATGCAAATGATTTCATGCGGATGACTTCATGCAAACGATTTCATGTAAGTGATTTCATGCCAATGATTTCATGTAAGGCTAAATGACAATGATGCATGCAAAGCTGTCAAACAAGAAACTCTTTTTGCAACTGGTGCGAATATTGCGGATCCCAAATTATTATGTGTAGTGGGCATAAGGCCACTACAATGAATTCGGCCAAGACTTCGACTAAAGTCCCGAACGCGTAGCAGTCTCCCGATGGTAAAGACACCTTCCACCAAGTAGCATGCGATAATAAAGCAGCGCTCTGTGAAGCTAGAAGTCTGAGCCATCGGAAGTACTAGACGCATGCGACGGGGCATCGCCAGATGAAAGTCCCTGGGAGGAAATAGAACATCGAAAGTCGAAGCATAAAATGCCTAGATCCGCAGAATCTAGGGAAGCGCTTCTTTAGATCAGTTGGTAAAGGCGTAGCCCAAATTATAAACTCGGGGGCTCCCCCACAGACTTCGCCCGATGGAGCGCAGCAAAATCGAGCCCCGTCATATGTAACTTAATTTTCTTGTCACTTACCTCCTTTTGCTTTCTTAAATAATCATGGCCACATACCATTGTTTTTTTGAACGATACTCTGTTACTTTTCATTTTATACCGTACTCCTTTCCTGGTGGTCGCTCCGCGTTGTCTTTTCCTATAATCTCCAGTGATAATGCAGATATCTCTTCTCCAGTTCCACCTTTTTATGGACCACCCTACAACGACTTTGTTAAATTTCTGCAAAACCATCACCTATCATTTGTCATCACTTGCCATTGTTTCTTAGCAAATTTTCTTGCCACTTATTCACCTAACTATCACTATGTACTCATTTTAGACAATACCTTTGAGCTGGCCAGGCCCTTTTGTACAATTTTGTTGTGATTACACACCACATTAAAATTGTTTCTACATCCCTGTTTATTGAGAGTGTCTCGGAATGCTTTGAAAGCATTCAATTTTCGGTTTTCTCGCGTCCAAGAAAGTTTATCATTTAGTTGACTCGCGCGTTACAATTATTGTTATTATACGACTATATAATCCTAAGTTTACTACTGTAACTGCTAGGAACCTCGTAGGTCATAAAAAACGTTAGATTCCTCTTCCTTTCCTGCCCCAGTTCGGGTCATGGTTGACGTTAACATGTTTCTCAGTTTGTATATATGCTAACGTTTTCTAAGGCACTTTGCAGAATCAACATGAATTCCTAAAACATGCTAACAAGTGCATCAACTAGATTAGTACGCGTCTGTTGTGCCAGAACTGCCCGTTAGTGGTATTATTTTCATGGTCGACGTCTGTACAGTATAACAATACTTAGCAATATTTTTCATCCGTATCCACAATCGTACATAGGAACTATCCTTTTATTAATTTTTCTAATTTTTTACGCGACAATGCTCATAATTGCACTTACGCTATTCTTTTGACATATTCTATATTCGCAGTCTCTTATAATACACTTCCATTTCGATAAAACTTTTTCATGAATTTATCCACACACAATTATTACTTTACCTTAGGTTGGTTTGCACAATTCACAACATTCTACTTACAACATCACAGTACCAATTTCAGATACCAAGGCTCGCTAGTGGTTGGGGTCGATACTGTCCTGGCGGAGGGTGCAAGGTTAGGGTGTGTACGGAGCCCCGCGTTACCTTACGTTTAACGGCGGCAACACTCAAGAGCATTAATCAGTTCTGCTATCCGTCCCGCAGTTAACTTCTCTTTTCGTGCTCCTGAGATGCCGACTGCGTCTTCACCCGCTTATGCTACAGGACTTCTCCTTGTAACCTTCTCCAGTCCTTCCACTAGTTACTTCAGTATCCTACACCCTAGTTAGACATGTCTTTGTTTCCTACAGGGTAAACCCTAGTGGTTTACCGGTGCGCACGTTAGACGCCTAAGTTTCCTTAGTGAACTTGCTAGGTCAGGAAGGGATTTACTCATAGCGTCTACACCTTACAGTAGACTTCGGGTCGGTCGGAATGCCGGCTAAAGCAATACCCAGACACCATGGATGTATCCTGCCATCACTAATCTAGTTCTTAGTGTCGTACTTCGAGATCTCTCCTACTTGTGGTTTCCCGCCTTTTCCACTCGGCAATCTCATTTTTCTACGTGGTTTCCCGCCTTTTCCACCCGGCAATCGTTTTCTTTTCGTATCCCTATCTCGTTTTTGCATACCTATCTCTTACCTACTTTCTTTTTGGAAGCACTAGACCTCCCTATCATTGTTTGACTACCATGATTACTTAGCTTACATCAGCATTTTTACCTGTATTTATTTCTTGGAGCCTTTGAAATTAGGCTTGCGCCAAGATTGCGCTTCTCCTTGCGTTTACTGCCAATAGTGGGTACGTGCCCAAGCTGGCACACGCACACCTTCTCTATCGCGCCTATGCATTTCCCACTTGTGACTTAGATAATCTTCTCAACCACAAGTTTGAGTGTCGAATAATTCCACTGGGTCTAGTTATCGTATGTCCCGGATTATAGCATGACCTACACCATTCCTTAACTTTTTGTCAACTACTACGTTATCCCAAGTTAGATCTTCGCGCAATAACACCCAGTTAATCGCATCAGCGGGATTGCAACCTTCTGATATCGTGTGTTTGGTCATATATTATCCCGCTTTTATCACTTTTTTCATCTAACTCCCGTGTGAAGGTTCGCTTAATCCAGTTCCAAAATTCTGTTACTTGTACTTCAGGGTCCCTAGTGTTTGTTCTACCAAGGCAACTGCCTTGTCTTTAACAAGACTGCTAAATTCCACAGCCTGCACAATTAACCGCAATTGATCTCTCGGTTTTTGTCCTGGAAAACCAGTTTAACAGTTACCATCCAGCCCAAAATACTACCATAGCCGTGCCATTCTGGCAGCAATTGTGTCATTTCAGTAATGTTCGGTTGTTCTGACTTCTTTGACGCCATTTGTAATTCTTTTAGGGCCAGTGTTATCAAATCTTGATTCATGGAGTCGGTTATACCCTTCAAGTTATAAGTTAGTGTCATAATATTACTACATTTTGTTTTAACCGAATAGTGCCCTGTACACAATATGGTTTACGTTAAATTCACTGTATAGTAAACCTAAAAGTTTTTTTTTAAATATATGTGTTTGGCAGTCTATCTTATCACCGTTACTTTACGGCTGTTTTGAAGTGTTTTATGAGCCAGTCATGTTATGGTCACTTGTTACCATAACAATGTAAATGACCTAGATTGCCACGATTGTGTTAACTATTTAAAATGTGGCGGATGGAGGGGATGTAGGACGTTGTCTTGTGGTTTTCACTGCCATCCCAACCAAACACATTCTTCAGTTCAAAATTTCGTTTTGTAAATGCACTTACAGCTCTGTGTGTCTGAATAGACAGTGACTTTGTGCGTGATGATGCAAAAGTTCTACAAAACCTGTGGATGACTGAGCGGGGCGGAATATGGAAATTATCATGAAAAAACCTGAAGGGCTTTGTGTTCGCCGGTATTGAGCAAGCAAATGTCTGACTCAGCTTAAGTTTTTTACCTGAAATTTAGAGACTATTTGTTAAGTTTCTGAAGTATTCGTAATTTTGATCAACAAAGGGTTTTTAACTTTTTAAAAATGCTTAAAAATGAATAACTTATGTCTAAACACCCAAGGAGTAAAGAGAAAGGAAATAAAGTTGCACTTTTGGGCATCGTCTCTCACATTCAAAATTTCACTCTTACTTTAAAAGACAACTGTGAGATTTTGAATGTGCAAACCATTTCTTGTGGCTAAAACACTATCTTAAATACACCTTTACAACAGTTGTGTTTTGCAAAAAGCGTTTCAGACAAATGATGGTCAAACTGTTGTATGCTTTATTATCAAACTTTTGTAACTTTTAAACTTTATTGCTACCAAGCGGCATTTATTGCATTTGTCTACTTCAGTTACAATTTGCGTTTGATAGTATTATTATAACCTTGTATTGTGTTATTTCACTATTATTTTATTATTACAAATTCGGCTTCGAATTAATCGTGTGAAATAAAATATCGAGAATTCTAATCTAAGCAATAAAATTAGTTTAACATAAACTCGAAATATGTATCATACGTGTGGCTGTCCTGAGGACCGCAAAAAATGCCCTCCGCGGGCTGTAGTCTGCCCATCCCTGCTTCAATCCAATGTTCGTTCAGAAGCAGAAAAATTATAATTGTAACTCCGTTTGTTTTTCAGTTGAAACGTGACATGGACAAAACTCTCAACAAACTGTTACTCGAAGAACTTCCCAAGTTGCTTCATTTATCTAATGAAGTGCTAGTGACATGCATAGCTACATTTATAGAACTTGTGAGAAAGTTTCAGTCCCAGTTGCTTCAGGTACGTTAAGTAAGTTTCGCGTAGATGTAGCTTCAAAGACGTGGATTTAAACAGTAAATTAAAAAAATTTTGTTATCTAGATCAAAGATATTTTTAACGTATTTCTTGAGACTAGTGTCAAACTTAATTGCATATTCAGAGTTTCACAGAAAGAAAACAAAGTTTCAGTGCATAGGCATAAAAACCTAAAGTAATGTCAACCATAACAAAAATTCCTGTGTGTGTGATTATGTTTCGCAGTGCAGACTTTATGGTAAATAGCAGCGCAGTTAAACTTTTTAAAAATGTAAAGAAGCATAAAAATAGAAAACCATCAACTATGCCTAAACGAGAAATACGTGAATACATTTGACAATATATTGGAACTGACAGTCAAAGATAAACTTAAGCAGATGTTTTGAGAAAACAAAATATCAAATATGCTCATGCCGCTAGATCCAGGGACCGAGTTTAAGGGGAGGACGGGGGCGACATGTCCCAGCCAACTTTTGGATAGGGGGCATAATATATTTTGTCCCCCCAATAGTTTTTGATAAAAAATAATGTAGTTGTGCAAATTTTGTGGTTACTTTACTGTTAGAAACGTTTCCCCACCATAAAGGCAGGGAATAAATAAGAAAAATGAACACTATCACTGTATAATCCGTGGACACAGCATACAGATTTACTATGTAAACTGAATTGTCATGATTGTTGAAAATTGTGTTGGTTATTTTGAATTACCGAATCTGTGTGCACCTAAACTGCGCTCAGTCACGAATTCCTGCACTGGGCTGTAGCCTGAAATCAGATACGGTTTCAGAATACCTCAAAAATCAGAATACCTCAAAAATAATAGCACAATTTATAGAAAATCATTCTGAATTTTCTGGGTACCCGAATAGCTGCAATAAATTTGTTTGAAATCGATCTTTATAAGCCATGAGATTGCCTATGATGCTGTAATAAAAGCAGTGGTGTTGGAGGTGTGGGTGCAGGGGGTGCAAGCGAACCCCCAAAAGTATGGATTTACTGAAAATCTGGGCAAATTCCCTAAAAATCCGGTAATAAATGGCGCCTAACGCTGTTTGGTTTCACTCAAGGTTTGTAGAAAAAGACATGAAGACCTTTTTTTGGAGGTCAAACCAAAAAAAGGTCTTCATAATCTTTGTGGGAGATAATTTGTCAGCAAAAATTGCACACAAACGTTTCGGGCAAGTTTGGGGAAATTCGGACAAAATTCCTTCGCACCCCCAAAAATTTGCCTGCTCCTACACCTATGATGAAAAGGCACCTCCGTCTCCATTGCTCCCATTATGAAAGGGCAGATGGGGAAATGCTACCGCCATGCCTACATTCTCCGGCGTCCCTGTGCATATTATTCTGCACTCTCTTTACTCGCTGTGGTAGGCTACAGTGTAACACTGTAATGAACATAAATTATCAGCGGTCTCCTAAGACAGAGCAGTTCGTACCTACAAAAATATCCGGCAACGCGTTATTACAGGGAGTAAAACACTCAGTGCTACGTTAGGGCAGTTTACAACTGCAAAAATACAAGGATGCGCGAATTTCTTGTCCAATAGCAGTCGATCAGTAGGTATGCGGCTGGGATGGCGGACACCCAGGGTTGACAGTTTGAAACTTGCTAAACTACACAAGAAATGAGAATGTGCATAAAGTACGCAAGAAAACTTTCGTTTTATATTGCAGTATGTGACTGTTTTATATACAACTACTGGGAGGACAGAACAGATCTAAGCTGTCTACATCTAAGCTGTTTCTGATGTTGGACCATACCAAACCATACTTTGAAAAAATATACTAGGCCTATATAGATGTTGAACTAGCAGGGCATGTACACAAACTTGACGTGAAACTGCAGAGTTTGTGTGGGAGTGGCTTTTCTCTATTTGCTGTACGTGTTCTTGCCAAGCCTTACCACATTGGAGTGAATTGACCAACAACACTTTGCAAAAACAAAGATGGGTACATTTCTTTACACTCAAATTTTAATGGCATGATAGGTACAACAAGTTGTTATTGTGTAATTTTGAAAATGGTGATATTGCATGATGCAATGAAACCAATTCACATTGTTTTTTTTGTGCTTTTTTTCAAAAAAGAAAAAAGAACAAAAGCCTGTTTCTTGTATAAAAACAAAAAAAAAATTATTTATAAAACAGGTGGGTTGTTTTCTTTTCAAAAAAACGGGTTTTTCTCAACCCTGATCATCCTTCAATCCTTTTTTGCAATTTTCCCTTGATCGCACGGTATGGAACAAATCACGTCACTGTGAGTTTGTTTGGGTGTGCGCCGCACACTTAGAGTATAGGTCCCTGGTAATGAAGAAGCTGAGAATTACTGCTATTTGAATACGTAAAAGTAAGTGTTGACAAAAAACAAGTTTCGAAGAATTAAATCCATTCAGCATGTTTTAGTAGATCAAAAACAGGAAAAATCATCTAGTTACAGCATTTAAATTTTGTAATTTCACTCTCTGGATGCCCCCCTGCCTTGCATTCCCGGGGCCGGTGCCTCGTTCGCCCGCCCTCACGCCGCTGCGTGGGGGCACGGTATTTCTGAAAAATAGGGGTCAGAGGCGACTGCCTTGTTACCCTTCCCTAATATCTATCCCTGAGCTTGGACTCTGTCTTGTTGGCAAAGCGCGTGTGACTTCATAATTCGAATTTCTTCCCATTAGGGCTTCAACGTCCGCCTGGTTGCATTGCTAATATTTACCAAAAGGTCTTATGGTTTGTTTTTGATTTGATCTAAGTGGTCTTGCGATTATTACTAGCAGCAAATTTATTTCAGAACTGACCAAATTTGAATTGATTATCACAATTTTTGAGCATAATTATGTCTATTTGAGCCCAACTCTCAGATTTAACTTGTTTTCATATTAAATGCAGTGCTAAGTGCTAAATATCTAGATATAGCACCACTGTATATATTACTAGTTGCTTCACTACCACCATGGGCGTAAACAGGGGGGCACTTGGACCATGTTCACCAAAATATACCAAGGGGGCACTTGGACCATGTTCACCAAAATATACCAATTCCATAATATTCCTCCCATTTTGCCAATTTTACCAAAAGGTCGTACTGCGGTTGAGTGAACATAGTGACGTCTCGAACGCAAACAATAAAGGTTTATGGGTCCCTGGCTAGATCTAGCAGGTTTTTCTCACTGTTAGCTGGAAATTTTTCCATCTAGCAGCTAGCTGATTTTCTAGCAGGATTTTGAAACCCGTTTAGCAGGTTTAGAAGGTAACAAATTCCTGGCCAAATATTTGTTCCAATAATTTTTAGAGATGAAAACTTTTGCATCTTCTTCATCAAAAAATTATTTATCTTCTCTCTGATGCTTTATATTGGGCAACATAAAGACCACCAGGCACAACTACTGTAGTTGCCTTTAATCATTTGGATGCTTAATGTACCATTGCTGTTGCCGTTGCAGTTTCTATTATGACGCAGCGAAGCTGCTTCAAAAGATAATTGGATCATAATAGCAAGGAACTGGGTGGCTTGGTGAAGCCTAAATGATTTGCTTCTGTGCTTCGTGAGCGCATTGGGTTTGAAAGACTACATTGGCAGAATATATTTGTATCCCAAGACACACATGATTTTTACAGGTAGTTCAATTACGCCAGGAAGTCGTAGGCTTAATGTCTGGTCCATTGATAGGGAGTGCAAGACCCAAATTGATACACAGCTTTACAAGTCTATTTTGAACACCTCAAAAATAGCAGTTTTTTAGCAGAATTTAACTATTTTTAGCAGATTTTTGCTTAAAAATTGTGACATGGTTTTTAGCAGGATCTAGCAGTTTTTCGTAACATGATTTAGCAGGTTTAGATGACAACCATCTGGCAACACTGGAAGAGACGTCCTGACGTAGCCTTGTCTAAGAAACGTAGCCTTGTCTTGAGGTTTTAGAAAATGACGTAGCACTGCCAAGATGCAGTCAACATGCTTCCGCCAAACAACTCAACATCTCTCTCGACAAAATGCATGAATTTGACAAATTGAACGGCCTTATTGGACAGTTTCAACAACCAATGATGCAACATACTCTTGATGTTTTTGCACGTAAATGAATATTGCTTTACCGTAATCCACAAAGAAAATTGCTCGTTACCTGTAACTGTTGTCTACAGTGTTAATAGATTTAGCAGCTTGTAGCGCACTAAGGTTCTGCGCATGACAGTGGCGAAAATTTGTCCCCCGGTAAATAATCCCACTCGCTTAATGAGCCCAAAACCTTCTGGTGCCGAGGTGAGCTTGATAAGCGGGTACTACTGTACTACGTACAAAGCGAAATTCTTTCCAGAGCAAATGCCAACAATGTAAACAAAGGTGACCATGTGCAATACAGCACAACTCGACTAAGCGGACGCTTAAAGGGGAACAGAAAAAAACGTAGACTTTGACAAACTGTCAATTTAGGCAAATATGTGACTGCATGTGAAACATGACTAAACGAAACACCCATAGTATTTTTTTGTTTATTAGCAGGTCCGACCGATTTACCTAAGCTACAGTAGTATGCATTCAGAATGATATTAAAGGCGAAAAAGAACTGTATAAGAAGAGATTTAACTGCGTCCTACAGGTTCTGCTTAAAATTCATTGACTTTTACTTGTGATTTAAATAAGCAACTAGTTGGCGCAATCCAGTTTTGCGTTTTTTTCTATTGAATCCGTTCCTAAAGTCAGTGTTGGAGTCGGACAGTTACGTGTGCGCATTAAAGGGGTGAATTCCATGGGAGAAATCCGCTCCTAGTAGTTTTGTGTCGGATAGCGGGGATTCAGGTTGTTCGGAGATCGGATAAACGATGTCTGACTGTAATCTATTTTAATTCTGCTTCGACACGCTAAGACGTTTGGATTGCAGGAATTACGTTCAATCATTCCTGTCACTATGGTATTTAAAGCCACATTTCATGACGTCGAAGCCCTTGATTCGAATAAAGCAGAGGATATCATTTCAAAGTTCATCTCAGCTTACCACGAGGTATTTGCTAGTTAAGAAGATCACCATTTTGCTGCATACAAAGGTGCAAGTATATTAGCAAACGTTTGTCGCTGCTATTGGCTTTGCTTACAAATCAATTTCAGACAAACTATACTTGTGCATAGAGAATGATCAGTGCGAGGGCTACTTGCATGAGTTTCAGGCAACATAGCAAATAGAACATAACACTTTTAGTCTCGAATAAAAAAATCACATACGGCAAAGCAATTGAATTGCATAAAAGCGATGTTTGAGTGAAGGACAAAGTACAACAAAATAAATGTCAAAATATGTGCAGAAAGAGAACACGAATCGATTATTTGGTATAGCTGGCAGTTTCATTGGATATTATTAAAACATTTGATTGTGTTATTCATGCTGGCTTCTCCTTAAATTTGTGCATACAATAATCAATAGATGCTTGTTTTATCTGCTTGAAACCTTCTTGTACAATAAATTCAAAATTTCTCGCATGAATTTTTGCCCTTGCGATATATTGGGGACAAATTCCAGCATACCTTACGGTTTCTTCTTCAATCTTGTCATGTTTCTTGTCTACTTCAGTGATATTCGTGCTAACATAAAGTCTTCTTTTTGGTGTTTTAAACGTGTACTTTTCAGTCAAAGACCACGTCATTTACACGAATGCTGTACTTGTCCAATGGTACTCCTGTAAACTGGCCTAAGCAAAGGAGTATTTCGTGAAATGTTACAAAAAACGTGCCTTTTATAGGTAATAAACAATATTATCACTCTCCACTACCTAACCTTTAACAGCTTGACGCTTAAGTACGCTGAGTACCACTTTGGGCCTGCTTTTCTACCAAAATTTTCTGTAGTCTCCCAATTTTAAAATGCCCATATCAACGTTGCATGGTACAAGTTAAATAAACGTAAATATTTTGCTTGTGGTGCTTTGGCAAACACTTATTTCAATCTACAGTTTTATAACGAGAATCTCCTTGATATTGATTCGTGTCATGATTCCTTCCTATTTGACACACCGCTTTTCAAAAACGCTCAGTCATTAGCAACGAAAATTCCAACATGTTGATTGCACACTTTACATTACATTGTCCTCTCCAGGTGTTGCTTTAAATAACATCGAAGTAATAGGGCGAAGGCGGCGAATGGAAATGCAATTCTCTACTTTGAAAGATTAATTTGCTAGGGCTTCCCCAGCTTTTCATAGTTTTGCTGTGGAAATACTGTGAATAGTTTCTCCCTAACTTCTTTCTGATAGGGATTTTCAAACTACTAATCAAATTTTTTTAGTTCTTAATTTTTTTCAAGGTGACTAGCTTTGGAAACATTTTTGACAGATGTTAAATTTTGGATATTTTCAACTTCTTAGATGGAATTAAAAACTAGGAATCTTTTTGCACTGATCTGCCACAATTTGTTGACAGTTCTTTACATGTTGACAAATATTCAAATAACTTGCGACTGTGCCTTTCCTCAGGAAACAGNAAAATAGTTGTTTAACTATTCTGGTTTTTATGTTATAACTTGATAGCCCGAGTTTCAGTTCCACATTCGACCCGCCGACATCCATCTACTCCTATCTTGCGCTTCAGCTATGGTTCACGTCGGTAATTTCGTAATGAATGTTGCAGTAAGGTTTTGTCACAAGCATACGGTATGACTCTCATGAAACTAATTTCTTCGGTATGATTTGACTCGAAATAGAATTAAGTCTGCTAAGTTGCATGACGTGTGCTCAAATGCTTCACTATTTAGCCGGGCTAAATGCATTATCTCAAAAGAGTCGTTTCGATTTTCTTAATACATCGGAAAATATTGACTTGGGGTTAGGATGCATTTTCAGCAGATTGTATTGGGTTCCAAAGGTCAGTAAATGCATTCAGGAATAAATGAATCGATGTTTGTGACTTCACTTTGGTCAATTAATTTTTTTCAGTTTGACGTCCGATCTGTTTCCACAAAAGGCATTCCTGATGAAAACAGCTTCAAGATTTACTTGGATGCAATCGAAAAGCGGTTTCCCCGCTCATTCTCCAAAGATTATGGTGACGTACGTGTGGTTATTATAGTCGTATATAGTTACTCTTTTAGGGAACATTTAATGTTGGTTGAGTGAACATGCGTAATGTCCGGCTTTATTTTTGTTTTTGATAGAGAAACGTAAAATCATTTATCTAAAACATTGATAAATCTTAATGCATCAAGTCAAGTCCTCAACAAGGGGGAGAGCAACCTAGCAATTTCCCCCCCCGATATTTTCAAAATCCTACTAGGTACAACATTAAGTTGCAAATCATTTTGCCCCCCTAAAATATCAGCTGGTTGCAGCCCTGCAAATGGTTCTACTGTAAACCAACCGACTTTACAACATTCCTGCCCGAGAGATATTTTAAATTTTACAATCCAACCAGTCCTAAAGCATCTTTTCCCAAGAATAAAAATTAAAATAAGATAAACGTAGTTTATCTATCCAAGGTAGTGGTAGCGAGTACAAGGCAGTGGTGAAGGTTTTCATTCGTCACACAAGTGCGAAACGTGTTCTTCATGAAGAACAAGTTTCGTTGATGAAGCTCGTTTTTGAACACTCAGACTGGAAGCAGTAGGTAGAGCCAAACACAATAAGAAATTGCACTGACAATTTGCGAAGAGTGGAAAAAATTGGAGGTACCTTCCTTTGACCAGAAGTTCTCAGGTGTGCAATCACAAAATATTTGTTTCGCTGCTACGTTCTACTGGGCTTTAATTACCAGTTGAATTTCGACTGGGTCTACACATGTGTAGGGGAGGGTGGGGCACAGTAGAACTAGGGGCACAGTTGTTTTTTTTTGATTTGTTCAAAAAGTTGAACTTTAAAGTTTCCATGGTGATTTAGTCTCATACCAGCAGTAGTACGAAAGTTAATCATTCCTTGATAGGAAGCCGTTGTTACGAGTGTTTTCGCTACCCAAAAGTAATTCATGAAATCGCATTTAGATTTGGGTTTTGCCCACGTTAATGAACATCTGTTCTGAGTTTTTGTGACGTTCGGACGGCGGTCCGTCATTTCAGTTGTCCTGTTCTATGTTGATTGTCACATCGCCCAAGCATTCACAATGGGGTGAATGGGTATGCAGCAGTCGATGGCAGGGGTAAACAAAATCGAAAAAGGTTAAGAAGCACTGGTTTAAACCACGAAGTGACATAAATGCAATAGAAAGAACGAAGCACCAACGGACAGCAAAATTGATTAAATACTAATGAAAACAACAAAATAAGTCATACATTAGAAAACGTAGGAATTCTGAAAATTGGTATCAAGTATATATTTCAAACACGCGAAGGTTTGGGAAAAAACTTGCGGGTGATTTACTAAATCAGCCCCATTTTTGGCACAAATGAATACATCAATGAAAACGTTTCAAAACAAGAGGAAATATAAAATGACAACATGCAATAATTTGAACATTTTAGGCAGAAGTAGAAAACAAGGCACAGAATCAAACAAAAACACAGAGAGCGAAAAGCATGCCCATATGCAGGAAATCCGGGGTGAGCACTTGGAAGTGTGAAGGTTGTACAGTAAGACCAAGTACTGTATTACCGCAAATACAGTATTGTATGTGTGAAGAAAGCTGATATTAGAGATGTTTACGTTCCGGCTGGGTAAACGATATTTTTGCAAAGAAGCAAACCTTGTTTGCTAACTGTGAACTGATGCAACATTGTAAGAGTAATTTTCAAAATTTTCACGCAGCCAACAGTTATTAAAGAGTGCATGAATGGGTCAACTGATAATCTGAAGAAAACAAATTTTTAATTCGGTATACTTAATATCCGCTTTAACGTCGATATGTTCACACAGCATAAAAAGCAGCTACTTTATTCCTTCGGAAAATGGCTCAAGCTCTATTTCACATTGAACCGATATTACATAGCTAAATTTTCTTGCTACATTACAATTCTTTTAGTAAACCTTTTATCATGTTTTTCTTCTACTTGCTAAATATCATGTTAGCTGTTTATAGGTTGCTGGCACATCCAATCAATCAAGCAATCCTGGAGACATGTCTTGCACTGAAAATGAGGTATTTGNTGTCACAAAGAATCACAAACCGATTCGAAATTCGGATAAATGGTTTGTNGTTGACGGAGGTTGGTGCTGTTCAAATAATTCCGTTTCTAATTCAACAAACCTTTTAGTACTGTACAAGCATATGAAGTTGTTAGATGACGAAGTATGAAAGGTAAAAAAATTGAAGGCCAAGATTTAAACGAGGACAGCAGATATGATGCCATTTTTTATCTCGATGCAATGCATATAAGTTTTTATTTAAAAGAGATTTCAGGACTGAAGACACGTATGGTTTGCTTGACATCGATTTCTATCAAAAAGTTTTGCTGATTCGGCTGCGTCACCATGTCGGGAAGCTTATTACTTTTCAAGTTTACCTTACTTCGTTCTTCGTTAGCAACAGCTATATTCAAATGATTAGTAGAACTTTTAGATCAGTGTTTCCCAAAATTTTTTTGGCTGGCGCCCCCTTTTCTGACAAACAAATTTCTACCACCCC
>JGI24021J15306_10001269_pt1 | contig 24092 bp, 12 predicted proteins | sample Ectturendosymbi1_FD_15306 | JGI IMG/M metagenome (IMG submission 15306) | reverse complement strand
GATTGTTTCAGGAAATGTTTCTGCCAAATCAACAAATTTTCCTTTGTTATATTGTTTTTCCTCATTGGCAAAATGTCTACGCGGGCCGGATGAAACGGCTTCGCGGGCCGGATTTGGCCCGCGGGCCGTAGTTTGGTGACCCCTGGTCTAAAGCATGTCACCAGCCTTCAAGCATGTCAGCAGCGTTCTGGTATTTTGAATGAAATCCATTCAAAAATGTTCCATAAATGCTCTTCTAATTTACCGCTAGTGAAGGGAGAAAATGATGCGGAGAAAATGTAGCTTCAGATTTGAAATTAGAGCAGTCGAATTAGTTTAAATCAACGATGAAAGCCGCAGTAACAAATAATGCGTTGAGTACTGAATAATAAGGGCACCGTGTTACAAGTGCAGGAAATTAGGCAAAGATGCGTGCAAAAAAAAATGAAAACGCAGAGCATGTTTAAGTTGTTTTGAGGAACCGAAACGGTCTCTTAAAATTCTACAACAGTCTCTCAAAATACAGAACCTCGCTGCACGACCAAAAACTCGTTTCGTAAAATCTGGACTGCTAATAAATAATAAACACAGTAATTCGTTTAAGCAACTATGGTTATTTTTATATATTAAGATATAATATAATTGCAGTCTCCTAAAATTTCTTAAAGGCCACCAAAGACAAACCTTAAAAACCTGCTCTACACAATACCGAGAATTAAAAGTGGATTAGGCGGCTGCAAATTGAATATAACAAATCGCGTTTAGTTTGTCACACTCCGCGTTGCACTTCCAAGTTTCCCTCTTGAAGTCTGCATAACACAGTGAGGTGCTACCAGATTTTGTTTGGTTCTGCACATAACAAACAGCGTGAATATGCAAAACGGGAAACTAAAGAGAAAACGTTTTAAGGGACGGATAAGATTGATTCGCCTGGCTAAGATTCGCTTGAAAACGCGGCAACACAGAAGCGAAAAGACATCGTGGAATAAGTTAAACTCAGTTACCTCTTGCTTAAAGTACAGTGAATAGCATTGCGGACAAACAATTTCTTTGGCCACTATCACTGAATTTAAAATTCCGAAACTATCAGGTTTGTTTATGGAGCGGAGGCAGAAGATTTTTTGTTCTGTTGAACAAGAATTCTCCAATATAACTCTTATTTTAACTGCTGCGTTATTTGCATGTTAAAGAAAACGCACAGGTCTTTCGTAAATAGTCCAAATTAAAATGAACATCTCCGCCTGGCAACAGGTCAAGTACGTTAGTCAACACCATGTCCTTGGCATCAACAGTAGTCAACACCATGTCCTTGGCACAACAGCAGACAGCAAGAGTTTTGCAACTTCCTTTTTGGTACGACTGCCGGGACTTTCTGCATGAACGCAGTTTCTTACAAAACACTTGCTTCAATTTTGATATTCCCCAATATCGACAGCTAAGCGAAAAACCCCTGCGAAACAGTTGACGAACAAGCTCGTGAGATGGGAAATTTTCTTGCTTGAACTTAGATTTGCAGAAAAGACCGTAGCGTGTATGTTATCAGTCATGTTTGCCAATTAAAATTTAAGGCTGATCATATCGAAGGATCGATTTTTACACGAAAGCAAGACGCAATATTTGGTCCGGTTACAACATATTTCAACGTCTGTTTGGGAAACTGACTTGCCTGCATTTAAAGTCCTATTTTGAAACAACAATGGTGCGTTCCAAACAGGGAAATGTGCTGCCAAAGAGCACGAAATCAACCAATTTTCGATAGACAAGAACTTTTCTCAGCTGATCGCACGTACAGTACCATTAGCCAAGTCCATCTTGAAGCTACAGAACATTAAGGTTGACCAATCTATGGCTGGAACATTTTCATAAGAGCGATGAATCAGTCAGCTGAGACTGGTAAAAATGTGCGAAGGTGGGTTTTTCACTAAGTGAATTGCTTGCTTTCAAAATCATGTCTTCTGTCCAGTCTAACGAAATGTTCTGCTTTGAATTCAAAATTTTACGGTATACTAGAAAATCCTTTCAACCATGCAGCAAGATCAGCATCTGCCCGTTCCTTCCCACCCTAAGTCTGTTATTCAACCAAAACATTTTTAATATCTAAGTTCCTACACATAAAAAAAACGGCGCTTAAAAGACTTCATGAAGTAAGCCACTGAAAAAATTGAATTGTTTTCTGTTTTTGCTGAGATCAGTTTAAGCTCATGCAGTTGAAATGCAGCTACACCTATCAAGTTTCGGCAGGGCCGTAGATTATGAGTTTGTCAAAGCGCTAACTGGTGAAGCGATTCTGTTTGGTTTGGTCAAACCACATACCACAATGAGAGGAGCAGTGAACAAACGCATTTGTTCACGAAAACGACGGCGCATCCCTTTTTCCTTTCCACGAATGCTAAGGAATGCATTGATCCCGTTTAAAAGGACTCGTGATACTCACAGAAAAACATCCATCCTGGTGTCAAATACCTTGATAGTGTCTACGATTTGTTCTTTTAAGACTCATACTTCGTATTCGAAACCAGCATGCCACGTTTTCCGTGATGGTATTCACGACATGCAACAGGAATTGCACACAAATTCACCACAGATATTTACAAGAGAAATCACTCTTTATCTAGCACTGAGGAAGCTGTACTGACGTATACCTTGACGCTAGAACAATCTATAGTAGTTCAGTATCCGAAACTGAAACTGTCCGAACTGTTCGCGGGGTAATCGTCTTTCTAACGGTGGGCAATGGTCCACGGGGAAGTTGTATGGCTGTTGCTTGGACTTAAGTTGAACTTGTTCAGATAATCAAGTAAACACTTGTAGTCATCGTTTACGTTTTTCAGAAATTGTCAAGTCAGCGTCAAGCCCTGTAACGTTGCTTTTATAGCGACGAAGCAGCAACGCACAAGTTGATGGTGAACTCCTCCCTCGTATACGCACGCCGTCTACGATCTTTGGTCGCACCTGGGCCCGTAGCCACGGGGGGCATTGCATTCGGGGACAGTGGTCCCCAAATTTTTTGTGATCCCCCAATTTTTTGCGCCCCGTAAATTTTGTTGTGCCCAGAAAAATTTGTTTTAAACATATAATGAAAACAAAAATCTTGCACCCCTTAGAATTTATTCCCCCCTCAACCTTAAAACCTGCCCACGGGCCTGGTCGCACAACGCCACAACTCCTGAGCGAGATTCAACACCAAAAACAATCGTGAGACGACCGGGTGCAACAAACTGTGCGCAAACTGGCATTTTCAGTTATCGGGGCTGATGTCGTTGGATTCGAAAGTTCGTTGCTCAAGATGTGGAGCGCGTAAACATTGCAGCGGTAAAGCTGCGGGATCGATGCTGCAAGCGTCAGAGCTCAGATTAAACGTCTGGACAATTATTATCACGGTTACGTTCTTTCTACCCGTGACGAGGTGCTGTACGGTAAGGCCAGCACCCGCTCAACGCCAAGACTTTCTCCATAGTACACAGCGCTGTCAATGCCGTCAACGGTTGCGTGATTCGAAAGCGGTGAAGTGACGGCGGTGGCACCGCGTAGGATGCAATTTGGAATGATGTGGCCTGAAACAGTTACATTCGAAGGGGGATTATACGACTGGCAAAAAATTACAGCAGTTTTTGTAATCAGTGCAAAAGCTTTACCAAAGAACCAACAAAGGTTTCCTCTTGTTTCTGCCGCGTTGTATATTATTCCAAGAACTGACGACTCGCCGGAGTGAGTAGTGCAAGTCAGCAAAATCGATAAATTGCCTTACGCAAGGATGAGGCAAAAGCGAAATGATGAAGCAAAAGCGATTTCTTTTCCTTTGTCGTTTCCACGATGGCAAATAATAATATTATCCATGGCAGGTCAAAACTTCGAACATCTAAGGTAACCGATAAAAACCCACGGTTTTATTGTTATGTTCCGTTTGGCTGTGGCAGTATGGCAGTAACGGATCAATTTCCAGGAAAGCTGAGAACAACGGCAAACTTATCAGGGTTATAAGCTTTTCATTCACAAAGTTATGTGAAGAGCAAACATTCACAAATACGATGACGTATTTTCAGTATAAAACTGTTTTCCGCCGTAAGTGAAATTGTTGGGAGTTACACTTGTCAATGAACCAAGGCAGGCAAATCTGTCACCACGTTCTCAGTGTTTACGTAAGAACACCTTAAGGTGGATAAGAATGAAGGGCCGACTGCTGAAAAATATTAGCCATAGAAATCAAACCGAAAAAAATCAAACGGTTTTCTAGGATTTCTCCAATCCTCAGGGAACATGTGTCTCTTGCCCAGGGTCTACACCTTCTCCGTAGCGTAGAGGGTATCACTGACAGGGGTCTAAGCGAAAGAAATGTACAGTTACACGAGGTATGCTTTCTTTTTTAAGATATCTTAAAAATTGCGTCGTCTTTTATCCAGGACAAAATTTTCTTCCACAGTTGTCAGATCGACTCACAATTTCGATTCCCAGAAATATAATCGAAGCACTTTAGTCTGCCAGAATAATAGTTCACTACACAGTTCAACCATTACTTCAGTCAGACTCTACGACAACATTCCTGGCAGGTAGAATCATGTTTAAATGCAGTATGGTGGACCCAACATCATCTGATACAAAGGCCATGTCAAAATTAACATGATCTGGTTAAGGACACCGGCTAATAAAAGAATAATGCCTGTTTCAGGTTTAAAAGCTATTAGCTTTCCCGAAAGTGCAGCCTAAAATCTCCCGTAATTTAAAAAACTTGTCATTTCGCAGTGGAAAAATGTTCAGTTTTATACGAAGTGAGCGCTTTTGACACAGGCAATCAATAGCTTTGCAGCATGAGCACAGCAGCAAAGCCTTGGGCTGTGATGAACTTGTTGGACAAATATCGATAAAACTGTTTTCACGAACGAATTTCTCCTGGGTCAAACGTTAAAAATACAATTGCATAACGCCTCGCGGCACTACGACAGGGTGTCTGAAATGATGCAGTACATTGCTAAAAATAGCCGAATTTCATTGGTGTGGTTTTGCTTGTATGCATTGCGTGTTTGTCCAAATTTCAAGACGTCTTGTGTACTAACAACAAATAGTGACGGCTTGTTGTTTCGCAGCTTATAATTAACTGAGAATGTTGATCTTATTTTTGCCAGAGCTGCTGATAACAACAGTCCGGATTAACTAGCTTGTGCTTGTCGATACGGATTCACCGCCAGTTTATATTCAAAATTTTTGGTCTGCAGGTCCGCTACTTATCATCGTTGGGAACGGATAATCGTTGCGAAGGATTACAGACCAGGAATAATTATTCTAGACACTAAATGCTGTTACACTCACTCTTCGATTAAAGTTAAGGTTAAATATATAGACTGGTGAGAGGGCTCTTAAATTAAACGTATGTACCCTTTGCTGTACGTCGCAACTATTAATTATATGAGCAAAAATTCAAGCCCGGGCCGAGGTTCATTTGGACTCGAATATATAGTAAGAAATACCTTCAATTTCAGTTTTTGTTGTTTTTCAACCTAAACGTATGTCGATCAGCTCATTGCCAAATCTGCAAAACGTGCTTGATATAAACTAACTAATATCTTAATTTTCTAGCTATAGCTTCAAGTTTCAAAGACTTATTAAAATTCTGTGTAGAAGTTCTCTACTGAGCTGCGAATCATTCACGCGTTTCTCTGGAAGTACTATGCCTACGGTGTATGTTGGCGAGAATAGTTCCGTTGTTTTTATATAAAACTTTAACTTGGAATTCATATTACAGAAAAATACATTGCAACTAAAAATTCCGTAAAACATAAGCGACTTATGTCAACATGCAAGAACTCAATAGTAAGATAAGTGGTGTTCTCCAACAACAGCAATGAATTTCTCACTTCCATAAGGTGTAGAGAGAGATTAAACTGTTTTTCATTTCAAATGAAATATTATAAGATTGTTACCAGCAGTTCTGCAGGCGAGTTAAAAAAATATAAACAAAGGGAATTGGTTCAGTCGGTAAGACTCCGACACAACGATACTAGTGAATCCCAATCCGAACCCAGAAAAATCATAAAGACCACCGATTCGAGTCGCGAAAGCCTAAACCAGCAGTTTATCAAAATGAATTAATTGAATTGGGTAAGTACAATCGTTACAAGGTTCAGTCAAAGACTAAATTCGCTTTAAAAATTTGGGTGCATTTTTACGATCTTTTGCCAGACATACTTGAGCAATTGATGCACCAGAGATATTCAATCTTCCATTCAATAAACTTTGCTTATTTCACAAGCGCAATATCAAAAGCTGAGAATCGCGTTGTTTCGAGAAGTTTTTCGTGACTCTTGAGGGAAGTGTTTTGAACCGCAAAAGGTCTTTGTCATATCGGACATAAAGTAAGTCAGAACGCATGTGCAAGCCGGTCCTGAAACCAAAATTTGCCTGTTGCGGAATTTTGCGTGCAAACCGTAATTTACATCAACGATCGGAAAGACTTCCCCGACGCTATTTTGAAACTACACTCGCTGTTAATCAACGCTTGCCACGCAGTCCTGTCAAGCAGTCACCTGACACGAGGTTTAACATTGGTAACGCGTCACTGCAGGGCTGGCTCTTCTCCTTATGTGAACCGGACATGCGGCCGAATGTGTGGCAAACGAAATTGGACGTGACTGCAGCAAAAATAGCAGTAAGTTTAATTCTTTACAAAGAGCCAAACTGGAAGTTTATTTTGTGTCACTGAGGACGTACCACAAGGTATAGTATTCCTTTCGGTCGAAAATAGCAAATCTTGAAGGCACAGCGTGATGGCATGCGTACCTGTTTACAAAATTGGTTGTTCCTGATAAACTTTTCTTGATAGTTCTTATGCAGTTATCCGTTTTCTGTACAATAAATTGCTTTTCTACGACGTGAAATTAAGATTTTGTATATGGTTTGTGTGCCTACCTGATGTATTTACCTCGTGTGTTCACCACATAATTGTCTAAGAGTTTCAAGCATATTTAAAACACGCTGCGAAAGAAATGAATCTCTTTGCCGCAGTCTTCAGGGGTCTGAAATATAAAGAAACTGAACATAACTACTTCAGCTTGAATTTAATTTCTACTGACCAACTAACCTTTACGCTTTGCATAACAAACTCATTAACGCTTTCTTACAGATATAAAATGAAGGTGAAGATAACCAGCAAAAATAATTTTTGGTATCCAGAATTCCTTGGAAAATTTTCAATCGTTCTGAAGCTGCAAAACTGTTTATATTACAGACCTTTTTTCATTACAAGCAGAAGATTCGCTGCGCATATGGGGATGAACACGCAAGCATTAAAATGACAAACACAGCAGCATGTGCCAAGAGAACCTTTCGGTGTTGCATGGAACAAACAACATATAAGGTTTTCGTAATTTTTTAAAAAGTTCATATAATGCTCTTGCAAACGTGCCATATGTACTTCCGATGAGTTCTACCCGACCTCTGCCTCTGCCTAGAACAGGTATCAATCATCAATGCACACAGCACGCCTGATAAAGCTAACATGTCGATTAAGTTAACATGCCCAACAAAGAGCTTGCCAAGTATTGCCAAGACAGTTTGCCTCACCCGAGTTCGCAGGAATTAACTGAAGCATTGGGGACAGCAATCAATTTCTTGAACTTTACATGCGGAAGACTTCAGGACCCCAATTTGTACAAACAGAATTTTATTGGCTGTTGAAGCAACAGACGTTTCAGGATTACTGAAGGATTGGGTGCGTAAGATCAAATCCTCATTCTGAACAGCACGCACCGTTTTTATACAGTACGACATCATCAATCCATGAAACAAGCCGAACTATAAGGATAATTTCTTTCATTGGCCTGTGTATATCATCCACAAACCTTGCACAAATGAATGCCAGCTCTTGGGTTGGCTTATGGCCTCAGTGGCAGTGTTTAAGCGTATGTAGAATCTGGTGGGGTAATACAGTGCGCAAGTCGACAGCAGACGTTGTTTCACCGATCACTCGAAAATGTTTTGTTGAAACTCACTGAAACTCATTGAAACTCTCTCAGAGACTACTTAAAAAATTACCTCTAAAATCCTTTCCAGAATTATTTGTTTTCATGCTAATAAACTGTTTTGCTGCTGAGCAATGCATTTTGCCTAAACTGCGTGCACACCTTTCCTTGTTCTTTCCGTAATCAAACGGTAAGATGCGGTGGCAACAGAAAACGTTTTCATGTCTTGCTTAAAGATCAAGACATGAGACGTGAAAAGTCTTTGGCCAAAAGTCCTTTATCTACTTTCCGCAGTAGAAAATAACTCGATGATTTAGACAAAAATAGAACAACGCATTTGCAAGTTACGAGGTGGGAGTAGGAAGTCGAATGCCTTCCAGCAGTTGGAAACTAGTGAAAAATCAAGAAATTTCAGTGAAAATTGAGAAGAGTTAGGTACAAAACTGGAGGAAAAGTCGTTAGAGCTTGAAAAGTGCACAAAAGTTACAGAAAGCCTTGAGATATGGACAACGTTGTCCACGCGTTGGGCGAAAATGCGTTTTTCATTCTTTATCCTCTTCTTAGTCGTCCGAACATTTACGCGACAAACAGCACAAGAATGTAATAGAAACAAGTTGGGCAAAGCCAGTCTGTTGATTTATAAAAAAGCAGTCGGACAAAACTGCGTGCATCTCAACAAAACTTCTTTGCCTTTTCAAATAAATCAGTTCCCTTCCGACTGTGCGGAAGTCGACTAACGAAACAAAATAACTCCAGTATAGCTTTCTCGAGAACTATACGAGCACGTACCGAAGAGGTCAGACCGGAACTTTGCGGGAAAACTTGTAGTCGTTCACGAACATTTCAACACAAGGAGCTCGTAATTGCTGTTTTTCCGCTTAGTAAATGAGCGAAACTCTATACATTGGATTGGTATTTATCTGCAAGATGCTTTAACTTGAAAACTGAACGAGAAATGTTAACACGGTGTTAAATCAATTTTGCAAAACATTGCAACGTTGGATCTAAACGTTTCCGAACTACTTTTCGATGAATCCTCGGCAGAACTTAAAATGTTCAGAATGAATAAACGAAAGATTGGGTTGATTTGTTGAACTTATTGTTGTCCAATTTTTAGTTCATTTTGCTCCTTGTTTCCATGGAATCGTTAAAATATGTTGAAGTTGCGGAACAGTTTGTCGTCGTCATGTAAGAAGTTTTGAAGTAACATCACCAAATGTCGTATAAATGTTTTGTCCTTTCTCAATTCTTTTTCTGACTAGGCCTTTCGTTTAAATTCATTCATGGAAAGACCACGTTGGTGGTTCTCACTGGCCTGCTGCCCCGATGCCTTATGCAAGGCAGACAACTTCACGGCTTACTCGATTGGGCCAAATGAGGAATTTCGGTACTAGCATGCCACGAAGCTAACGGGTTTTGTTTTTATCGTTAAGAGTAATTTGGGCCACCAAGCGCGTGCTATAACTTATGTATAACCACAAAATACCACTTAGCAGGAATCATCTGATAATATTCACAGCTGCTGGTGTCTTTGTACAACATACCTGCTCAGTTTCAAAGCAGCAGACTAGCACCTTGTATTAAAGATGGTCGCATTGTTCTTTGTTAAGATATCAAAGTTTTTTGGGAAAAGTTTTGTTAAAATTATACGCTGACTTATTCATCGTGGTGACTGAATTTGATCTTAAAAAGTCATTTTTGCCCATTTTACAAATCAAGCACCTAAAACTTTCTTTGGAAAAGCTACTCAAAATCCAGCTTAGTTATCTCAGAAGTCAGTCAATATTCTTTTTATAATGGTATTTCCAAATACAGTGACCTATCTTAATAAGGTTTCTTTAAATAATTTCGTAAAAACTTGCCTTCCAAACCAAATTTTTGTCGGAGAACCCTACAGGAACAATCCTGTACGTCCGGAATCAGAAACTTCGGTTGCAAGAACGTAGAGAACTAAAAGCGTCTGTTCTATTGCGTCAGTCTCACGTTGCACCAGTTTCGGTAAGGTGCTTGTCAGCCATAAATCCAAAATTGTAGAGAATTGTGTTTTTAGTCCAATGTAGCTGACATCTAACACATCTGATTGCTTTTTGTTTTCATTCAGTAGTGCTCTGGACAAACGTCTAATGCTCAGTAATTTCTAGAAGCACCCGCGCTCAGTTGTTCGCCAGGTTCGATCTCAGAAAACGGATTGACGGTAATACAATGGCGTCCAGTAATGCACGCTGTAAAACATACGAGCACGCTGTAAAACATACGCCAGATAAAAAAAGCTTGGCTTGCAATGCAATCAGGGATATTTAGAAACTCACTTCTTCAGCTTGCGGTGTTGGCTACACATGCCCGAAACAAGATGTTGACTCTCGTTGGAGCGCTTTCATGGGGCTTTTGCCAAAACCTTTGACGCAAAAGAACGTCAGAAATTATCAGGAATGCCTGGCCTTTGGAGAACGACTGCGGTTGACTTTCCGAAAAAGACACATTAACGGTTGCGGGCTTGCTAACATCTGTTCTTACCTCCCTGTTTACGTCACATCCTGTTGCCACGTCGAACGGTGGCATGGTCTGATTACTCACATGGGCCCTTCGTGGAAGAATGGCTTCCACGCAAAACATCTGTAGCTCAGCCACGTTCTGACAGCTGTAGTTTTTACTTTCATGTCTGTTCGACAACTTATCAGCAAATATCGCAGACTATCTACGTATCATCGTAAACCTGATCACACCGCGATGTGCCACTGTGAATATTGACAATCACGACCGCCTGGTGAGTTACGCAAGACCTGACACAGCACGTGACCTACATTGAAAGAGGGTGGTGCAATTTTGCGCTTAACTATAGCATTGCTGATAGTCACGTTGATTTTGCGTCATCAACGCCTTGTAAAAATGCCACGTTTTACTCATGTCACATGCAGGGTATGGCGAAACAAATAACAATTTTTCAATTTTATTTTCAACAATGTACGCGTGGTTAAAATCTTTACGAAATACGAGATAACAACTGCAGGTTTGCTGAAATTGCCTGTTGCAACCCTGAAAAATAACTGTGCCGCTTCGAAACTTTAATTTTTTACAAATTTCTGCTTATTTCGAAAACCACGTGGCAGCAACAAAACTTTTTACCTAATGGAGAACAGCATTAAAATATATGTCAGCAACATACATGCCCTAGCTCAGCGTTACTTAACCTTTTTTTGCCTCAGCACCCCTTTTGGTTGGGCCTAAGCAGTCCAACACCCCATAACATTGGCTAACACCTGGTTATTACATGGATAAAGTAAGGACAAGTTCAGTACATCATATTCCTTTTACCTTTGACCGCCACATATGTGACCTTCCCCAGCACCCCCTTAAATTGATTTCAGCACCCCCCGGGGGTGCCTGCACCCCAGGTTAAGAAACCCTGACCTAGCTACTTCATCATCTACAGACTCGTTTCCAACTGAAGACATGGGTGTCGGAAGGATTTTTTCCAGGGGGGCCAAAAGTGGTGAAATTTGTTTTTTACCCCTCGAAATTGAAAAAACAATCTTTTTTTGCTAATAATTTCAAAATCCATGGGGGGGCCTTGGCACCCCCTGCCCCCCCTTCCGACGCCCATGACTGAAGACAAAGGTCCGCCTGGCGCTGCAGATTTTTAAGAGCACTTAGTGAATTTTGAACTTCGCTGTCTGAATGGCATTGCCACGAGAGATTAGAGACTAGCTCGTTATTTCGACATTTATTTTGATTAGTCCAATGGCGAAGCTATTCGACATTGCCATCCGTCGTGTTTCATTCTCAGTCTGGCTACAATACAATGTGCATCTTTGGCGAATGTGTAGGAGTGGCAGTACTTCCTTTTCTCCACTACTCATTGCTGTTGGTGAAATTCTTGTGTGATTGTGAAACACACTTCCAGTGATTCGACATTCACGAAAGGAAACAGATGGCTATTTGACCAAGTTACGACAACATTGCCGCAGTCGATCTATTAAGCGTTCACAACTTGCTACTTCGCTGTAGATCACTGACTGTCGACGGTATTACACAAAGATCTACCACAAATAGAACACATCAGTGTGAGAAAAAATGTACGTTTGAATTTTTGTGACGCCAATATAATTTTGAAGGGAATTTGTTTAGCCAGGGCTTACAGCAAAATTATAACGAGACAAAAATATCCATTGGTTATGACGAAAACCAGTTTTTCATTTTTACGAAAGTTGTTAATATACAAATACCTCGTTCTTTTGATGTTTAAACGTGACTGACAACCAACATGTAGTACTTTTGTTTTTTTAAATACAAGTTTGAACTCTTACAACTGCTAAGCTTCATTAAGTCCTTCTCTTTGCTTTCAAAAACTGACTTCCCTCCTGGCTCTGATAAACATATTTGGACCCAAAAAAGCAAAAATCAATGTAGATTGCCACCTTTCCGAATTCCGTGTCTCCTGCAAATTTCTTATTCTTGAATCGAACAACCTGCAGACAAATTCCTGCTGAAAACTTTTCGTTCGTGTATTTCTACTGTTCAAGCGTGTTATATAGAGCGTAAAGTATTGAGTGATTTGGTGCTAAACTATAGGCCATACCATGGCGATTTTATTTACTTTGCGCAGTTGTTTCTGAAAGTGGCTGCAAAACATTGCCGTGGTTTCTGACAACGAGGGCAGCTAAAAAATTATTTGCAGAATTAGATNNNNCTTGTAGCATGGGACCCCTCTGCCGCTTGTAGCATGGGACCCCTCTGCCGCTTGTAGCATGGGACCCCTCTGCCGCTTGTAGCATGGGACCCCTCTGCCGCTTGTAGCAAGAAGGGCAGTGAAACTCGTTCGAACCTCTTGACTGGGCAGCATCACTCAACCTTTCTCAAAAAATTAGGGCAAAGGACTGATCCACGAAATTCATCTATTGCAAGGACTGTGTTCCTTAGGTTTGCTAAAAGTGATTCACTTAAACGCGAGAAGGAAATGGCCTCTTGGTTTCTATTGATTTTCAATAGTTGGCTGCGGTATCCAACGACCTTGAAAATTGCAATCCAAACAAAATTTTTGCATGTTGACGTGTAAGAATTATTTATATTTTAGAATTATTTTGCTTTTGTTTTATAATCAGCCTACTTTAGTTAATCACTGTGCTTTTCTTTCTTCAGTCAGTGGCCAGATGGAAAGCTATATGCTATTCTAATGTGGAACTGTCAACATCAGCATGAACAAAAATGTTTTTTTCAATTTTTTCTTCTGCGCTGATCTTTCGCTGCGCCGGGTAAAGCTCTTTACAATTCTGTGGACTCTTCCTGAATCGTTTGTTTTATTTATTTTTAAACATGACGTTCTTCCACCTCGCGAGACAAAGCAACGTCATCAAAATACACCGCGCCATGGATGACGCGCATTTGTCCGCGCAAATACCTTTGTGCAAACACTTATGGTAGGTTGGCATTGTTTACGTAACATTTGCGTACTCGCAGCTTTCTGAGACTTAAACCAGCAGGAAATGCTCAGGTTCGTAAAACCAGTCGAAGGTATCCAGACGCGATGCACGTCTGACGAAATATCGACGTTGCGAGAAAGAAATACAAACGCTTTTGCTGTACATTAACTCTTCAACGATCTATGCACGCGAGTCAAAAGCCCGACCCCGAGTATAAGATTGCTTAGTGGCGGTGTACTGAAAACAGCAATCCCAATTTTTACCAACGGCAAACAGGGAATGAAGCATGACATCGGTGGCAGAATGCTTTTGCTACATGTTCTTCGCCCAGAAGAAGCCTATAACTACATCAGCAAATATAAGAAATGCTTAATCGCACGTGATGATCCGATACCGGGCCGCAGGAACAAGCCACAGCCACTTGAGACACGTTTTCCGGTGACTTTGTGCGGCGCACTGGGAAGCTGTTTCAAAGTGGCTGCGATTCACTTGAAAATTGAAATTCTGTTTTTTACGAGGAGAAAAAATCAATGAAAGGAATTAGATTAGAAGGAAAAAAATTCCGTTTTTTTTATTTTAACAACACAGATCTCGTAAAATAGTTCATCAATTCGTGGACGCTCAAACGTGTGCGAAAAAACATTAGTGGACGCACAAACGTGTGCGAGAAAACATTGCTGCTGCCATGAACGGTTGTCAAAACAATGAAACCAGAGCAAACAAATTAAATGTTGGTCAACTGCATTAATGGCAGCTCTTGCTCCCATGTCCAGGCCTAAAATAGTTCCGCTGCAAATGGTATCATGGACCTTGTCTTCCGTTTCTTGTGTCATCAAACTGCTGTTGACTCGCATTGCTAGCCGTAACGCACTGCTGTACTTTGTGTCGCAGGTAGTGTGCTGTCAAAGCACGTTTGCGCGTTTGTGGCGTGTTTGCAGCAAGATAATATTACTATGGCAATAGAAATTCAAGTCTGGTCAAATTTAACGTTAACTTAATTTTTTCACACAAAGAGCGAACAGGTCTATTGTATTTTCACTTCAAAATGGTAAGTTGAAAACTGATTTCTGGCCAAATTTACAACACTGGCTTCTCCTTGTCAAAGCACGGTACTACGCTCTCTCGCTTTGTTGTGCTGCGCATTGTTTGTTGTGATATTTAGGTCTCAGCGACCTTCCAGCAGCTTCAACAATGTTTTAGTATAACGTTCGTGACATGTTTTGCACTAATTGAAGGAACTGATAAAGATGCAACCGTCATTCGACTCAACAGCGATTAGTTCCGATACTTGGAAAAGCAAATGGATTGAAAATCGCCGCAAATAAACTGGAAATTACTGGAGATGAACTGAAAATTACTGTCACTAAAACAAAGACGACAAGAAGTGTAAAACAAGATTTCTGTCTTGAAACTGTACAGTAGATTAGAGCAGTGTTATTTTAAACGAAAACATTTCGACTCTTTTCTGATCATGTTTCCACGGAGGGCTTGCAACAGCCCGATAGCTTCAAAGAAGACAACACCCAGTACTTATTTCAAGGTTTTCTTGGAACTTAGGCTGTGTGCTTTTTTGCATCCAAGTTATCAGATGAGATACAGCTCATGCACATGCGTGAAAGACAAATAAGACAATATCTATGAGCAGCGGTGGGCAAATCGAGGCCCGCGATGCCAAACGCGATGCCTCGCATACGCTAAAAATGGCCTGCTAGGCCAAAAGCAATGGCCCCTCTACGCCGAAAAACTTTATGTGGTAAAAAGCAATCAGAATAACTCACACTAACCCTAGAAACAATTGGCAAAACGGCTAATAAACAACAAGGCAAAACCGGCATGTGTTATAGAAGATGGAATCAACTGAAATTATGGCAAATGTATGCCCGTAGAACAACGCTTTCTGTTGAATAATGTGAAGTAAATAAATTCCTACATTGTTATTTGAATTACATCTAATAAACTGTCCCTTCACGTTTACAAGGCAGACAGTTCAGATTTTTGGATGATGACGTAATGGCAGTTTTACCGGATAACGTAGCTGTCGGCTTCAAGCGCATTATTTTGTCATTCTGTTTGACCTGCTCTGAATGTTGTGCACTTAATCGTTTTCGCCTACACAACCAAAGCACTTTTCAAGCAAGTTTAAAGACGCCGCCGCTGGCACCTTTCACTCGAGGTAGTGGCGATCGAGCAAGGCCGCTTTTCTGGGTCCTTGTCCGAACGACCGAGAAGAAAACACTTCTAAGAAAGGAGAGTTTCATCCCTGCGCAAACAGTGGCCTCGCCCTCGCCCATAACTAGGCGCGCCGTTTCGTGGTCAGCAAAACGTACTCGCCTGTAGCGAAACCGACGTTCGTTGATCTTGTCTACTTCAATTACTTGTCTTGCATCTGGTGCTTTACTCCTCACGAGTTGTTGCCAAAGACAAAAACATGACTTTCGTTGGCCAATGAAGGATGCGGACTGCTTTTTCGAGGATGGCCCGCAGCCAAAGATAATTTAAAATATTTGCAGAAATTTTAGCAACTGAAAATTAGTTGCTAACTGAAAATTTCAAGTCACTCGAAATTGCGACGGCCTGTATCGTCGATTACGTGTTTTTTCATGTATGGGAAACATGTTTAACTGACCTACTTGTTCGGATGGGATAAAAATGTATTTCGCACAACCTTACGGCGTAAATAAATTTAGTCGGAGGCGGAGACGTATTTAGAATAGGACTCGTGTAGACCGGAATCTTAGCCAGAGCATGATTGCGACACTTCTATACAGAAGCGAAATATCTCACGTGTTTGCTATTTGCGTCAAGATGCTCTCAGCTGGCGGCGATATCGCACAAAACGCAGACTTATCCGCATGGCTGGTGTTCAAAGCAATCGAAAGACGAGTTCATGTGGTCTGTGTGACGAATGCAGAATTAAATGAAATTTTGCCCCCACGCAAGTTGACATTTATACAGCGAGAGAAGTCCGGCATGTTTTGTGCTGGCGTATGCCTCACAATCCTGCACTGGAGTGTGAAGATATCATTGTAATGCCGAAATAGCAAAAATCTTCCTGCCTAAACAAAAAGCTCGTGTATACTGTGCGTGGTCTACTTCGCCCATGAACAAAGGACGTGACGCACAGTGTCACGTCGGGCGACGACTGACGGCCAGCGAGGAACGCGTACAATCTGCTCTGCGAACATCCACTGCAAATAAACTTTTTTTCGTTCATCGCATGCAATGCGACGGATGTGTTTAACGACAATTGGCGGGAGGCCGGAGTCTGGATAATAAAATAAACTTGACGGAATTAATTACGCATCTGTTCGAAACATTGCAGCTTAGAACCCATACCCCCATAAATACGTTTTAGCAAATGGACAAAAAGGTATTGGTTTAGGTCAGGTTTTTTAAGGTGTTTTTGGGACCCGATTTGGGTCCCTAGAATTGAAACTCGGGTCCCTAGAATCAGAGAAATTATCAAGGGAAATATCTTTTCGAGCCCCTACAGGTCCATACAGGGTGCCTATTTTTCCTAAAAAAAAGTGATTTAGGCAATTGATCGTCGTTGAGAATTTGGGTGATGCGAGCCGCTGTCAGTGTTCTCTCTAAGAAAAGTTCACACTGAGCAAATGTTTAAGTGCGAGGATGCAATCGCGCAACCATGTATACACACAACCAGGGAAACGTTTCAAGCGTATATATCCCTATATTACATTTGGAATTTTGCAAGTGCGCGAGAATGAGATTTCACTGCGCAAATGGCGTGGTGCGGTTCTGCGCAATTGCGCACCTTTGAGGGAAAATTGGCCACTATATTTCAAAGGAGTCAACTTGCTTTGCATCAGTGCGGAAAAGACAGGAACCGTCCAAAATGATCATTGTTTAACTCAGTGGTTCTCAACCTTTTCGGTGAAAGGAGTCAAATCAAGACTTACAACTTTGTTAGAGAGCCGCACTAAACAAATTTTGACACAAGTCAACTGACACATTTTGTTTTATAGAAGAACGAAGTCTGTTACACAATATTAGAGGTGTGATTGAAAGACTGCTGAGAGCCGCATGCGGCTCTCAGAACAGTGGTTGAGAACCAGTGGTTTAATCAAAATGCAGTTGGCTACTCTCTAACTAAAGGTTTGCCGTTCGGGAGCATAAGGCCATGCCAAGAGATAGCTTGGCTTGTTCAATGGCGATATTGGTAAAGACATCTTGATCAAAGTTTGTGAGAATATCTTTCTGTATCTCAAATATCGAGGCAGTGATTCTACTTAGCCTCCGAATCAACGCATCCCGTTCATCACTTAATAATGGATGTGCTGTTAAGGCAAGCCATTGCAAAGTTCTTCTGTAAAGCTATGAGCTTATAACTGCGATGTTTAGTTCGGCTGATTGGGTTTGAACGAACCTTTTTCATTGGCTGCAAGATTTCGTGTCATTAAATCAGAAAACAAGGTCTCAGACTGGGACAACACCTTTTCAATAACATTTGCGATTATTTTTTTGACAACAGGTTTAAAGTGGCAGGTTTTGAATCTACCTTTCGCTTACACAACCGGGTTGAAACAAAACAATGGAGAGTTCAAAAATTCTTGATCAGTGATCAAACTTTTTAAAAAGTGAAAATGACTTATGAACTCCAATACCAGCAGCTTGAAACAAATCAAAAGGTTCTAATCGAAGCTGGTTCCAACCGAAACAAAAATGTGTTAAGTAACTTGAGTTGACTCTAAGAAACCACCAAACCGCAAAAATATCATCTGCAGCTTTTATTTAGATCCCACTTAGAATTCGTTAAAATTCCGAATATTTTATACTGCAAATCGTCAATACCGTACATAATTGTTTAATCGCTAAAGAAGCAAGTCAAGTTTGGAAATATGTCGTATCTACACGATCGAGGTTGACTAAGATCCGACGTCCATCGGATTTCCGTTCTGGGTGCAAACACACGGCACACTATGACTCAACGAAGACATGCTAACGGAGTCCGTCGTCAACCAACGATCGTTCTCGACAAAAAATAAGACTGGCGGATCAGTCACGTCGTAGTGGGCACCAGAAAGAAAGAGGACTGGTCTCTCTCTAGAAGGCTTTGGCACCAGCACTTATGCGTAAGATCTCTGTCTGTTGATTTGGGCAGAGGATGTTTTGCAAAGTTTTAAATTGCGCCACGAGATACTGTTTCTTTTCATTTGGATGACACATTGTGTTTGGCTTCGGTGTTTACTTAGCACTACTGCACTGACGCCGGATTTCGCAATGCTGGTTTAATAATGTGTACCGTTTGCTCTGCTGCCTGATCTTTTACAAGTTCGCGGTGGGCAATATGTGAATTCGTTTAAATTAAACTTGGTCTTCGACATTTCGCTGCAAATCGCTCTTACTTTAAAACAGTCTCGTCCACGTTTTTGGTTGGACAAAAAGAGAACGGCAAAACTGCGTTTGTGAGAGTGTAGTAATGATTTACTGAAGAACATAGGCCGCTGTAATATTTTTCCCAGAGCATCTAATTTTAAGTTTAAAGAAAAGCGACGAGAACAGAAAAGTGTCGAGATCTGTGTTTGACGGAAAATCGTTAAGGGCTTTCGAGATGCAAAATATGTTTAACCAGATTTTGCGTCTGACTCTGATCTGGCCATACCTTCGCCCTTGGGCTAAAGTTGGAAAAACACCAATCTGGAAAGCTGCACGAGAAAGGGAAAGACTGTTAACTCCTTTGAAAACTTGTACACCACTCAGTTAACATGTGTAAAGAATTGAAATTGACGCTCGCACCCACGCGGCGCCGAGAGCACCAAGAGAAAATATACTCGAACCCACGCGCAATTACAGATTTGGATTAAAAAGTACGCGAAATCTTGACGAAGACTGAAAACAAAAGACATCTTATTGTATCATGATTGTCATTTAAGGAGGTCTTATTTTCTGTTGCATCATCACTACGACGTAATCGCTACCTGTTTTGTGCGGATAGCGTTCTGTTAATTTTGATAATATCACAATCTGCTAAGAAAGACTTCCAACCGCAGCAAGTACGTATTCAAGGCAGTTACAGCAATGAATGATAGGTTTAGCTATTTCTACTGTAGTTCCACTTTGCATTCAAGAAACTTGTTAATTACTAGCGCCTTCTCTTGGGTAGGAGCTCAAGTAAAATTGTCTCATTATATTTGTTTTTCTAAAGCTTAATATAATTTTTTCATTGTGATCACCGTGGCTACGTTCTGAGAGCAAGGTCCCCAATTGCAACATAGCATAATCCTATCTCAACTGTGATTAATCGCTGTTAAAGTTTATTCAGGCTTCAAAGGTACTATAGTTGATGATAACGCCATACATGGTGTTGAAGGTTGCTACTTGTTATGAGAAGAGGTGTTGAGTATGTTTTGAGACATTATGATGTAACCTGGTAAGAGAAATGTCTACTCGCATGACAGAAATTGTTGTCCTTTTTTTGTCAGAGCTTTCCTGACACATTGCACCGCTCATTATGGTCGGAGTAGCCTAGCAGGCTCCTTATTTGGCTGAAATATATGAATCTTATCAGAGGTATTTCATCAAAAGAATTATTCTGCAAAAAATAAGATAAATGAAGATAAACACGATGTGTCCAGCTAACCTTTTATTCTGTAGTGATTGAAAAAAGCGAAATGTTTAATCTTGAAACATTGCCTTATTAACTTCAAACCACAGTCCACACAGAAGTTCTTACTTGTGTTGCCCAACTTGTTGATTCTATAAGGGGGTGCTGCAAGTGATTATGTGTAATGTCAGACAGTGCAGCGACCCTGCAAATAAAACGAGTGAAATGTCAGAACGAAACATGACCAAGCAACCAGCATAGCACTTCTAATTGATTTTTCTTTGAGACAATTATATCAGCCCGAGATACGCAGTGCGAGACTACTGAGACCTATCTGCGAATGCGCTGGAGTCGAAAGTAGTATAAAAAATGCCGCTGTAGGAAGAATTTCGCGATGATAACCATCAGCCTTTCGCAAAACACTTCGATCGAAATTTACAAATCCGCTATCGTGCAAGTCAGCTGACGTACATTAAATGTTAATGAGTTAATTCAGGGCGAACTAACGTGAATGAATGATTTTTGCATGAATGACACCAAACAAAATTTATAGATTACCAAAATGGAGAATTGAAATTGAAATGTGATAGAGTAAGTGAGCGTGAGTGAAATATTCAAAATTTCAAGTCTGCATTTGGACGTTGTCCCGTACAGGCAAACAAAAGCCGAAACGTCANCTCCTCGCGTTTCAGAAAACAAGGTCTGGGTAGTTTTACAGTACACCAGCTCATATGCAAACATCGCGCAATCTCTAGCGAATCTCGCACCAAGTTTATTGCTTTCAACAAGGATTTTGAAATTGTACAGTTGTTGGGACTGCTTGTAAGACAACATATAGGCAAGGAAAGATGTGGAATCGGTGCTGGTAAGTCACATAATTGTGAAAATAATTATTTATTCCAGTTTCCAACCCTAACCTCCATATGGTTGACTTCCGAATCGGTTTATGTCTGTGAAATTAATGCTGAGAAGTGCAAAAACATGGCCATCAAAGCTTGCGATAAACAATGCGCACCTGCGAAGTCAACTGAAGTGATTGGCTGTTGCCATCGTTAGCTGGAGACACATTATTTCATCACAGCAGTCTTATCGAATTCCACGCGCATAAACGCACGTCGTGAGCAAAAGTGTATTCACCAGCCGAAGGTAAATAAACGTCAATAGACGATTGAGACATGTTCTTGACGGCACTATCCAAAAACGGACCCGGAAATGTTTCAGAAGGTCGTTTCGGGTTCCTGTGATCGCAAGAACTGCGTAAAAAGGAAAAAAAACGAACACCCTTTCTCTTTACGATCGGCTTTCGCGCAGTTCCCTCGAAAACCAATATTTCAGTGTGGCACTCAGTGAAAATCGTGATCTGCGACATTCTTTGACGAGTGGCAGAGTGGTCATAGAAGCCAATCTGTCATCGTTTTTTTCAGCTTCGTTGGTGACAAATTTAGCCTGTTCACGCCGCAACGATAAAAATGGAAGTCTTCCATAGAGCAAATTAACTCATGTTCCTTTTTTAAAAATAGAAAATTACTTCTAACACACGACCAGCACATTAGCAGACATTTGAAACCTTCCTTTATTCAAACGATTTTAAAATGGATTAAGAACATTTCGAAACGTTTCGAATTAAACCAAAAATAGTTATTTAAAGAATTTGTTAGTTTGGATAAAATTTAACAAAAACTTACTAACCAGGGACGCATACTAAAAAGGGAAAAACAAACGAAGCTATTGGTTTATAAATAATAAAAGTTATAAATAAATTTGCAGCTTACTGTAAATTTCAAGCAAATTTAAGTCGTAAATAAATTTACAGCTTGCGACAAATAAAATTGCTGCTTACTGAAACGTTTCGAATTAAACCATAAATAGTTGTTTAAACAATTTGTCAGTTTGGATAAAATCTACCAAATATTTCGACGCACTCGAAACCATTTACTAACCAGGGACGCATACTAAAAAGGTAAAAACAAACGAACCTATTGGTTTATAAATAAAAAAAAGTTATAAATAAATTTGCAGCTTACTGCATTTCAATTGCTTGGTCCACTCAAGACCACATTTATCACACTGGGAGATCACGAATTTTTCAATATTCTTAGCAGTTTTATGAGAAAAATATACAAAGTTTCAATCAGTTTATAAATAACGATATTATTAAGTTAGAGGGCATGAGCATTGAATAGTTGCACCGTACATAATAATGCTAGTGATACCGAAAGGAAGTATTGTGCTACATGAGTCTGTTGTATATACTTTAGGTAGCTGGTGATTTGCTATATAATGTCAATTGTTCATGGAGTCAAACTCACGTGAACACGGCTTTAGACAAGGATAGGGCATCTGTGTGTCCTTGGCGATGGAACCACCAAGGACAAAATGCTTGTTTACATGAGACATTAACACGCTCATGTAGTAACTCTTGTATGTTAAACAAATCATTTCTGGGAAAGTCTCACTTGCCTGAAATAAGGCTGTGTTGGACAGTTACCTCTCAAATCAACAATTTAAAGAACTAGGTTTGCTGCAAGCTTTCGGAGAATCAACCGACTGGGCCCAACAGAGATGATTCGGACTTGCACATGTCTACGTTCAAGTACTGTAATTAGTCTCCACGGAGGTGAGACAGTCGGATCAGTCAGCAAATTTTTTTTCAAAGGAAATCAATTTCACGTAACGCTAGACACAGTGGCGTAGCCAGCTCAAAATTTAGGGGGTCAAAAAGTTTGGGAGAGGGCCAAAACATCTTATTTTTGGCGAGCAACAGTTTTTGTTTGGGATACTGCCTCTCAAAGCACAAAATGACTAGATATTATAAATATTTTGAGGGGCCGTGGCCCCCTGGGCCCCTCTGGCTACACCTATGGCTAGGCATACTCGTCTTGAAATCCGCAAGCAAATACTCACAGGTGACATGCTGAAGGACCAATGCATGAGCAGAGAAAGCAAACAAATCCCAGACCAAAATGAACACATCAAGACAAGACGCGGAAAGCAAAAACCGGAAGGTATCTCTCACAAAATTGCTTCAACCAAATTGAAAAAACATCCGGCGCCAATCTACAGAGCAACGAAACCAAATCGCTGGCATTTTTTAAAAACCTGTCTACTTTGACCCTAAACTCTTAGATTTTTTTCAACCTGTTTGGCATTTATTGAAGTTATATGGCATATGTTGCCAAGCGATTTGGCGTATTTCGTCCAAATGAACCTGGAAAGGCTAATTGTTGTTTCTGTGTGTTCTATGTGATTGCATTTTTTAATAGATAGTTTGTGGAATTGTGACATATCTTACATACCAAACGCTTGTGTACCAAATTCAAAGTAATTAAAAACTATGACACGGTGCATGTTTACATTTTCAAAACCTGTATTGTTATTGTTTCATACACTTGTAGGTATTTTTTGTTATGCATTTTCTATAAGACGAGATGGACTTTTAGATGTTAACATTTCTTTATTTATATGCAGTGTTTCTAGACTTGTTTCCATAGCAATATTGCATTTTGCCATCACTCATTCGGGTAATTCAAAACCGACATCCATCGGCCTGTTTCTTTTTGTTTGGCATTTTTTGAAGCTATTTGGCATATTTTGATGAACGATTTGATATTTTTGGCTTATCAGGATTTGGCAACCATGTTTCGTCCACGTGCTGTACTGCATTGTGTACAGCTTAATCAGAGATAAAGCTCACTTTAAGTGGGCTACATCTGAACTGTCTTAAGCGCAAGTGAAGTTTTAATTAAGCTGTTTCTGATAATGGCAACGGCAAACAAAAAGCTAAAAGTTGGGGATACTGGCAGAGAATTTCAAACAAGGCGAACAGGTCAATTCTTCTTCGTGCACTTTAAACAAGCCGATTTGTTATTAAACTTTGGCCCGCAAAGCAACCTGCTAATAGTTATGACCCTTCATTCAAAAAGGTTGGACACGCCCAGCTTAAAGTATCAGCCAGCACCTGGCGAATGTCGCTATGATCAAAAGCACGTCAAGCAAGGGAGAAATGTATTATGTTCCAACATGGGCGTCGGAAGGGGATGCCTTGACCCCCCTGGATTTTGAAATTATTGACAAAAAAAAGGTTGTTTTTCCAATTTCGAGGGGGTAAAAACCAAATGTCAGCACTTTTGGCCCCGCCTGGAAAAAATTTCGGGAAAATCCCATACTGCCCCCCCCCCC
>JGI24021J15306_10001267_pt1 | contig 24116 bp, 7 predicted proteins | sample Ectturendosymbi1_FD_15306 | JGI IMG/M metagenome (IMG submission 15306) | reverse complement strand
CTCTCTAGACCTAATATAGATGTAGTGGATGAAACCACCATATAGGTGGGCGTGGTGTTTATAAAATTCACAAAACTGAAAGCTTGGTTGTTGGACGCATACCGAAGCCAGTGGTGTAGGAGAAAAGTGTTCATGGGGTGCAAGCACATCCCCAAAAGTTTTGATTTATCGAAAATTTGGGCAAAAACATTTCGACATTTTTTACCAATACTACTGAAATTATTTTGAGTATATAAATCAAAGTTTATTTCATCACATAAAACACATTAGATATTTATATAAAATCAACAAACTGTTTCTTTGCACAGCCTAGCATACGTTTCTCAATTGGGTTGTTAAGAACCAATTTCAAGTACCAAATTTTCTATTTTTAAGTCTAAGGTAATTTGGTAGATTTTACCGCATAAAATTTTTTTGGGCTAATTTGGGTAATTTGGGCAAAATATTCTTTGCACCCCCAAAAATGTGCCTGCTCCTACACCTATGACTGAAGCAAGAACAATTTACCAAAGAATAAAGGGACTGTTTAAGAAAACTAACAGGAGAGAGGAAATTGCGATTTTCCCTGCAGATAAAAGGACAGGACAACGCTATAATGATCAAAGAAAATTGTAACACTCTGGAAAAACTGGATGTGCCAGTAAATGTGTGCGATATTTACCTTAAACTCAGGTATGATTGTAACGCTCTGGTCATTGAACTCCATACTATCGGTGCAGTTTGTGATGAACTGTTGCTACGAACAACTGGAATGAAATGGAAGGACAACTCGTATGGCGAGAACAACAGTGTACCAGCAAAACACTTTTTCTATGCAATATACCGGCTTACCCTCTTTTCAAGACACGCAAGTTAGCTTCGAAGAGTTTATTGAAGGTTGACGTCAAAACACATCGGTCTCCCTTGCTACAATCTGCTGCGTACATCAGCACTTCACGTATTACTATCGCCGAGATTTGCGCAAATGGAAACACCGTCAGACTAAAAACCACAAGAACTGAAAAACAAAAGCCTGCGATTTACATGCGACGGCGGATGTGAAAGCACTTTATCCAAGCTTGTGCAGAGACACGGTAACAAAAGCCCTTGAATGCGCGTTGGAGAAGCATTCCATCTTCAACAACAAGGCTCCCGAAAACTTGTTGAAATGAACAAAATTGCCTTAACAACGCTGCCACCCAACATGGCAACCAATTACATAGCCAAGAAAAACGGAATTATAACAAGTGGTAACCATTATTAGACCTGACATGTACACACTATAGTTTTTATGTGTGCGCTTGTGTTGCATGCAATCAACAGCATGTTGACCAAGCATTAAATAAATTTTCCACAAGATGGTCAGCGCACCGATGTGCTATGAACAAACCAGATAAGAGGGAAGACAGCGACCAAAGGGTCTTGGTATCCTAAACAAACCAACTGTTTATGATTCTACACTTATACATTTCTAGAACAACTCAGCTTTCACCCTCTTAATACCTGTGAAGACAAATGGCTTCGCAAAGTTACGAACAAATTAATATTCAAAGCAATATTCAAAGCATGGTCCTCCAACGTGTGAAACATTTTTTGTCCCTCTTTGCGATGTTCATTGATTTTTCCATTCTGGTTAGTGCATTTGCTTGATTCTCTTTCTTACCAGAAGTGTAGTGTTAGTTTTTCCCGTTTTTTTTATGGCCCATTCGGAACATTTAGCATTTATAGGCCTTCCCCGCAGTGCATCTGTCAACCTAACAGCCTTGTGATCACCGCAGCGTTGTTCGTAGCTCTGATTCTGCATTAGTGAGTGTTTCAGTTTTAGTGACGGCAATTATTTGAGAACTGCCTATTTTGCAGTTTTTCTATTCATCAGTTTGTGGTTTGATTTATTCATTTTAGTCTTGAGTTTGTTTCCTTTCTCTGCCCTTGCTTTATCCTTTCAGCATTTCACCCATAAGCATTGCTTGCAGATGTCAGGACTGGTGATGCGTATAGATTCGTAAAATGGATTTCCTATTTAAATATTTTCTGATAAATTCCACAGAGTGGCGATTGTGGAGACTAATTATTTGTTGCAAAGTAGATCTTTCCTCAGGGGAAAATGACTAATCTGTTGCTACCTGCAACTGCGGGATGCGCTTGTGAGTCAGGTTATGTGCTACTAAAGTGATGATTGTGTACAGTGTGAATGTATGGCATTTCCAACTCTAGTTAGATAAATGGCGAGTTACAGACCTGGAATGCTGCGTGCAGTTTCGAAAAGTACAAAAGGTTTAATCAGAAAGGCCTTTCACCGCAGTGATTACCACATTACATATAATAATGTGAATCTGATCAATTCATTAAAAAATGGTAGACAGCAACTAAATATGCTCAGGTTTGAAAATGAAAATCAATTCTTTGCGATTGCAGCATTTCTTAGAAATTTGTATGGCTGTTTATTGGTGGAATTGTTACATCAAAGAGTTGGTTGCTTTTAAATTAATGTGAAAATAAATCACCACGCTTGCAAACGGTGTCTTCGAACAACACTGTTAAAATGTAAAATGGTGTGTGTGTTTTATTTACTTCGCATATAGCTTGCAAAACAGAATTGAAAACAGCTGCGATGTTGCATGGGCGCAATTTGGTGGGGGACACGGGGGAAATGTCCCCCACTTTTTCTGGTTGGGGGATGTAATATGCCATGTCCCCCCACTTTTTTCTCTTTATGTTTTGTATTTGGAGAGGTTTCAAAAATAAAAGTGATGTTTGTCACGTTTTGTGTGAAGAGCGTTTCATGCTAGATGGTAGGTTACATATAGCCAAGGTCATGTTGAAGTAGAGTTTGGTGTGGTATCACTGATTCTATTAGTTTATACATTTTAGCTTTGATAAAATAATTTTTAGCATTTTTCAAGTTTCTAGTGACCGTGAAAGATGATTAACTGCTTTTGTCCGACATTTTACCCTGTGTGGTATGCTGTTAGAAAGGTTATTTTCCTGTAACATTGAGAGTATTACAGCTGCGCATGTGAAAGACCACAGTACAGCCATTATTTGTTTCGCGCAGAAATTTAACGAGCTTTGCTTCAACGCTGATTGTCACGTATTCACAAACATACAGCGTATAATTTAATGATGCTAGTGTATATGTTAGAAAGTTAGATTTTCATGCAAGTCTCTGCGAAGCTTTTGCGGAAGACAAGAACGCAGCACTATTGTGGAGACTTAGTTTTAGGATGGGTAGTTTTGCAAAAGACTGTCTTCAACCTTTAGTGAACAGGAAATAACTCAAAACGTTGGAGAAGTAGCCTATAGTATTCANCTAGCTGTATATTGACCTATAGCTCAACGTAGGGACTTGACTCGGAAATAAGGATAAAATATACATTTATCCTCACTTGNAATGTCGCAACAATGATGACCAACAAATAAAAAAGATTTTTTCCCTGACTCTTACACTTTGTGCTTGTGCTGAATGCATTGGTTCGTAAGTCATCTGATTACTTGAGTTCAACCAAACCCACAATGCAGCAACGTTTTCATCCAAGTGCCAAACATTTGCTTTACATGTATATCACACCTCGTTTTGTTCGACATTCGTTTCTTGTTAAAGGTGAAACTTGGTACTTTTTTGCCAATTCACCGTTGTGCATTTTAATTTAATCTCAAATGTTTTCGTGTCGTTATGCAAGTACAGTAGAACTCTTAGAATGAAACTTGACGTGGTGCAGAGTTGTAAGTCAAGCTGAGCTTTTCAGATCGGGTCAGGCTCGGGCTTAAGTTTGTCAAAATATTTCGGACTTGCATACAAAACTTTTTTATAGCATTAGGAGTAAGGATTTTTTCTTTCTTGACGCAGATTTGTTGTGCTCACCGCGGTAACTTCAGCGAGTGAATTGATTTTTTTCAGCTAATTCTGCTTGCAAACACAGCTGCGTTCTTTTCTTCTCAGCTCGGATAGTCTCACACTCTTTTTGAGAAGGTGACAGCGGTGAGGAAATTAGCACGCGGTGGCTTTTCTTCAAAGCGATCAAATACTCACGCGATTCTTGGCTTGTTTTAAGAAGCCTACAAGCCGGCTTGTCATGCCTACAGCGCCATCGTAGTTAATTTTGTGATAGTATCTTTTTTTCCTGAAGCATTGTATTCGGCAGTATTATCGTTTACTAACATGATACGTTTGTTTCAGACTATGGCAATGTTTTGGTGAAGGTGGTTGTTATTTTGGGTGTGATATGGCGTGTACGTGCAGCTATACCCGAACACAACATTTTTTGTTATATCTTGAACTCCCTCGGTAAATTTGGCTTTCAGGTCTAATCGGGCTTAAAAAATAAATGTCGGGCTCGAGCCGGGTTCGGGATGGTGAGTTCGGGCTCCGGTCGGGTTCAGGCTTCAAAATGAGGCCCTTTTACAACTCTGCGTGGGTATGTATGCAGTTAAGGGTCCAACAAGGGGCGATTGAAAGGATATATCCTCCACTCACCAACAGTAAATATATATTAAAATCATTTTGTGAAGTAGGCTACGCTAATTTTAGGCCAAATGTTTTGGTGTTAGTAAGAGGATATCACTGGAGATTTTGGTAGGGGTGGGGTGGCATGCATGATGCCCAGTAGCATTAAAAAGCTTTCTAGCTTTTTCAAAAAACGGAAATGTGCAAGAAAAATATTTATCGCCTTTGTAACGTTACGCGACTTGAATATGACATCAAATCGCGCTGTAACCTACACTTCTTATAAAATCCATGAACGTTGAAGTGTTCTACTATAAGAGTGATATGCACGTGCGACCAATGCGATTCAGCATTTTGTGCACTCCAACTGACAGCTCTGATAAATGCCAACTGATGTATTCTACTATATTGCTGTGTCTGTTTGTATCCAAATACGATATTAATGGTAGTAGGCTGAATTACAGCACAATGACCAACAACAAATTTAAGTATATTAATATGTAAATGATCTGCAAGAACAAAGCGTGATTAGTGTTGCTTTCAAAACACCTCTACAAATAAGAGGGAATCCGTACATATAAAACGTCACTTCTGCATCGTCCCGATGACTATATAGGTTTCACACCAAGCTTTCCCCCCACATTTTACAAAAAAATTGCGCCCATGTGTTGTTGCATGAAATCTTTTTCGAACGAATCGTACAGTAACGTTAAATGCAGAAAATATGCAGTTCTCGGTTTATCGATATACTGTTTTGATGGATCAGCAATTCCAATACCGTATATGCAAAACAAAATGCGGTACTCCACATTGACTTTGGTTTAAAATGTAACTGTCCAGAGGACGTGTTCCTCTTTTTATATCAGTATGAGTATGTTGTAAACGAAGCAATGCCATGGCACAAACTTAAAATTTGATCATTCAAGAAAAGNACAGCGAGACTACGATGTCGGTGTCAAAGAAACTAGCCTGAAGTCATTCATTGATAAATAAAAATGTTTTTGAATCACCCAGCGGTTGATACTTCAGCTCAGTTTTAAAACCATTGTGGATAACCTGCAAAGCAGTCATATAAATAATTCGACAACAGCAGCGTAAGCAAAAAATACAGTAGAAATCAGTCAAAGGATGGCAAATAATTGTCTTGATGATGCCGATCTAAACATTTCCGCAGAGTCGCGAGGATGTTATAACTGATGAACGTTTTACAAGTTATTGCTGTTAACAAGATGCTGCTGTTGAGGTCAAGCCTCAGCATCCTGGAACATTGCGAGGCCAGTCGCAAACTCCTTTCGCCGGATTGAAAACCGAACCTCCAGCGCAGATGAAAGTGTACAAATTTCCTGAAACCGGAAGATCAGAAATTTAGACAATACGTATTCAGCTTCTAGTCGTGTTCAACGCCATTCAAAAACCCGTGTTTTACCCAATAACGTTTAAAGGACAATGCTATCGGAAAACTACTCTAGCAAATTACAACGTCAACCAGCATCTACTTGCCTCCCATCTTCACGAATACTAAATTAGCATTGTCAATTTCGAAGACACCCCTAATTTGTGAGCATGCTTCTGTTTGCTGCAGCTGCTCAGAAACCCAACAACTAAGTTAAACGCACACCAGATCATTATGTGAAGCTCATTTGCACTCAAAATGGTTCTGATCCTGAATGAAATTAAAAGGAAGGAAGGAAAAAAGTATATGAGGCAAAAACAGCAAAACCTTTATAGGGGCAATAGCTTCGTCTCGTGATTAAAAAATAGCTTCACATTATAAGAACTTGTACACCACATGGTATGTTTACATAAATAACTCAGATTTTAATGTAAACTACACTCAGCTCTTTGACTAAACATTAAACAGATGTCCCTCAGTTTCTTTCCAAGGTTGTTAAAATATTCTTACAACGCAAGCATAAAACAAGTGATTGCGTCATACCGGATAAGCATTGATAGAACTTGTCACAAGATCCCCTTATTTGGAAGGTACGTGCATTCAACAACTGCCCGTTCGATCCACGACACGAGGGTTCTGCAGACGGAAAATTAGCGCAAGGAACACGTTGTTCACTTGAAAAAATATTTTAATCAGAAACATTTCAAAATATGGTATTTGTACACATTTCGTGAAACTCAAAAATTTGCAAGTCTAAAGGCTGAAAAAGCTTAAGGTAACAACATCATCAAGATGTCAAGAATGAGATAAATCCAACACTATTGTTTTTCAGGCTATGCATGAAAACAGCTAATCATTGCGTTTGTTTGCAAATGCGAAAGCACGGCAGGGTGCTGAAAAGCAAAGTTGGATTAACAGAACTAGAGCTTTTATCACAAACAGCAATGAACATTATACCACAGGACCAGTAAGATCAGCACGGAACAAGAAATTTATTACCATCAAGTGTTTTCTTCGGTATTTCAACTAATGCTTCAGTTTTTGGGGTTTCACCAGAACCACCGCAACCAGGAACGTTTGCAGTATGGTTGCAGACACCAACTGATGGATCGAATACTGTTCCAAGAGGACATTGAATCTCATACAAGTGACCATTTGAGCACTGCAAATGAGGGTTTACCGGAATAAAGCAACATTATCGTCTTTGGTTTCCCGTGATTGGAGTAACACTTTGATACAAAAACAAACGTTCCAGACCGTGGATTTACCTGATAAAATGTTTCACAACCTCCTGAACTTTCGAATGGTTCAGAGCTGATCGGTTGACCACTGGAATCAAGGCAATTGTCTGAAAAATGAAATGCATGTAACTGTTGTCAAAACAAAATTTTGCTAACGTGATTGTATAGAAAAATGTTTTTATTTTTGTTACATCTTTACTGTTATTGGAATCAGGAAAGCAAGTTTGGTGTTAAATTGTTGTTTTACTGTACATAAGTATAACTCAATGTTTCCGAAATGAATGAGTTGTAAAAGAGTTGGTTTGGTGCGAGTTTTGGAAAACTAAAACAAATAATGGTTTTATGATTACGTAGGCCACTGAAACAATTTATCCATTTTGACCTGCGTGTGAGTCAATACTTCAATTCAGCTTTAAAATTTTACCAATGCGGTTTTTCGTAAGTGCCGCAAGCTGATAATGTAAGATATGGCTTATTTGGACCATAGTAGATAATTATTTATGAACAATTTGTCACATTATTTGTATGGCAGTGTCGCAATCACAAGACCGTATTGTATACACACAGGAATTGTCTTTGTTTAATACGTTGTGAAATTCACACAAAATCAGACCCAAAAAGGAAATTTGTAAAAACTTTAATGTAATGGTTTGTTTGTTGTCAGGTATTCTGCGTGAAGCTATCTTTCGTGGCAAGCAACGCTTTCATACAAGAGATTGTAGTTAGTGTTGGAATAAATTTTTGAACGTGGTCGCAAACAACTATCGCTTGAAATATTAACTAAGCTTGAAACTCTGCAATGAATTTTCGCTCACCGTCATAAGCTGTTTGCGTTGTGGTTGTTGCAGCTTCCGTTGTGGTTGCAACGGATCCACTGCATTGAGGGACGTTATGCGGCCAATCACAAGCAACGATTTGCGGGTTAAATACCGTTCCAGCAGCACATGGCATGGTGTATAGGACGCCGTCTGAGCACTTGGTAAACATAGAACAATGATGTTGCTCAAGCTCACATGGAAAAATTATACTGAAATGAAATATGACTCTGGTTTCTAAAGGATATAGACTTTTTGTAACATACCTGATAAAAATGATCGCAATCACCAAGTTTCTCAAACGGAGGTGAATTTATTGGGTTTCCATTCGAATCGTAGCAACTCGGAGCTGCAAAAATATTTCTTATTCAAACATCAAAGAATGAGATGCAACCACGTTGTTGACATTAATATAGCATTCGATTGAACGTTTGTAAAATTTTATGTCGTGTTTCCAGTCAAAACTATGTCGTCGTGACTTAATCAGTGATTTATCAAATTTTCTTGGTCAGCTGTACATCTCAGTGTACGCAGAACCTTTTTCACTTGGTTCCAAGTTTGGCATGATGAAAGCTATATCTGCTATGTAGAATGAGTCATTTTGCAACCCCCAAAAAACGTTCTTTTCAAATGCAATAGCTTGGTAGCAGGGATGTTTTAAAAATATAACAATAAAATGTCAAATAATATTAAACAGATAGTACATTTGTTAATGAAAGCAACATTTTCCTCTCTTTCAAAATGGAAAATGAAACATCTAGCAATATGCAGCAAAAGTATTTTTGATTAAAGAATGGCTCCACAATACATGTTACGCTAAAAAAAGTTTTGTCAACCTACCAATCAAGCATGATACGTTGAGACAATTTTAAATACAACAATTTCAATGCACTAGTATAGTAAAACATCTCATCGCAGTACTGGCTTATCTACAATCTTGCGATTTGTGAAATAGTTCGCCACTTTACAAAACCTTAGTAATATTTGGATTTCAAGTGGATTTAAACAACACAGGTCATATTAAAACAGTTTCGTTGGTAAAAATGCTGTGCAAACATATATCAGTCATCACTCAGCATGTATTTAAACCAGCGGTCCCCAAATTCCGGCCCGAGGGCCAGATCCGGTCCGCGAAGGGCTCCAATCCTGTCCGCGAGCTTTCCTAGGAATTTTAGTATTGGAAAACTTTCGTGTAAATAAATTAATGTGAGATGGAATTACACAAAAAGCAAAAATCATTTGTTGTAATTGAGAATTGTATTTCGATACCAGCTTCAGAAACGAAAATAAACTAAACTTTCCGCTTCAATCAGAAGCTCAACCAAAAAAATGTTTGGTGTTTATCCAACTTGCAATGTATGAAATAAAAGTTATTAACTTAGGACCTAGGTCCTAGGCCAATCATTTATAATGCTATATCTTGCGAACAACACAGACAAATAAACGTAGAACAGACAACTGTTACGTAATACCTGCTTTTTCCGTTGGAAGTTTGTGCGCACTGGAATTCTGCTCGTGTTGAAACTTTTTGCCGGGACAACTTAAACCCGGATCGCACCCGCAGGAATTTGAGAAATCGAGTGACGTTCCCGCAACCGCAAACTTCTAACCTGCACCCGCAAACTTAAGCCTTCACCTACCCCGAACCCTAGCAACCNGCACCCATCCCACCCGCACGGTTTCAGCCCCACACCTGCCACTGCCCATCTCAAAACCACTAAAAACTCATTCAACGTGTTTCATCGCCAATGGAAATTTATTATGTGGTTCATTTCAAAGCCACTAGAAGCTTTTTATAAACACTGCTAAGTGCAAATGTGAACCTTTTTGTCAACCCTGAGCGTTTCGTTCTTAGCTTTAAAGCACTGTTGAAAAAGAGTATGTCGTTCACTGACGAACTCTTCAAAATTTCTATTCTGCTCTTCACGACATGCCCAGTCATACAAAACACTCGTTCACTAGTAGCGCTAGTTGTCATCAACTAGAACATATTTCTTGCGAGATCACTGAGATTGAAAACTATAATCTATGGTCTCGCCACTACTGGAGAAAGTTGCTGCACCTTTACGCCGAAAGCTCTTTGTAGCTTTTCTTGCTCATGTCGCTTTCACATGCACTGGGTCAACATTCAGTTACTCGCACAAAGGGTTTCTTATCCCGCACCCGACCCGCTTCGCATCCGTCCAGCAAACGCGGGTACCCGCAACCCGCGTAGGTTATTCCATCCCGCGCAGGTCTTATAGTGCGCACCAGCACCCTAATATTGTACATGTGCTTGTCGCCTAGCAGACCCGAGACCGGGAAGGGGAAAACCGGGCATTTGCCACCAAAACATGTTTAGTTGTTACGTACANCAACAAGTTACAATCATTTTTCCCCTTGACCCGAAAATGTTAGCTGGTTGAGGCCCTTGCGCCTAGCTTGGTGTAGACTCTGCATTAGCTTGCATAAGTGCTGCGGAATGTGTAAATTGCAGTAGGCATTTGGAGTTTTAAAGCGCAAGCATTATCTGGCAGTTGTAAAAAGAATTTCAGATTCACATTTGCACGGTTCATATAGCAGCATGAAGCATGGAACCAAATATTACAACTATTACGCAACAAAAGCAGCAGTTTCATGCGTCACATTGCAAACATGTTACCAAGCAAGGAAAATAAATACAAATATACACAAACGTGGTTAACGTTATGCCTGTTGTTTTTGTTTTTCAATACACAAAATCGTCCGACCTGTGGACGCTGATACGATCGCGAATTTGGACCAAAATCCAATAAGTTTGGAGACCGCTGATCTAAACAATTGTCAGTGTTTTAAATTCTCTGTTCCCATAATATGTTCGTGCGTAGCATCCTTCACATACATCTACATTAAAGAATGAATAATCAACCCGTGTAAAAAACGTATCATGCGTTGTCTTCAAAGGTTGCGCAAAGGTTTAGAATAAAAACACTTTGAAAGTTGGAAATAAAGTTCATTAGAGAAAGAAAATTCACTCTTTGTAAGATACACTTGGAAGTTGAGGTGTTGTAAAACTTTTGTTTTAAAAATCTCTTTGCATGTTCAATTGAGTTCATAATGAGGCATTTTCGAGGTGTATATCTGGTTTATTTTTCTACTGGTACGAATATCCCCGGAGTTTTCCGTCTGAAACTGAACGCAAAATATTTTCTAAACAAATTCCCATACATAGGTGTAATACCTACCATTGAGCAATGAATCAGAATTTCTCTTTCTCAATGATCTTTTGCTTTTGTTGCGAACATCCTGAAAAACAATGACCATCTCAAACTTTTTTCTTCATAACGAGAAAAGTGTTCCGCTTAAAGTAAATTTTCACTAAAATCCAAGCAACGACTAATGAACTCTTGTTTGAGTTAGATTAAAGCAGCTAGTGTTCAGATTTGTATGTAACTTCCATCGGAAGAATAGTAACCTTCGACACGAAGGGAAATCCTGACAGTATAGAACTATTGCAATATTGAAAACTGGAAAAGCCTTGTGTGAAGCAGAGCTATCAGGCAATATTTGTTTGGGCCAGAGTTAGCCGGGTTCAAATAAAAAATGTTAGATTTAAACTTTATATTTGACAAGACGACCTAACCTTGCCATCTTTCACATTTGCTTTGGTTCATATAATTTTGTTAGGGAAGATTGAGAGTTCAAATGCTTTCCTTGCTCGCGCAGTTTTGCGGTACTTACCCAAGTTCAGTGACAGCTAAAAGCTAAAATTTCTTGGTTGTTGGAAGATAAACCTGCAAGACTTTGACAAACGTTCACTGTATTGCCGCTCAGATTTACCACTTTAGTTCTAATCGAGGTTTTAGGTCAATATTTACTTAACTCTTAGTATTTATCAATCTGATAAAACGTTTTTACAAAGAAACTATATGAGCCATCGTGAGCAAAATTTTTGAGTCTAAACTTTAAGATTTATTTTTATTTGGCGTAAGCGTTTCGGTTAAAAGCTTTTGGTTTTCTGTAGGTTTTCGAGGAATTAGCCGACAGGGCTCTACTTTCATTTTTTGCGATGATTCAAACTTGCGCATATCTGTATTCAAGTACAGGGACGGATTTAGGGAGCGCGGGGCCCTAGGCTATCTTAGTTTTTGGGGCCCCACGCAAGGTGCGGCCCATTTAGTCGCTTGTTTTAAAAGCGTGAAAGTATGTCCCTCTTACTTGAAATGCCCCCTGAAAGTTTTATCTTTTGTGGTGTCGACTTTGGCTCTACGATTGCCTTAGCTTAGATCTTCAACAGACAATAAAGCGTTTCTTACATTCTTCTCAACAACAAATGGCCATGCAATTTTTTTCTTGGAATTTATAGCTTTTTCGTGTAGTTGAGAAGTTCTTAAATTTCCGTGATCTCTAGCATTTTTATAGGTTTATTTTTCGGATGTATACAAATGTTTTCATGCGGGACCGTGTTGCCGCCATCGAAAATATCGTCTAGTTGTCGATCTGATTAGCTGTACGTAAACTGCTTTCGTATAGCAACCACATATTTTATGGACCAAAGAAGCACATTCCATTCAGTGGACACATGATTTAATTATGCCGTTTCAAGTTGCCATTTCGCACGCAGCACAAAATATGGTGTTTTAATCTTCTATTCTATAGCCTGGTGGTAAACCGCATGAAGACAATTTTTGCACAACAAAGTATTTTCGAAACATCCTCAGCTATTGAAGTTAAGATATTGGAGGAAAATACACTCAACGCTACCACACAAGAGTTCATAACTGCAAAAATATGAGGTTGTGCATTGAAACAGGGGAGTAAAACACACTCATCACTACGTCAGAGCAATTTACAACTGCAAAATCAGGCTGCGCTAAAATGTCTCGTCGAATACGATTATAAAAGGTGCGCGGCTGGACTGGCCGGCTTGCCAGATCGAATCTTGCTAAACTACACAAGAATTGAGAATACGCATAAAGTACGCAAGAAAACGTCCGATTTTTTGTTACGTGTAGAAGTCCAGCAAGCATTTAGTTTTCTTTTTTCCGTGCTGAGACATTCTCAAATTCCTGAATGCTTCTATGTTAAAAAAAGCTGTTTTTGAGCTCGTGCAACAGTTCTATCACGCTACATAAATTGGTGATGTAGCCCATGCCGTCAGCGCAAGGGCTGATCAGCCATAGCAGACAAAATAAAGATAATTGTTTAGGATAAAGTAAACTATCACGGAACACAATCTTAAACTTGCGCAGTGGATGAAAGGTCTGCAAAAAGTGACGAGATGATTCCTGGATGCAGACCATAATCCAGATTCCCACTAAAACCTAATCATTACTTTTTGGCCCATTCATATTGTTCCTTGAAATTTGCATGCAAATTCGTTCCGTGGAATTTGCATTAAGTTGACAAATCAACAAGCAAAAAGTATGCGAAAACAATTAATCTCCTTGCGCAGGTAATAACGTTTTTGTAATATATCAAACTTAATGAGGGGGAGTTAACCACAACCCCCCCTTGCGTACGCCCATGGACGTAAGCCCAATGCAGACACGTACTTACAAGGAAAACTCACGAGAAACTGTCCTAGCTGATTTAATTAACATCTAGAGCTTCTAAGAGCAAGCTCTGTATACTGGCTATCCATTGGAAACAACTAAACATAAGTTCCGCATCAAAAACACTACACATTTGCCGACTAAGGCTCATATATTTCGGGAAAAGTGTAATGGATCAATCGTTTCCTCCTAGAGGCCACTGTGCTGCAGTGACTAGAGCTCTAGTTCAGAAATGAGTAATTGATTACTGCTAGTTTGCTACAACTTTGGCAACTAAAACCCACCACTGATAAATTAAATAAAGAAATTTTACAAAGCTTTAAAACTCTTCCTTTGCTATAAAACACTACACAGAACAACAAGGTATTCTGTAGAACACGGGCGTAACCATGGGGGACACGTGGGCCTGTGCAGCAAAATGACGTCACTTCGTTAATATTTCTTTAAATTCATGAGCAAAGCGAGGCGTGCGTATTTTTGATCAGCGATCACGCCAATCAAAATGTCTAGCTACACCACTACTATTTCTGCGTCTTTCTGTAAAGCACATTTGAAACCGTTACCACAGGTAGCCCTCACTATCACAAGCAATTATATCCATGAAGAAGAGGGCAAATATATAATTATCTGCATCAACTGATACCAAGTGTTTGCCACCAACATACCCAACAGCTCACAGTCTATCACAAACGTTTTTTCGTGCCTTCAGGCAAGTAAAGTTGTCAATAAGTTTTTCGCAATTTAGTACAGCCGTAACATCAGATTCTAATGCAAGACCGCTAGACACTGCAGACCCCCGAAGAAAAGCAGCATTGTCATTCTTATATTGCGTAACAAGAAATATTATCGTGTTGTTACTGCACTGATAAGAGTTTTGACGTTTGCATTTTCGCTCGTTTCAAAGTAAATTGTGAAGTTATGCCTCTGCGCAATTTCGCAAATTTTAAGGTAGTAATGAATATTAAATTAGTAATGAGTCGTCAAAGGAAAGATTTGCGCGGGGCCCCTAAAAGCGCAAAGCCCTAGGCCATGGGCTATTTGGCCTATGCGCAAATCCGTCACTGTTCAAGTAATTACACCACACATGGGAGACAAGCAAGCAATCTATGGCAAATTCTGATTTTTTTAATAGGAAATCGATTTCACGTGACACTACGCATCGTTAGCCCTTGAATCTACAAGCAGTGCTAACAGGTGAAACGATGAAAGGCTGAAACATCCTCTTTCTGCCTTTGCACAATATTAAATGTTTCCTCATGCTNTTATCGATAGCAAGTAAACTAAAGCTTTTTAAGAAATAGGGTTAGAATATAAAAAATATAAAAAACAGAAAAAACATTTCCAATTATTTATAAAATTGGTCACTGTATCTTAGGTAAAACACATTACTGTCAGGTTTTCATCAGAATTTGGGAGGACACCTAACAAAAACATGCGACTGTTACAGTGTCATATTTAATTGCAAAATCTCTTACCAAGACCACGAGTTTTTATTTCTTTTTATGAATGCATTTGCGCAAATGTTAGATCAACTTGTTGTATACGCGTGGTTTAATTCCAAGAAAACTTCTGTGATAGTCATAAAAAAACAAAGATTAATGTTGCAGACCGAATGACAACGTTGTTTTTTACTATCTATCGATTTCTGTTACCAAATTGCAAATATTGCCGAAATTGTATTTGATTAGCATTTTGTGCTTTATATTTTCCTTGCCAGGACTTCTAAAAAGCTCTACGAGAAGCAACTTACACTTACCCTTATGAAATTTTTTTTTTCTTGTCTCAGCCGACTGACAGGGTTGGCTTGAACAAAACAAGCCAACAAAGCTAGAAATAAAAATATTCTAAACATGATTCTCCCCACGTAGTCTGTGTATGGATGTTCAACTAGCTATTTCTCTGATTGAAAAATTTATAATGCTTTCGGATTAGATATCAAAGTTTCAAACATTTGGGAAAATGGAAGGCTGAGCAACGATTCGGTAATATATACATATACTCTGCTGCTTTTATTTGGTTAGAGATGCAGTCAAGCCTGTGATTGATGACTATGATATTTGGTCGTTACTGCTTAGTGCGTACGTATTTTGTGTTTCACAGGTTTTGCGTTTTTACGAGCTGTTTGCACATGCCTTCCATACCACGTCGGTGTGTTTGCAAAAGGTCGCTTCTTTTCCGCTTTGGCAGTCATTTCATAAGCATTCATCAAAGGCGTGGCAACTACTATGCCAGGCGTCGGCAACTTTTTTAACAAACGAGCCATTCTATTTCATCTCCAATCAGATATGACCGGTGAGGAGCCACAAAATGTTGATGACATTTTATTTTTCATGCGACTTCATAGGAGTATAGTCTAAATTGCAGTCAACTTATTTCTGAATTTAATCAAATGCATTCTAATTCCAAGTTTCTTCAATTCCTGAAAGCCACTTTAGAGGAGTTAAAGAGTCGCATGCCACCCCCGAGCCGCAGGTTACTGACCCCCTGTACTGTACTGTTTCTTCAAGGGAACGTTTTGTTCCAAAAATGATTTCACTGAAATGCTTTGAAATACATTCCTGTTTACTTTAAAACAACCTTTGCTTGCTTTATTTCCAAGAATATAGATGTTGCTTTAATGTAATGTGATTTTAAAAATTCATGTTTTATTTTGAGGTTTAGCTCAGCTTGTGAACTGGACTTTTATCACCTGCTTAAGATTTAACTAGAAAAAACGTTTGTTTTGCACTGAATTTGTAGCAAGCAAAAGCAAAAATAGTAAAATGCAATATGATAATTTCTAGAAAACTAGTAAAATTATTTTCACTTTTTCTGAAGTGAATCTGTGTTGTAAAAGCAAAGTTAAATGTTAGCCAAATTTGAAATTTTAGCCGTATTTGTGTGAGCCTTAAACGTNTTCAACAATAGAAGGNAAGGATGTGATATATGTGTTTTGCAGGGGCTTAGAGACTTCGGTTAATTACGTGACGNAATGAAAAGCTATAGTATTTGGATGCTTCCTCAGTGCAAGCATTGATCGTAGGCAGCGAAAATGGAACGCTTTGAGCGTAGGATTGCAAAAGCGCCGATCGCCAGGGCGATATTTGGAAACGGATGCTTGTCCAGGACAAACCCAGAACAAACGTTTCCCTCTGGACCTACACAGCACTTGATGCAACGGAATGGATGAGCATGACGGCTGGAGTGCTGTTCGGTTGCCCCGCAGCAGCATACTTAAGATGCCTGGTACTACCACTCACAACTGTGGGTGCTAGAGACTATATTGTGTCAGAGAGTCGAAAGTGGCACCTGCCACAGTACAGATGCCTGGTTCTTGCTGCCAAACAGACATGGACTGCATTTAGCCGAACCTCTGCCTGTGAACCAATNTGGCATGGGTGACCCTACCTGGAGCTGTTGCTCCGGCCAGCAGAGCTATCAGGTTCACAGAGACACACAAACTCCNCTGCCATGATAAGACAACAGTCCAAGAGGAGTCGGTGTCTCTTGGCGCGANCGTATACCTAATACCACCATTTCTGGGAAAACNGGTGCTCCCGATATATGCTTTCTCCTTAGAATATATCGACTCCGTCGAAGTGGCCATGTGTGCAGAAAGGAAGTTGGTCGACTTCCGAAGAACATCTTCTATGGGCAACTACCTTCTGCTCCCCGACCTGTCGGTCGCTCCAAACTCCGCTACAAGGATGCATTAAACGGTACTCAACATACAGTAAATACGGAAAACTGGGAACACTTGACAGGAGCCGGGAGCGTATTTCCTGGCGCTCCCTTCTACGAGACAGACGAGCATATGTCATCCAAACGTATATCACAGACTGCAATCGTCGCCGAACTGATCGTCGGACACGACGGGAAAGGCCATAGAGAGATAGAGAGAGATTGCTTGGTGCAAATTTCTCCAAAAGCGCTAAATCATTTCATAAAATCCATGGGGCTGATATACGCTTTTTCTCCACGAAATATGGTACGAGTATTTGAAAATGCTTCCATCTTCACAAAAGAAAATTAAAAACAATTAAGTTGCTTTTTTACCAAAGTCGCAACATTTGACAGAATGACGTTCCTGAAAAGTTTAAAATGGCTAAAAGTTTGTAAACGCTTCTTAAGCAATTCAAATAGGTTCAACAAAATCCTATGTAGCTGTTCTCTTGCTTCCGGAAGCTCATTCGGATAATTTTATTCAGCAAACCGCACCGAGCTGTTTTGATCGGTTTCATTGTTACGGGCATGATGCCAGAAGAAAGCTTAAAGATTCTCTTTTTCCAAATGAAACATATCTGTTCTTACTGTGAAGCTTACTCATTGTTGGACTACCTCTAACAGGCTAATAAAACTGTTCATATTTTCAAACTGATATTTACTTCAATGTAACTTGATATCCTATTCGTGGCTACTTTGTGTCGTTCTGGGTTGAAATTTTTAACATCCCGTCAGACCAGCGCTGCTTCTTCATCCAACTTCAGACGGGCTTTTATTTAACATTTCGTGAAATTAAAATTACAGCAGATTTAGCGTTTTTCCAATCTTCACACATTCCGGCGGAGCTTTAAAGTGAACACACACATGCTTGTTTTTTTCTGTGGGCCAGGTCTTTTATTACTGCATTCACGTGAAGACTGAAAATAGGTTCTCTTTTTGAAGTGAACACTAAAAAGTTTCAAAAACGTAAAACTAACAAAGATTTCTATCCTGAAGTTAAATGTAAAATTTGAACGTATTTAAGGTGAAACCTCCATATATTAGAAGTTTCCATCCAAATCGTGGCTGCCGCAACCAAAAGATTTAGAGAGTATCTTGGTACTCGTACTTGTCGCATCAGTAGAAATGCAAGTTGTAAACCAAGAAAAAGTAGACCTTTACTGAGAACACTCCGTTGAAGCATTTACAAATCGGCCAAGACCCCTCCCCAGCCTCTTTTAAGTAAACAATGGTCGTATAGTGACAACGTATTGTTCAAGTTTTACATGTTCATCATGCTTGAACGTCACTCAGGTGGCATTTTAGCTACAGTTTTGAGTTCACAATTTAGCGATTAGGATTTCGAATTCATAGGAGTCCCAGCAGATACCACTGTTTGTCTTTCACCACATTAACGCTCATAGAATTTAATGATTCGCTTTTGACCTCGAGCACATAATCGTAAAGTGGAAGGTCAACTAGGAATAAGTGTTTTTATTTGTTGGTCAAACGTAAAACGATAAAATAGCTTGAGTCGTAAAACTTTGCTTATGGAAGACCGGATTTAACAACTCGAATATCTCAAAAATCAGAAATAATCAATGAATGTCAGACCAGGCAATGTGGAATTACCAAACATTGTACATTAATCTCGTTAATACAAGTCTTTAAGCTATTACTTTTTCAACATTGGCTCACGGGACCAGCCCGTGGTCTAGTGGTAAGTGCGTCCGCTTCGATGCTGACAGGTCGAGAGTTCTCGGCCGGATCTCATCATGACCTTGTAAATTGGTACTGTAGCCTTCTTACCAGGCGCACGGTGTACGGAAGAGCTGCAGTGAACACACCCAGCACACAAAAACAAACCGAGTGAAGTGAAACCAGGAATAGTACAAACTCAGTCCTGGCGCTAAAAGACCATTGTAGTTATAAAGAGCCAACAAAAAACCACCATATCAAAAAAAATTGGTTCAGGGAATGTTGCTGTTTCACGGTGATTTCGCATGCGCAAGACATTCTTAACGCGCGTGTTGCTTACGCAAAATAATGATAAGCCACAATATTTGATGGTGACTTCATGGTTTTGAAAAGGAAGCACTGCAAATGACGTTTACCTGGCGCTGCAAAGCAGCAGCCAACGCTCCAGATAGATCCTACTACGAAGAGCAATTAAAGCAAGCTCGTCACCTGTCAATCACACACAGGCAAGCTTGGAGCTGCTGCAAGACTGATGTTGTTGGATTTGCAGCATCAGGCTTGCAAAATAGATGAGAGCGGTGTTGTCCAATCAGTTAGCCAGGGTTGCAGCAGCTACACTATGTCAGTGCTATGGTGCAGAGACTTTTAATTACGCGTCATTTCATCACGCGACAATTAATCACTGACGTTTAACCACTAGATAGTCAGTAGGGCAGATATTTAATCTCTTAGACTCTTTATCACGAGATACATCAACACCCACATTTGTACACAATACAGTACATACTTTTTTCAATTGCACACAATACATTTCGAACTCGCTCGTAGCCAAAATCCTGCCGCCATTTAGTGCCTAACTTTGCACAGAACAAGATTCAAGGTGTGTGTGATCGCGTGTTGAATGAAGTAAAAGGAATTATTACTTTGGCTTCTCCTGAGAGAATATTGCGAGATTTTGAGTGTGCAGCTACAAATGCTTTTAGAACAGCATTTCCAAGTGCAACAGTTACAGGATGCTATTTGCATTTGGCACAAAGTGTTATGCGAAAATTAACGAAATTGGTATGAAAGAAGACTATGAAAAGAATGATGGTTTAAGATTGGCTCTTCGCTGCTTACCTGCTTTTGCTATGGTTCCTTCATCCGACGTTACTGATGTTTTTTTGGTACTAGCTGACAACATTTTTTTGATACATAACTGACAACATGCACTTCTTCAGTGTCATCTCCCTACATTACGGACTTTTATGAAAGGACTTGAAAAACATATGCAGATGCAACTAAGAAGATTTTAACAAACTACGCAGTGTTTAAATGTCAGTGATTAATTGTCACGTGATTAATTTTCTGCGTGATTAACTATCTAGTGATTAACTGTCAGTGATTAATTGTCGCGTAACGAAATGACACGTGATGAAAAAACACCAAACCAGTGTTATAGTGACATGTAGACATGGGAATTGTTCATTATATGATTTTGTGGAAGCACAAGTGTATGTTGTCACAAACTACTGTTTTATGCAGGATCTACTTGCTATGAATACAATTTATATTTTTTATTCCAATCTGCAGAAAGTTTGAGTGCAGAACATAGCTCAAGTGTGGCTTATTGAAACAAATTATGTTAGGATGAGAGGTCATTTAATCGCCAGAAATTAACTCAACGCATCCAGGAGTAAGTGATCACAAGAGGCCCAAACCTTGTTTTAAATCAGATTGATTCAAATACATGGCTCAGTTGTTGCAAGTGATGGAATTCGTTAAAATTGCTTTCCAGGTGTGATTTGGAGGCAAATTAGAAAGGTAAGCTTATAAATGTTTGAGAAAAATTCCTGTGGATAAAGGTTCCACACTTCATAAACTGCTGCATTTTAACGGTTAGAAATGTAAGGCTTTTTATGATCTTGACATAAGCAGGTAACTCAGATGTTGTACTCGTTAAATCGATTTTTTCCTTCGGCAAATAGCTAAACGCCACGTTCATTTCCTGGAACATCGTTTTATTGGGTAGTCCAGGCAAGTTGAATGCCAGTTTGACGTAAACGGCGGATCATAAATGTTCCTGATCAGACGTAAACACACAATCGATTATGACCACCCGATGGTCTTGATGTTTTACGGCTTGCGGGCAATTTAAAGGGTTGTTAGTCCTCCTATTCTGCACTCTAGTATAGATCGACGCTTCTTACCCAGCTTTTTATATGTAGTTAATTCCAACGAATTAACCCGTTTGCCAATTGTGCTCAGGCCCGGTATCAACTTCTTTTTAAAGCACTTTTCACTTTACAGCCACAAAATATTTTCTTTAGATATTTGGAATTTGGGTTTACCATTGTTTTGTCAAAGGTGTTTTCTCCTTGTGTAGAATTATTTACAAAGACTTATTCACGTGTTCAAAATCGAATTTGTCGCACATAGCTGTCAGAATTTTGTGCATCACTTTTTCCTAATATTCTTCCGGTTCCGGTTGCAAATGCTTGGCACCTCACATCTTTCTTGCATGTCTGCTGCCACAATTTCGCCATTCAACGGTAAAACGGCTTTGAGGGGTACAACAAAGTAACGAAAATGTGACCTTTTTTCTAAACTACCTCAGCTTCCTTAATAGTGATAGCTCAAGTACGTTTTTCAGTCGTGTAGCAATCACCATCACAGTATACGAATTTCACGTTTGATTAACGGTGAAATATGAGGAGGAAATGTGTATTGATTGGGCGAAAATGTGTTGAGGACCTTTGCTAATCATTCATTTTCAACAAATAATTGTCACTCACTTTCAACATTGAACTAATGAAGCCAAAATTATAGCAACACTTCCAAAAATGATTAGGAAATTCAGTAGCAAACTAGGAGCTTTGCTTTCTGTCTGCTGTTATATGTTTTCATGTAAAATTGACAAAACACATTAATATATCAAATATCGTGTGGCTAATCAACCATATATTTTTTATTAAACGGTTTCGCATGTCTCGCGCTGCAGAGAATATGTTTTATTAACATTTTTTGGCTTTCACAGACGATACCCCAGAGATATTTGGACAAAGCTTTCTGCTTTGCCACATCCCAGTAACAAATTCATGCATGAATAAGGCTCAACGTTTCTGTTTGAACAAGCTTATTTGACATTTAAGTGTGTCAAGCAGTTAGTTGGACGTTTGTTTGATCAGTGTCCGGAGGTCTTACAACTTGCCGCATGCGAACATGACAATTACCGTAAGGGACCTCGGTGTGATGTAAACTCGCTTTGAAAGTAACGGCCACCAGTGAGGCAACAAAACAGCGAACATGCCAGTGGTCGTGGGAGTTCTCGCTTGTTATAAACAGTCAGATAACATAGCAACAATCAAGAAAGCAAAATTTTCAATTGCGTGTTTTGATCGCAAACGGACAAACTGTTTTGTAGAAGTGATAAACAACTTTCGAAAGGCAACCAATATCGACGGTTCCGATCTTCAGAAGGCCACACGCATCGGAAATAACATATTAAGAATTGAAAGCAGTTTCCCGTAGTTTGTTCACTTGTTTTGCGGTGTCTTTAATTAATCTATTTAACGACAATCTTGCTACAGGTGGGTGTGTTTTCTTCTGAGATTCTGTGCATGTCATGCTCAAACAGGATGTGGAGAGAGTGATTAGATGAATTTTACCCAAAGCTTTTGTTTTTGAATTTTTGATGAGAAAAAACTTCAAAGTCATCAGAACTTTTCTAGTCCTTAGGTAGTTCCCTTATTTCAAGAGCAACTCGTAAACCTATGCATTTTGACACTTCAAAAGTGATTGGCTTCAGATTCGTGCTTATGCAGCTTTGCAAATTGTCTTCGTTTTATACACATCAGTTTCAAGTGTGAACAGCAACTGAGTAATAGTGATTTTCAGTTGAAGGTGCTTTGTTTTCTATTTCCAAGACGAAAAACACTGATTTGATTTCCTCTAAACACAGAACAACTGAGAACCTACAAGCAAAGTATCCTCATATTCACCAACCGAGAAGTGTACGAGTCCGCGTAATTATACATCATTGCATAAGCAGTATCGAATTGAAAGAGATACCGAAATAATATTGCTTTTCATCACATTACACCCAATCAACCACGTTTACACACTTGCTTTGCGCGCTATTCTGGGTTAGTCCCTAAATGAAAACAAACATTTTATAATTTGTACATAAAATGCCCTGGTAATACATACACAGTCTACGACCAAGTAATGGTACCGTGAGCGTCCTAAAGACTTTCTGCCGGAGCACGTGACAGAAGATTGCTATTCTTGCATGCCACCCACTTTACGCCCCATCTCTAACTCTTGCATTCAAATTAAACTGGACTTTTTGTTGCCTGTAGAGCATTCTGAATCTCCAAACAAACGTAGGACGTCTGAGAATTCCGTTTCAAAGGCACTTGGAAATTATTGAAAAAATGTTGCCAAATGAANATTTCCTGACAAACTTTCCGTACAAACGTTCAGCCAACCTTGNAAGGTTATGTTTGAACTTCTGCTTGTAACAAATTGCGCAACATCCGAAAAAATATAAATGCCACTGTAACAAACACTTCAATGTTGTGTTTACAGCCAGCATCGACATTTTAGTTTCCAAAGAGTCATCTGTTCTTGGAAAAAATTTCAATATCTGTCCGCATCTGGTTCATCACGACTTTATTTCAACTGCATTTCGGCCATCAACTTAATTAATATTGTTAAGAAAATTATCTAACTGCTGAGAGGTGCTTGATGAGAAAATCTTGTCAATAGGAGGTTTTTAGCGGTCCCAGATTTTTGAACTTTAATCGAAAACAAATATTTAATAACGAAGCGTCAGACTGTAAATAGCGAAAAGAACAGCATTTTTCAAAAATTAAATGTTTGTTTCAACTTACTTAACTTAACTCAGATAGCAAGAGTTTTCATTTGAAAATGGTAAAATAACTTGAGATTGACAGACTAAGTAAAAGTCATTTAGTTGAAAATTGCAAACGCTTGCATCAAAAAGTCAAGTGTAGATACATATCACAGAAAAACTTGGTTCAGATAAGCGCTGTTGAAAACTAAACATTTTTACAAAACACACTAAAAAATTAAACCAAGTTTTGCACTTAAACTTTTTTTGAAAACAGTCAGCAACGCAAATTATAAACCAACAGAAATATCTAAAATATATTGATTACCACCTTCTTTTAAAGAGCTCTGAAAGTGCTATTTAAGGAAACAGAAATGTTCCTCCTATAATTCCTAATACAAGTTGCTCGTCTACCGAAGCATATTACTTTAATATTTAGAACAGCGTATGAAACAACGATTTTGAAGAAAAGTATAGAATTATCACTACAATCTACTATTTTTATTTAATTTATTTGT